>BNJT01002501.1_pt1 | contig 319819 bp, 378 predicted proteins | sample 8540491 | NCBI WGS metagenome assembly BNJT01 (sample SAMD00202455, study PRJDB9452) | human saliva metagenome | host: Homo sapiens | reverse complement strand
AGAAGAACTGTATAGTCCTCCCAACATCATAACACTCAACAAAATTGATGATTTTATACTAATTCGATAATTGCCATTGGCGCAGCATCCCCACGGCGTGGTTCAGTTTTAAGGATACGAGTATATCCACCATTGCGCTCAGCATAACGTGGTGCAAGTTCAGAGAACAATTTTTGAAGTGCTGTTGTTTCTGAATATTTACCAGTTTCTTCATCAAAGTTTTGTGATGCAACTTCATTACGTACATAAGCAGCTGCTTGACGACGTGCATGCAAGTCACCACGTTTACCTAAGGTAATCATTTTTTCAACTGATTTACGGATTTCTTTTGCACGTGCTTCAGTTGTTACGATTGCTTCATTGATGATAAGATCTGTTGTCAAATCACGAAGCATTGCTTTACGTTGTGAGCTAGTGCGTCCTAGTTTACGGTAAGCCATGTATTCCTCCTCTATTTATCGTTTTTTAGCCCAAGGCCTAAATCGGCAAGCTTAACTTTAACTTCTTCGAGACTCTTACGTCCAAGGTTACGAACCTTCATCATTTCTGGTTCAGATTTTTCTGTTAAATCATACACAGTGTTGATACCGGCACGTTTCAAACAGTTATATGAACGGACAGAAAGATCTAATTCTTCGATGGTACGTTCTAATACTCGATCATCTGATGCTGTATCTACTTCCTTCATTACATCTGTCGCAATTGCGATTTCTGTTAAGTTAGTAAAGAGGTTAAGGTGTTCTGTCAAAATACGAGCAGATAAACCTAAGGCATCTTCTGGAATAATTGTTCCATTTGTTAAAATTTCAAGGGTTAGTTTGTCAAAACCATCGTTGCTACCAACGCGAGCTGGTTCAACTTGGTAATTAACTTTTGTCACTGGCGTATAGATTGAATCTACTGCAAGTGTACCAACTGGTGCATCATCTTTTTTATTCTGATCAGCTGGAACATAACCACGACCGCTATTCACAGTCAAAGTTGCTTTAAAGCTTGATCCTTCACCGATTGTAAAAAGATAATGATCAGGGTTTACAATTTCAATGTCACTATCCGTAAGAATATCTCCAGCAGTTACTTCTGCAGGACCTTCTACATCAAGTTCAATAATCTTTTCGTCTTGGACGTAAGATTTTACAGCGATCCCTTTAACGTTAAGAATGATTTGCATAACGTCTTCGCGGACACCTGGAACTGTATCAAATTCGTGCAATACACCTTCAATATTAATTGAAGTAACAGCAGCACCTGGAAGTGAAGCCAATAATACGCGACGAAGAGAGTTCCCCAGTGTTGTACCATAACCACGTTCAAGTGGTTCTACTACAAATACACCGTAATCTTTATTTTCATCAATTTGTTATATTTGGTTTTTCAAACTCAATCATTTGCTATACTCCCTCTGAAACGAAAAGCTGTGTAATTGTTGATGATTATACACGGCGACGTTTTGGAGGACGAGCACCATTGTGTGGCACAGGAGTCACATCGCGGATTGCAGTAACTTCAAGACCAGCAGCAGCAAGAGCACGAATAGCAGACTCACGACCAGAACCAGGACCTTTAACAGTAACTTCTACTGATTTAAGACCATGTTCTTGAGCTGATTTTGCAGCAGCTTCTGAAGCCATTTGTGCAGCAAATGGTGTAGATTTACGAGAACCTTTGAAACCAAGAGCACCTGCAGATGACCATGCAATTGCGTTACCATGCACATCAGTAATCATAACAATTGTGTTATTAAATGTTGCGTGAATATGAGCAATACCTGATTCGATATTCTTTTTCACACGACGTTTACGTGTTGGTTTAGCCAAGATTTTTTACCTCCTTATTTTATTTTCTTATTTTTTCTTACCAGCAATCGCAACAGCTTTACCTTTTACGAGTGCGAGCATTGTTTTTTTAGTGTTTTTGTCCACGAACAGGAAGTCCACGACGGTGACGGATACCACGGTATGAACCGATTTCCATCAAACGTTTAATGTTCAAGTTCACTTCACGACGAAGGTCACCTTCTACTTTAATTGCGTCAACTTCACGACGGATAGCATCTTCTTGATCTGGTGTAAGGTCACGAACACGAATATCTTCAGAAACGCCTGCAGCAGCAAGAATTTTCTTAGATGTTGGAAGTCCAATACCGTATACATAAGTCAATGAAATTACTACACGTTTGTCATTTGGAATGTCAACTCCAGCAATACGAGCCATGTTTTCTCCTTTCTATCTTATCCTTGACGTTGTTTGTGTTTTGGATTTGCTGGGCAAATTACCATAACACGACCATTACGACGAATTACTTTACAGTATTCGCAAATTGGTTTGACCGATGGTCTTACTTTCATTTTTATCCCTCCAAGTTTTTCGATTATTTAAAGCGGTATGTGATACGTCCACGTGTCAAATCGTACGGACTCATCTCCACTGTAACACGATCTCCCGCTAAAATACGAATATAGTTTTTACGAATTTTACCAGAAACTGTTGCTAAAATCTGATGTCCATTTTCAAGTTCAACCGTAAACATAGCATTCGGCATTGTATCAACTACCTTGCCTTCTACTTCAATCACATCGTCTTTTGCCACGCAAAAGTACCTCCATAAATTTCGATTCATTCCTCTGAGCACAGAGGTAACAATTATAAGTCAGACTAATTCATTGTATCACTTGTTGTCAATTATTGCAAGCAACTAAAACGTTTTTATTTCAAATTCTCTAAGACTTTTTGGATATCCTTAAAGACGTCGTTAATATCTTGGTTTCCTTCGATATCATGGACTAAACCTTTAGCACGATAATGAGCAAGAATCGGCTCACCTTGAGCGATATTCACATCCAAGCGACGTTTAACCGTTTCTGGTTTATCGTCCTCACGTTGGTAATAGTCTTCTTCCTTGTAATCAGCTGGTGGGTTGAATACTTTATGGTAGGTTTCACCTGTTTCGCGGTGAATAATACGACCGCTCAAGCGTTCAAGAAGGCAAGATGGATCCACTTCGATGTTGATTACACCCTCAAGTTCAAGGCCAAGATCTACCAAAATTTGATCCAAAGCATGTGCTTGTTCAATCGTGCGAGGAAAACCGTCTAAAAGGAATCCTTTTTCCTTAATATCGTCTTGAGCCAAACGTTCTTTTACAATCCCGTTGGTTACATCATCCGGCACCAATTCACCTTTATCGATGAATGATTTTGCCAACACACCCATTTCGGTTTGATTGGCCATTGCAGCACGGAACATATCCCCTGTTGAGATATGTGCAACTTGAAATTGTTCTACAATTTTAGCTGCTTGCGTCCCCTTACCTGCTCCAGGCAATCCCATGATTAATAAATTCATAATCATTTGCTCCTTATTTTGTTTTTAAATAAGCCTGTTACAATTTAACAAACTTATTCAAAAACAAAATAGAAGGTTGACAATGTCAACCTAATTCTATTCTGTTGTATCCATGAAACCAATGTATTTGCGTTTCAATAAGTAACCTTCTAATTGTTTCATTCCTTCAATACCAGTCGAGATGATGATCAAGAGACTAGTTCCTCCGAGAGCAACTGTATCTGTCAGACCAAAGATATCCCGAGCAAGGATTGGAATAATGGTGATAAATCCAAGGAATAGAGAACCAACCGTAGCCAAACGTCTAAGAAGACGTGACATGTAGTCTTCTGTTCCCTTACCAGGACGCACACCTGGAATGTAGGCACCACTCTTTTGTAGATTTTCCGCAGTTTTTTCTGGGTTAATCTGTACAAATGTGTAGAAGAAAGTAAACAAAATGATTAGCAAAGCATACATTGCTACACCTGTTGATGTATTGGTTGCTAACATAGATTGTGCTGTTCGAACCCATCCAGCATTGTAACCCATGGCACTAATGACCTGGAAAATTGCTGCCGGCGCAGCTGTGATCGAACTAGCAAAGATGACAGGAATAACTCCAGCTGGGTTTACCTTCAGTGGAAGATATGAGCTAGATGGTGCTCCTTGTGCTATCTTTGTGTATTGAATTGGAATTTTATACTGTGCTTGTTCCACAAAGGTTGTGAAGTAGACAATCACTAATACCGCTAAGATTAATACACCTACGAAAATTAGTGAATTGTTCAATTGTCCAGGACGGACGTTGACAAATGAATCTTCGTAAACACCTTTGATCATTTCTGGAATGGAAGAAACAATCCCCGCAAAGATAATCATAGAAACACCGTTTCCGTATCCTTTGTCGGAAATCTGTTCTCCCAACCAGGTCACAATCATCGAACCTGTCGTTAAAATTGCACCAATCAAGATGTAGGTTTCAACATTCGGTGTCGATACTAATTTAGCTTGTGACAAAGTATGGAAAGTAGCTGTAATTCCAATGGATTGAACGAAAGCTAGAACCAAGGCAATATAGCGTGTTGCCTGATTCAGCTTTCTCCGCCCAACTTCTCCTTGTTTCCCCCACTCAACAAACTTCGGAAGCAAATCCATTTGAAGAAGCTGAACTACGATGGAAGCAGTGATATAAGGACTCACCCCAAGGGCGAAGACAGAGAAGTTTCTCATAGCATTCCCTGACACCAAGCTCATCATATTCAAGAAGGAAACATCTTGTAAGTTGTTAAGGATTTTCGCATTCACACCAGGAACCGTAATCGTGGTCCCAATTCGGAAGACAAGTATGATAAAAATAGTAAATAAAATTTTTGATCGTACTTGTTTAACCTTAAATGCATCTTTTAATAATTTAAAGAACATAGGTCACCCCTCTTAGATGACTTCTACTGAACCACCTTTAGCAGTGATAGCTTCTTCAGCTGATTTAGAGAATTTAGCTGCCTTAACAGACAATTTCTTAGTCAATTCTCCGTTACCAAGAATTTTAATTCCTGATTTTTCAGCTTTTACAATACCTGCTTCAACAAGTACAACTGGTGTTACTTCAGCACCATCTTCGAAGACGTTCAACTGATCAAGGTTTACAATCGCATATTCTTTAGCGTTGATGTTTGTAAATCCACGTTTTGGAAGACGACGGAACAATGGAGTTTGTCCACCTTCAAAACCAAGACGTACACCGCCACCGCTACGAGCTTTTTGACCTTTTTGACCACGGCCAGAAGTTTTACCATTACCAGATGAAGTACCACGACCAACACGGTTGCGGACTTTACGTGAACCTGCAGCAGGTTGTAATTCATGAAGTTTCATTATTATTTTCTCCTCTTTTGTAAATTGCTAACGCATGTAATCAGGAAAAGGTGTCCCGACTACAAACTCGCCTATACTTATATTTAGTTTTAGGGGATGAGAAATTTCTCATACCCCTGAAAACCTTGTTCTATTTCAAAATAGATTATTTTACTTCTTCAACTGTTACCAAGTGAGATACTGCAGTAATCATACCACGTACTGCTGGGTTATCTTCTTTAATAACAGAGCTGTTCAATTTGCCAAGTCCAAGTGCTACAACAGTTTACGTTGTGACGGGATGCGTCCGATTGGAGACTTAGTCAAAGTAATTTTAATTTGAGCCATTTGAATCTCCTTTCTTAAGCCAAGTCAGAAACTGAAATACCACGAAGGGCAGCAACTTCTTCAGCGCGTTTCAATTGAGCTAAACCTTCCACTGTTGCACGAACAATGTTGATTGGAGTGTTTGATCCAAGTGATTTAGATGTTACATCTGCAATACCTGCCAATTCGACAACGGCACGAACTGCACCACCTGCAGCAACCCCCGCCCCTTCGATAGCTGGTTTCAACAATACACGAGCTCCACCAAATACTGATGTTACTTCGTGAGGAATTGTTGTTCCAACCATAGGAACTTCAATCAAGTTTTTCTTAGCATCTTCTACTGCTTTACGGATTGCTTCTGGTACTTCTTGAGCTTTACCTGTACCAAAACCAACACGTCCGTTACGGTCACCAACAACTACAAGAGCTGCAAAGCGAAGACGACGTCCACCTTTAACAACTTTTGTAACACGGTTGATGGCAACTACACGTTCTTCAAGTTCAACTGCATTGTCTTTAAATGCCATTTTCTAGTGTCCTCCTATTAGAATTTCAATCCGTTTTCACGAGCTGCATCAGCCAAAGCTTTAACACGTCCGTGATATAGATATCCACCGCGGTCGAACACCACTTCAGAAATACCTTTAGCAACTGCACGTTCAGCAACAAGTTTGCCGACAACAACGGCTTGTTCAGTTTTAGTTCCTTTTGAAACTTCTTTGTCAAGAGTTGAAGCGCTTGCGAGCGTTACACCCGCTACGTCATCAATTACTTGAGCGTAGATGCCTGTATTAGAACGGAATACGTTCAAACGTGGGCGATCAGCAGTTCCAGAGAGTTTTCCGCGAACGCGACGGTGGCGTTTTTGACGGATTTTATTTTTATCTGGTTTCGAAATCACAATTTTCACCTCTTAATTTTAAAATCATGTGCTAAGCACTGAGTTGGAAAATAGGTGGGTGGTTGACATACAACCACTCAACATTATTTACCTGTTTTACCTTCTTTACGGCGAACGAATTCACCAACGTAACGGATACCTTTACCTTTATATGGTTCTGGTGAACGAAGGCTACGTACGTAAGCAGCTGTTTGACCAACTACTTCTTTTGAAATTCCGCTTACAACGATTGTTGTTGGATTTGGAAGTTCAAAAGTAATTCCTTCTGGAGCTTCAACTTCGTCTGGATGTGATTTACCAACAGCCAAAACAAGTTTTGATCCTTGAAGTTGTGCACGGTAACCAACCCCGCGCATTTCAAGTTCTTTCTTGAATCCTTCTGATACACCAACAACCATGTTGTTCAAAAAGGGCACGAGTAGTTCCGTGGATTGTTTTTCATTTCTTTTTGAATCGTTTGGACGGTGAAGAGTTACTTCAGTACCTTCCACACGGATTTCAATATCTTTTGAGAACTCACGAGTAAGTTCTCCTTTAGGTCCTTTTACAGTTACAACGTTGTCATTGTTAGTGAGTTCAACACCAGCAGGCAACACGATAACTTTATTACCAATACGTGACATGTTTTTTTATTCTCCTGTTAAATTGTCAGGCCTTTGAAGGCCAGTTTTCACGGGGGTTAAATCATTTTGATTTAAAAAGTTAATGTTTAGATCTCAATTTCTAAGTGAATCGAGGCATCGTCTCGCAGACATAACTTAGGGTTAGGCAAGAGACGATAACGAAGAGTCACAACGAAATTGGGAGCTAAATATTACCAAACGTAAGCGATAACTTCCCCACCAACATTCTTTTTGGCGTGCTTCTTTATCAGTAAGCAAACCTTCAGAAGTTGAAAGGATAGCAATTCCAAGTCCGTTAAGAACTTTTTGGAAGATCTTCACGTTTTTTGTAAACACGCAAACCTGGTTTAGAAACACGTTTCAAGTTTGTGATAACTTTTTCACCGTTTGTTCCGTATTTCAAGAACACGCGGATGATTCCTTGTTTGTCATCTTCAATCAATTCAACGTTTTTTACAAAACCTTCGCGTTTAAGGATTTCAGCAATCCCTTTTTTGATGTTTGATGCAGGCACTTCAAGTACTTCGTGTTTTGCTTGGTTAGCGTTACGAATACGAGTTAGGAAGTCTGCGATTGGGTCAGTCATAACCATTTTATATTTCTCCTCTTACTAGTAGTTTGAATGTTTCACTTGCTAGTTAATGATTGAGCTGGGCTCAGAAAGTTTTGATACCTACAAATGAGAATGTCTCATTTGAACACGAACTACAGCCTGTGCAAAAAAGATAGATTTGTTTTGGAGCGACGCCCCTGCACCAAATCTCCTATTTTTGCTGTGGTTGTTACGCTCTTTGTATCATGATATTACCAAGATGCTTTAGTGACACCAGGGATTTGCCCTTTGTATGCTAATTCACGGAAGCAAACACGGCAAAGTTTAAACTTGCGGTAAACTGAGTGTGGACGTCCACAACGTTCACAGCGAGTGTATGCTTGAGTAGAGAACTTCGCTGGGCGTTTGTTCTTAGCAATCATAGATTTTTTAGCCATTAGTTTTACCTCCTATATTATTTGCAAACGGCATACCAAGGCCAGTAAGCAATGCACGTGATTCTTCGTCTGTGTTCGCAGTAGTTACGATTACGATATCCAAACCACGAGTTTTATCAACATCATCAAAGTTGATTTCTGGGAAGATCAATTGTTCTTTCACACCAAGTGTGTAGTTTCCGCGTCCGTCAAATGATTTTGTTGGAACACCGTGGAAGTCACGAACACGTGGAAGTGAAACTGAAACCAATTTGTCCAAGAATTCGTACATACGTTCGCCACGAAGAGTTACTTTCGCACCGATCGCTACACCTTCACGAAGACGGAAGCCGGCGATTGATTTTTTAGCTTTTGTGATAAGTGGTTTTTGACCTGAGATCAATGCCAATTCTTCAGCAGCTTTCTCAAGGTTTTTAGCGTTAGAAACAGCATCTCCAACACCCATGTTCAAAACGATCTTATCAACTTTTGGCACTGCCATAACTGATGAGTAGTTAAATTGTTCAGTCAAAGCTGGAACTACTTCATTAAGGTATTTTTCTTTTAAACGATTAGCCATTATACTTCTCCTTTCCTTCGTGATTAGTCAAGCACTTCGCCTGATTTTTTGTTATAACGAACTTTTTTGCCATCTACAAATTTGTAGCCAACACGTCCAGCAACACCGTTCTTGTCCAAGACTTGAACGTTTGATACATGGATTGGAGCTTCTTTTTCGATGATAGCACCTTGAGGGTTTTCGTTATTTGGACGTTGGTGTTTTTTAACAAGGTTTACACCTTCAACAACAACTTTATTTACTTTTGGAAGAGCAGCAACGACTTTAGCTTCAACACCTTTGTCTTTACCAGCAATTACACGAACTTTGTCGCCAGTTTTTACAAACATTTTATTCTCCTTTTATTCTTACGCCCGATGGGCACCCTGGCTAGTTAGCCAGGGGACTGTGTTTGTGATTTTTTAAATTAAAGTACTTCTGGAGCAAGTGATACGATCTTCATGAAACCACCGTCACGCAATTCGCGAGCGACTGGGCCAAAGATACGAGTTCCGCGAGGAGTTTTGTCTTCACGGATGATCACTGCAGCATTTTCGTCGAATTTGATGTATGAACCATCTTTACGACGAGCACCTGATTTAGTACGAACGATAACAGCTTTTACAACGTCACCTTTTTTAACCGCACCACCAGGAGTAGCTTGTTTTACAGATGCCACAATAACATCACCGATGTTTGCAAATTTACGTCCTGAACCACCAAGAACTTTGATAGTCAAGATTTCGCGAGCACCGCTGTTGTCTGCGACTTTCAAACGAGTTTCTGTTTGAATCATTTCAGTTTTCTCCTTTCAGGTTTGATTAGATGATAACCGCTTCTTCAACAACTTCTACAAGACGGAAGCGTTTTGTAGCTGAAAGCGGACGAGTTTCCATGATACGAACGATATCGCCTTCTTTGGCAACGTTGTTTTCATCATGAGCTTTTGTATTTTTTTTAGAATAGTTGATACGTTTACCATAGACTGGGTGGTTACGTTTAGTTTCAACTACAACTGTGATTGTTTTGTCCATTTTGTCAGACACAACGCGTCCAACAAGAACTTTACGATTATTGCGTTCCATTGAAATTCTCCTTCCCTAGTCTATTATTTAGCTTCTGATTGAACAGTTTTGATACGAGCGATTTGTTTTTTCACTTCTTTCAAACGTCCAGTTTGCTCCAATTGACCTGCAGCAGCTTGGAAACGAAGTTCAAACAATTCTTTTTTCAATTCATTTTCACGCTTCGCGAGTTCTTCTTGAGAAAGACCACGAAGTTCTTTAACAAATTCTTTTACTTCTGTAAGTTTCATGACCTCTCCTTATTTTGCTTCACGTTTTACGAATTTACATTTAACTGGTAATTTGTGGCTTGCAAGACGAAGCGCTTCGCGAGCGATCTCTTCAGATACACCAGCAACTTCAAACATTACTTTACCACGTTTAACTGGTGCTACCCAACCTTCAGGCGCCCCTTTACCAGATCCCATACGTACCCCGATAGCTTTAGCGGTGTATGATTTGTGTGGGAAGATCTTGATCCAAACCTTACCACCACGTTTCATGTAACGAGTCATGGCAATACGAGCAGCTTCGATTTGGCGGTTAGTGATCCAGTGGCTAGTTGTAGCTTGAAGACCGTATTCACCGAATGATACTTCTTTTCCACCTTTTGCTTCACCGCGCATTTTACCACGGAATTCGCGACGGTGTTTTACACGTTTAGGTACTAACATTGGTTATTTACCTCCTTTAGCGTCTTTACGAGCTGGAAGAACTTCACCACGGTAGATCCATACTTTAACACCAAGTTTACCGTAAGTTGTATCTGCTTCTTCCCAAGCGTAATCGATGTCTGCGCGAAGTGTGTGGAGTGGAACTGTACCTTCAGAGTATCCTTCAGCACGAGCGATATCTGCACCGTTCAAACGACCCGATACTTGAGTTTTGATTCCTTTAGCTCCAGCGCGCATAGTACGTTGGATCGCTTGTTTTTGAGCACGACGGAAAGCCACACGTTGCTCCAATTGACGAGCAATTCCTTCACCAACAAGGTGAGCATCCAAGTCAGGACGTTTGATCTCGATGATGTTGATGTGGACTTGTTTACCTGTCAATTTGTTAAGAGCTGCACGAAGTGCATCGACGTTCGCTCCACCTTTACCGATAACCATACCTGGTTTAGCAGTGTGAAGTGAAACGTTAACTTTGTTTACTGCGCGTTCGATTTCAATAGTAGAAACCGCTGCGTCAGCTAATTCTTTTTGAATAAATTTGCGGATTGCAAGATCTTCATGAAGGTAATCCGCGTATTCTTTTTCAGCATACCATTTGGCATCCCAATCACGGATGATGCCGACACGCATTCCAATTGGATGTACTTTTTGACCCACGATGTTACCTCCTTATTTTTCTGTCACAACCACTGTGATGTGGCTTGTGCGTTTGTTGATTGGTGAAGCTGAACCTTTCGCACGTGGACGGAAACGTTTCATTGTTGGTCCTTCGTTTGCGAATGCTTCAGATACTACCAAGTTTGCTTTTTCCAAACCAAAGTTGTTTTCAGCGTTTGCTACTGCTGAGTTCAACACTTTCAAGATGATTCCAGCTGCTTTGTTTGGAGTGAATTTCAAGATTGCTACTGCATCGGCTACGCTTTACCACGGATGTTGTCAAGAACAAGACGTGATTTACGAGGTGAAACACGCACTGTACGAGCCATTGCTTTAGCTGAAGTAATTTCTGCCATTTATGTTCTCCTTATTTTCTACGTGTCTTCTTGTCATCTGCAGCGTGACCTTTGTAAGTACGAGTTGGTGCAAATTCACCAAGCTTGTGACCTACCATGTCTTCTTGGATGTAAACCGGTACGTGTTTACGTCCATCATAAACTGCGATAGTGTAACCAATGAAACTTGGGAAGATCGTTGAACGACGTGACCAAGTTTTGATAACTTTTTTCTTTTCGTCGTTAGCTTGAGCTTCAACTTTTTTCATCAAATGCTCATCGACGAAAGGTCCTTTTTTAAGACTGCGTCCCATTTTATTATTTTCTCCTTTAAATATAGTACCACAGCGGCTTGCGCTCACAAGGAGCGCTACCGAGCTGGCGGATCATCTAGCGCTTAAGCGACTAGTTCTAAATTATTTCTCGTTGCGACGACGAACGATAAGTTTGTCAGATTTCGCTTTCTTGTTACGAGTTTTAAGACCAAGAGCAGGTTTGCCCCATGGAGTAGATGGCGCTTTACGACCAACTGGTGCTTTACCTTCACCACCACCGTGTGGGTGATCATTCGGGTTCATTACAGAACCACGAACTGTTGGGCGGATACCTTTCCAACGGCTACGTCCAGCTTTACCAAGGTTTACAAGTCCATGTTGTTCGTTTCCGACAACACCAACCGTAGCACGGCAAGTACCAAGGATCATACGAACTTCGCCTGATTGAAGACGAACAAGAACATATTTACCTTCAGCACCCAATACTTGAGCAGAAGCTCCAGCAGCACGTACCAATTCTCCACCACGGCCTGGTTTCAATTCGATGTTGTGGATCAAAGTACCAACTGGGATGTTAGCAAGTGGAAGAGCGTTTCCGACTTTGATATCTGCTTCTGGGCCTGAAACGATGCGTTGACCAACTTCAAGACCTTTTGGAGCGATGATGTATGCTTTCACACCGTCAGTGTAGTGTACCAAAGCGATGTTTGCAGAACGGTTTGGATCGTACTCAATTGTTTTTACAACTGCTTCAACGTTATCTTTGTTACGTTTGAAGTCAATCAAACGGTAATGACGTTTGTGTCCACCACCTTGGTGACGAACTGTGATACGTCCGTTGTTGTTACGACCTGCTTTGCTCTTCAATGAAACGAGCAAAGATTTCTCTGGTGTGCTTGTTGTGATTTCAGCGAAATCCAAAGAAGTCATATTACGGCGACCGTTTGTTGTTGGTTTATAAACACGAATTCCCACGATATTTCCTCCTTAGATTATTCAGCTTCAGTAGCGAACAACTCGATTGCTTTTGAATCAGCTGTAAGCGTGATGATAGCTTTTTTAGTTTTTGAAGTAAAACCTGTGTAACGTCCAACGCGTTTTGCTTTAGGTTTTACGTTTACAGTGTTCACATTCGCAACTTTTTACACCTTCAAAGCGGCTTCAACAGCTTGTTTGATCAAAAAGTTTGTGAGCGCGAGTGTCAACTTCGAATACATATTTGCCTGCTTCAAGTTGAGCCATTGACTTTTCAGTGATAACAGGTTTTTTTGATAACATCATACAAATTCATTATGCAAGAACCTCCTCGATTTTAGAGATAGTCGCTTGAGTAACAAGAAGTTTGTCACTATTTGCGATGTCAAGAACACTTGCAGTTGTAGCAGTCGCAACTTTCACGTTTGGAAGGTTACGAGCTGAAAGAGCTGCGAATTCGTTTCCTTCTTCAAGAATAACAAGGACTTTAGAATCGATGCTCAAAGTCGCAAGAACTTTTTGCAAATTCAGCAGTTTTTTTGGAGCTGTAAATTCAAGAGAATCAACGGCTACAAATTTGTTTTCAGCAACTTTTTCTGAGTAAACAGATTTAAGTGCAAGGCGACGAACTTTTTGAGGAAGTTTGTACGCATAGCTACGTGGAGTTGGTCCGAAGACAATTCCACCACCACGCCATTGTGGAGAGCGGATAGAACCTTGACGAGCACGACCAGTTCCTTTTTGACGCCATGGTTTGCGTCCGCCACCTGAAACGGCTGAGCGGTTTTTAACTGCGTGAGTTCCTTGACGAAGGCTAGCACGTTGGCTGATGATCACATCAAATACAACTGCTTGGTTTGGTTCGATACCAAAGATCGCATCGTTAAGAACAACTTCGCCCGCTTGTTTACCAGTTTGGTCGAATAATGTTACATTTGCCATTTTGACTGTATTCCCCTTTCCTTATTATTTACCAGCTTTAACTGCTGACTTGATAGTGATAAGAGATTTCTTAGCACCTGGTACGTTACCTTTAATAAGGATAACGTTCTTTTCTGGAACAACTTGTACAACTTCAAGGTTTTGAATAGTTACACGATCGCCACCCATGCGTCCTGCAAGGTTTTTACCTTTGAATACGCGGTTAGGTGCAACAGGTCCCATAGAACCTGGACGACGGTGGTAACGAGAACCGTGAGCCATAGGTCCACGTGATTGTCCGTGGCGTTTGATAACACCTTGGAAACCTTTACCTTTAGAAGTACCAGTTACATCAACAATGTCTCCAGCTTCGAAAGTATCAACTGTGATTTCAGCACCAACTTCCAAGCCTTCAACGTTTTTGAATTCACGAATGAAGCGCTTAGGAGCCGTGTTAGCTTTTGCTACATGTCCTTTAGCAGGTTTGTTGCTCAATACTTCACGTTTGTCATCGAAACCAACTTGGATAGCGTTGTAACCATCTGTTTCAACAGTTTTAACTTGAAGAACAACGTTTGGAGTTGCTTCGATAACTGTTACAGGGATCAATTCGCCAGCTTCAGTGAAGATTTGAGTCATTCCCACTTTTTTCCCTAAGATTCCTTTTGTCATGAGAAAATAGTTCCTTTTCTATAGTTTTTTATTCAAAAAGTTTTTAACGAGCGTTTTTTATGCTCAAGGTATCAAGCTTTAGATTAAAGTTTGATTTCTACGTTTACACCACTTGGAAGATCCAATTTCATCAAAGCGTCAACTGTTTTTTGAGTTGGGTTGATGATATCGATCAAACGTTTGTGTGTACGCATTTCGAATTGTTCGCGAGAATCTTTGTATTTGTGAGTCGCACGAATGATTGTGTAGAGGCTACGCTCAGTTGGAAGTGGGATTGGTCCCGCAACTTGTGCACCTGTACGAGTAGCTGATTCTACGATTTTTGCAGCCGCTGTGTCAAGTGTACGGTGTTCGTACGCTTTCAAACGGATGCGGATTTTTTTGTTTGCCATCTTTTTCTCCTTTTCGTCTATTTAAGATAATAGGCTAGCTCCGCAAGAAAACCGACGCGCGTTGCGTGGCAATGCAACCGAGCGTGTCGCAACCTCTTGCATCAAAGCTAATAGCTGTTTTTCACAGCACCATAGTAGTTTAACACAATGAAAGCCCCAATGCAAGGAATTTGAGCAGATTTTTTTCGTTTTTTTGATGAAAGTGTTTTCGAAAGAAAAAAAGCGTGCTAAGAAAGTTGCTGTTATATAGAAAAAGGGAGCGAGACAGAACAAATTTATTTCCAAATTTGTTCGTCGTCTCGCCCCTCGCACAGTTGATTAGGTTATCTTTGGAGCTTGTTAAGCTCCAAAGATACCAATCAACCACTGCGTCTATCAGTTATTCCTATTATTCTCAGATGGCTGTGGTCTTTTTTTCTTCCTATTTAGCTTTTCCTAGAAATTCCGCCCTGATTTGTTATAGCCATATTTTTTTCGACGAAATGCTCACGGAATTCTAAAAAGATTGTCATCCATGATGGCTTGACGGACCTGCTTCATGAGGTTAATCAAGAAGTAGAGGTTGTGGTAGCTGGTCAAGCGAATGCCGAAGGTCTCATCTGCCTTGAGGAGGTGGCGAAGATAAGCACGGGTGTAATTCTTACAAGTGTAGCAATCACACTCGTGATCTAGCGGTGTAAAGTCTTCTGCAAATTGCGCATTTTTCACCACCAGACGTCCTTGACTAGTCATACAGGTGCCGTTTCGCGCAATCCGCGTCGGCAAGACACAGTCAAACATGTCCACTCCACGAATTACACCATCGATCAGACTGTCTGGAGCTCCTACTCCCATGAGATAACGTGGCTTGTTCTCTGGTAAGAGTGGAGTTGTGAAATCCAGCACGGCATTCATCTCTTCATGGCTTTCCCCGACAGCTAACCCACCGATAGAATAGCCTGGAAAGTCCATGCTGACCAAATCTTGAGCAGACTGACGGCGCAAGTCTTCAAATCCAGCCCCTTGGACAATCCCGAAAAGACCTTGATCATGAGGGCGACGATGAGCCTTCAGGCCACGTTCTGCCCAACGACTGGTCCGTTCGATTGATTTCTTCACATAATCATAGGGTTGATAGAACTGAGGACATTCATCGAAGGACATCATGATATCGCTCCCTAGATTATTTTGGATCGAGATGGCCTTTTCTGGGGAGAGGAACATCTTCGAACCATTGAGGTGGTTTTTAAAGGTTACCCCTTCTTCGGTGATATTGCGGGTATCCGCTAGTGAATAGACCTGGAAGCCTCCGCTATCTGTCAAAATGGGCTGGTCCCAGTTCATGAACTGGTGCAGTCCTCCTGCTTTTGCGACCAAGTCGTCCCCCGGACGAAGCCAGAGATGGTAGGTGTTGGCCAAAATAATTCCTGAACCCATTTCTTTGAGTTCTTCTGGCGATTGGGTCTTAACGGTTGCCTGAGTCCCTACAGGCATAAACATTGGAGTTGGAAAGGTCCCGTGGGGGGTGATAATTTCTCCCAGACGAGCTCCTGTATGCTTTTCTTTTTTGATTAATCGATATTGAATCGGTGAATCTGTCATGGTTACCTCCGTACTGGGAAAAACAGTCCCAGCCTTCTTATTCCTGTCACAGGATCTCCTGTGAGCACCTGTACGATTGTACCAAATTTTACCAGCTCTGTCACGGACTTGTGTTATAATAAAGGGTACTACTACCATGAAAGAGGACATTATGAATATCAAATTGGTTCGTGCTCAAGCTCGTCAGCTGCAATTGCAACATCCCAAAGTCTTCTCCTACTTTGCCTTGCCAACTTTCCTGACAATCCTTGCAAGTTACATGTTGACAGGGACAGACATCACTGAAACACTTGCTCACATGGAACTTAGAGAAGGGATGCTCTTTCTTCTAAGCCGCCAGCTTTTCCCTGCGATTATTGGGTTTATCCTTTCTTTTCTCTATTTAGGGGCAACTTTTCGCTTTTTGATTTCTGCCTCTAGCAAGGGAGAAAAGAACTTTGGTATCTTCACCATCTTTCAGAGCCAGTATTTTACACCTGCGTTTTTGACGCTATTCATTAGCAAGTTATCCTGTCTTTGTGGGGGAGCCTCCTCTATGTGAGTCAACTCCTCTTAACGGTGGTCAGCTATCACGTTCTCGCTATCAATGAATCCTTCTCCACTACGTCTACCCTTAGAGCGGATACTCCAGAAGTTCAAGCAATTCTTAAGTTAGCTCCCACGATGACGACCGGCCTCTTAATGGCTCTGGTTGGGCTCCTGCTCTTCCTCCCTTTTTATTACCAGTATAGTTTGGTCGAGTTGATCCTATATAGTCGACTGATGACAGGAACCTATGATGGGCCCATGTCTATCCTCCGCCAAAGTAAGGAAGAGATGAAAGGCTTTAAGAGCCACCGCCTTGTTCTTGATTTGAGTCTGCTCGGTTGGCAAATTCTATCTTTTTTCACTTTAGGAATGGCGAATTTTTATGTCAAACCTTATGCAACCAGTTGCCAAATCATCTTCTACCATACCCTCCTTCAAAAACGGATGCAGGCGGACAGGCGCTTCCAACAAAAGGCTCCGGATCTACCAAAGTCTAATCCACTTGATTAACAAAGAAAACAAGAAAACCCACCTTCGATTGGAGTTCATTCCTCCACATCGCTAGGTGGGTTCTTTTTTCTCTGTTAGGGAAATCCGTCTGTATTTATTTCATCTCTCGTATCAGTTTAATCACTGGATGAAAGACGCGAGGTTCTGGGATAAATCAAAGGCTATCCTTCTCCTAAGACCAAACGAGTGTGCTCGCGTTTGATACAGCGGTTCATGACGATATCTTCTCGTCCAGCTCTACGAAGGATTTCTTCTGCTTCTTGATTTCCAGCTCTAGTTGCGCCCAGAAAATCTTCGCATCCGACTCGATAAAGTCACGCGCTACATCTGGCAAAAACTCACTGCGACGGTAAACATCGACGATATCTACTGGGAAAGGAATTTCCTGCAGGCTAGCATACACCCTTTCTCCAAGGATTTGGCCACCGGCTGCACGAGGATTAACGGGAATAATCCGATAGCCCCGCTCTTGCATCTCCTTACTGACACGATGGCTGGTCGTCTCTTCACGGTCAGATAATCCAACTACAGCAATGATTTTACTGGTTTCTAGGTAATGTTTGATAATGCCATCACTAGGATTGCGAAATGAATAAGCCATATGAATCTCCTTTTGTATGCGTTTCCTTTCTTTAAATAGTATAACAATCCGGAGGGCATTGCAAGTGTTAGTCATTAAAAGCGGTAGGAAACTGAAAAGTCTCCTACCGCTTTCTTTTTTGGACAAACTCAATCTTATTTGGCTTCATACCATGTTTTGCCTTCGTTTTCATCGGCTTCCAGTGGTACCGCAAGTTCAATAGCGGATTCCATAGTCTCTTTGACGAGTTCTTTAATCGCTGCCAGTTCATCACTTGGTACTTGCAAAACGATTTCATCGTGCACCTGAAGAAGCATCTTGGTCTTGTATGCTCCTGCTTCTAACGCTTGGTCCAAGTGGATCATAGCAATTTTCAAGATATCGGCTGCCGATCCTTGGATTGGTGAGTTGATAGCGGTCCGCTCCGCAAAGCCTCGAACATTGAAGTTGCGAGAATCGATATCTGGAATCTCCCGACGACGCTTGAAGAGAGTCTCCACATAGCCTTTGTCACGCGCTTCTCGCACCACTCTCTCCATATAGTCCTTGATGCCAGGGTAACGTTCGAAGTAGGTCTCAATGTAGGTCTTGGCTTCTTTTCGACTGATCCCTAAGTTGTTAGACAGTCCAAAGTCGGAAATTCCATAAACCACACCGAAGTTTACTGCTTTTGCATTGCGACGGTCATTCGGCGTCACATCTTCTGGTTTTTCAATATTGAAGACCCGCATGGCAGTTGATGTATGGATATCTGCCCCATGCTGAAAGGCATCAATCAAATGCTCATCTCCAGAAATATGGGCCAAGACGCGCAGTTCGATCTGTGAGTAATCCGAACTGAGCAAGACACTGTTTTCCTCTTCTGGGACAAAGGCCTTACGAATGAGACGACCTTGTTCCAAACGGACAGGGATGTTTTGTAGATTAGGATCCACGCTGGACAAACGGCCTGTCTGCGTCAAATCCTGTACATAGCGGGTATGGATTTTTCCATCTTCCAAATCCAGTCTTGAAGACCGATGACATAGGTCGATTGGATCTTAGCAATTTGGCGGTATTCAAGAATCTTAGACACGATCGGTGCGATGGGAGCTAGGCGTTCCAAGACATCAACAGCTGTTGAATAGCCGGTTTTGGTCTTCTTCGTATATTCAAGAGGGAGTTCCAATTTTTCAAAGAGGATGACACCCAATTGTTTTGGAGAATTGATGTTAAATTCTTCTCCTGCCAACTCGTAGATTTCTTGAGTCAAGCGCTCCAAGACTGCTTCGTTTTCCACCTGCATGTCTTGGAGGGTCTGGCGTTCCACCTTAATCCCTGCGATTTCCATTTTGGCCAAAACAGCTGCTAGTGGTTGCTCCATATCATAGAGCAGATCTAGTTGGTCGTGAGCTTTTAGTTGCTCCGTCATAGGCTCTTCAGTGTCTAGTAAAACAGCGACTTTTCGTGCCAAATGCTCTAATAGGACCGACTTTTCTGGAATGACTTTTTTTGGCTCCCTTGCCATAAACAACTTCGTCCAGCGGCAGCGCAATCTGACTATAGAGACTCGCAATGGTTGAAATTTCATTGTCCTCTACGGTCGACAAGAGATACTTGGCCAATCGACTGTCAAACGCGGGATTTTGAAGGGTAATACCCAAGTGGCTGAGCAAGACCTTGGCCCGTTTGAAGTCATAGACCTTGAGGGGCGTTTTTTCGAGAAATTCTTTGAAAATCGGTGTTTGTAAAAGACCAGTATCTGTACTCACGTAGAGCTGACCTTTGGTCCCCCATGCGAAGCCGATGATGGGTTCCGTATGGTAATTGTCACCAAACATCTCAAAATGGAAGAAACTATCTTCCGTGAGCATATCTGAAGTGACCTGCTCGACTTCTGTATAGTCAATAGCTACAGGAGCGACTTCTTCTCCACTGAGATCCAAGGCCTGACGGAGTTGCTTGAAGCCCATCTCCTCATAAAACTTGGCGAGATTTTCTAGATGAGGACCCGTATAGGTGATATCGTCCAGCCCAATTTCAATGGGCGCATTGGTATCGATGGTCGCCAAAGTCTTAGACAGATAGGCCTGCTCCTTGTCGTTGATGAGGTTTTCCTTCATCTTAGAAGCCTTCATCTCATCGATATGCTCATAAATGCCATCGAGAGAGCCGTATTCTAGGAGTAGTTTAATCCCGGTCTTTTCTCCAATCTTGGTGACACCTGGGATGTTATCCGACTTATCTCCCATCAAGGCCTTGAGGTCGATAAATTGCTCTGGTGTCAGTCCCATCTTTTCTTTCAGATAGGCTGGAGTGAATTCTTCAAACTCTGCCACTCCTTTTTTGGAGATTTCAACCACCGTGTTGTCATCTGTCAGCTGGATCAAATCTTTATCCCCAGAAACGATGGTCACATCAAAAGGAACAGAAGTTGATTCTGCCAACTTGTCCAGCGTTCCAATAATATCATCTGCTTCATATTGAGCTAGCTCATAGTGGCGAATTCCTAGATGGTCTAATTGCTCGCGAATGAAAGGGAACTGCTCACGGAATTCATCTGGTGTTTTTGCACGGCCCCCTTTGTAGTCGGCATACATCTCCGTCCGAAAAGTGGTCTTTCCTGCATCGAAAGCAACAAGAACATGGGTCGGTTGGATGCGCTCTAAGAGATGGCTCAACATAAGGTTAAAGCCATAGACCGCATTGGTATGCAGACCATTGGCATTCTTGAAGCGATCGATTTGATTATAAAGTGCGAAAAAGGCACGAAATGCGACGGAAGACCCGTCGATGAGTAGTAATTTGTTCTTTTTTTCCATAGGCCTATTATATCACGAATCACAAGGTCTCTGGTACATAAAAACTCTACCCTTTCGGGTAGAGCCTTCTTTAGGAGTTTCTTATGAAAAATGAAGAGAAGTGTTTATTCGCCGTAACAAGAACCTTGTTGTGGAAATTTCTTAAAGCGTTTTGGATAATTAACTGAGATTTTCATTTTCTGTACCTCATTTCTTATTGGATGAGTTTAGTATACAGCTCAAACCTAAACGATTCCTTATAGAAAACTTCAAGAAAATTAAAAGCTGAGGCGCAAAGCATGCAGTTGTTTTTTGCTACAAGCTGGTAACTGAAGACGGAGTCCTTGCCATTGCAACCCTAAGAAAAGCAAAGTAAAAGACCACCGGATTTGGTGGCCTTTTAGGGAGATTATTATGAAAAAGAAAAGTTTTAGGATTTCATAAACAAAGTTAGGAGGTCTTTGTTTATGGTTTCATTATATCGGATTTATCTTAAAGATTTCTTAAGGAATTATTTCATTTCCAAAACAAATTGTTTACGGATTCTTTTCATAGCGCCATTCCAGCAACAAAGAAGCCTAGCTTTGTTAAATAAGTTAACTTTTTTCTTCTTCAAAATAGAGGCGAATGTCATCCAAATGACGAATCGCATGATTGACATCCGGCTTGTAATCCAAAAAATTAATACTCCCGATTCCTGCATTGTCTGCCAGATCAACATCCAAAGTTCGATCTCCAATATAATAGGTATCACTCCGATCCAGTTGATACTTATCCACTAGATAATCGACTCCTTCTGGGGCTGGTTTTCTCCGAAAGCCATTGTCCGTTGTGACAATCTCTTGAAAATAGGATAAGATTCCTAGATCTTCCAAAATTGGGTAGGCATTCTTCCCCTTGTGGGTATAGACGAATTGGACAATCCCTTCCTCTTTAGCCCAAGCTAGAATGTCTCTAGCTCCTGGCATCAGATGAACTTGGGCGTTTTTCTCACGCAAGCTAGAAGCACGATGACGATTCATCTCTTCCGCATCCAAACCATGTTCTCTAGCCACTTCTTCAAGAAGTGCCTGGACGGATTGTTGAAGGATAAAGGCATGGACCGCTTCTCGATCAAAGTCCAAAGAGTAATGGGCATAAGTCTCAGCAATCCCATCTAAAATAGCTTCATAAGAATCCAAAAGAGTTCCATCCAAATCCCAAATAAAAGCTCGTGTCATACATTTTATTCCTTCCATGTCCGATGATAGAGTGTTTTTAAGAAAATCCAGCGAAATCCATTGTCCAAGAGGGTACCAGCCCAAATCCCTGGCAAGCCCCAACCGAGGCTAACCCCCATCAGATAACCTGAGCCAATCCGAATCACCCACATGCCGATAGTAGTCGCATAGAAGGGAAGACGCGCGTTGCCTAACCCTTGCCAGACCGCGGTATAGATGACGGTCCCAGCTGTCAGAGGCGTTCCAAGTAAGGAGAACAAAATGACGGATAAGGAGGCAGCAAGGGCTCCTGGATCCTTAGTGTAAAGGGCTGTCAAAGGACTTCCAAACAAGAAGATGGTAAGGGCGAGGGGAAGCATGGTGAGAAAGGAAATCCAAAAACTCCGACTGATGATTTGCTTGATCCCTTGTAAATCATTCTGCCCCAAACTTTTGGCGACCAACATGACTGTCGCTGTCGCAATCCCAAAGACCGGCATATAGTTGAACTGGGTCAAGACTTCCCCAATAGCATTCCCAGCTACCGCTCTAGTACCAAAAACGGCCACCATAGCAATGATGACAATATCCCCTGCTCGCATCATGAGGCGCTCACCAGCAGCAGGCAAAGCAAGGGAGAGCAAGTCTCGATCCAAGCCCCAACGAAAAGGAGCAAAGGGAAGTTGAACCTGACGCCAGAGCAAGAAAGCCCCTAATAAGCGAGAGAGAACCGTTCCTAAGGCAGCCCCGGCGATGCCCAGCCCAAAAACAAAGATCAAGATGCTCGATAATAGAGCATTCAAAACATTGGTCAACAAACTGACATACATGGGTAGTCGCGGGTTATGGGCCACACGGACTAGGGCTCCCAAGGTCGTCATCAGACCTAAAAGCAAAATACTTCCTCCGACAAGGGATAAATAAATTCCTCCGGCTTCTGCAACCGCTACTTCAACCCCCAAGAGGGCAATCAATTCCTTGCCAAAGCAGAGGGATAAGACCCCCAAGATACAACTTAATAAAACCGTGACTTTAATAGATTCAGTCGCCTGACGAGCTATGGCTTTCTGATCTTTTTGTCCCATACTTTTAGATAAGAGACTCACGACCGCTGCTCCAAGAGCGATAAAAATAGCTTGGTAAATCGTAATGATATTACCTGCAACTGATACACCCGATACAGCTACTAAACCCAACTGAGCAACCAAGTAGCTATCTACCATCCCCATGAGCATTTGGAGAAAGTTTTCTCCGATGGCTGGAAGGGCAATTCTTAAAATTTGTCGATCTACTTGTTGTTGACGTGACACACTTTCCTCCTGATGAAAAGAAACTCAGCTAGTTGCCTAACTGAGTTCTGCTTGTAGAACTATTGTGAGATTTATTCAGTCAAGTCCTAGAGACTTCTGCTTTCTAATTTTGGGACTCCCACTTACAATCCCAAATAGGCTTCAACTGCAGCCTGCATATCTGTTGCTGCAACAGTTGTCTTGTGACGAACTGGAGCAGTTTCGAGACCATCCACTGCTGGTGGCAAGGCTACACCTGAGATTTCATGTAATTGAGCCAAGGCTTCAAAGTCGCTCAAACCTGATTTCCCTGTTACAGCTTCCACCGCAACCACTGGGAATTTGTAAGGACTAGCTGTTGATGCAATTACGGTCTTGGCCGCATCGCCTGTCGCTGCTTGGTATTTTTTATAAACTGCTGAAGCAACCGCTGTATGAGGGTCCTCAATATAAGAATCTGACTCATAAACACGCTTGATTTCTGCTGCGGTTTCTGCTTCTGTTGCATACTCTGCCGCAAAGAGGTCCAAAATCTCTGTATCAAAGTCTGTCAATTCATACTGACCTTGCGTATTCAAGGCATTCATGAGTTCAGCTGTCTTTTCAGCATCATTTCCCAAAAGATGGAAAATCAAGCGCTCCAAGTTTGAAGAAACCAAGATATCCATAGATGGGCTAGTAGTTACCTTAAACTCACGCTTCTTGTCATAGACACGAGTCTTAAAGAAGTCTGTCAAGACATTGTTGTCATTTGAAGCACAGATCAACTTACCAACTGGCAAACCGATTTGCTTAGCGTAAAAGGCTGCCAGGATATTTCCGAAGTTTCCTGTCGGTACGGTGAAGTTAACCTTGTCACCAGCCTTAATCTCGCCAGTCTTAACAAGCTGAGCGTAAGCATAAACATAATAGACAATCTGTGGCACCAAACGACCAATATTCATAGAGTTAGCTGATGAGAACTGGAGCTTGTTAGCTGCCAATTTTTCACGAAGTTCCACATCGTTGAACATGTGCTTAACGTTTGTTTGAGCATCATCAAAGTTCCCGTCAATGGCGATCACATGAGTATTATCACCAGTCTGAGTGGTCATTTGCAATTCTTGCACCTTGCTGACACCGTCTTTTGGATAAAAGACGATAATTTCAGTGCCTGGAACATCCGCAAACCCTGCCATAGCTGCTTTCCCAGTGTCTCCAGATGTCGCTGTCAAGATGACAATCTTGTTTTCCAATCCGTGTTTCTTAGCAGCAGTTGTCATAAAATATGGCAAGATAGACAAGGCCATGTCTTTGAAGGCAATGGTTGAACCATGGAAGAGTTCCAAGTTGTATTGGCCATCAAGCTTAACAAGAGGGGCAATGGCTGGTGTATCAAACTTGCTGTCATAGGCGTTGGTGATACAGTAGTCCAACTCTTCTGCTGTGAAATCATCCAAGAAGGCTGACAAGACCAGCTTAGCCACCTCTTGGTAAGAAGCATCTTTTAATGTGTCAAAATCCAAATCTACCTTTGGATAGCTCACTGGAGTAAACAAACCGCCATCTGTCGCCAAACCTTGCAAAATCGCTTGGCTGGCTGTTACGGTATTTCGCATCACGCGTTGATTGATAAACTAATGTCATGTCAATTTCCTCATTCTGTTCCTTAAATGTACGAGTTAGATTACTCTAACTTTCGTACAATCTATTCCATTATACCATGAATCCTTCTGAATTTTATCAGTGAGAAGAAAATTGTCTGAAAAAGAGCCCACTTCTTGCAAACTGAAGAACCACGAAACCTCCATCTTTATAATGGCTATCCGAGTCTTGCTAGTCTCTTTTTATTTGCTCATAGGAGTCCTTGCCGTCATTGAGCTTGTCCCAGATGACAACTTTTCCTTCTTTGAGAGATTGTTGAACATCAATGATCCGTTGGTTGGAAGAGCCACGAAACTGCAACATGAGGTTGCGTTTGCTCTTATCATAGCGACCGTCCACCAGAATATCAATCAGCGAAAGCAGTTCTAGTTTGTCCGGCGTCTCCAGCATCATTTCTTCCCAGGTGTAGCCGGTCCAAGACCAGATATCCTTGTCGGGGAGTTCTTTTTTCACGCGCTTGACCAAGGGCAACAGGATGCCAGTGTTAAGAAAGGGTTCTCCTCCAAGCAGGGTCAAGCCCTGAACATAGGGTTGGGCCAGATCGGCCATAATCTGCTCTTCCAACTCTTTGGTGTAGGGAATACCCGCCTTGAAAGACCAGGTCGCTACATTGTAACAACCCTCACAGTGAAACATGCAGCCGGCCACATAAAGGGAGTTGCGGACTCCTTCGCCATCGACAAAGTTAAAGCCTTGTAGTCGATGATGCGACCTTGACTCAGTTCTTCACTCTTCCACTCGCCTGGTTTTGGTGTATTCCATGTCATCCTTCTACTCCACCTCTATCCAATACCGTTCGGTACCATTTCGAACATCCTCCAATTGGCCTCCATTGGCTAAGATAACAGCTCTGCTGGCAGGATTTTCCGTGCTACATGTCACCAGAGCACGATGAATGTTCTTTTCTTTAGCCACTTGCAGACCTTGATGAAGGGCTTCCTTGGCGTACCCTTTGCCCCTTTCAGAGGGACGGATGGAGTAGCCAATATGGCCAGCATAATTCAGCAATCCCTCATTTAGTCTCAGCCGTAGATTCAAAAAACCTAAAGCATGACCTGATTCATCAAACAATACGAACTGAATTGATGGAACGCGATTTTCAGGCAAATTTATTCCCATTTCTTTATTAAGGTTAGTTTCTAGCCACTCCTCATAATCAAAGTTCTCAGCATCCCAAAAGCCACCGTCGTGGGCCGACTGGGTCTCTTCGAACTCTGCCATCATGTTTAGAATGGTTTCTTTATCTGCTAGAGTCGGTCTGCGTAATTCCATCTTTACCTCCCCCCATACGAGAAAAGCGAGAGCGAACTCTCACTTTTATTTTTTCTTAGCCTTTTTTAAAAATTGCTCTCTCAGGCTGGCTACCCGGTCTTTTTTATTGATTCCACCTGTCGAATGTTTTTCGTGGAATCGTTGAACCTGGGCCTTGCCCTTATCATCTAGTTGGTATTTTCCCATAATCTTCCTTTTCTAATCTGTCACTTGGTGTCCAGCTGATTTAATCGTGGACCCATTCATGTGTTTGACCCGCGCAGCGATTTCCTTATGACGTCCATTAACCATCGGACGTGCTTGAGGATTTCCTAGATAGCCACAGGTCCGTTTGACGACATCGACCGTCTTAGGATCACTATTGCCACAGTTTGGACAAGTGAAGCCCCGCTCGGTTGGTGTGAAATCCCCTTCAAAATCACACTTGTAACAACGGTCAATCGGCGTATTGGTTCCGAGATAACCGACCCGGTCATAGGCATAATCCCAAACCGCCTCTAGCGCTTTTGGATTTTGTTGGAGAACAGGGTATTCACAATAGTGGATAAAGCCACCGGAGGCCCCTGCTTCTGGATAGACTTTTTCAAAATCCAGCTTCTCAAATGGAGTTGGGTTCTTGCGAACATCGTAGTGGAAACTATTGGTGTAATATTCCTTGTCTGTGATATCCGGAACCTGACCAAATTTCTCCGTATCCAGGCGACAAAAGCGATCTGTCAAACTTTCTGACGGCGTCGAATAGATCGAGAAGTGGTAGTCATACTGGTCAGACCAGTCTTCCACACGTGCTTTCATATCCTTGATGATATCGATCGTGAATTGCTTGGCTTCCGGATTGTGTTCCCAATTTGGACCATAAAAAACGGTCGCGACTTCATAGAGTCCGATATAGCCCAGAGAAACGGTCGCTCTGCGATGACGGAAGAGCTGATCTACCTGATCGTACTTGCCCAAGCGTTTCCCGAAAGCACCATATTGATAGAGAATCGGCGCATTGGCTGGTGTCGCTTCTTTGGTACGTTCCACCCGGTAAACCAAGGCATCTTCAGCGATGTTCATCCGTTCATTAAAGATTTGCCAGAACTTCTCCTTGTCTCCGCCTGATTCCAAGGCAATCCGAGGGAGATTGACTGTCACGACTCCGAGATTCATCCGACCAGAATTGACTTCCACACCATTTTCATCTTTCCACCCTTGAAGGAAAGAGCGGCAACCCATGGGCACCTTGAAGGAGCCTGTCAACTCAACAATCTTGTCATAAGACAAAACGTCTGGATACATGCGTTTGGTCGCACATTCCAAGGCCAACTGCTTGATGTCGTAGTTGGGACTACCTGGTTCTAAGTTGAGCCCCCGCTTAAGGGTAAAGATCAATTTTGGAAAGATAGCTGTCCGATGTTCTGATCCAAGTCCCTTAATCCGGATTTCCAAAATCGCCTTTTGGATTTCCCGTTCGAAGCGATTGGTTCCAAGACCAAACCCAAGCGAAGTAAAGGGCGTTTGCCCATTTGAGGTAAAGAGGGTATTGATCTCGTACTCCAAGGACTGCATGGCATCATAGATGTCCTTTTTCGTTTTTTGCCAAGCATAGTCCTCGCGTTTTTCAGGGAGAACCCACTCCTCTGCATCTTTCAAGTGCTTCTGATAATTCTTTTCTGCATAAGGAGCCAAGACTTCATCGATCCGGTCTGCTGAGCAACCGCCATACTGGCTAGAGGCTACATTGGCAATGATTTGCGAGATCTGAGCCGTTGCAGTTTGGATGGACTTAGGACTTTCTACTTCTGCATTCCCAATCTTAAAGCCATTTCTGAGCATGCCTTCAAAATCGATCAAACAACAGTTGGTCATCGGAGTGTAAGGACTATAATCCAAATCATGGTAGTGGATATCCCCTTTTTGGTGGGCATTGGCTACGTGTTTGGGCAACATTTTGAGACCAATAGACTTGCCGACAATTCCTGCTGTCAAATCACGCTGGGTATTAAAAACGTCGCTGTCCTTATTGGCATTTTCATTGACGACAGCTTGGTCCTTATTGAGGAGCTTGCCGATGGTAAAGTTGATATCCGTTGCCTTTGAGCGCTCAAAATCCCGCTGAGTCCGGTAGGTAATATAGCTCTCGGCAATCGCATATTCATTGGCTTGCAGTAACTCGTGTTCAACGACATTTTGAATCTCGTAGATTTTTACGCCACGAGGGAAGCGTTCCAAAATTTCAGCCACGATTCGGTCTGTTACGGTTTCTAATTTCGCTTCCAAGGCCGGAGTGAGACCGGTCACTTCTTCTGTCGCTTTGACCAAAGCACGGTAAATTTTATCGACATCAAACTTGACCTTCCGCCCATCTCTCTTTTCTACAAAGAGTTGGGGGAGACTTTGGATATGCTCTTCTCGTAACGTTATCATGCGCTCGCCCACTTTCTTTTTTATACAAATAGAATTCACTCCATATTATATCACTCAAAAATAAAAAATCAATATCTTGTGGCAAAAAATGTTATTTCATTTCAAAACCACAAGATATTGATAGTCTATTTATATTGGTACAAGGTATACTGGGAACCTTTCTGGTTCACTTTTTCATAATTTTTAGTTAAAACTTTTTGCAGAGCAGACGTTACATCTAGGTCCTTATTGACCACAATAAACTTCGGCTTGTCTTGCTTAATCTGATTAATCAGATTGGTTCGATTTTCCCTCGGACTGAGATAGGCCGTCGGAGTTAGGAGGGACGAAGCTGCTAAGCGACCACTTTCCTGATAGAGATGGGCCGTCTGATCCCAAGCATAGATGGTATCCTTGGAATCACTATGACTCTTGATATAGTGGGCAATAGTGCTTCGTTCACTCGCTAGGTTGTTTTGGAGAACCAATTGATTCACAACTGGATAGCCAACTAGATAAGCCATTGCCAAAAACGGTAAGAAGGCTTGACTGGAGAAATAAAGGTGCCAGATAGAATTGTTCTTCATCTTCCGGCGCTGATAAGTGGACTCTTCTCCCGCAAACCAAAGAGCGAACAAGGGGAGACCAAAAGGTAAGAGGCTAAGGAACTGATAGGCCCCTTGCTCTGGTGTCCCAACCACAACAGTGGCAACTAGCAGAAGACCAAACCAACTCATAAACCGAATCACACGTTGACCGCTTGTCGATACTTTTCGGAAAGACATGACGAAAGCTGAAGCGAAACCAAGCGTTAACAGCAATAAACAGTAATAAACTAGGTTTGCAAGTAGGTGACCCGCATCAAACTGGAGGGAGCGGAGACTGTACAAGGTCTGATGGATTGCATACCCAAAGGAGCCGTTCCACACAGTGATGTAGCCTAAGGGATAGAAAAGAAGAGAGAATCCCAAGAGGGCAGCAAGGAATTGATAGAAGCCGTGGGCAAATTTCTTCTGCTTCACATGATAGGCTGTCAATCCAAGAAAAGCAAGCAGATAAAAAATCACACTCAGCCATGGCACCATCATAAAGGCCAAACAGGCTCCTGCGCCATAAGCGACAAAGGATTCATCTGTTTTCTCACCCTCTAGATAAGCGAGAATGAAATTCATAGAGCCAAATAGGAAGGGTAGGGCATAAAAAACAGCGTAATTGCCGCCAAATCCAAGCACTCCAGCAAGTAGGTAGAAGAGCAGCTGGACTTGTCCTGCAATTTTTTCACTTGCAACTAAGCTTCTGACCATCCGAAACAGGCTCGTCCCAGCAAAAAGTAGGCTAAAATCTGGAAGACCACCAGGAGAACTTGACCTCCTAGCAAACTTCCTAAACCGCTGATCCCGTAGTAGAGCAAGCCATTGACCCCAAAGAAATGACCATAGGGAACTTGACCTTGAGACATTGCCCAACCGGCATATAAGTCCTGGGTTTGCTGATTGGTCGCCAGTAAGTTGATAAAAGGAAGAGCTACATGGACCAGCCCAAGTAGAACACTAAGAGCAATTGGTAGTGACAAGGGAACTGGTCGCTTAATGGCATAGCGCCCCAACGACTTTTCATCTTCTTGCTCTTCTAATGTCTCTTCTACATCCTCTTGGTCTTTCAATCTCGCTTCAACCTTCTCTTTGCGACGATGACCAGATTGTGATAGGCGACTTAGAGTTCCGGTCGAAGCTTCCGTTTCCACCGCTTCTCCAGCAACCTGGCTCTCTTCCTGGTTCTGCTCTGATTCCACCGGTTGACTAGCCGTCAAAACTTCTTCTTCCCGGCTAATTGATTGTTCCAATACCTTTCGTAGCTCTTGAGTATCTTGAAAATTGGACCCGACACTCAAGCCAAGTTTATGCGATTCTTTTTCTTTTTCACTCATACCGTGTTTTTTCCTTTACTAGAATTGCAAGTGCTAAAGGGCACATGCATACCCTACTAGTATATCAAAAATGGGCCCAGCTGTCAGCTTTCTCCACAAGGAGAAAGTAGAGGGCATGCAAAAAGACCGACACCTTCTCGGCATCCGTCTTTTCTTTTTATAGTTGATTCAAAATAGTCTGAAAATCATTTTTTACTTCTTCGATGGACGTGGTCACTTCCTGGCGAGTCTGGTTGTTTTTGACGGTGATTTGCCCACTTTCAACCTCGCTACCACCTAAGGCAATGATAGTTTTAGCCCCAAAGACGTCAGCTGACTTGAACTGAGCCTTCAACTTACGGCCTAGGTAATCACGTTCTGCGATGAAGCCTTGACGACGAAGGGCCTGAACCAATTCCAAGGCAGCTACTTCTGCTTCTGAACCCAACACAGCAATGTAGACATCCAATGACGTCTCAACAGGAAGCTCAACTCCTTGTTTATCGAGGATCAACAAGAGACGCTCAAGTCCCATCCCAAACCGAAACCTGGTGTTGCTGGTCCACCAAAATATTCTACCAAGCCATCGTAACGACCTCCCGCACAAACGGTCAACTCATTCCCATCTACTTCTGTCACGAACTCGAAAATTGTGTGGTTGTAGTAGTCTAGGCCACGTACCATATTGGTATCGATGACATAGTCAATTCCGAGACCGTCTAGCATAGCCCGTACGGCATCAAAGTGTGCCTGGCTTTCTTCGTCCAAGTAGTCTAGGATAGATGGAGCATTCTCAACCGCTTGCTTGTCTTCTTTTTCTTTTGAGTCCAAGACGCGGAGCGGATTTTCTTCTAGACGACGTTGACTATCTTTTGAAAGTTGGTCCTTCATTGGAAGGAGGTAGTCGATCAAAGCTTGACGGTAAGCTGCCCGACTGGCTGTGCTACCAAGGGTATTCAAGTGGAGTACGACATTTTCAATTCCAATTTCTTTGAAGAATTGGTCAGCCATGGCAATCGTCTCGACGTCTGTGGCTGGATTGCTAGATCCAAAACATTCTACGCCAATCTGGTGGAATTGACGTAAACGGCCAGCCTGAGGGCGCTCATAGCGGAACATAGGACCGATATAATAGACCTTGCTTGGTTTTTGAACCTCTGGTGCAAAGAGTTTATTTTCAACATAGGAGCGGACCACTGGTGCTGTCCCTTCCGGACGCAAAGCGATATGACGATCACCCTTATCATAGAAGTCGTACATCTCCTTGGTCACGATATCCGTTGTATCCCCTACTGAACGACTAATCACCTCGTAATGTTCAAAAATAGGTGTGCGGATCTCTGCGTAATTGTATTTTTTAAAGGTTTCGCGAGCAAATCCTTCTACATATTGCCACTTAGCGGATTCCTGTGGCAGGATATCTTGGGTTCCTTTTGGTTTTTGTAATTTCATAGATACCACTCCTTTGCTTGCTTTGTACTATTTATTTTATCATAATTTCTAGTCCGTGACAGCGCTCAAGCGATAAAATCAGCCTACAAGCCCATCAGGAATAGAAAAAGGGAACTTCTCCAGCCCATAAAAATCGAGCCCGCATCACATGCAAGGCTCGATTTCTTTCGTTTCTTTACTTTCAACTATCTTATAAGATATTTCATATTGTTCGCGAACTTCCTGCGGCCAGACGCTGGTTTGGACTTCTCCGATATGTTTCTTACGAAGCAAGAACATAGCCATCCGCGATTGACCAATCCCACCTCCGATAGTTAGTGGAAAGAGTCCATTCAAGAGCGCGCGGTGCCATTCCAATTCTAAACGATCCTGATCTCCTGTAATAGCAACCTGGCGCTTGAGGGTGTCTTCATCAACCCGAATCCCCATAGAAGATAATTCGAATGCTGCCCCTAGGTTATCATTCCAAACAAGGATATCCCCGTTTAATCCCTTGTAGCCATTTTCGGTTTCCGTTGTCCAGTCGTCATAGTCTGGTGCTCGTCCATCGTGCGGTTTGCCATCTGATAAGACGCCACCAATCCCAATCAAAAAGACAGCTCCATATTCTTTGGTGATAGCATTTTCCCGTTCTTTCGGCGTCAAGTCAGGATAACGCTCTACCAACTCTTCTGTGTGGATAAAGGTGATTTGCTTCGGCAGGATTGATTCAATATCATAGCGAGCTTCGACAGCCAACTCCGTCAAACGAATGGCCTTGTAGATTTTTTCAACTGTTTCCTTCAAGTAGGCTAAGTTACGGCTCCCATTTGGAATGACCTTTTCCCAGTCCCATTGGTCGACATAAACTGAGTGGGTCGCATCCAAAGAATCTTCATCTGGACGAAGAGCCTTCATATGGACGAAGAGACCTTCCCCTTCTCCAAAGCCAAATCGCGCCAAGGTATGACGCTTCCATTTTGCAAGGGAATGAACCACTTCATAGGTCTCATTTGGAATTTGTAAGACCTTTACAGAGACAGGGTTTTCCACTCCGGATAGATTGTCCTGCATCCCATCTCCTACCTTGCTCAAGATTGGACCTTGAACCTCAACGACTTCTAGTTTATCTTTCAAATATTGGGTAAATGTTGTTTTTACAAATGAAATTTCTTCTTGCTGATGAATAAAACTCTTCTTCATAGAGACTCCCTTTAAATAGTATGAATTTGATTATACGCTTTTTTAGAGAAAAAGCAATACCTACTGCTTCAAAAAGGGGTTTTGAAAGCTGTTTCAAGACCCTCTCCTTTCAGCTATTTAACCTATCTATTTTATACTCATTTTTATTTTAACAATCAAAGTTATACTGTTGAAATAAGGTGCTTTTTGTGCTACAATCTATCTAAGAAAACAATTTTGTGATTGTTTGAACAAAGGGAGGTTTTTATTCTTAACAACACCATAACTAACAACCGAGTAACCTGTCGCAATACCGTGTCGTTTAATAGCGATTCCATCTTTTGGAAGCCTACTGTTCGTCTTAGTTGAACTAAGAGTAGGATTGTTTATTAAACACCCATCTTATGAAAAAGGAAGAAAATTATGGATAAAAAGAAATTTTGGATTTTCCCATTTGTTCTTTGTTTACTAGCCACCCTATTCACTTTAGGGTTGAATAGATTATCTGCTGAAACATCGACTGTTTCGGTAACAGGAAATTTGCGGACACGATTACCAGTGTCAACGTCACCAATAACGAAGGTGGAGATCTCACTTGGGAGTTGGAGCAATGGGCTACTTTCCGAATTAATGCCACTTACGATTTAGCTGGAAAAAATGTCAAGGCAGGAGACACCACCGTCGTGACTGTGCCAGATGCCCTCATCATTTCTTCAGACAGCTTCGAGATTCGAGATGTTAACACCAACGAGGTCATCGCTCATGCAACCGTAGATGCTGCAAAAAAATCGATTTCCCTCACCTATACAGACTATGTTGAAAAACACTCTGACACAAACGGCTCCTTCTTCTTCTATGCACGAATTGATTTCAAGAAGCACCCTGAAAAAGGAGAAGTTCCGATTGAAATCACCATTAACAATGAACTAAAAATCGGTGGAAAGGTGACTTTCAAAGGCGTTGGAGACGGTAATCCCAAAGTCTTGACAAAGACAAGCTGGGTCAATTCAGAAGATCATAAAACGGTATCTTATACCATTTCTGTCAACCGAACCAAAGAAAATATCAATAGCGTGACCATCGAAGACCATATGAAATTCACCAACGCTTCTTATGTACCTGGTAGCATCAAGGTGGTGAAAGGGACCTTTGCCTTTGTTGAAGGTGAGTGGCAATTTAGCAACCGAACAGATGTCACTGACCAACACAAGGTGACTATCAGTGAAGACGGTCAATCCTTTGTAATTGACTTAGGCGACATCACTGAAAACGACCAATACCGTATTACTTATGATGTTAAGCTCAACTACGAGCCTGTAGATGGCGAACTCCTAAAAAACGATGCAATCCTAAAAGGTAAAAATACAGAGGTAAAACAAGTAACCAATGCTGCAGCTGTGCAAATCGCTGGTGGCTCTGGCGTCGGCTATGTATTTACCATCAATATCCACAAAGTAGACGATGCCAACCAACCCCTCCAAGGAGCAAAATTTAAGGTCGTACGCCAAGCAAACAACCAAGTTATCGGTGAGTATGTAACCGACGAAAACGGGAATATTACTGTCAACTCTTTGTTAAAAGATAAGTATATCTTAACTGAAACAGAAGCACCGGCAGGGTACAGCATCAAATCTGCAGATACAGAAGTCAATGCTGAAGATTTCGGAGCTGACCACTCAGTAACTAAAACAATCGTAAATCCGAAGGAAGAAACAACCACTACAACAACTTCGACTACCACAACAACCGAAGAGCCGACTACAACTTCAACTACGACTACAACTGAAGAACCGACTACAACTTCAACTACGACCACAACCAAAGAAGCTACAACCACTACAACAACGACAAGCGAAGAACCAACTACTAAAGTAACGACTACTCCAAACCCAACTCCATCATCTTCAACAACTGAAGGTACCGGGGATGGCAAAGGTAAAGGTCGGAAGAAAGTTCTCCCAAGTACAGGTGAAGTTGCCGCTACTGGATTCATTGTCCTCGGAGCAGTGGTTCTATCAGGTGCTATCTTATTGAAACGTAAACTTTCAAATCAATAAACCTGACTAAATCGCAATCTCTAGCTAATAGCTAGAGGTTTTTTTGTCTAGCTTAATTTGACAAATGAGGAAATCTTAAATTGAAGTTATCATACACATCTTTTTACATTCCTCAACTTTCCGGAAAATGACTCTTTTTCGGAAAGTTGAACAATAAGCGAAAAACAGCCCTAACCGTTGGTGATGTAAGGAGTTTTAGCGATAGATTGTCCGCCCTCTAAACTGAAATCAGCTCAGAATGGCTATCTCAGCATAATTTTTTAACATTTTATACAAAAAAATTAACTATTCGGTATCAAAATTTCGAAAATTTTACCGAATAGTTAAAAAATGAGCAGAATAAAATTTTTTAAAAATTGTATTGAGATGTTTGTTATGATTAGATCATGAAAGATTTAATGTTTAAGATCGTATGTGAAGCAATGCAGCTACGAGCAGATGATGATGTAGACGTGTTAGAGGAGAAAATAAAACAATTGAAGTTATCAGTTGAAATTTTGGAGGATAAATTCGAACGTTTCTGCCTAAAATAACAGCATTTTATTTTATCCCGCGAAACGGACCATCACATCGATTATCTCATGAATATTGCTCAACATGATGCTTCTTTCTTCGTTCGTTATATTGCGATTGTAAGTGTTAGCGTTTTGATAGAATTTCTCGATTTCATCCATCATTGTTTTCCCGTTTTCAACGGCTTGTTTTTGTTCGGCCGTTGGATTGCTTATTTTGGCTAGTTGATTATCGATATAAACCTTGAAGTAGATATTTGCAAATTGAATGTCGGCAAGGGTAATAGGTTTATTATCTTGGATTCTAGTTAGAACAACAGACCACTCATCGGGATTTTGAGTGTTAAATTTATAGTTGTCATCATTAGATGAACTAGTATTATCACTCGATGATGATGCTGTCTCCGATTTTTTGAGTCCTTTATATTCGACTTTCGGAACATCGACGGCATCTGGATCTTTGCTGACTTCACCTTTGTTCCAATCGACGAGCAAACTATAGTTCTCGTCGAGGTATTTAGCTACATTGTTTTGTCTTACATAAGTAAATACAAGTAAAACAGCTAGCACTGTCGCAATAATAACAGACGCGATCAAACTATATAGCAGCCCATTCTTTTGAAATTTCTTTTTCATAATCTATTAAACCTCTTATTTGTCGACATAAATTTTGTCTAAATCTAATTCGGGAAGATGTTCTTTATTTACGTATCGTGCATGGTAATTACTTGCAGTACCATAGACAATGACTTGATCTCCCTCCGCCATGTGGGTTTCCATGTATACTTTGTTAGCATCTACGTAAAACTTGTTACTTCCTTCATCGCCGTCTGCTTCAAAAATTATATAGTGATTAGAATTCATATCGTAGTTACTCTTATAAGTAGCATAGGTTTTTACCTTATTTCCCTCTTTCCAAAGATTTGGATACGAATTGAATTTGTACGACTTTAATTCTGGATATTGTTCTTCAAATTCGTCAAACAATGGCACTGCATGATCTAATTTTGACTCTGACGAGCTTTCTACTGTTTCAATCGATTCAACACTTGATTCTTCAGAACTGTCATCTGCTACATGTTGGTTAGAACAACTTGCCAAAAAAACGGACAACACAACTGTTGCTGTAGACAAAATAATCTTTTTCATAAAACTTCCCCATTTTTATTTTTTCCTATGTAGTAATTTTATCAAACGAAGGAAGCGTTTGCAATGAAAAACGATGTTACTTCCAGAATTGCCACCATTTCTTGTGCTCTAAAAGAAGAGTTTTTTCTTTGTTTTCTCGTGACAAATCAAGAGTTAATATCTGCTGGTTCTTCAACAACTCTTGCAAATTCGCGATTTGTTCATTTTTTTCTTTAAGTTCCGATTGTAATACAAGCAATACATTCATGTCGCTTTCGTGTTGCGTATTTTCTGCATCTTCTTCGCTAAGTAATACATTTCTTACATACTCAGAAAGTTCCATTTTATTAGCTTTTGCACGTTTCTCTAATTCTTTTTTCTCTTCATCTGTAATACGTACATTTAAACTCTTGTGTTTCCCCTGGGTCACATTGTGTCTCCTTTGTAATTCTTTTTCTTTACAATTTTATTATAAATTTTAGGCGATATTTAACTAAAATCGATTTTAAGCTCTCATTTCCTTATCGATAGCTATAGAAAATGAAACTAAATGGTCTGGTAGGGTAAATATACCACCCCAACTTTTAAGTTCTTAAAACATAATAAAACAATTATAAAATACGGATAAAAATTGAAGCCTTATTTTTTACGATTTAATAATCTAACTAGGCTATTAACTTAGTTAAAAACAAAGCAATAAAAAAGACGGATAAACCGTCCTTTTTATTTTTCTCTCGGATCGTCTAATTTTGCAAGCATTTCTGCTTTTTGCTGCTTCATTTCTGCCTTTTTTCTTCTGACGTCGTGTTTTTATAATTTGGATTCGACCACTTTGGTACGTTTGTTTCTTTTACTTTTGAGCCGTACTTATCATCAAAGACCCCGAATATTCTCAAATGAGATTGACCCAGCTGGGTCTTTTTTTTGTTTACTAGGAAGAAAATTTTGGTGAATTTTGAACGAAGTGAAAAAGAGGGCTGAAAAGCCCTTAAAACCCCTGCGTAGCAAGGGGTTTTTCTTATCTTGATGTTACGACCTTATAAAACACCTGTAAAAAATAGCTTAAGGAGTATAAACAAGCAACCTAAAAAAAATATTAATGCCAAGGTAATTAATGATTTGGGCTTAGATTTTTTCAGTAAATATATTTTGTATAAACTTAGTATGTTTAAACCTATGCCCAATAAAATTATAAATTTTATCAGTCCTTTATCTAACATTTTTTATAATTCTCCAAAGCTCTGTCATATACGGGTGGGAGTTACTGAGCGACACCAACTACAGATGCTACTGATGTTATAGCTCCTAATGCACCAATCCCGCCAGAAACTAAAGCGCCGATAACTGTTGCCCCTAACTCCCAACCTGCTGTTTTTAATAAATCTACTTCTATCGATCGGATATTATCGACATCTTTTGTAAAATTATCGATATAACCGGCATTTTTATCACTTCTTGGAAGCAAGAAAATTAAACTAACTAAAGGATAGATGGTCATATTGATTCCAATCCAGATCTAAGAAAGGTTGGTGCCCATGTGGGAACCTCTCAAGGTTTTATTATTCCAAGAAGCCTTGCTGAGGATTTGTCATTAAGTATAGAAGAAGCAATTGATATCTTAAGATAAAGAAGGATCTATTTTGTTAATCACCATCTTCATTGCTTATATATGAAGGTAAAATAAAATTTCTAAATAGTAGAAAAGGACTCAGTCCTGTGCAATACAGAACTAAATCCTTTGGATAAATTATTAATCTAACTATTTGGGTGCACTTAACTTTCGGGATGTTTTGTCAGGAAATGAATATGTAACGTAATGAAAATCTGTGCTATTACCCTATTCTTCATTGACTAATTTTTAGGCTTACCACTTGATCAGCTTGTTTCCAAATGGTTGGATTATGTGTTGCAATAATGATCAGACGTTCCTTATTTTTTAATGTTAGGAGTAAGTCCATAATCTCCTGTGAGGTCTCAGGATCAAGAGCGGCAGTTAATTCATCTGCCAAAATTAGAGGAGGATCTTTTAAAATGATCTTTGCCAAGGCTACACGTTGTGCTTCTCCTCCAGAAAGCTCATATACTTTTTGATCTAGTTGAATATAAGATAGTCCTACTCTATCTAATACTTCTTCTTTAGTCTCTCTCTTTTTTTGTTTGTCTAATTTATGACCAATTAATCCCAAATCTAAATTTTCTGAAACAGTTTTATTATCGATTAGTCCAAAATTCTGGAAGAGATAACCTAGTTCATTTCTGAAATAGTTTGTTGGTTTAATCTTTCGTAAATCTTTTCCTTTATATTGAATACTTCCCTGATCATAAGGTTCTAGCTTGGCTAGCATATTTAGTAAGGTTGTTTTGCCACAACCGCTATTTCCGATAAGAGCATAGACTTTACCTGCATCAAAATTTAAGTTCAAATCACTAAATACCGTCCGGTCCCCAAAGGTTTTTGTTAGTTGATGGATTTTAATCATTTCTATGCTCCTTTCAATATAATACTAGCCATCCTATCTTCCTTACGAGAACGATGCATTAGTATTAAAATAGAATTCAAACCAAAGACGCAAGAGGTTAGAAAGACTACCCAAAGTTTATTTGTTAGCAAAAGACCAATAGCCCCTCCCAAAATGAAGATAACTATTTGCCAGATAAAAAATTTCTGGTGTAACTCAAAAAAATTTAATCCTGATATTTTCTTAATAAGAATAGTTTTACGAAATTCTTCAAAGTAGAGGATTGTCATTGTATTAAAGAGTAGAATTGAGGTAGCAATACCGAGAAAACCACCAGCAATGATTGTCAATATTTCAACTTGAATTTTGTGACTCATACCACGATAAACATAATAGGCAAGATCATACTGACTGATATATCTCTTTATTCCACCTTGTTCAACTAGTTTTTTAGTGGCATCCAAACCTTTAAAATACAGATAATCAGATGGATAAGTGAAGAAAGCATTTTGATTTTTTCCAAAAGAGCTTGGTTTAAGGACAATAAGTATAGGATCACTTAGAAATTGTTGATATGAAATTGGTGTAGAATTATATACGAAACGCTTCTTATTGTTTGAAATATAGAAAACACGAGCTTTCATAGCCTGTTGAATTTTATTTCCCTTATCGTTTCGAATCGCTAGGAAATCTTCATAAATTTGACGCAATTTATCTTCTTGATCTTTTAATTTTTCAGGCAATAGTAGTCCAAATTCTCCTTCTCCAAGGCTATTAATGCTCTTCTTATCTTCTTCATTTAATTCTACATTCTGAACATCTAGATAATTAGGAGTCACATATAAGCTATTAGCATACGGATTGTAGTCATTTATCGACATTTTTTCTCCCGTTAAGGGATGTGAAGACAGACCTTTTAGATCGAATGATGCAAATGGATGCTGAACAAGCATTCCTCCATTCTGAATGCCAGTTTCTATGAAGTTTTTCCATTGTTCTTCCAACATTTTTCTACTATCCTGATTTCTAGCCTCTGCCCCAAACTCCCTATTTGTTGAAAGCAATACCCAATCTTTTTGATTTGACCATGCTGTATCTCCAGACTGATGCAATTGCCAAATAGTTGAATAGATACTTGTTCTATGAATGGTAAGTACTATTAAAAGAAAAGCGACCAATTGCCCCAAGTAAAGAATACCCATAATCTGTTTCAAAGGTAACTTTCCTTTGAGCAAAGAAACCAAATGTACCGTTTTAATACTTAAAACATAAAGAAAGCTAAAGAGTATAGAAAGGAACAAAAGTAACAAATTATAAGTTATGTTAGCTGAAACAATAACTGGAACAGAAAATGGTGTGATATGGAATAGACTTACACCACAGATTACAAGAAAAACCCCTGTAATTATCCCTAAAAGTAAATCTCCACAATCACTAATCATTGAGTTTCCAAAAATCTGAGTTAGGTGCAATCCAGAAATATATCGAATCCCAACTGTTCGCATTTCCTTGGTTTTTTGAATAATCATTAAGGCTATAAAAGTTAGTAGAAAAATGACCAAAACGAGTAATTGAGTACCATTTCCCATATACGTAAATAAGCTAAGAAAAATATTTGGATATGAAACAAATGTTTGTGTGAAACCCAATGATTGAAGTTCATGATTTAATCTATCTAGAGTGAGATTTCCAGATAAAATATAATAATTGGACAATAAGCCACTATTGTAAAAATCTTCTTCACTAGCTTTAACAAGGCCATTTGGGATATGGCCAGATCCAAATATTGCATAGGAAAAATGAACCTTACCTTTATCGTCTATTGTTTCAATTTGTTCACCAATCACACTGTCTGTTTCATTTGCTAATTGATCTAAACTGTATTTTACCTGATCTTTTGATACCTCTTTGTTCTGGGAAAGAATACCAATAGCTGGAAAACTATTGTGAATAACCACATATGAGGTTGAAAAACAAATCCAAAGTAGAAAACTTGTTATAAAGATATTTGAAAGGATGACAAAGAAGCGCTTCATACTTTACTCACTTTCTAAAATTTTCATGAATAGTAATATAATCTTTTCTATGAGCTATGAATTTTTTTAAATCCGTAATTAAAATATACTGTTTCACCAAAATTTCTATTTATAAAAGCTCTTGAGGTCTGATGAGAAGGAGCGTAAGCATATGATGATTTACTATCTCTTGCACGAGTTACGCTTGACCAGTGATATTTGTAATCATGGTAATAATTTGAAAATGCACCCCAGTTATTTGGATTGTGAAAGCATTAATACAAAAAATAAATAGTGATTTTCTTTTGCATATCTGCACCTCCTTCTTCTATATATATGATATACTAAACACATAACGAAGTGTAAAAATGTAACATTTATACACATAATTAGAGGTGAAGTTGTTATGCGTTGGGATTACGGTACGATCTATAAAAAAATACGGAAATCAAAACATATTAGTCAAGAGGAAGTTTGCCAGGATTACACTTCAAGAGCGCACTTGTCGCGTATTGAATCGAACCAAGTAGTGCCTAGTTTTGAGTTGATGGAGCATCTTCTAAAGCAAGTTGGCCTAGATTTCGAAGAATTTCGATATATATGTCATTCTTACCACCATTCCGATAGAGAAGAAATTATCTTATTGGCAGAAGATAACAATGCCTACCAATCAAATGATAAATTATTGGAACTGAAGAATAAGAGTGTAGCTTATTTAAAAAAATATCCTAATGATATTCCTGTATCAAATATACTAAAGAGAGTAGAGGTCATTCTTTGTTTACGAGAATCTGGTCCAAATGAAAAGGTAAGAATAACGGCAACGGAAGCTTGGAACGAAATTAAAAATCAGGATGTCTGGTATCATAGTGACCTCAAATTAATTGTCGTTATTTTATTTACACTTCCACTAGAAACAGTGATTTCTATCTGTGATGAAGTGATAGATAGGCTCAATGATTACTCTGATTATACAGAGATTCTTCCCACCAAGTATAAATTACTCTCAAATTTAGCTAGTATTTTTCTGTGGAATGGTTTGATGGAGAAATGTACGAGTATCAGTTATCTATTGTTAGATACGGCAAAAAAAAGTAAGCGATATGATTTTCTAGGAAATGCTAAAGTGACACTTGGAATTTGTTTAAGTGATAAAAAGCTAGTTGATGAAGGCTTGCAGTTACTCGAATTAACTGATGAAATAACGTTGTTGGAAGCATGTAGGTCAGATGTGAAGCGCTATTTCAAAGACTAATATTCCTAACGAAATCAGTCATAAAACTTTTTAAAAATATGATCAACGTGTTATCGTAATCTTGCTTAATGTTAAAGAAAACTGATATAATAAAGTTTATAAAGATGCAGAACTTTTGAATAAGATTTTTGAAGAAGTTAAAACTTATTGGGAAAAATAGAAGGACGCTAGTCTTCAAAATTTCCTCCCAAAATTTGTCTAAAATATTGACAGAATTCCATATAAAGAGGTTTATGATTATTTTAATGCAGATTGATGGTTTATTTTTTAGATTTTAAATTTTAAATTCACCATAGGTGCTAGTACTATTTATCATAATGCTTGACATCGCTTTCAAGCGGGAGTACAATAATTATGAAGTTTGTTTATAGTTGAAAGGGGAAAATAGATGGCCTCTAAACTTGATACAGCTTGGGACTTGTTTCTGGAGGGAAAAACATCAGAAGCTAAAAAGTTGGTTGAACAAGATTTTTCCATTGATACCTGTACAGATTTTAGTCTTTTAAATCTGATGGGATATTTATTGTTAGCAGAAAAAGACTATGCCTCGTGTACCCATATCTTTGAGAAATACATTTTATTAGCTCAACAAAATGAAGATAAAGAACATGAACACATTGGCTTACATCAATTAGCGATGATCTACAGAGATCAGGGTGATTTTCATAAGGCTTTAAAGCTCATTGAAGATGAAGAGAAGATAATTGAAGAGCATTTTCCCAATGATAATCTAAAGAAAGCTATAAATAACTACGAACAAGGCTATGTGAGATTGAAATTAAACAATCTTGATGAAGCTCTTACATTCATGAATCTGTCACTGGAACAATCTTTAGAGACTGATGATGTGATTTCTCAGGCTTGTAGCTACAGAGGGTTAGGTGAGATCTATTTAGCCTTGGAAGATAAAGGATTAGCCAACACACATTTTAAACGAGCTATAGAACTTTTCGAAAGTGTTGGAGAGTTTGAAGGGGTAAAGGAAATTGAGGAATTGAACCCTTAAAAGTTTAAAAGAGATGAGTTCTGTTAATAAGCAGAGCTCTTTTTTTATTTAGAGTTAAGTTCTTTAAGTATTCATTGACCAGACTTATTTTTAGATGTATAATGAACACGTAAAATAAATCACAAAGAATAAAATACAATTATTACAACTTGTATTTCTCAATCATAAGGTGTCTTTTTTCTAGGAGAGATTTATGATTAATATCTTTAAATATCTTGATAAAAAAACAAAATACCTAACCATTATTGGGGCGCTGGCAAATGGGGGTCTCGCTTTGGGGCAACCCTTGGTTGTTGCCAAAGCATTATCGATAGATCAAAATAACCTTACCTATTCTTCTATTTGGAAATTTGCCCTCTTTGGTTTTTCTGTCTATTTCGCTTTGTATAGTCTAATGTTATTTTGTAATCATGCAAATAATGTCTTTCGACGTGAAATTCACATGAATATCCGAACGGCACTTTTTCAGAAGTTAATGGAAGACAGCGAATATAGTGAAGATGAAAAGATTACCATGCTGACACAGGATATGGAATTTTTAGGAGATAACTTTTTTGAACGCTATATGTCTATTTCATGTTGGGGATTTGGAGCGCTGATTACGGCGATCTATATCATTGCCCAAAATGTTTTATTGGGTTCTATCTTTGTTTTCTTCACGATCTTACGTCCCATTCCACAATTCTTAATGAATAATAAGCTAAAGAATTCAGGGGATGAAATGTCTCAGGGAAGAACAGCCGTTCATAACCAAATCTCTGATAGTATTCGAGGGGCTCAAACCTTGCGGATGAATCAAGCCTTGCCTGAAAATTCTCAGCGCGTCTGGAATATCAATCTTCGTTATCAACGAGCCATTCAAAAGTTTGCTTTTACCCATAATATTGTTTTCTTTTGTAATGGTTTCATGGTCTTTCTTAGCCAAGTACTCCCCTTGGTATTGGGGTTCTTCCTTGCCATGCATGGTCATCATGTTTCAGTGGCTAGCCTGGTTGCAATGTATATTGCCGCTGGTCAACTGGTAGGTCCTATACAAAATATCATGTATGATGTGGTTGAAGTACAAGGAGCCAAAACAACGGCAGAAAAGATTTTCGGAATTTTAAATCGAGCAGATGATAGTGAATCGGACAATCATTCGATCTCACAAGTAGAAGAACTAGAAATTTCTCATTTAAGTAAATCTTATAACGGTAGAGAGATTATACGCGATCTTAATCTAGCCATTCAACAAGGCAAAAAAGTCCTCATCAAAGGGCCAAGTGGCTGTGGGAAATCAACCCTCTTTCGAATGATCACAGGGGAAGAAAAGGCGGATGATGGGACGATTACTTGTCGGACAAGGGATGGAGCAAAAACAAGTTGTTTTATTCGTCAGGTAGGTATCATCAGTCAGCATCCTTTCCTCTTTAATGATACTGTTCGCTACAATCTTAGTTTGGGACAAGATTTTTCAGATCAAGAATTGGAGACTGTTTTGAGACAGGTCAAACTCGACCATGAACTAACTGATGGACTTGATTTTGTAATCACTAATAACGGAGAAAATATTTCAGGCGGACAACGAGTCCGGATTGAACTAGCCCGCTTCCTTCTTCGTAAAAAGGATATTTTATTAGCAGATGAGGTAACTGCAGCTCTTGACGTAGAAAATAGCCAGATGGTTCGAGACTTGATTTTCTCACTACCGATGATGGTGTTAGAAATCGCTCACCATATTGATTATGAAAGTCGATACGATCAAGTCATTGAACTAAGAAAAAATTGAATTATCTTCATGATAAGATAAAGTAGTGAGTACTCTCTCCAGTCGGAAACTTCCTCACTACTAATCTTAATATATTTGTTAACTGTAGTGGGGGACGAAAATTTTAACAACGAGGAAGGATATGTTTGTCCTTTCTTTTTTGATGTCGGGGACATGAAAGCGTGCTTCTTATGGTGTGAACTTTTTGGTGAAATCTAGCTCAATTCGTTTATTTTCAGGGTAAAATTCACACCATTCAATTGAAAGTTATTCAAATTAGATGAAATATTTCTTTCTTAAAAACATGTGGAAAGATTGATATTAAGCATATATTGAAATTCATTCAAATACGAGGTGTTCAAAACAGGTATTACAATTTATAAGCAAAAGAACAAATAACAAAAAGAGGAGCTTCACACTAAAGTTCCTCTTCTTTTAAATATCCGAATCATTATTTATTTCAAAAAGGTAGTGATTCGGTTGATTTATATTGCAATGTAGTGAAATTTAGAATTTCAAAAATCGCTTTAAATCAAGGTTTTTCACATCTATTGACGTGTAGTGAATCCCTATTTTACTTCTATAAATAACAAACAGGGCAGAGCATTGTATCATATAGAAATTTCAATGTTCTTAAGAGGTGGAACTAGTCAGTCCGCTAAGTATAATAAGAAAAGTAGAAAATCCTATAAGGATATTGACGATCTAGTAGATTTTGATAAACCTGTTCACATAGTTCCCCATATGTTCCGACATAGTTTTGTTTCAGTCATGGCTGATAAGATTGTAAGCCTAAACGTTATTAGAGAGTTTGTAGGACATTCAGAAGATAGTAGAGAGATAGAAAAATCTATCTTCATGTCATGCAAAAAAGAAAACATAAAATTGAACAAGCCATGATAGATTTAGCTAAAATCATAAAATGAGTAATAGTTGTGGTTATTGATTCAGTTTCATTAAAAAAATGATATGATAGTGATATAAAGTATCAATTAGGTGTAGGTATGATAAATAGACAAGCTAAGAAGTTTTTTGATTATTATTTAAAAATAGTTGCAACAGAAGAATATCAATCTTATTATCAAAGACATGAGCAGGAAGGATTAGAATTTCATAAAAAGTACATTGAAGAAAAACATCCCGAATGGAGGACACGGACAGACTATTTTGATGAATTCTCAATTGGCGAGTTTATTATTTTAGATACACTTTCAAATGAGGGTGTTAATAAATTAACGAAGCGTTTATATTCGTTGCCAAAGTCGAAATTTAAAGTGAAAAATTATTATAAAAAAACCTACTATATTTAAAAAAATACGACTATGTCCATTTAGAATATTTAAGGCATGGAGTCGGAATTTTTGCTGAAATTGAGATAATTGGAGATAATTTTTTCAGCAGTATTGAAATAAGTTGGGCGACGGTAAATAATTATTATGCTATTTTTCAATATAGATTTCATTTCAAACAAGTATTGACAGAGTCTAATCTTCAATTATTTATTTCTGATAATATCAAAAACTTGAGTAAAAAAGATTACATTAATTGGTATATTCTGGATGATGAGGACGATAAGCTTAATTATCTATCTATTGGTCAGATGACAAATGAACTTCCTTCTTTGATATGTCAACATTACATAACTACGTTTTTATATAGCGAAAATGGGAAAATGAACAAATTAATTAATCTAACAGTTGCTTTTCGAAAAGACAAAGTTGATATAGATAAAATATACTTCGGGGATATTAGTTATAGTCTATATAATAAAAAAGGCAATTACTATATTTCAAATAGTTTTAATGATAGTGATTATGTTCTATACTCAGGAAATAATTTCATTCCTAGATTTAGTATTTTAGGGTCTATATCACAATATGGGAACGAGCTCTATTACTTATTATTTGGAGAGCGAGAGCTTCACATTTTTGAAAGAGATTTTTCGAAATATGTATCAGGAAGAAAGAACATAATGTTTAATAAGAATTTTTTTAAACCTTTTGAAAAAAAGATACAAAGCCTATCGGAGTCAGAAAAACAGAATAGATATTTCTAATTTTTAAAAAAAGACTTTGAAGATTCTTGGACTATATTTGTATCAAATGACGAAGTTCAGCTAGAAAATTTATTTCATAAAAATTTGTCATATTATCGAAATGTAATTAAAGAAAATTATTCCTATTTGAATATGCTTACTGAGATAAATTACACAAAGACAAATACCATAAGTTCTACCGTTGCTACGATAGTCTCCATCATTGCTACCATTATATCTGTTATTGCACTCCTAAAGTGATATAATCAGTTAAAATTCAGTTATTTTGCTAAAATTAAAAGAAAAAAGCCTTTGAAATGCTGATTTCATAGGCTTTTAATATATCTAATCACTTCACTTTTGTAATTATCAAGTATTACAATCTATATTTCTTTTAATATTTTACCAAATAATTCTTCTAGCTTCCCTAAGTCTCCATAGACAGTTCCGTCCATATAAAGGTTGTAAACTTCATCATCTTGTTCCACTCGTATTTGTGCAGAATATCCTTTTGATAGTGCTAAGGAACGAATAACTTCTCGTTGAGTTCGTCCATTTCCTTCTCGAAAGGGATGGAAATAATTAAGATTATCAAGAATTTTTGCTAAATGTTTAATGATTTCATCTTTTGAGTTGGCAGTTTGATGATAGGAATGAATGAGATGATTTATATAAGTTTCAGCAACATTAAACGACTGTATCGACATAAAAGGATTACCACTTTTAGAGATATTCACCTTGCGATATTGTCCTGACCAGGCATAAACATCCTGAAACAAATAGTTATGAATGGCTAAAATATTACTCATGGAATAGACTTCAATGGCTTTCAAGCGCAAGTCTGCAAGTCTTTTAGTAACGAATAAGTGTTCATTTCGATAGGCTTCTTCAATATTTGTAACATTTTGTTTATTGATTAAGACTGCGGAATTTGGATAGGTATATTGGTGATTGGGGTCAATGTACTCATAGCCTTCGTATTGATTTTTAACCAATATTCAATTCCTTTCGTCTGTTGATAACATAAGTTTTTAAGTCAATCACATCTTGAACAGTAGGTTCATAATTTTCAATCATTGATGACCCAATAGCATACCAGACAGTATCAAAATCTGAAAAGTTATCAAAGGGAATCCCTAAAATTGTTAATTCTTCTTTATTTACATCAAGAGTCATGGCACACCTCCTTGTATAGAGTTATCCTTATTATACCATAAAATCGGTATTTTCACCTAAAGGATAGAGACCAAAAGATATATGTAAGCGTATAGATTAATACTTACAGAACTAAAAATATTCCCCTGTTTTTAGTCCAACTGAAACCCATACTTTCCAAACCAGGTCTTAAGAAAAAAGGTAGAGAAAAAGGTAGAGTTTGAATTGAAATACAGTGCAATATATCGCATTTGGCAAAAAGAAAAAACGCTTGAAATCAGCGTTTTTCTTCTGTATTGATTCGTATTGAACCCCTACTTCACTTCTGTAAAAGTTAACTTATATGCTTACAAAGCTTATTTTAACAGACTTTACGACTGTTTATGAAGAAAAAGGTAGAGAAAAAGGTAGAGTTTCAAATGACTGTTAATTTTCACCTTTTATTTGTGAAAGTCTTTCCATTAGAATATCGACTGCTTCATTCTTTCGGTTAGGATCTAATTCCGCATAGATATCCATTGTGGTTGAAATAGATCTGTGACCCATACGTTCTTGCAATTCTTTCCAATTTGCTCCAGAGTTGAGCATTAAAGATGCATGAGTATGGCGGAATAAGTGAAAACCATAATCAGGTAAACCTAACTCTTTTAATCGTTTAATAAGAGTGGCTCGCTCATTTCGATCAGTCATGTAATTTCCATAGATAGTGGGAAATATCAACTTAGATTTTGGAAGCCCATGTTTTTCAAAGTAATTATTCATTTCATTGTTAAAATCTTTAAGTTCTTGAATAATGGTAATAGGTACTGATACTTTGCGATTTCCTGAATCAGTTTTCGCAGAATTTTTACAAATAACCTTACCTTTAGTACCTAAGGTTTTGTCTCCTCTCCTCCACATAAGAGTTTTATTTACGTTAATTTCTGATGATTCGAAAAGTAAGTCATCAACTTCCAATGCTAATAGTTCATTAATTCGTAAGGCAGAAGCTAAAAGAGTATTACAAATAAGTTTAAAGCGCCTGTTGGCTCTTGAGTTTGGGAGCGTATCTAAGTAATTCAACCATATAGCGATATCTTTTTCATGTAGAACTTGAATTCGGTTTTGAGGTGCTTTAGGCTTGGGTGGTATCCTGACTTGTTTTGCGGGATTATTCTTTAGATTAAAGTGTACCATTCCGAAATCAAGAATATCTTTTAGTTTATGAACGACTGCGCCATAATCAGATGCCTTTCCTTTATCTGCCTTACGTTTTCCCTTATTTATTTCTATTCGAGCTTTTTCTGCTAGCTGATCAACCCATTTTTGAACTTCAGTAGATTCAATAGAATCTATTTTATAATCTCCAAATTTTGGGAGGATATATGTATCCAAATATCCCCTTACTCTATTTCTAGTATTATCAGATGATACCCAAGATTTATAACTATCATACCAAATTTCCGACAGTTCTTTTATAGTACCGACAGATAGAGTTTCTTTTCGAGTAGAATCATTTTCTTCAAATTTTCTTTTAGTCTCTAAATATTTGCGATCTAAGGCTTTTAGTGTTGGAGCTGATATAGTAGTTGTAACTTGTTTTCCTGTTTTTTTATCAGTACCTAAATAAGCTCCTTTCATAGAGTAGGTTATAGAACCATCTCTTTTGATTTTCTTAAGAACTTTCTTTTTGTTTCTTTCTATTGTCTCAATTTTCATTTAGTTTACCTCAGACGGTCAAGAATTTAAGAATATCCCCACGTTTATAATACACTGTCCGAGTTCCTTCGATTGGTGGCTCCAAACGTGGAAGTCCTTTACGTTCCCAACTTTTGAGTGTATTGGGGGATATATTCAGTTCTTTGAGGACTTCCTTTTGGGTCATGATTTCTAACTGATTAGTATCCGATTTTTTATCCAAAAGATTTACCAGAACCTGTAATAGATTTTCAATTTTCTCTAGTTTTACTTGTTGAAGTGTATCCATATAATTATCCTTTCTAATGTCCAATAACATAGGTAAATTGTTGGCAGTTTCTGCATCAAAAGTACGGTAACTAATGATCCCTAATCCTTTCACATTACATTCTGAGACGAGAATTGAACCGTCTGATTTGACTTGCTCCACAAATGAAATATGTCCGTATATTGGATCAGCTCCAGCTTGTCCAGGACTAAATGATAGAGCAGAGTGTTCTGTTGGTGTATGGGTTGTTGTGAAACCTGGCTTATTCATCCATTGTCCACCATTTCCCATAAATGGATCAAAGTTGACTCCGACTTGCTTTCCACGGTTGAAGACATACCAGGTACATTGTCCCCATGGATAAGTGCTTGTGATATAGCCAGTAGTGTCAATAGCTGTTGTCAGACTGTAACCTACTGGTATATCATTTGAAGTTACTCCTCCACCATCTCTGGTTTTTCCTGTAGTTTGTTCAGGAGCTTTTGGAGTTCCTCCATGTTCATCAATGAAGGCATCCAGTTTTTGCATGGTTTCTGCACGTCTTTTTCCTGATCCTGTGGTATCTGTGAAATAGACTCCACCATCAGTTGCTGGATTGAGTGTTCCATTCGCAAACTTTTTAGCCTTGTCATCTTGAATTTTGAAGGTTTGGTTTTTATTTCCAATGATGGTTTGTTGGGTTAGTCCGACAACCGCAACCTCGTCATTAAAGTTATTGGCATATTCTGGATTGGAATCATAGGCCCCAAAACCAAACATATTGGCACCAGGATTAGTGGCTACTCCAGCAGTTCCAAGGGAACTTTCATTCAGTGCGATCGCAACGATTCCACGAACATCAAGATTAGATTTAGCTTCCCATTCGAGGAGCTTTTTTCCATTAATTCGGTTCTTATCATAGGAGATTCCTAACGTATCTAAAAAGCCGTCTAATTGTTCTGCTGTAATACCGAAGCGATGAACCAGTAGGTTGTGAGTATAGGGATCTCCATCTGACCAGTGATCCGCATAAGTCACTCCATTTTGGGATTGGGGTGAGCCATTCGTCCCACCACCTCCGACAGCCCCCATAAGGATAATGATGATGAGGACCGGTAGAAAGAGAGGAATGAGACCGGCTAATAGAAACCATTTTAGTTTTTTCATCGAATCTCCTTTCTAGTTAATGTCTTATATAAGCAGTGAACAGAACAGTCCCAAAACGCCATTTTGCATCTAAAACGACTGAATAGGACTTAGTCTGTTGGATGATTTGGTCTCTTTCTTGTTCTGAGACTGGAAACAAAAGAAGGAAATCGACTGAGCGTTTTCCTTCTTGGTAGGCTTGATAAAGAGTTTCTTCAAGAACTCTTGGAAAAGCAGTTCTTGAACGTATCTTGGTATTCATATCATTCTCCTCTAAGTTGTTTTAAGCGTTCTGTTAATCGGTCTCTTCGTTCAATATTGGCTCTCAATTTATCATCTCGTGTCATGGTTTTTCTATAAGCACGAGTGAAGGCATTCGATCCTTGGGCTTTGTACATGGCTTGAGGATCTTTATATTCCTCTAATTTGTGCTCAATACTATTAATGCGGAGCTGTTTAAATGGAGAAATCCATTCTTCTTTAAGAGTTTGAAATTCCTCGTTTGAACTTGGTGTTGGCTCCACCGTGATTGGAGATTCCATTGAAGGAGTTTGTAGTGTTTTTTCTTCAACTGGTTTAATCCCTTCTAGCGTTGACTTTGTTTTCGGAATGTTTGGTTCTGGAGCATCTGGACTTATTGGAGTCTCAAGTGTTTCTGTTGGGAGCACTTCATCAGGTTGGTGCTCTGATTCTTTATTGGTAAAGAAAGAACCAACATTTTGGAAGTGACTCTTGGCATTCATCATCATTCCAGCTCCAAAACCAGCACCTGCTAAGGCAAAGTTCCCAAGGTGTTGAGCAGATGAGAGACTTCTCGATGGTACTTGTGAAGCCACCTCTCTGGTCTTTGTGACCCCTTTTTCAACTTTGTTTCCAATATCATTCGCAACCATTCGTGCTTTAGATCCAAGAATGAATTGAATCAGTTCAGCTTTGTATTTCCATAGAAGGAAGTATACAAGTCCTTTTGAGACAACTGAAATGAGTAGTTTAAAAGACAAGACCGAAGATAATCAAAGATGGAAGTGTTTTAAGGATGCCATCAAAACCTGTAATGACAATGTTTTCGATCATTTTTTTCAATGTAGAAAAACTAAAAGAGTTAATAGACTCGTGATAGCTGGAAAAAGCAGACCCACCAAACATGACTTTTCAGAACTCCAAAAAAATCAAATCTTGCATTCTTGGTACAAAGGACATCAATAGTACAATTGGAAAGAGCAGGATCATCATCAGGACGAGTGTCTGAGCAATGACATTTAACATCTGAATCAAAATAACAGGTATCGCTAATACAAAGGCTTCACAGATTTTGAAGATGACATAAAAACATACGAGTAAAGATGAAATCTGGCATAGCTGAAACCCAACGGTTCTTTTCACCATCATCATTAGCTCCATTTCCTAGTTCATCTAGATACTTATTGCGATCTTTAGACTTAACTGCTTTAAAAGTTTCCATTCTTATCGCCTGTTCCTAGTACCTTACTATCGTCAAAAGTTTCTTGTTTCCCATCTTGACTATTCTTATATTTCCCATTTTCTTGTCCCGTATTGACGAAGACATAAGCTTTATAAGAAGTTTCTGCAATATAGCTATCTGCCATGGAATCGCCAATTTTAATGGATTTATTATTGCCATACTCCACCTTAATATTCGTGATATTTTTAGTGACATCTTGAGAGACATGGTTAATGGTATCTAGTAGATACAGACCACCTGATGTTCCAGCGATTGTTCCAAAGTAACCAAAACCGAGGATAAGAACCAGAAAGACATGAAGGAGAGTTCTTGAAAAAGCTCCTTTCGAAAAGAAAAATTGATAAAAGAGATAGAAAGCTAGTATTAGAAGCAACATTGAAACGAGTGATTGTTTTGCGACTCCTCCAGAACTTGAACCGACAAATCCTTTCCAGATATTCATCGCTCCATTAAATACATAGTTCTTATAGTTGGAGTAAAGATCAATCTTTTCAAGAATTCGAATCAGCAAAGAGAAAGAAAGCCCACCACTGCGTTTAGAATGAAAAAAAGAAGAAGTTGACGAAAAGCTCATTAATCAGAACCCAAGCCCCGTTAAAGGAAGCGAACCCAGTAGGCTCCATGTAGGACTTGAGAGAGAAGATATCAACTCCCCTTAGTTTGTCAAAAGCTTCTTGCATGGATTCACCTCCTAACTAGCGTATTTATTTTCAAGGCTTGATGATACTGTAGCTTTCATTGGTTTTAGAAGCATATCAATATCTTCAAAGATATTGTGTACGGAAATCATATTGAGATTGCCATAGACATCATAGTATAGGCATTGACCAGAGATCATATTATCAATCCATTCGAGATTGCTTTCAGTGACTTCGAGATTGACGTGTTTTAAGATATCTTCTCGTTCAGACTTTTCATAAAAAGCAAAGATAGTCCCAAATCCCGTTGTATCATCGTCATTTTCTGCATCATGTACAGATTGCGTAATCAGTGCCAAGGTATTGTTTTTGGAGCGTCCAATCCGACGCATATTTTTGATAACGGCTTTTCCTTCTGCGGACTTCATAAGAATCCAAGCTTCATCAAAGAACTCAATGGTATCTTCATTTTCATTTCGTTCTCCAAAGTGAGTACAGAAGGCTCCAAGCGCAAACATGAGAGCAATAGAGTTGCGTTCATGATCTGAAATTTTTGTGGAATCATCCTTTGGTAGTTTGAGGTTATTGACCTCTAAGATAGTCACCCGTGATTCATAGTTAAGTCCTTGAGTGGTTCCATCTGAAAAAGGCTAGTTCTAAAGATAGAGTTTGTGACAATTGAAGTCAGATAACGACCAACCGAAGCAATTTCAGAGGAAGTGGAGTCTCTAAGCACTTTTAGGACATGTTTAAAGCCGACTTTCTCACCTGCGACTCGTTTTTCTACAATTGCATTAATAGCTTCTGTGATAGCTGTTTTCTGGTCCATTGTGACATCATCTACAGCTTGTAGTAGAAATTCAAGCATGTTTTTTGCGACCTCTACAGCTTGTTCTTTATCTAGAACGACAATAGGATCTAAGACTCCGTGGTTTGATGGTAGTGAACTATCCAGTGTTACAAAGTTAAAGTTCTCAATCTGTTTCTTGCGTTCAGGATAGAGACGTGCAAATTTAGGTGAGTTGATCACTTCTTGATAGTGATTTCTAAGTTCACGTTTAGGGTCAATATAAAGTGTCTTGACATTCTGTAAAGCCACACTTAAGAAGATGATCTGTGCAAGGAAGGATTTTCCTTGACCTGTTGCCCCCGTAATAATGATGTGTGGGTTCTTGGTAATCTTTCCAGCGATATCTTCTTTATTTCCTACTGTCGCATTATAGAGTACAATGTTCTTTGAAGAATCAATAGCTTTCTCAATATTGTCCCAACGCCCTGTCCAGTTATCTACTCGGCCGATATACCAACCGATACGGTTTCCAGAAGAGGTATTGGTAAAAGGCATCATTTCCGAAAAACCACGAGATGTGACCATGTGTGTCCAAGTGCGAGTTTTTCTTTTGGAGGTTTTTCTCCATAGAGCAGAGCTTGAAAGAGATAGGGGTCCGTCTTGAGAGGCTTCACTAATTTCGACTCCCATATCATCAAAAGTAGTTGAGAACGACTTGCCGTCTTTGACGGAGTTGGTTCACACTAGAAGCAGAGACAATCAGATAGGCCCCATATTCGATGATCTCTTCCTTGTTTCCGACTTTTTTCATTAAGTCTTTTAGGGAGATAGAGCCCATGATAATCTCGTCTTGTTGGACAGTATCAGTATTTTCTGCCTCTTCCATGATGTTTCTGTAACGTGTATTCGATCGTCCCATTCGACCTTTGATCTTGTTGGTATCAATGAATTCTGCCTTTGATTCGTAGTTCAACGGGAAAAGTTTAAGCGTTGGATAAATTCGCCAAGATGAAAACCATTGAATTGAACAGGAAATTTACCAACCGGAAGAATCGTCACAAAAGAAGATCCATAAGGGCTTTCTAGCTTAAGAAAGCCACCTTTTAGGACTTTGATCAAGGTATCTGTGATATTGAATTGAGCACGGTTAGCAAGCACCTCCTTCTTGTAGTGAGGGATATAGCGGAGGTACTGCATCCGCTGGTAATAAAAGAGTTCTTCATTGGATAACCGTTTTGCCCGAAGGACAGAGAAGGCTTGAAAAATAGTGAATTCATCACTTTTGTAGTCTTCATACCAGGTAGGGCTTAACTCATATTCATAGCCAAGACCCTTTGGCAATTTTTTTCTGAGAACTCATTGAAAGCTCTCATAGGCCAAGTCTTTTGACGGTCGCTCCATGATTTTGTTTTGCGCAAGGGTCACTCCAACGACCCAGTCAAACTGATAAGGAATTTCCATTTCATCTGTCAGACGATCCACCGTGTAAAGAAGAAGTTCTTCTCCCTAGTTCTCGGCTGTCATCTGCTAGAGCATCTGAAAAAGTCCCGCATTTTTCTCTTCTAAAAGATAGTCTTTTAGGGATCAGAGATATTTCAAAGAACTTGTTTCTTTCTGGAGCTTCTTCATCATTTGAGCAACAGTGATTTTTGTGTTTGCCCTTTTTTTTCATCATCCGTAATCGTGATAGGGAGTGTTTGGAATACGATAATAAGCAACGACGGTTTGATCTTTTTTTGAGAGCTAGGTTTTCATGTGTTTCCCTAATAGGATAGGTTAAAGTAATACTCATAGGTCCTCCTTTTCTATAGATTTGTTTTTTCAAAGACAATTTCTTCTACAGGCTCTATCCGATCTTCATGGTAGATAGCTTTTTTATTGATCTTAAAGTCCCAGAAGTAAATCAGGTAATCTCCAATAAAGACGTGCATCTTTTTTTACCGTGAGGGCTCGTATTCCGTATAGAACTTAGCCAATTTGTAAGGGAGATACCAATAGAGCAAGAGAGAAATTGAGTGAGTGATTTTTTTAGCGAGTGGCACAAAGATAAATCCTCCAAAGAGTAACATGGCCACAAAAACGATGATAAAAACAATGAAAAAGGACAACTGCATAGGTGTCGCAAAGTACCATAGTCGAGTGCCCTTTTTTGTTTTAATTTCTTGGATCCAATAAGGAGCATTTAGGCCCTTACTGTAGTCGTAAAGTCTTTTCTTCATTCATGACTTAAAGTCCTGATTCAATACCGAAAGAGTCGCAGGAACCAGCCGACTGCTTTGAGGATATCTTGTCCTTTGGCAATCGAAACAATAACGGCATAGAAACCAACGACAGAGAAAGAGTTGAAGCCAGGAGCTGTTCCGCCAAGCCTTGATCGCTAAAGAGCACCGCAATAGCTGTCAGGATCCAAATTCCGTCGCCCTGGAGGAAGGTTCGTAGATTGTCTGTATTCATAAAAGTTCTCCTATTCTTTATCATTTGCATAATTTAGTGGAATGGTGTGTTCTAGTTTTGTGACATAGTAGGTCTTTTTCTTTTTTTCTGAGAGAGTAAAGGTGAAAGTTTTTCTGAATGAGTGGTCCCTCCCGACCTCAAAGGTTGCTTGAACATAAGCGATTAGGTTCTGACCGTCTTTTTTTTTGAGATAGATATAATCAATTGTTTTGAAAGGTGGTATTGGCTATAATATCCACATCCTTTTAGCAAATCAGATTAAGGTTGTCTTGATTGGTAGTATAGTTGGTAAAGAAGACCTTGAGAAACTTTTCAACTTTCTTACGCTGACCATCTGAAAAAGTGATCATGTAGCGGTTAGTTGGAGCTGATCGTCTTCGCTAAAGTGTCCAGCTTGTGAGGATTTCAATGACAGAGAACCAAGGAAGGCCAGAAATATAATATTTCCCATCTTTTTCATCAAATGGAATATTGAAACCTGTCACAATTTCTTTTTCTTCTGTGTTATTATCCCGACGGATAGTTTCCTTGTATTTGATCTTATAGGTCGCAACCTTTCCTTCTACAGTCACTAACTGAGCAGTAGAAGTTCACTAGGATTTCGAACTTGACCTTGAGCTTTCACATCAGGAATGAAAGTTGTAAAAAGCTATTTAAGTATTCCACTTGAGCTTGTTGTTTTATCCCCTTCTTGTGGGAGAGTGAAATAAGCATAGACATAGTCATTCAAGTAATACTGGAGTTTGTAGTCGTATTTTCTACTAGACTCCATTGGCTGTGCTTTTTGATTTTTTGTTGCCTCAACTTGAGTTTGTAGTGCTCCTACTTTATTTGATAGTGTGATAGCACGAAAGGATCCCAAGAGACCAATAAAAAGGAGGAAAGAAATTCCTCCTATGACTGCAATATTGACGGTCTTTTTATTGGTGACTTTTTTAGTTTTGGAGGGCCTCCTTTTTTTCTCCACCTTTTTAAAGTGAGAGAGTATTCTTTTGCTTGAAGTAAGTAGCGTTTGGCTTTATCCATAGATCCTCCTTTTTAGAGAGTAGCGAGTTCAATGAGCTTTTGAGCCTTTTGCATAAAGGCGCTTATTTGGCTTTTTCGATCTCGCCATTAATGTAATAGTAGCCTCGTAGCTCAGTTTGGAGTTGTTCGATCAGGTCAGGCTTTAGGTCTTTGGCTTCTTCTTTTTTTAGGAGACTATTTAATTCTCCAGCCTTGGTCCAAGCCTCTCTGTGATCTTTCTTTTTTTAAGTAATTCTCCCAGTTCATTCGTGACTTTGAGAGACTTTCTTTTTCAAAAATAGTTTTAGTAGCCATTTTCAATTTCCTTTCTAAATTTTTCTTGATTGTCTTTGATGGTCTTTGTTGGATATAAAGTAATGAGTGAGGGGACGCATTTTTTTATTTACGCTCAACACTTGACCATCTAGCGTGAAAACAGGCATGTTCATAGTCATAGAAAACCTTTCGCATCTGGTGGTTTTTCGGTAGATCTTCCAGCGCATTCATAGTAGAAGTCCTTGCCTTTTCGTAAGAGGATATACATACTCCAGAATTCATGTTCTGGAAGAAGCAGAAAGTCTGTTTGATAAATCTTCTTCATCATCTCAAGAAGCCTCAAGCAGATCATCGTAGCCTAGAGCTTGGTAGATAAAATCAGAATCGAACCAGAGCCAGTCATTGATTTGTACTTCGGTTGGTGTATTCCCAGAGAAGATATCTTCACAAATGACGGTTAGAGTATCTACTCCACCACGTTCACGGACAGTGTTCAAGGTGGTTAGTCCACCAGACCAGGCTTTAAAGTTATCTAGTGAATTGATTTGAACTTTGTATTCCATATTGTTTTTCCTTTCTAGTGTTCATAGTGTTTGTTGGCTTTGAGAAGTCGTAACATGGCTTTTCCTCGATCAGTAATCTCTCCGCTATTCTGAATCATTTTCATGTATTCTGTTTGGAGGATCTTGTCTGCTTCAGTGACTAGTGCAAGGGAATTAGCAACTTGATAGGTCAACCAGCGAATCGTTCTCTCAATACTGTAAGGCTGTGGGTTGGTTGAGAGCTTTAAGGGTTCGACACCTCCAAATAGTTTTTGCCATTTTTCATCAGGTTTATAAGCTCCAAAACGGGTGAGCCCATCATAGACTTGGATTTCTTTATTGACGATGCCTCTTGCGATTTCTCCGAGATCTACACCGTTGATGTATTCCTCCACGATGCCTTGAGCTTTCTGATCTGAAAAGCGGAGTTCATAGCGATTCCAGATACCAAAAATCTCCAAGGATTCGTCCAAGGAGATGTTTTCCATTCGAGCAATTTCATAGCGCTTTTCATAAAAGTTGAAGTAGAGTTGACTTTGACGACTTCCAAAGTAAATGGACAAGCCGTGATTCGCTTCCATGTCTTCATTATCTGTGAAAGATCCACCACCCGTGATATTCCATTTCTTAATCGTGTCTAGGACAATCTCTTTGGAATAGAGTTTATCAATCAATTTGGGAATTTGAATTTGTTCGTCCTCGTGACCATAACCCTTATAGAGTTCATCCAGAGCAATATCGAGTCGCTTCACCCGAACATCTTCATAGGAATAAAGAATGTTTTGAAGAAAGATCTGCCAAGTGATTCCCTTGTCTTCTAGAAGCAACTCCAACTCACGGCATCCTTGACCAGATAGTTGAAGACAAGTTTGGTAATCATTGGTCACTGACTTATCAAAGAAATCAAAAAAATCCAGATGTTTCCTCGTTGCCATAAGTGGGTATAGTTCATAAGGCGAGTTTCTTGGTCTGTAAATTCGCTTAGGGTGACAGTGAAGAAAGTTTTCACAGAAAGCATCTAAATCCTTTTAATCTAGGAAAGGTCAATCGTAGATAGTCGATCTGAGCCCGAAGACTGTTTTTATCGCAATCTTGATAGTAACCAAGTTTTTCTTTAAGTTCTCTAAACTTATCAATCGTCAGTCCTCTTTCGCCTGTTTCATAAGAGCGGTAGGTTCTTGTAGGTAGATCAACAGCTTGTGCAAATGCTTTTTGACTAAGTCCTGTTTGTTTTCTGAAATTCTTAATATGAAAAGGACTAATTTTGTCCATTCATCGCAACACCTCTTTCTAACAAAGTGACACACTTTTTTGATGAAAGTGACACACTTCATAAAAATTGAAAACCCAACTCCCATAAGGAATGAGGAGGGGTGGACTTGGCGTTTTTGCCAAATGTAACCCCCCTATTAGAAAACGGGGGTTCATTGCCATCATGAGCCAGGAACGGCGAGCTTCGGTCTTCGCCTGACCTGCGGTCAGGCTTGCCCTTGCCCTTGTCCTAGCCCATGATGACTGACAATCGCTTCAATAGCTTTTGGATAAGACTTGCGTCCATCTTCCTCAAATTGAGCGATTATTTCAAGGAGTAACTTTTCTTGGAAAGGTTCAATGAGAATAGCAGAGTCACTCCGTTCAAATGAGATTCCATGCTCTTCCATATAAGGGATTATTTTTCGAAGAGTTTGCATCTTTAGATCGTGCTCATCCGCAAATTCTTTGAGCGTTCTCTTATTTGGTTCGTTTCCTATATCCTCTTCCTCTATAAGATCAATTGTTTCAACCGGTGGCGTGTATTCCTCAAATACTGAAAATTCTTCACCTTCAAATTCCATAATGGGAATTTTAGCGTATTCATCATAGAAGGAAAAGCCCTGGTCAAGTGGAATATAAGGTGAATAAAACTCACCTGCTAGTTTCCCACTTGAAGCAATATAACCACGCCCGACCACTTTCACTCCATTAATTTCGTCCAGTTTTTTGAACTCTTTGGTTTTATTGGCATCTCCAAACATCATGTCATATCCTGTTGATTCTAAATGACCGACGGAGAGACGCATCATAAAGTTATCCCGAAGAGAAGTCTTGATATATTCTCCATCAGGCCGTTGCATGGCAAAGATCACATATACTCCAGCTTGACGGCCCTCTAGAACGATTTGAGTTAGATATTCCATGAGTTCCGACTGCTGGCTATAGTCACGGTCAATCTTGGCCATGAGAGCGACCCATTCATCTACTAGAAGAAATTTAGGTTTTAAGTTGTAATGGGTGTAATAGGTACCTGGTCTATAGTCTGGAAAAGATGTTAAGACTTCGTAGCGCTTTTTCATAAACTCTACATTTTCTCTAAAACAATTGATGATATCCTCTTTACTCGAATAGACTCGACCGTGGAAGACTGGAAGCTTCTTTAAAGAAGCCAAGTCTGAGTTTTTAGGATCGCAAATATCGATATAGCCGACTTTTAATAAAGCGTAGATGATGGACATGAGGGTAACGGTTTTTCCTCCTCCAGTACCTCCGCCAACAAGTAGATGGGAGTCTTTGACATAATCCCAGTAGACATCTTTCATGAGACGAATTTTTGAGCCTTTGACTTCAACTTGATCAATTGAAATGCGACTCTCAATCCGATTGATGGCTATTTTGTATTTGATAAAACGCTTGTCAAAACTTTTATCACGAAAATCACCATTGAACATGACTTCAAGCGTAGAGCCAAGGTTTAAAAATCGATCTTGAAATTTGTTTCCTTCTAGAATGAAACTGATTTGAAGCTCATAACGACTTTGTTTGAGGTAGACTTTTGGAAGTGTAATCTTTTCAACTATGCCTTTATCTCGTTTGACTTTCTTGACCAGATATAGGTTGTTCTCTAATAAGAAACGAGAGAGGATTCGGAGGCTATTGAGTTTTTGAAAAAATAGAATCTTCTCATAACAGAGGTAATTGACCCCCAAAGAAAGAAGAGCCGACAGTAGAACTCCAGATCCAATGAAATATCCTTGAGGTAAGGGATGAACTTTTAATTCCTCTAAATGAAGGTAGGTATAATAGATAGAAGCTAACAAAAAAGGAAACCACCAGATAAACCATGTGATTCCCTTGATATTGCGATGAAAAGCGTGAACTCTTTTCCCACGATAGGTAAAGAGTTTCATGAATAATCACCTCCTAATTTTCTTTCTTGTTTTCTGTTTGTTTCACTTCCTTAGTTTCCTTGACTGGAGTAGCTCCCCCTTTCTTTTTGATTTTTGAGGCGAAGAGTTTAAAGATATCCCGATTATTCACGTGAATATGGGCGACAACAATATCTTCTAATTCTACTTCTTCTCGGTATTTAATTCCCAGGTCTTCAATTTTAGACTCTGACATGTCTGCGATAGTGAAAAAGAGGGTTTCGTGCTGGACAGAAGAATGAATCCCTACGACGATGCCACGGATCTCGCCTGTATTGATTTGGACAAATGATCCATCAGGATTTCGTTGCGATTGATCTACTTCAAAGATGACTTCAGGACCTTCAATGCCTCGGAAAGTCAGTTTTCCAAGGATTGCCGGGACATCTAGTCCATCTGTAATGACACGATAGGTTTTGTCTGCAATTTGTAGTTTTTCTCCGTAGTTTAATCCAATTTTAGCCATGTAATTTTCTCCTTTTATTTCTTATTTTTTAAGTACCAATTTTTCTGCAAAAACATTGCGGTAAGGTGCAACATTCTTACCATTTAAAATAGTGTCTGAGAAAAAGATTGGGTTAACAGCTTCTACTAGAGCATCTTCTGGAAAGACCGTTGTAGAGGCTGGTGTGATGACATGAAATGCGCCGTGCTCTGCGCTGTTTAGAATGTGACGTTGGTATTTTCCCTTTTTTTACCAAATACAGACTGAGGAGCTTTCCCCAATTTTTTTCATAATAAGCTGGGCCGATAAATTCTGGTTTCATTTTTAGTGTTTCTGGAATCATAGGATTCTCCTTTCAAATTTTTGAGTAAAAAGAAAAAGAGTTAAGCTAGTTTCTTAACTCTTGAGTAATAGTGATTAAAAAAATTTTTGCGTTTATACATGCGACTATAAGTATCAATATCCCCATAAGCAAATCCTGTTTCTTTTTGCCTGAGAGGCTAAATGATCTATATCTACCAGAGCTTGACTATATAGTTTAGCTAGTAGACTTTCTGAACGATCAAACATCCCATAGGTAAAGAGATAGTTTTCATAGAGTCGCTTACATTGTAATGCGAAAAAAAGTTTGTCATATTTTTTTCTCCTTTATTGTAATAAGTAAAAAAAGCTACTAAGTGAAAAAAAGGAAAGAACTTAGTAGCTTGAGAGTAGGTCTATCAACAATGATAGACAGCAGTAAAGAAAAGTTATTTGGTTGAAGGATCCCTCCTTCACGGTGGCAACGTTTAGCAAGGTGCTTTGCATCAATTACCATCGCTTTCCCAGCCAATCTCATTGGGTAGTCATGATCATACCCTTAAGATTCTCTTACGCCCTTTTGGCGAAGCCAGTTCACTTTACTATTCGGAAAAAGTGCGAAAGTCCGAAATGCGTGGAAGCCCACAAGAATTGAATCTTGTTTTCTATCTTCACTTCAACCACAAAAACGGACTTGACTTTTTAATATCAAAACATTTACAATAAAGGTACGAAGTTTATGTGTTGTTCTGATGATCAGTCCTCTGGTTGTCAGACGCACTTTTTATTTAATTTTCAATGAACAGTATTCGACTTAAAAGTCTATATTTTTTTGAAGTCGTATACATCATGTTTGATGTACTTATATTCTACATCATATGTGATGTAAAGTCAACTGTTTTTTTGAAAAAAATATTTAATTTTTTTGAAGGTAAATAATTATGGAATTTGGAGAACGGTTGAAAAACATTGCGTTTGAGAGATGGTTTGACTCAAAATGAGATAGCAAAAAAACTAAACATTAGTCAGCAAAGTTACGCACGTTGGGAAAATGGGAAAGTAACACCATCACTAGATAAATTAACTCAAATAGCAACTACTTTTGGAGTTAGTACTGATTACCTTACTGGAAAATCAGAAAAAGAAAAGTCAGATGACAGCTTAAATAATATCGAACTTCTATTTCGTATGAATTCAAATGGATTAACTGAGGAAGAAAAAGAGATCTTCAAAAAAAGGAATTGATTGATTTTATGGAAGAACGAAAGAAGGCGTTTAAAAAAATAAAAAAATTAGTAGGGATAGCTATAAATAATAAAAAAAGTGAAGGTAAAAAAGATTTAAAAGCTATTTATTTTAAAAATATTATTAAGGTAATAGAAAATGTAGGAGATTAACGAATATGAGTGAAGAATTACTTGAAAATATGTTGCCAAAAAGTCTTTTAGTAATTGGTAATGGTTTTGATTTAAGTTGCGGATTGCCTTCTAATTATGAAAAATTTTTAAAAACTATTTTAATTGAGAAGACTAGTTTTGAAGAAACCTTAGTGTTTGATACGATAAAAATTAGGTTTAGAAGAATATTTAACTGAAGTGAATTTTTTCCATGATACGAAGTTTGTAGTTGAACATACTATAAATACTAAATATAAAATTATTCAAGAATTGAACGTGTGGTACATTATTTTCTTGTATAAAAATATGATACATAATAGTGAGTGGTATTTAGTAGAGAATCAGATTTCTGATGAACTTTTTAGAAGATAAAAAAATTCATTGAAAAATTGTTGAAAAAAATTGGTGATACACTACTCAGCATATACACCGAACAACGAAATAGTACATTTAGAACTCCAGTCTACTGTGCAAAAAAATAGAAGACTTCAAAACAGACGATTTAATTAATAGGATTTATCAATTTATAGCGTATTCACTTCTCAATAAAAAAATTTAAATCAGTTAGATATCTACGAAACTAAAAAAAGTATATAAGGAATTGAGGGAAAAAAAGTAGAAATATTAAATGAAGAATATGTCGAAATTTCAAATTCAAATCAGGTATATGGAGAATCAAAACAAGAGATGTTTGAAAAATAGTCTCTGTTCTTTTTTTCCTCTTGTAGCTCAGACATTGTTAGCAGAATTAAATGAACTAGAGTTAGATTTTAAGAACTATCTAAATCGTAGTATCAAATCTTCAAATGGGGAGTATGAAAAAAATGCTGACTCATATATTAAAGATATTTTTAAATTCAGTTTATTATGATAGAAACCACTTTTGCAGACTGATGAAAAAAATTTAATATTCTTTCATTTAATTATACTACGCCTTGGAAGAAGAGTAGCGATCCAGAATTATTTAAAAAACCTATTCGAGAGTATTAATATTCATGGGGAACTTTCAAATAATAATGGGATGATTTTTTTGGTATAGATGATAAAAAAATTATTACCTACGCAAGATGAGTATATATTTGCCAAAAATATCAAGAACACTAGATTTAAATACAAAAAAATAATTCTAGAATTACATTTGACAAATTGCTATCTTCAAATATTGAAAAATGTAATATTTTATGGACATTCTTTATCAATTGCTGACTATGGTTACTTTAGAATGATTTTTTTGAAAAAAATACCTCGAGAGAGAGAATGTTATATTTTTATTTTGTATTTAAAGTTTATCCTGGGACAACAGTGGAAAAAAAGAAAGAAAGAAACTGATTAAGAGTATCTCAGAACTCTTTGGAGAGTACTCTATTGATAAAAGAAAAATAATACTGATATTTTCAAAAAGTTAATTCAAAAATCAAAGAATTAGAATAATTGATCTCGATAATAAGGCTAATTTTTTTAAAAATTAGAAGAGGGATATGCTAACTTACTTTCATAATTTATGTTAGATTTGATAGTTTAAATATATATTCAGATATTTAGATATATTAATTTTGATTAGAATTTTAATGTTATAGAATTTGAAACAAAAAGCATATTGTATCCGATATTATGAGATAAGAAATTTAAAATGTATGGTTAAGAATTATTAATGTAGAAAAAAACCTATTTCCAATTTGGTACTTTACATATTTGAGTGGACAATTGTCCACTTTTTTTATACAATGTATTCAACCAAATTGGTTTAGTTTTTGTATTTTATACTTAAAGGAGGTATCATTCTTTGGATGAATTGTATACAAGAATAAGTAAGTCTACAAAACATGTGTTATATCAGTATATGAAAAATCATGGTATTTCATTACTAAACTATAATTTCAATTACTTCTTTCAACATTGTATTCAAAAATATCAGATTCAAGTAATTAGTCACCATTTCTCAAATCATAAGATTGAAGGATTAACTATTATCGATGACTTAGGCATTAGTTTTTCCTATGAAAAGGATAATCCCATTGTGAAGCAAAATTTCACTCTGTGTCACGAGCTAGGACATTTTATACTAGAGCATGAAGGTAATTATTTTGCAGAATCTATTGATAATCAGGAAAGCCTACTAGAGCGAGAAGCAAATATCTTCTCTGCTATCGTACTAATGCCTGACATTGTTTTGCTGTCTAAGATTTATTATAGTTGCGACACCTTTCAACAGATTCAAAACAGTCTGGATGTTTCAAAACAGGCATTGTTCTTTCGACTTTTAGATCTTCTTAGAGAATATTATCCTGGAAAAGAAAGTACCATTAAACAGGCTATTGATGCTTATATTGATGGACAAAATGCCACACTACTCCTTTTGTTTCACGGTGTCAAAGAACAGATTATAAAGGAATTCAACAACTATCAGACTTCTCTAATCAATAAGATTGAGCAATCAGTAATTAAAAAAGGCTTCGTTACTAGCCAAGAGTTACCTGAACTTTTAAATCAGGATAATTGGAAGACAATTAAGAATTGTCATGACAATCTAAAAGTATGGCTCATTTATGATAGAGGAAAAATCAATAGCTTATGTTTGGGATAAGAATAAGCTAACAGACAAAGAAGCAAAACAAAAAGCTGAATTGAAATTATTGTTAATGTGAGGTAAATGATGTACCAACCAGAAAAACTAAAGGCTCGTAGAAAAGAGCTACAAATGACTCAAAAAGATATTGCGGATCGATTAGGTATTAGTTATCAAGCTTATTCCGCATGGGAGCGTGGAGTAAAACAACCATCTAAAGAAAAAGTGCAACAACTAGAGCAGATTCTAAATGTTCCAAAAGGTTATTTTTACAGAGGTCGAAATCGTCCGACTATATAATACTTTATCGGATGAAGGTAAGAATAATGCACTTAGTTATGTCAGAGGCCTAGTTCAAAAAGAAAAATGTAAGAACATTGTTTCAATGTCAGAAAAACTATACGAATACCATGTTTACGAACAAATGTCTGCTGGTATCGGTTCCTCGGTGTACAACGATCAAAACTATGATACTGTCTATTTTGACGAAGAACTAGCACATGATTTTGCTTCATGGGTATCTGGCGATTCAATGGAACCCAAATATCAAAATGGATCTGTAGCTCTTATTCGAGAAACAGGGTTCGATTATGATGGTGCAGTATATGCAGTAGTCTGCAATAATAAGACATACATTAAAAGAGTTTACCAGGAAGAACAGGGTTTACGATTAGTTTCTATCAATCCAAAATATCGAGATATTTTTCTTTCGTATGATGAAGATCCTAGAATTGTAGGGATTATTGTAGGGAATTTCTTACCTGTTGAACAGTGATATTGTTAATGTAAAATAATAATAGTTGCAGCCATTTTATGACAAGAAAAAAGCTTCTGAAATGTTAGATTTCAGAAGCTTTTTGTCTATCTATTATGATTTAAACCTTGGTAAGTTATAATTTTCTGTGATATTTAGGATATTTAAAAAAACATAGAAGTATTTTTTTGTAGACTAATTTACAATTTTTTTCCAGTATTTTTACCAAGTAGTTCTTCTAACTTTCCTAAATCTCCATAGACTGTTCCGTCCATATAAAGATTGTAAACCTCGTCATCTTGCTCCACACGTATTTGTGCAGAGTATCCTTTTGATAATGCTAAGGAACGAATGACTTCTCGTTGAGTTCGTCCATTCCCTTCTCGAAAGGGATGGAAATAATTAAGATTATCAAGAATTTTTTTGCTAATTGTTTAATAATCTCATCTTTTTGAATTAGCAGTTTGATAATAGGTATGAATAAGGCGGTTTATATATGATTGGGCAGTACTGAAAGATTGTATTGACATAAAAGGATTCCCATTTTTTGAGATATTCACCTTGCGATATTGTCCCGCCCAAGCATAGACATCTTGAAATAAATATTTATGAATGGCTAAAATATCACTAATGGAGTAGACTTTAATGACTTTCAAGCGCAAGTCTGCAAGCCTTCTAGTAACGAATAAATGCTCATTCCGATAGGCTTCTTCAATATTTGTAATATTTTGTTTGTTGATTAAGACTGTAGAATTTGGATAGGTATATTGGTGATTGGGGTCAATGTACTCATAGCCTTCGTATTGATTTTTAACCAATATTCAATTCCTTTCGTTTGTTGATAACATAAGTTTTTAAATCAATCACATCTTGAACAGTAGGTTCATAATTTTCAATCATTGATGACCCAATAGCATACCAGACGGTATCGAAATCTGAAAAGTTATCAAAGGGAATCCCTAAAATTGTTAATTCTTCTTTATTTACATCAAGAGTCATGGCACACTTCCTTGTATAACGTTATCTTTATTATACCATAAAATCGGTATTTTTACCTAAAGGGATAGAGACCAGAAGATATATGTAAGCGTATAGATTAATACTTATGAAACGGTTGTAGGAGGAAAATCTCTCCTACACTATTATTGATTCTGAGAGAAAATTGCAAAATCTCATCTACCAAACTTTCAATTATTAAGATTTTTTGCAGTTTATCTGAATTAGAATCGCAAGGCTTCTCAATAACATAATTGTCGAATTTTTTCATTCTAACTTCCTCTCTACTATTTCTTCCTTTATCAAGAAAAAGTTAGCTCAATATTAATAAAGTACAATTCTAAATTAACTCCAATTATTGATTCATGATAATATTTCAGTAACTCATCGTGCAATTAAAAACAAGTATTTTTATTTCAAACGATCCATCGTGATCACTTCATCAGCCATCTCCCAAATTGCCGGATTATGTGTTGCGATAATGATTAGCCTATTATCATCTCGAAGAGATAGCAAAATCTCCATAATCAACTGAGAGTTTGCTGGGTCTATTGAAGCTGTTGGCTCATCTGCCAGAATAAAGAGTGGATTCTTTAAGATAACTTTTGCCAAGGCAACCCGTTGCGATTCTCCGCCCGATAACTCAAAGATGCGCTTATCTAAGTCAAGATAAGCCAGGCCGACCTGTTCTAAAGCCTGCTTCTGCCTCAACCGCTGTTCCGACCGACTCAACTTTTGACCAATGAGACCTAGCTTAAGGTTTTCTTCAATACTTTGGTTTTCAATTAAGCCAAAGTTCTGGAAGAGGTAGCCCAATTCGTGACGGAAAAAATCACTCGATTTATATTTGGCCAAGTCTTTACCTCGGTAAAAAATCGTCCCATCATAAGATTCTAATTTCCCAATCATGTTCATCAAGGTTGTTTTTCCGCTACCACTTGAACCAATTAAGGCATAGACTTTTCCAGCCTCAAATGTCATTGAAAGATTCGAAAATAACTCTCGTTCTCCAAAAGATTTACTCACCTGTTTAAGTTCAATCATATTAACCTCCCTTCAAAACAAGCATGGACATCTTGTTTTCTTTCTGCATTTGGACATGTAACTGTAAAAGAGATAGACCAGTAAAGAGTAACAAGACTAAGAAAGCAACTACTATCTCTACCTGAAGAAATACACTCGCAACAAATCCCAGTAAAAACACACCCAGTTGAGCAAAGAGATAAGTGCGATGGATTTCTAAGAACCTGAGACCTGCAATGCGTTTGATAAAAATGGCACGTCTAAATTCTTCGAAGTAGAGCCTATTCATAGTGTTAAACAACAAGATTGAAGTTGCAATCCCAAGCACAGCTCCTGCTAGCATTACCCAAAGTTCCCTCTGGATATTATCCAATAATGTGATGTAGTTGTGGTAACCTGTTTGCATTTCTGAGACCCAATTTTCAATGCCTTGTCTCTGGATAAGCTCCTGGGCATCAGACAATTGATTAAAGAGAACGTAGTTCTGTACTGCGTCTACCCAAAAGAAAATGGACTGTGGACCAGTTGATTGGGGTGTTATAACAATGATGATTGGATCTTTCAAAAACTGCTGGTAAGAAATAGGGGTCGTATTATACACAAATCGATCCTGACCTGATTCCAAATAACCAACCGTAGCAGTCATTTGCTGTCGTTCATCTTGACTAGACATGCGACTGGTTAAGTCGTCTTCAAAAACAGATTTATAATGTTCTTCCTCTGAACGGAGGTGTTCAGGCAGCAATAAGACAAACTCCCCTACATCAAGGTGATTCATCTTTTGCTCAATAGTTGTATCTACAGGAATGTGTTGACGCTCCAAGTATTGCGGTGTGACGATAAGGACATTGCCATTCGGGCTGTAATCGTGCCATTCTGTAGAGGTTGTCAAGTTTTTAGAGGAAGCCATGCCATTTTGCAAAGTACGTTCAATTAACTGGTGTCTAGATAAGAAAGCCTTTTGTTCTGAAACAGCCAGATCCATCAATTGATACCAAGTTCTGAGTTTCCTTTGAGCTTGTTCATCAAAACCAGGACTCGTTCCGTCACGACTGATAGATAGGATAATCAGTTGCCTTTCCTGACTCCAAACCTCTTGTCCAATCCGATGCTGTTGCCAGGCTTGGGAATACTTTAAGCTACTCCCTATTCCCAGCGTTACAATAATAATCGCAAATAGTTGACCGATTAAAATCAAACTAATGATTCCTCTGACAGGCACTTGCCCTTTTATAATCTGCATCAGGTGTATCTTTTTTATCCCAACTGCGAAGAGTTGAGCGAAAAACAGGGAGATCGACAACAAGATGAGATTATAACTGAGCAAGCCTTCTCCTATGGTCGTTAGGGATTGCGTTGGAAGCGACAGAATTTTTTGCATAAGAATGGCGAGCACGCCAGCTAAACTGAAACCAATAGCTATCCCTTTCAAATCCTCACCAACTGGTCTAAGGAAAATGGACCACCGTTTCTCTCCTGAAATGAGGCGAATGCCCGACGACCGTAATTGGCTAATTTGACTAATTAAAGTCAGTGCTACAAAGGTTAAGATGAAAATCAATAGACTGATTAACTGAAATCCGTTACTAAAGATAGCCATTAACGTAGATAGTTTAGATGGAATTATCAGGTGCATGTTAGTCAAGCCAAGTTGACTTAGCTCCTCCCTTAGCAAGTGAATATCTAGGTGTCCATCGAATACAAAATAGTTTGTTTCAACACTACTACTTTGAGCATCTTCTAGATTTTTTTTCCTGGAGCCCATCAGGCAACTTTCCCTTCCCAAAGGTCGTATAAGAAAAAACTGTAGTACCTTCTGAGTTAATATCTTGGTGTTGAATCGCAATAAAGCTATCCGTTTCTTCTGCTAGTTTTTCCAAGCGTGTAGCAACATGCTGAAAAGTTGTTTCAGGGGAAGAATCACGTACAACAACGTTGGGGTAATAATGGGAGACATATGTATCAGTCCAAATGGTAAATACCCAAACAAAGAACAAACTAGCAAGCAGGTTGGATATGAGTATAAATAATTTTTTCATAGTGCATTCCTTATTCTAAAATAGAGGGCAGAAATACCCCTGCCCCCTATAAACTAACAAGCTTACTAAACTATTGATAAAAGAATCTTCTTCAATTATTCTTTACCATCCCGCATCAAATGTAACTTGCTCCCCAAAATTTGTATTAACAAACGCATGGGCCGCACTATGTTCTCCTGCATAAACTGTTTTTTCATTTTTACGTCCACTACTTCCAACATAGGCCCAGTGATACCGTGAACCATGATAATAATTCGAATATGCTCCCCAATTATTTGGATCATGATGGCCTCCATAGTTCCACTCGCCACCACGGTGAGAAAATGCCAAAACAGGAGAAGCCAAACTAAATGCCAAAACGACAAGGGATGATGCAACTACTGTTCTAATTTTTAACATATTATTACTCCTCTGAATGAAATATTATGAAAATGAGCGAAATGCAACTACACATTTTAATTAGGAATCTCAGTCTGAATTATAGTATCCTATTTTTTCCTCCTTTCTAACTGCACGTTCCTTTCTACAGACAGAGACCTAATTTTATAAACCAATCTTAAATACTTTAGATTTTGTAACTCATAATTTTCAACAGTTGGTTAGCTATGAAAGCATTTTATCAAACATCTCCATTCTTATATCTATCTGGTATTGTTACAAGCTCTCATCAGAATACCTTTCTCTAAATAGTTGAATTTTAAAGTAATACGAAATCAATCAGCCTTCCCAACATCAAGACCATTGGACTTCTTTTGTGATTGCACTCGAATCTCAAATTGTTTATTCTTCTGAATAAACTGTTGGTAAGGAATTGTATTACTAAACATAAAAACACCTAGTAATGCAAATGTAACTAATTTTTTAATTCCACGTTTTTTTCTCATGCAATGAAACCCCTTTCTGTTTCCTTGTTTTTATTCTAACATATATATATTATTTATTCAATTATTTTTATTACATTTTGAACTTTTTATTATTACCATAAAGAATTATTTATTCCTTTAACTTGCTATTTTGAACTAAAAATTTTATAATGAAATTAAGCAAATAGGAAGGTTTATTATCTTTAATGAATACACTCGCAGAGAAATTCAGATTAAAAAGAAAAGAGCTAGGACTCTCCCAACAAACTCTTGCAGAAGGAATTTGTGAACAAAGCCAGATTAGTAAAATTGAGAGAGGGCATTTCGTTCCCTCCGCAGACCTTTTGTTCAAACTCTCACAACGACTTGAAGTACCATTAGATTATTTTTTTAATGAACAAATTGAAATTAAATCTAACCTCTCTAATTTCAAGCAATTATCTGCTCGACTATTAGATGACAGAAATTATGATGATTTGGAATATATTTATAGAATAGAGATTGAACGAAGTACTTTTCTAACACTAGAAGACCGAACTTACCTTGAATGGATTAAAGCTATTATTGACTTCTATCAATATGACAGTAAGTGTGAGGCTATTTCTTCATTGGAAAATATATTATTAAAAGTCTCCTCAAATACTCTGATTTATTTAAAGGTATTGAATACTCTATCTAATTTCTATTCCTTAGTGGGTCGTGAACAAGAATATGAGGCAAACTACTCTCATTTAATGGAGTTATATCAGACAAAAAATTTTGAGCATCAAGAGTTTTTATTTGGCTACATCAGAGTTCGTTACAACTACGCTCACTACCTAGTGTCAAAGGAAAAATATAACGAAGCCATCCAAGAAGCTCTTGAGACGATTGAACTCTGTAAACAAAGACAGACAAGCTACCAACTGGCTCCCCTACTTATTCTTGTAGGAAATGCTGGAGCCAAATTTCTAGACAAAGAACAAGTCAAAAATTATTATATAGAAGCAAGAGAGTTATGTAAGATTTATAACAATCCTTTAATGTTGATGAAGATAGAAAAATTATTTGAAGGAATTAGATACTGTATAGTTAATCTTGACATTATAGTTTTTCTGAAACGTTAAATAACCTGTAAGGCTGATAGTGATATTAATACTATCAGCCTTATAATTTTTCCATGGTATCTCAAATAACTATACTGATTTTGTTTCTCGTTCTAATTTGGTAACATTTTGATTTCTTGTATTATCAAGTATATTGATAAAATTCTCTAATCTCCTAACCTTATATTCGTAATCATCTATCCATTTAGTCATAAATCTTTGATTTTCTTAGGAATGATATTAGGATAGCAAGGATAATTTAGAAAAATTATCACATAAATTGATATAATACTTAGTATAGAACAACTTATTAAGAGGTTAATTATGTCTAAATCATCTAAACAAATCGAAGAAGACGCTATTGACTATTTAAAACTGGCACTAAAAAAATCTAAACATATTAACAGAGAAATTTCTAAAGGGGATAGAGAACCTATCTGGGATGGTCGTATCTATTTTTATCATTTAAAAAACATACTTTTTTTAATACTAAATTTTATAATATAATAGATACAATGACTTTTAAAACACTTCTTCCCTATCCATAGGTGGATAGGGTTTTTCGTTGTTCATTACACGTTCTAAACATTCAATACTAGATTTTAGATGAAACATTTCATGTTTTCTATATTTTTCATCCTGTGAGTTTAATAGTTCGTTTAGGTGACGTCTAATATGCCAAATGGCTTTTCTAATATTTGCTTCTTTTAAATTATTCATGAATCCATTGTATAATAAAATATAATCCAATTTCTTTGATTAATCTAATTTACATGAAATATAAGCTATTCGGTTAAGAATAAGCTTAAAAGTTTTTTGAAGTAATCTATTCAGCACAAAAAACACCTATTCGGTAAAATAGGTGTGAATAATGTTATTTATATCCATATTGTTTTAGAGCGTTTTTATATGCTTCGCTACCTTTTAAATAGTAGTCGTGCTTAACTCCGCTAATATCAACAGAAAAGACCCCATCTTTAAATGAATATTCTTCTGTTCGACTTGCCATATTTTGTCCAGTTAATTCGATCGTATTCTTTTGTTTGTTAATGGTAAAGCTGTCGGCTTCTCCATGCTCAATGGAAGCATTTTCTCCTTTAATAGTAAACGCCAACTCGTTTCTTTCACTTGAGATCCAATAATACTCACCATCTAAAGATTGGTGGTTGTTTTTTGAGCAAGCAATTAAAGTAATTATTGATAATGAAAGCAGTAATATACCTACTAATTTTCTCATAATCTTTGCCTCCTTCTATATTTTTAATTATACCAAAATAGTATTACAAGAGTATATCAGTGTCTGTTATAACGGAAAAATGAAGAAATGTCTATTATAACAGCAAATGTTAAACTTTCGGGAAGTTATAGATAAGGCCTTTTCCTACTTGAAATTAATAATACATAAACACATTAATTTTTAAATAGCTTGGGATGAATGTGTTAATATATATTTTGAGTGGTATAATAGTTTTAATAGCAGTAAAATTTATTTCTTAATTCAGTTCAGTCTGGATTGTAGCTTTAAATAAAAAAATGCCTTTCAGGAGAAATATGAACGACTATAGAGAAGTTTGGGAAACAAATAAAGAAAATATAGAAGTCAGCATTCTAGAAACTCAATTTAACAAGAATATCTCTAATGAAATCCCGACATTAGATTACAGACCACTCTTTTATAGATTTATGGTTAATAGTCAATTAAAGCATTGGAATCGTGATGGTTTTAATTTCTTACTTAAAAAAATTTACGAACTTGAAGAATCATTAGGAAAAGAAAGATTTTTAAGAACTCTTTTAAATAATTTCAACTTGTTTACCTCAATGTATGAACAGTTAAAAGATATTGAGGAACGAATTAATCTTATGGAGTTATTCAATGGAAATGAAGAGTTACGGGCGAAACTATTCGCTGTTGGTATTTATAATGATCTACTCAATACAGCATACAGCAATGGGCTTAAGTTGATAATAAAATTTTATGGAGAAATAAACAACAAAAATCAAGATCAAAAAACACTGACTCCTCAAATTGAATATCTTAAAAAGCGAAATTATGATATCATCACAGATGTGTCGGATTCAGACGTTCGTAATGCAATATCTCACGGTGGTATCATTTATAATGGAAATTCTTTAAGATTTCAATTTACCCAAGGAAATATATCAGGAAATAAAGAGGTTTCTACTTACCAATTTAAGACGGACATTAAAGAGATTTTTGATATTGCTAGTAGCATGTGTCTATCTTGGATATACTATTTACAAAACAATATATCATTTATAGATCTTCATAATTCACAATATTTGTCGGAGGAATCTAAAATTTTTATTGATAGGATTTCGTTATCTACTCTTTTATTTGAATGTAAAAGAATAAGTTCTGTAGTTCCTTTATCTAATAAGGATAGTAGACAATATAATCTCGAATTTACCCATAATAATTTGAGTATAATTGAGAGGCTATATTTGGGGATTGAGTCTGCTACAAAATTTGTAATTCAAAAAAATTTACAACCTGGGGACTACATACATGTTTCATTTGAATCACCAAAAACTGTTCCTTCATTTTTCACAATACCAACCGAACATTTCATAAATTATTCAATGGGAGCTATCAATATTGAAAAAATTGTAGATTTAAATAAAAAAGAAATGTTGATGGGTGAGGTAAATGATGAAAATCGAAGCGAAATAGAAGACAAATTTCGTTCATATTTAGATATTAGTAACGAAGAATATTCTATTATTGAAATTGAGGATATCAGCTTAGAAAATGTAAAACGATTTTCTGCAGTTTATTAGAAATAAAGAATCTACTAAATTTCAGTTAAAAGAAATGATAAAAAAAGCTATAGAACATATAATTTCACTAGAAAATTATGGGTTTACTAGCCATAAAGTAAAGCATGGTGATATGCCTGCTGATATTGTTTATCTCACTGTATACAATCAGGAACTACGAAGACGTAAAAAAAGAGGACTTTCACCAGAGAACAATAACTTTATTTGTTATGTACAGTATGATAAAAATAAAAAATTTCCAATTCGTAATAACTTGGTAGATCCTTATTTAAAAAAGAATAGAGAGGGAAATTTTGAATTTAACTGGAATCCGAAATATAAAGGAAAAACTAACATCAATAAATAAATTCAAATATCAAACTCTTATAAAATCGTACTGACATCATCATGTCAAACTAGATATTTCAAAGAAATCTTATCTGTACCAAATCAATTTTAATATTATTTGTATAAGTAATTTAATTTTTGTTAAAAACTCTTTTAAAGTCGTATTATTAAAAGCTGATTTTACTTCTTTAAATAAATACAAGTACTTTCAATCGGCATCAAATGATACAATAGAAACCCTGTTTTGACATTTTTTTCTGATGTTAAATTACTAATAAAAATACCTAAAAGTAATTCCCCTACTTCGATTAAACTTATTAATATTTTTTTGAAATAAATTGGTAGTTGGAACTAGTTAGAGACTGATATAGAGATGTTTTAAAATCATTTGAAATGTATTCTTGTCAAACCAGGCTTGAAAAAAGCTCGTAAAGATTCACAATTTAGTAAACGTTAAAACTTATTTACAGTTATTGAAAGCATTTCGTATCAAAAATACGGGATGCTTTTTCTGTCTAACTTAATTTTATAAATTGGATTTTTACCTTGACAATTCAAGCTAGAGGAATAATTCTTATTACTACATGAATAGTGTAAAGTATGTCAGATTAACTCAAAAAGCATACATTTTGTAATTAGATACCAAAGTGACTTTTTTTATGTAATTATTTGAAAGTTGAGTTACTCGTTATTGACTCGATTATTGGACTCGCATTGTTTTACTTTTACTTCCCAATATAAATAGAAATATTTTAAATATTTTGGTAGAATAAAAAAAAGGAGGTATATTATGACGCAACGTATAAAAGTAAATAATAAAGTTTTATCAGCATATATTCATAATTCTAATACTCCTATTGAATTAATACGTAAAAGATTGCCTAATATAGATAAATTTTTATCTGGAGAACTAGATCCGACATTTAATCAATTATCAATACTTTCAAAACTTATTAATGTTCCTACTGGATTGTTAGTACTCAAAGAAAGAATTACTCCTATTAGTTTAAATATTGATTTTAGAACTTTAAATTCACAATATTTATCTGACATTAGTCCGGAATTAAAAGCTACAATTCTTGAAATGCAAGAAAAACAAGACTTTTTAAGAGATACAGTTGAGAATGAATGTTATTTCGTTGGTATGTTTGATTTTGATAGTAAACATGAAGAAGTAATAAAAAAAGCACGAACTCTTCTGGGAACTGAGATTACAAAAAAATCGATTTAACCATTATAGAAAAAGTGTTAGGTAATTTAGGAATATATATTTTTTTAAATGGTAAGTATAAAGATAACACTCATCGTCCATTAAATATTAAAAGAATTTAGGGGGCTTTGTTCTGTCTGATAAAAAAAGCGCCTATTATTTTTTTATCAATCAGTTAGATTCTAAAAGCAGGTCAATTATTCACGCTAATACATGAATTTATTCATGTATTGTATAGTGATAGTGACTTATTTGAAAGCGAAGAGTTGAGTAAACGAAATAAAAAAAGAGGCGATAATAAATTCGGTAACAGCTGAAATTTTTAGCTCCAAAAATCTTTAATTATAGATTTATTTGATGAAGAGAAAAAATATAAAAAGATAATTTAGAAATCATTTCAAAAGAAAAACTGAGGTTAGTAAGTTTGTTGCTCTAAGGCGTTTATATGATTTATCAATGATTTCAAAAAGATACTTATCAATCTATAAATTATGAATTAGAGGAAGAATTTAAGCAAATACAAAAAAACTCAGAAAAACCTTCCAACGGTGGGAATTATAGTAATAATCTTAGATTCAGAATCGACAATAACTTCTTTAAATATGTGAATAATGCTGTCCAACAAAAATAAGATTACATATACAGATGCTTTTTAATATTGTTGGAGTCGGTTATAAAGGATATAAGATATTGAGTAAGGGAGAGGGATAAATGTATTTATTAGATTCAAATATATACATCAACTTTTATGATAGATATTATCGTAATGAATTTTTCCCAACTTTCTGGCTTAATTTTGTGAGTATTTTGAATTCAGATGTAAAAGTTCCTGATATAGTGGTCTCAGAGAATTATCAAGACCCATGGTTTAGGAAGTGGTTAGCTGAAAATTACGAAAAAAAGATTTAATAGACCATAAATCTTATGTTAGAGAGTGGAGTGAAGTAATTCAATACATCCAAGATAGTCCTTTATATAAAGATACTGCTCTTTTATCGGAAAAAGGTTGGGCGAATGAAAAAATTGCAGACCCTTGGTTGATTGCTATTGCTAAAAGTGAGAACTATACTATCGTAACCGATGAAATTAAAAATATTAATCTCAACGCTATGAATCCTAGTAAAAATGCTAAAATTCCAGATGTATGTGAAGAATTTAAGATTAGATGTATTTCTATGAATCAATTTTTTTTCAGAAATTGGACTATCTATCTGATGCTGATCTAGTTGAATTATAGTAGTATGGAATCTTTGACATGAATATATTAGAGGTCGAGAGTTATTGAAATAGGCTCATTGTCAACTGTAGTGGGTTGATAAAAAGTTACAATCTGGAGAGGACTAAATTGGTTCTCTCCTTTTTGATGTTTAAAGTGATGAGAATTACAGTTTCTATAACCGTCAATCTCTTGCAAGCCCTTTCATTTTTTTGTATAATATATTTGAAAAAGGGTGACATAAAGTAGTAATAATAAAAAAATTATAAAGGAGGTTGCAGTCATGAAAAAAATGTCTGTAAAAGAACAACAGACTGTCGTTGGTGGAGCAGTTTGGGTTTGTCTGACTTGTGGTTATATCAGTAATGACCATATATTTGTTGAAACCGCCAAAGCTACAGCATATGACCATCAGAGAAAATATAGAGGTCATAAAACAATCGTTCGTGCATAATCTTTAGGTCACTTGATTATTTTCAAGTGGCTTTTTTCTTAAAAAGTGGATATTAGGGGTTGCTATAGTATTACTAGTGAAAATATGATTTTGAGGAAAACTTATGAAAAATTATTTTAGAGGAGTAATGCAACATGATGCTCAAGACTGTGGTGCAGCATGCTTAACCTCCATTATACATTTTTGGGGGAATAATGCTCCTATGTCTTTGATAAGGGAAAAAATGAAAGTTGACAAATCGGGCTCTAACTTTTATACAATTGGGATAGTAGGGGAGCAATTTGGGTTAACTTCAACAGCCTTAAATGGTACACTTGATGAGTTATTAGAAGAATTAAAAAATAATAGATTACAGCTTCCTTTTATTGCACATTTTTTAAATAATCATTCAAAAAGGGCATTTTTGTTGTGGTTTATAAATATAGCAATTCAAAAAAATAACTATATTTGATCCTGGTGAGGGCAAACAAGTATTAACTTTTTGAACAATTTAATAAGAAGTGGTCAGGTTCAATTTTAACTTTTTTTCAAAAAAATGATTCTTGGGAGGATAATAATCAGTTTAATAAAAAAATTATATTAAACTTATAAATGTCATAGCCTCAGAGAGGAAAAATTTTTTTTACACAATTTTATATTCTTTAGGAATATCATTAATTTCAATAGCTGGAGCTTTCTTTTATAAAAATGTTATAGATAATATAATACTAAATAATGGAAAGTCAAATACTTTTGACGGAATTTTAGGTCAAATTATCTCAAGAATCGATTTATTATTATTGGTTCTTGTCATACTCTATTTTTGTCAGTTAATAATTAGCCTATTAAATGGTTTTGTATTAGCAAAAATGGCCGAAAGAATCAATAATAACTTGATGTTACTTTTCTTCAGTCATATGATTGGCTTACCGCTAGAGTTTATAGATAGAACTGATTCAGGAAGTATATTATCGAGGTTTCATAATATTACTGAAATTCAAAATCAAGGAATTAATATGATTTTGTCAATGGTTTTAGACACTATATTAGCAATAGTAGGGGCAATCATCTTGTGCTCTATTAGTCCAATTTTATTTATGTCGGTAGTTGTAATACTAGTTATTTATGTATTTATTACAATTATCTTTATTTCACCATTGAAAAATGTTAATCGAAATGTACAAAAAGAGCACTCTGATTTATTAACAATAATTAATGAAGTATTATCTGGAATTGGAACTATAAAATTACAACAGGGAGAAGGAAGATTCATTCATAAATTTCATGATACAACTCTAGAACTTTCTAAAGGTCTTTTTAAAATTTTAAGTTTAAAAAATATTTTAAACTCTTTGGTTGTATTAGTGGAGTCAATAGGTACATTAATAATTATTTGGATAGGTAGCAAATTAGTTATATCTGATACTATCTCATTAGGCGAATTAGTAGCTTTTGAATCACTAACTACTTTTTTTATCATACCTGTAAAAAATATTATTAAATCATTTGGAGAATTTCAAAATACATTAGTTTCTATTGGAAGAGTTACTGATATTTTAGAAATCGAGAAGGAATATTCAGACAGTAAATCTAATAAAAGTTTTACTAAACAGATAAAAACAGTTCAGCTAAAGAATGTAGATTATCAATATAATTTAGTTAATAAAAGTCTTGATAACATTGATATTACAATAAATACAGGTTCAATTATTGGAATAACTGGAACAAATGGTTCTGGGAAAACTACACTATTGAAAATGATAGGTACTCTCATTAATCCAAAGAAGGGAGAGATTATTTATGAGGGGACAAAGCTTTCAAAAGATCGATTACCTGATATAAGAAGTAAGTTAGCATACGTTAGTCAGGATCCCTATGTATTTGAAGGGACACTGAGAGATAATTTAACTTTGGGAAATTCAATGATTGTAGATGAAGAAATCAATAGGATTTGTATCGAATTTGGTTTATTTGAACTTACATCAGAGGGAAATGGGCTAGGGCTATTTCTTCTAGAAAATGGAGAGAACTTATCTGGTGGTCAAAAACAAAAAGTTGGATTAGCTAGAGCTATACTAAGTAATCCTGAAATTTTATTATTAGATGAGGCGACAAGTAGTTTGGATAAAGAATCCGAGAAAAAAGTTTTTGAATATTTAAATTCAATTAAAAAAAACATGATAATAATAAGTATTTTTCATGAAGATAGCTTCATGAAATTTGTAGATAGATTTATTGTTATGGATAGAGGAAGAATCATTTATGATGGATTTCCCTTAGATAAGTAAATAAATAGTATGGTTGAATATAAACGTTGTTAACTAGAAGGGAAGACAAAATGGCACTATTACAAATTATTGGTCTAAATAAATCGTATAACAAAAAGAAAGTCATTGAAGATTTGTCATTTGAGTTGCAGAGTGGCGAAATAATGGGCCTCATTGGACAAAATGGTTCTGGGAAAACTACAATATTCAAGACGATTTTAGGTTTAGTAAAAAAAGAATCTGGTGAAATTAAAATCAATGGGAAATCAATTGATGGGAAATCAAAGGACTATTTGAATAGTATTGGTACAATCATTGAATACCCTACATTTTATGAATCTTTAACAGCTAGACAGAATTTAATGCTTATTTCCAGTCTTTATGATGAAGTAAACTTATCAAAAGAAGATCTTTTAAACTATCTGCATTTAGTTGGTTTAGACAATAGTGTGGATTGTAAAGTATCTAGTTTTTCATTAGGTATGAAACAACGTTTGGGTCTTGCTCAAGCCTTAATCCATCAGCCAACTATCTTATTATTAGATGAACCATTCAATGGATTAGATCCCATAGGAATTAAAGAGTTTAGAGACTTGCTCATTGAATTGTCTAAAAAAGGAGTTGGGATTGTAATTTCGAGTCATTCATTGGAAGAATTAAGTAAGTTAGTAGATACAGTTACAATTATCAATCAAGGGAAAGTAATTTTCCAAGGGAAAAAGACAGAATTTTTATCAATTGGATCTATAAAGAACGTTTGGTTGTTGAAAACTGATAACTTAGAACTTACAAAGTCTATCTTAAATAACTTAAACATTGTTTTTTCTGAGAGAATAGAGCAACTTGAGTTATCTTTAGATATAGAATCAATGAAAGAGGTAAAGGAGAAATTACTCACAGAGTTATTACGTCAGGATATCTCCATCATAAATTTTTCTGAGAAACAAAATAATTTCGAAGATATTTTTATCAAAATGCAGAGAGATATGGAGGTTTGATATGCTTAAATTAATAAAGATTGAGTTGTTCAAATTATTTGCTGGGAAAAAGATTTTCTATGTTTGGAGGGTTTGTTTGTGTCATTTCCCTATTGATACTGTATCTAAGAATGGTTGCACCAGAATCTTCATTTGGAAATGTTTTTAAAACCTCCAGCGATACATTTTCGATATTTGCTTTGATAGTAGGAGTTATAGTAGCATTAGTACCGTTTTATCAAGAAATTCAGCAAAAAACAATTAAATCATTGTTAGTCACACCGGTTAAACGAGTAGAAATTTTGTTTTCAAAATTGTTAGCATCTATTTTTACCTCATTCTTAATTTTAGTTATTTTAAGTTTAACATCTTTTATAGCGACAACATTACTATTTGGATTTTTTAAAGTTGGAGCTTACTCTTCATCTGCAGATAATATGCTTACTTTTACGACCGGATTCATTCAAATTATTACAACGTTTTTTTTACAACTATTTTTTTATAGTACTACAATTATTTGTTTATTTTTTTGATAACAAATTCTTTATCGAGTACCCTAGTTGGAGTTGTTTTTGTTAAGAGGTTTAGGAGAACTGATTTCAAGAAGTTTATTAGACCAAAAATAACTTGTTATTATCTTTTTAGCCCATTAGGAGTATTGAATATTTTTAAACCCTGTTTCAAAGAATATTTCGATAATTAGCTACACCATTCAACTACTTTTTAACTGTTATTTATTCAATTGTAATTTTTTTTACATTGACACTAAACTATTTGAAAAACAAAGAATTCTAAATCTATAAAAAAAGTACAAAAACAGTAACAATTCAAATGGTGTGAACTTTTTTTGGTGAAATCTAGCTCAATTCGTTTATTTTTTTAGGGTAAAAATTCACACCATTCAATTGAAAGTTATTCAAATTAGATGAAATATTTCTTTCTTAAAAACATGTGGAAACATTGATATTAAGCATATATTGAAATTCATTCAAATACGAGGTGTTCAAAACAGGTATTACAATTTATAAGTAAAAGAACAAATAACAAAAAGAGGAGCTTCACACTAAAGTTCCTCTTCTTTTAAATATCCGAATCATTATTCTTATTTCAAAAAAGGTAGAGAAAAAAGGTAGAGTTTGAATTGAAATACAGTGCAATATATCGCATTTGGCAAAAAGAAAAAACGCTTGAAATCAGCGTTTTTCTTATGTATTGATTCGTATTGAAACCTACTTAACTTCTATAAACATATTGAGGTAGTATTTCTTTTTTCATAAATTTTTCCTAAGTCTATTATGATATTTTTACAGCTAAGTAATCATTCCTTCTTCAAGAGTTATCACTTCATCAAACATTGAGATGAAATTATCTGATGGTTCGTGAGCAATACAAATAACCATTTTCCCCTGCAATGAGGCCACTAATTCTTCAATACGCAATCTATTTTCTTTATCTAGAGACGATGTAACCTCATCCAAAAGTAAAATTTCCTTATTCGCAAGTAGAGATCTAGCGAAATCTAGTCTCCTCTCTTGTCCTCCAGATAATTTATTTTTGATGGGATCCTCTAAATTAATATTTTCTAAGCTTACCTTCTGTAACACTTGATGAACTAGACTTTTATCATAATCTTTACACATTGTCAAATTATCAATAGCTGGTTTATCAAAAATAAAGGTTTTCTGCTCCACGTAAGCAACTGATGAGTAATCTAACTTAATGCTAGTTAAATCCTGTCCATTAACTAAGATGTTCCCATTAATATTAAAACCATCTGGTATCAAACCTATTAATGAATTCAAAAGCGTACTTTTCCCACTACCACTTTTTCCAATAATGAGATATTTTTTATCTACCTTAAATGTTAAATTTATATTTTGTAATATATTTTGCTCCCCACCAGATATTCCAAAATCAACAAGCTCAATTGTATTAATTTTTACATTTTCCATATTAGCGGTATCCGCTGGTACTTGATTTATAGTTGCAACCAGATTATTAACCAATTTTTTTGAAGATAATATATCAGTATAGCTATGTTTCATATTAGTAATTGGATAAGTAATATACATAGCTAATTGACGAAGGCCAATAAATTCTCCTAGAGAAAGTCTTCCCTTGAGTACAAAAAAACCTCCTACTACCCAAGCTCCCTGATTTACAACCATTGTAATTGCGTATGATATTGCCTCTATTGAGTTTGCCTTTTTGTAATAAGCTACATTAGATTGTCCTAACTGCTTACTTTTTGAATTCACAATATCAGTGAAAGGGTGTACTGCATTAAATAATTTAACTGTCTTTAAACCAAAGTAAAAATCTGATACTACACTAAAATAACTTTCTTTTGACTTTACACTTACATCTCTTGCGTTTTGTAAAGAATTTTGAGTTAACAAAGGATAAAAAAGAGGAAGTAAACTCAAAACGACCATTATGATAGTATATGACGGTTGTATAAACAAAGATATGACTGAGGCAAAAATAAAAACTAAAATATCATTAGTTATACTAATAATTTGCTCTAAATATTGTTTTTCTAAAACTTCTAATTCATTAGTATAGGTTGAAATATTCATTTCAGGATTACTACGATAAACATCAATCAATGGTTTTCTTCCGTTACTATCAGTCAAATCACTTCGTATATCATGTAAAATTTTTTGAATTAATTTCTGATTTGAAACTTCAACACAGTACTCCATTGCAGAATCAAAAACTATGTAGACTAGCAACAACACTACATATAAGATGAATGTTTTTGAATTAACATTTGAAATAGAATCAATAATACCTTCTAGAACAAAAGCCAAGCTCAGTACAGAAATGGCTCCAATGATATTTACTATTAAAAATTGACCTACTAAAAAAGGATTTTGATAAAAATATTTTTTCATTTGAGATTCTTTTATAACTTCTTTAATTAAATTAACCTAATAAATCAGGAGCGATAATGATCACCACCCCTGACTCAACATAATGTACTTTAGCATTTGTGCTGACTTGGCTGATTTCTTCCCATCAAGATAGCAGCTACATCAATATCGTCAACATCAATAGAAATATTTTCTTGTTTTTTTGTAACATTTTGTTTATTGATTAAGACTGTGGAATTTGGATAGGTATATTGGTGATTGGGGTCAATGTACTCATAGCCTTCGTATTGATTTTTAACCAATATTCAATTCCTTTCGTTTGTTGATAACATAAGTTTTTAAATCAATCACATCTTGAACAGTAGGTTCATAATTTTCAATCATTGATGACCCAATAGCATACCAGACAGTATCAAAATCCGAAAAGTTATCAAAGGGAATCCCTAAAATTGTTAATTCTTCTTTATTTACATCAAGAGTCATGGCACACTTCCTTGTATAACGTTATCTTTATTATACCATAAAATCGGTATTTTTACCTAAAGGGATAGAGACCAAAAGATATATGTAAGCGTATAGATTAATACTTACAGAACTAAAAATATTCCTCTGTTTTTAGTCCAACTGAAACCCATACTTTCCAAACCAGGTCTTAAGAAAAAAGGTAGAGAAAAAGGTAGAGTTTGAATTGAAATACAGTGCAATATATCGCATTTGGCAAAAAGAAAAAACGCTTGAAATCAGCGTTTTTCTTATGTATTGATTCGTATTGAACCCCTACTTCACTTCTGTAAACACAACGTGTTTGCGAAGTTTTGGTGAGTATTTCTTCAATTGAAGACGGTCTGGAGTGTTACGTTTGTTTTTAGAAGTAAGGTACAAGCGTTCACCAGATTCTTTGTGTTCAAGTGTAATATTTACGCGCATGGTATCTCCCTTCTATTATTCAGCTGATGCAGCTTTAGCGATCTTACGTCCTTTGTAGTATCCTTTAAGTGATACACGGTGTGAACGTGAGTAATCTCCAGTTGCTTCGTCAAAGTTTACAGATGGAGCTGTTACTTTGTAGTGCGTACGACGTTTGTTTTTCTTCGCTTTTGATGTGCGACGTGCAGGTACTGCCATTTCGTTTTTCTCCTTTTAAGATATAAATTCAATTAGGTTTGATTTTCATCAACTTTAACAGTATAACAAAACTTTTTTGTAAAGTAAAGTTACTTGACAAAAAATTGTTAAAAAAATCTCCCACCCCATCAAATGGGACAGGAGTTCTCCTTAAAGGTCTATTTCAAATGGCTCATCAATCGTTTCCGAAACGTATTTGCCATCCTTTTTTCGTTGTTTGACACATTCTGTCAGCAGGTACTCGATCTGCCCATTGACCGATCGAAAGTCATCTTCTGCCCATGATGCGATAGCAGCATATAACTTGGCTGACAATCTAAGTGGAATTTGTTTTTTCTTTTGGTCAGCCATTCTTAATAGAGACTTCCCGTATTAACAATTGGTTGTGCATCATGATTGCCACAGAGAACAACAAGAAGGTTCGAAACCATGGCAGCCTTCCGTTCTTCGTCTAGCTCTACAATCTCTCCTTCGCTCAGGCGTTCAAGGGCCATTTCAACCATCCCAACTGCTCCGTCGACAATCATCTTCCGCGCATCGATAATGGCAGAAGCTTGTTGGCGTTGAAGCATGACAGCTGCGATTTCTGGAGCATAGGCCAAGTAAGTAATACGAGCTTCTAGAATTTCGAGCCCAGCATCTTTTACACGTGCTTGAATCTCTTCTCGAATACGACTGGCTACAATTTCACTGGAGCCTCTTAGGCTACCCTCATCTGCCTGGCCGTCTCCTGTCGTATCGACATTAGGAGCTACATCATAAGGATAGATGCGGACAATATTACGAAGAGCACTATCACACTGCAATGAGAGATATTCTTTGTAGTTATCCACATTGAAGACTGCTTTAGCCGTATCCACTACACGCCAAGTGACTGCAATACCGATTTCTACAGGATTTCCCAAACAGTCATTAATCTTCTGACGAGAGTTGTTCAAGGTCATCACTTTTAAGGAAATATTCTTTTTACCTGTCTCGATAGAAATATTGTTACCTTCTGCTGTTTTACTGACAGACATGGGTGACTTGGTGGTGACATCACCACTTTGGCCCAAGCGGGTGTTATTGGCAGGATTGACAGCGACACAGAAGGGATTGACAAAGTAAATACCTGCTTCTCGAATGGTTCCAATATAGTTCCCAAACAAGGTCAAAACCAAGGCCTCTTGCGGTTTAATAATTTTGATTCCCGCATAGCACACCAGACTAGCAATAAAGAGAAAAATACAGGTAATAACTGCAATCGCAAGTGGAAAACCTTCTGGTAGACTAGCAATCGCACTAATAAATGCTAAAACTAAGACGAGATCCCCAACTAGCAAGCCTATAAGGGCAGCTAAGCCGTTTTTCTTTTGGGTTAAAATTTTTTCTTCCATGGGACGAACCCTTCTTTCTTTGTGATATCTAAATGATATCATTTTGCTAACAAAAGTCAAGATATAACTGTAAATTATTTTAGCAAGAAAGCGAGCAAGCTGAATTGTCTGAAAATTCAAGAATTTTCTTCTGTCGTTGGGTCGTAAATTGTGCTATAATAATAAAAAATACGATGAGAGGGAATCAGATGACAGAATTAGATACACGCCATCGCAGTAGCGTCTATGACAGCATGGTCAAATCCCCTAACCGGGCGATGCTTCGGGCAACTGGGATGACAGATGAAAACTTTGAAAAACCAATCGTAGGGGTGATTTCTACTTGGGCTGAAAACACACCTTGTAACATGCACCTTCATGATTTTGGAAAATTGGCCAAAGAAGGTGTAAAAGATGCGGGAGCTTGGCCGGTCCAATTCGGAACTATTACGGTTGCGGATGGGATTGCTATGGGAACGCCTGGGATGCGCTTCTCCTTGACTTCTCGTGATATCATAGCAGACTCTATCGAAGCGGCTATGGGCGGTCACAACGTGGATGCCTTTGTAGCCATCGGGGGTTGTGATAAGAACATGCCTGGTTCGATGATCGCCATTGCCAATATGGATATCCCAGCGATCTTTGCCTATGGTGGTACCATTGCACCGGGTAATCTGAACGGCAAGGATATTGACTTGGTTTCTGTTTTCGAAGGGATCGGGAAATGGAACCATGGTGACATGACTGCTGAAGAAGTGAAGCAACTGGAATGTAATGCCTGCCCTGGCCCTGGTGGCTGTGGTGGTATGTATACGGCCAACACCATGGCGACAGCGATCGAAGTCCTTGGTATGAGCTTGCCAGGTTCCTCTTCTCACCCTGCTGAATCAGCTGATAAAAAAGCCGATATCGAAGAAGCGGGTCGTGCAGTTGTCAAAATGCTTGAAATGGGACTGAAGCCATCTGATATCTTGACTCGTGAAGCCTTTGAAGATGCAATTACAGTGACCATGGCGCTAGGTGGCTCCACCAATGCGACCCTTCACTTGCTCGCGATCGCTCATGCGGCCAATGTGGACTTGACCCTTGAAGACTTCAATGATTTCCAAGAGCGTGTGCCTCACTTGGCAGACTTGAAACCTTCAGGTCAATATGTCTTCCAAGACCTTTACAACGTCGGTGGTGTGCCAGCCGTTATGAAATACCTTCTTAAGAATGGTTTCCTTCATGGGGATCGTATCACATGTACTGGTAAAACGGTGGCTGAAAACTTAGAAGCCTTTGCTGATTTGACACCAGGTCAAAAAGTCATCATGCCACTTGAAAATCCAAAACGTGCGGATGGTCCATTGATCATCTTGAAAGGGAACTTGGCTCCAGAAGGGGCGGTTGCCAAGGTATCAGGTGTGAAAGTTCGTAACATCACTGGTCCTGCTAAGGTCTTTGACTCAGAAGAAGCGCCATTGAAGCGGTTCTTTCGGATGAAATCGTGGATGGCGACGTTGTTGTTGTTCGTTTCGTAGGGACCTAAGGGTGGTCCTGGTATGCCGGAAATGCTGTCCTTGTCATCCATGATCGTTGGTAAAGGCCAAGGAGATAAGGTGGCCCTCTTGACAGACGGACGCTTCTCTGGTGGTACTTACGGTCTTGTTGTTGGACATATCGCGCCTGAAGCTCAGGTCGGCGGTCCAATCGCCTACCTCCACACAGGGGATCTGGTAACAGTTGACCAAGATACCAAAGAAATCACCATGCACGTCTCAGACGAAGAGTTGGCCAAACGGAAGGCTGAAACAACCTTGCCACCACTGTATAGCCGTGGGGTTCTCGGTAAGTATGCCCACACGGTATCCTCTGCTTCACGCGGTGCCGTGACAGACTTCTGGAATATGGAACAGTCTGGTAAACAATAAGATATGAAAAAACTCACTTTACGAATTTGTAAAGTGAGTTTTATTGATTTATCGCGGTGGAAGGCCAAGTGCAATACGCCCATAACGGCTGATCCGGGTAATTTTCCAAGCTGGCGACCAGGTCACTTCGACCTTGACATCCTCAATCCCGTCAATCTCTTTTAGGCGAGCGACGATTTCGATAGGCAAACTTTCCGCACAGCTACAAGCAGTATCTGTAAAGGTCATGACTACCTTGCAGGTTCCCTCTTCATCCAGATCCAACTCATAAATCAAACCGAGTTGTAGACGTCCAATTCAACATCGGTATCAAACACAAGCTCTAACTTCTCAATCAATTGTTTCTCCAGTGCCAGGGCACGGTCGTTAATCTTGATATCCTCTCTCATCTCGCTATCCTTTCCCTCCTTTGATGAAGACTATTTTCTCACAATTCTGACAATAATGCAAGTTCACCTAAAATGAGATCGAATGACAGCTAGAAATCAAACTATCCGTCTTAAGACTGATTTAAAATTACAGGAACTTATCTTAAGTTTTCTTTAAGTTTTCCGATTTATACTAATACCATCAAATGAAGACCTCCTAACTTTGTTTGATAGAAAATCCTAAACTTTTTCATAATAATCTCCCATAAAGGCCACCAAATCAGGTGGCTTTTTTTATGGGAGTGAGACAGAACAATTTTTTAAAATTGTTCGTTGTCTCACCCCCGCACAGTTGATTAGGTAATCTTTGGAGCTATAAGAGCGAACAAAGATACCAATCAACCACTGCGTTATGTAATTATTACTAAACCTATTTCATCTAACCAAGCCTGATAGGGACGTGGACGAGCTTAGGTACATTGATGCAGTTCGAACGCTAGTGAGAACTACGTTCCTTATTTTTTTACGAGCATCAGCGAGTTTAGGGACGTTGACGCAGTTTGAGCGGAGATAACTAGACTCCTATAAAAAGTATGTGTGAAGAAAGTTTTAAAACCTTCAAAAATTTTTTTCAGCTCTATCTTTCTATTATTTCCTATATTTGTAGGCGAAATAGCTATTTTACGGGCTTTTCCCCCGATAATTCCTTTTGCCTCCTCCAAGTTCTTGTGCTATAATGATACGGATGCTGTTCATTTTCGAACAAGGAGGTACATTATGAAACAAAACCATTCTCGTTTTCTCATTCCAGGAATCCTTTTACTAGGAGTGGTCTTGCGGGCCCCATTTACGACCCTCTCCACTGTCTTATCAGATATTGCTACTAGCTTTGGTGTCGAGGTGAGTTCTCTCGGCCTCTTGACGAGTCTGCCCCTCTTAACCTTCGCTATTTTCTCTCCTTTGCTACTAGCTGGGCGAGACGCTTTGGGATTGAGCGACTCTTTCTCGGAGTTTTGATCCTGATGACGATTGGATCTGCTCTACGCACCATCAATCTGCCTCTCCTCTATGTGGGAACTCTTTTGATTGGTGCTGCTATTGCCTTTATCAATGTCCTTCTACCAAGCTTGATCCAAGCCAATGAGCCTAAACGTCTTGGCTTCTTAACAACCCTCTATATCACTGCAATGGGCTTGTCTACTGCGGTAGCTTCTTCTGTTGCTGTTCCTATCACTCAAGCTACCTCTTGGCAAGGCCTAGTCTGGGTGCTGACAGTTGTCTGTGCGCTTGCACTTGTGATCTGGCTTCCCAATGCTCGTCACAATCATTATTTGAAAAAAAGCTCCTCTTCTAATGAAAATAAGACTAGCTGGTATAAAAATGGTAAGGTCTGGGCTATTATGCTCTTCTGTGGTCTTCAGTCTCTCTTGTACTATACGACGATGACCTGGCTTCCTACCATGGCAACCCAAGCTGGTATCGATCAAGCCAATGCAGGAATTTTAGCATCTGTATTCACCCTGATGAGTCTTCCTTTCTCTATGACCATTCCAAGTCTCACCACCAGCCTTTCTGAACGAAACCGTCGCATCATGCTGATAATAACTGTTTTAGCTGGTTTTACTGGAATTGCTATGCTGTTACTAAAGACAGACAACTTCATTTACTGGTTGATCCTGAATATCTTGATCGGAAGTTTTACGAGTATCTTATTCCCTTACCTCATGGTTACCTTCTCCATGAAGTCTAGCTCTCCTGAGAAAACTGCTCAGCTCTCTGGACTGGCTCAAACGGGAGGATACGTCTTTGCTGCACTTGGACCTATCTTATTTGGTTCAAGCCAACAAATCTTCCACTCTTGGACACCCGGGATTCTTATTCTCCTTGTTGTTGCTTTGTTTATGAGTATGGCTCTCTATCAAGTTGAAAAATCTGATATCATCCTTTAATCCACTAGGTCCCATTGAACAATGGGATCTATTTTTTATACAAAAAAAGAATCAGGAATATCCTGATTCTTTGCTATGTCTTAATTATTCGTAAAATGATACGTGTACGTGGTCGTAGTGATTTTCTGTTACGCTACCACGGTCTGGCATTTCATTCCAAGTGTTTGCTGGTCCATAAATGTTATTTACTGGAGCATAGAAACGTTGTTTCCAGATGATGTAAGAAATTCCATTTCTTGCATGTGATCGATTGCATATTGAGCTACTTGATCACCAATCGCTGAACTTTCTGGAACCATAACGTCGATCGCAAGACCTTTACCGTGATCTTCTGGGTCACCAGGACGGTAACCACCGATATCAGTCAAGCCAAGTTCATTAATCACTTGTTCTTTGAATTTAATTGTTTGAGGTCGAAGACCTTCATTTGAAGTTGGAGTTGCTGTTGAAGGAGTTGAAGCTGTCGTATCAACAACTGGTGCTGGTGCACCATATTGTGGTGTTGAAGCAACCGCAGTAACTTCTGGTTCTGCTGGAACTTCTACGACTGGTGCTGGTTCAGCTACTGGAGTCGCTGGGGCTTCCTCAACAACTGGTGCTTCTACAGGAGCCGCTACTTCAGCTGGCGCTGCAGCAGGTTGCGCAGGGGCTTCTTCAACAACTGGTGCTGCTGGTGCAGGTGTTTCAGCTGGCGCTTCTGGAGTTGACAAGCTTTCTGATACTTGCTCTGCCACTGCTGCTACAACTGCAGGTGCTTGAGGGAGTTCTACAGCTTGGTTGCTTTCATCTGCTACTGGTTTTGTCAAATCACCCACTGCAACAGTTTGGTTGTCTACTTTGATTTGGTTGTTTGTCAAATCAGCAGAAGTTGTCACAGTTGCATCAGCATTACCTGCTGTAGGAGTTTGGATTTCTACACCTGTCACTTGATTTTGATCATTGACAGTTGTTGTCAAGACAGTTCCTGGGAAAATCAAATCAATGTTACTGATTTGGTTCAAGTTTGCCAAACAGTTACGTCAACATTCAAAGCTTCCGCAATCGTGCTTAGGGTATCCCCATATTTGATAGTGTAGGTTTGTTTGTTTTCTGAAGTTGAGATATCTGCACGAATTTCATCTACAGAACGGGCAACCCAATCCCCATTTGATTCTGCTTTACCAGTTGTAAATGGCAAGACCGCCATAGCAACAGTCGAAGCAATTAAAGCCTTTTTATTTACTTTCTTCATACGTTCTTTCCTCGTTTTCTTATTATCGGAGATTTATCTCCAGACAGATACATTTAATATTCTACCATATTTTTTGTCTTTAGAATGGCTCCTCTTTTCTTTTAATCTAACTGACCCTAATTTGTAACATTAGCCCTTTCTTGTTACATTCTCTTAACAATTAATGACAGTTAGTACTATTTGGATAATCAAACAAATTCATTGTGTCAGAAGCTTTTGAGAGCTCTGAACGAAGGGATTTTAGAAGATTTTTCAGTCGAATAAAAGCTAAAAAAGCACCCTAAGTTCGTGTCCTGTAGACATCACTTGAGGTGCTGTTTTTAACGGCTTGTATCTTATGAATTGAACACGCCCTAAATGCTGTGTGAAAAACGCAAACTGTAATAGTACTAACTTCAAAGGCACAGTAGCTGATTGGATTTTTCTCTCGCTTTAAGAGCTCGGAAAAATCCTAATCAGCCTTGTGGGGGCAGGACAACGAAGCATTCTATACAACAGTGCTTCTGTCCTGCTCCCTATTTTCCTTTGAGTTGCTTAACGGCTTTGTATCTTATTTGACCTTCATCATTCGGACCAGGTTGGCGCGTTCGGCTTCTTCGAGTTTCATTTCGATATAATAGATGGTTTCCTTGAGGTCTGGAATAGTCGCATACTCCAGTCCATTGACCCGACGACGCGTTTTTTCGATCTCATCGGCCATGAGCTGACAAGTTTTTTCAATCTCTGCTAAGCGCAACAGGTCTGGAAGGAGTTCTTCCATTTCTTGAATGGTATTGTCCATCTGGCTATTGGAAGCCACGTAGCTATAGACCACGTCTCCCTCATCGTCTCCATATGGATTATCAATATGGGCATGCATCTTGGGCACGCGCACACTCATGATATTCTCCGTCTCGATATGCAGGCTGACTTCCCGCGTCGGAACTGCAAAGATTTCCTGGACCATAAGGTCATTTTCCAGACATTTAGCCAGGACAAATTCTTGCATATTCCCAATGAGAGCGGCTTCAACTTTCTGGCGGAGGCGGTCATTTTCACGGACCGATTCGATGAAGCGTCGCATGAGCTCATCTCGTTTGTCCTTGAGAAGCTTATGTCCTCTGGTTGCCGTTTTCAGACGCTCTTTGAGGGTGTTTAACTCCATCCGAGTAGGTTTGACATTTAATCGTGCCATCTGACTTCCTCCTTTCTACTCCTAGGCTTGTGCTTCCTGAGAAGTTTTTGGGAGGTATTCGTCAATCATGTCATCCTTGATCCGCTTGAGCTCTGTCCGTGGCAAGATAGCTAACAATTCCCAACCTAGATCTAGACTTTCTTGAATGGTCCGATTGGTGGTAAAGCCTTGGTTGATATACTCCTTCTCAAAGCGATCCGTAAATTTGACATAGAGCTTGTCTGTATCGGACAAGGCGGATTCTCCCAGCACCACGGCTAACTCTTTGCCTGTTTTCCTTGGGCGTAAGCCGCAAAGAGCTGGTTCATGGTCGCTGCATGGTCTTTCCGAGTCTTGCCTTCACCAGACCCCTTGTCCTTCAAACGGGAAAGGGATGGAAGAACATTGATCGGTGGGCGATAACCACTATTGTAGAGATCGCGGGACAAGATAATCTGACCTTCGGTGATGTAGCCTGTCAAGTCAGGGATGGGGTGGGTGATATCATCTTCCGGCATAGAGAGGATCGGAATTTGGGTCACAGATCCTTTCTTTCCAACCAAGCGTCCTGCACGTTCGTAGAGGGTTGAGAGGTTAGTATAAAGGTAACCTGGATAGCCCCGACGACCTGGAACTTCCCGGCGGGCAGCGGATACTTCCCGAAGGGCTTCACAGTAGTTGGTCATGTCGGTCATAATGACCAAGACGTGCATGTCTTTTTCATAGGCCAAATACTCGGCAGCGGTCAAGGCGATCCGAGGAGTGGCAATCCGCTCGATAGCGGGGTCATTAGCTAGGTTGATGAAGAGGACAGAGCGATCAATCGCCCCTGTTTCCCGCAGGTCGTTCATAAAGAATTCGGCTTCTTCGAAGGTAATCCCCATGGCCGCAAAGACCACGGCGAAGTTTTCTTCCGAATTAAGCACCGTCGCTTGACGAGCAATTTGAGCAGCCAATTCTTTATGAGGAAGCCCTGATCCAGAGAATACCGGAAGCTTTTGCCCCCGAACTAGGGTGTTCAAATGGTCAATAGCTGAGATCCCTGTCTGGATAAATTCATCCGGATAGTCCCGCGAAACAGGATTGATGGCTTGCCCATCAATGTCCAAGTACTTTTCTGGGATAATCTCTGGACCGCCATCGATGGGTTTGCCCATCCCGTTAAAGATGCGTCCCACCATGTCTTCAGACACTGGGAGTTCTAGGGGACGTCCGGTAAAGCGGACTTTGGCTTTCTAAGTTGATCCCGCTAGATCCTTCAAAGAGCTGGACCATAGCCTTATCTTCTTGGACTTCAAGGACTTGTCCCTGGCGGGTCGTTCCGTCATGGAGCTTGATTTCTACCAGTTCATTGTAGTGAACCCCTTCGACCTGATCGACAATCATCAAGGGGCCAACAACTTCGCTGACAGTACGGTATTCTTTAATCACGCTCATTGTCTACTCCTCCTTTTGCGACGATTTGGTGTAGGGTTTCTACGATTTCTTCTTTCAAAGCTTGGATGGTGGCCAACTGATTCTCATGGATGAACTTGCTTCGGGCAATGCGGTCCCGAAGGTCTACAGTTCCTTCCATGATTTCTGTGAAGTAAGCTCCCAATTCTAGTGCTTTTTGACTTTCTTGATCAAAGGTCAAAATGTTGGTCAACAAGGCCACCTGCTTGCTGAAGGAGGTATAGGTATCGACCTCATCAAAGGCATTTTGTTGCAGGTAGTCTTCACGGATCATCTTGGCCGCATTCATGGTCAAGCGGTCTTTTTCAGACAGGGAATCCAGACCAACCAAACGGACGATCTCCTGCAATTCACTCTCTTTTTGCAACAGGTTCATAGCGCGGGTGACTTTTTCTGCCCAGCTAATCTGCTCATGCTGATCGATATATTGGCCCACTTCATCTTGGTAAAGGGAATAAGAACTCAACCAGTTGATGGCTGGGAAGTGGCGGCGTTGGGCCAACTGAGCATCTAGTCCCCAGAAAACCTTGACAATCCGCAGGGTATTTTGGGTCACCGGCTCTGAAATGTCTCCACCTGGAGGGGAAACGGCACCGATGGCGGTAATCGAACCTTCACGCGCAGTGGTTCCGAGTGTCTTAACCCGACCTGCACGCTCGTAATATTCAGCAATCCGGCTACCAAGATAGGCTGGGTATCCTTCATCCCCTGGCATTTCTTCTAAACGACCAGACATTTCACGGAGAGCTTCTGCCCAACGAGAAGTAGAGTCCGCCATGATGGCAACGGAATAGCCCATATCACGGAAGTATTCAGCAATAGTAATCCCTGTGTAGATGGAAGCCTCACGCGCTGCCACCGGCATGTTCGAAGTGTTGGCGATCAAAACGGTCCGTTGCATGATGGATTGACCGGTCGTCGGATCGATCAATTCTGGAAATTCATTCAGAACGTCCGTCATTTCGTTTCCACGTTCCCCACAACCTACGTAAATTACGATGTCTACATTGGCAAACTTGGCCACCTGGTGTTGGACAACTGTTTTCCCAGCTCCGAAAGGACCAGGAACAGCTGCAGCTCCACCTTTAGTCACTGGGAAGAAGGTATCAATAACCCGTTGGCCTGTAACCAAAGGCTCTACTGGAATCAGTTTTTGTGCAAAGGGACGGCCTCGACGAACCGGCCATTTTTGCATCAAGGTTCCAGTAAAGAGGCTACCATCTGCCTGCTCGATCTCATAAACTGGCTCTTCCACTGTGTAAGAACCTGCTGCGATCTTGGTCACACGTCCACTGACACCGAAGGGCACCATAATGCGGTGTTCCACCATATTGGTCTCCTGGACCGTACCAACGATGTCTCCGGCAACTACCTCTGTTCCTTCTGCCACGCTTGGTTCGAAGGTCCATTTGGTGTCCCGATCTAGATTTGGAACTTGCACACCACGAATAAGGAAGTCACTGGCGGTGACTTCTTGGAAACGTTCCAAGGGACGTTGGATCCCGTCAAACATCTGAGAAATCAAGCCTGGTCCTAACTCGACAGAGAGGGGAGCTCCGGTTGTTACCACTGGTTCTCCTGGACCGACTCCAGACGTTTCTTCATATACTTGGATAGAGGCTTCGTCACGCCGCATCTCAATAATTTCGCCAATCAAACCAAGATCGCCGACCCGGCAAATGTCTTGGATATTGGCCTCCTGCATCCCTGATGCGACCACCAAGGGACCGGAAACTTTAATAATTTTTCCTTGAGTCATGTATTCCTCCTGGGAATCCTTTGTTTCTTTGTTTTACTTTTGCGCTATCTCTCTTAGAGATTGCTTTTGTTGGCCATTGGCATCGAAATTGCTTGGATCCAACCAGGCTTCGAAGCGCTGTTTGATAGCTGGCCATTCTTGGTCAATGATAGACAACCAGTCTGTATCACGGGTCCGACCTTTATAAACAACAGCCTGACGGAAACAGCCTTCATAGGTGAATCCTAAGCGCTCAGCTGCTTTGCGAGATGCTTGGTTTAGGGCATCGCATTTCCACTCATAGCGGCGGTAGCCTAAATCTTCAAACACGTAGCGCGCTAAGAGATACTGGGCTTCTGTAGCCATGCGTGTTTTTTGGAGCGCTGGTGAGTAGGTCACTGCTCCGACTTCGATCACTCGGTTAGCTTGATCGATCCGCATCAGAGAGAAGGTCCCCAAAGCCTTGCCTGAATCTTTGTCTACAATCGCATAGTAAAAGCGACCTTGATCTGTCATGAGATCATCCAATAAGCGGTCCCACTCCTCTTCATTGCGGGCAGGATCTTTGAACAGAAAGGTCCACATCGCTGCTGGAGAGTCCGGCCCGTAGACCTGATAAAGATCTGCTCCATGTTTTTCTTTTGAGAGGCGTTCGATCACAGTATAGCGACCCTCGATCCGCTCAATAGCTGGCAGACGCCCTGGTGTAAAATCAGGCAGTGCATCGCCAATCGCTTGGCCAAATTCATTTGTTCTCATAAAATATCCTGTCCAACTGCTTTTTCGACATTGTCTCGAATTCGCTGCCGTCCCAGTCCAGTCGTTCCCTTATGAGTAGGGATCAAGATGACGGCTGGGGTTACTTGGCGATCATAGTGGGCAATGGTATCTGGGATTTCCTGAGCCATATCCTCCGTCAGATAGATGATGCCAAAATCTTCTTGGCTCAAGTGACGTAAGGTATTGATGGTTTCCTGAGCCTCTGCTACGGGAAAGGTCTGAAAGCCAATCATTTGAAAAAGGAAGGATGGCATCACGGTTTCCCACAACGGCAATTTTTTTGCGTTTTACTGGCCATAGATTGGTCTCATCCTTTCTTTTATTTTGTCAATCGGGAGCTGATTATCCAGACCCGTCAAGACCAAACGAAGGTTCTTCACCTCCAGCTCTTTTTCCAAAGAGATAGCGAGCTAAAGGTAAGGGCCCGTCTATCTCAAATGAAGCTTGTTCCAATATTCGGTACTTAAGCACATGCTCCAGGTATTCCACTGTCTCAGCAGTTACTCTGCCTGCTCGCATCTGCTCCTCATACTGTGTCAATTCCACATCATAAGGCAAGGGATTGACTTGTTGGAACTCAACTGATGAGGTTGCCCTGCTCGACGCACTGGATGACTTCTCTTGCTGAGAAGGTCCCTGCATCGGACAAGAGTTGCTTCATAAAGCTGTTCGGCTTTTTTTCAAACTGAGGGCTCGTTCAACTGTGATGACATTGTAACAATCAATGGTCAAGGTGACCAAGGATTTTTAAAAAGTGGATGGTCCAGATCTTTCGCCAAGCATTTGAGATGATCAAAGTAAGCCAGATCCATGCCGATCTCCAGAACCCGAATATCCTGATAGTCGACATATTCCTGCCAGGTTGTCTGCGACTTCTTGAGCCATAAACTCTGGGCAGTTCTCTGAAGAAAAGGTCTTGGCTACTTGTTCAAGAACTGCTAAGGAATAGGGACCTGCATCCAATAATAGGAAGTTCAAATCCCGCCCCGTTGCTCGCTCTTTCAAGAAGACCTTGAGATTGTGATAGGTGTACTTGAGGGCAAAGAGGTCGACCACCGCAGGGTTCGGAGCTACCTGATAAGCCCAATCGTACTCTGCCAGAAGGTGCTTCATCAAGGCTTGCTCGACCACTTGGACTTGACGCAGTTGATCTGCCTCCAAGGCATAGGCCGTCCCTTGCAAGAGATTAGCACGCGCTTCTGCATCGGAGCTATTCAGAAGGGCATCAAACTGAGCCGGGCTCAAAAAACTAGCTTCACGTACACTAATCCCGGTATTTACTTGAGAATACGTCCGTTCACTCATAGCCCCTCCTAGTTTTTCTCTTCTTTAAAAATGCTGGCTGCCATATGGAAGCTTTGATCCTCCCGCACAGCATCAACCAAATCACGGTAGAGGTAGCTGGCATCCACTTTGCCAAAGGAAAGGACAAAACCAGCCTCTTGGGCAAGCGTTTCTTTTGCTAATTGAAGCTGTGGATAGGCCTCTATCAAATCCTGACGATCTTGATCTGTCATTTTTTCTGCCGTCACAGCACCAAACGTTAAGACCATTGCTTGATCTGCATAGCGAGGAAGAATGCGATGCAGAAATGCGAGCTCTTCTTGGCGTGACCAAGTCGCCATTTTCTGGTAGGCATCCGCAAACAACTCTTTTAAGACCCGTTGCTTGGTGACCAATGTTGATTGGCGCTTTTGATTTTCTATTTGTTGGCTTTCACGTTGCAAGCGGCGCTCAATGGTCTGCAATTGAACCGCCCGTTGGTGTAACTTTTCTTCTACCAAACGAGCTTCCTGCAACTGGGACTCTGCTTGAACCTTGGCCGTCGCTTCTGCCACTAATTTCCGGCCTTTTTCATGGGCCTGTTCAAGGATGGAATCCTTTAATTGGGAATAATCCGTCATTGTTTTTATTTCCTCCTTTGGAGTTCTTCGCCACCGATAATAGACGAAGAGAACATTCCTCTTCTTTGACTGAGGTGTGTCTAGATTAGCCGACGCGAAGAGTCAAAAGGAAGGACACAACGAAGGCCAAGATGGCATAGGTTTCAACCATGGCCGCAAGGATAACCCCTTTCATCATGTCTTCTGGGCGTTTTGCCAAGATTTGCATCCCAGCAGTTGCGACATTTCCTTGGTGTTTCGCTGAGAAATAGCCGACAATCGCTACTGGAAGGGCTGTGAAGAAGTAAGCAACTCCTGTTTCAAGAGCCATATCTGGCTTAATTTGCAACCAAATCAAGATCCCGATAACGAAACCGTACAAACCTTGTGTACCTGGCAACAATTGCAAGATCAAGGCTTGGGCAAATTTTTCTGGCTGTTCTTTCAAGAGTGCGGCAGCTGCCTGACCAGTCTTACCAACACCGAGGGCTGAACCCATTCCACTAAGAGCCACTGCAATGACTACACCAAGTGCTGCAAAGAAGGCACCCCCATGGGTTGAGAAATATGAAGCTAAAGATTCCATGAATATACTCCTATAAAATTTTTTATGATTGATTTACTGAATTATTTTTTTGTTTTGACATAGCGTTCCGACGGTTTTAGAGGTCGGAAGGGCTTGCCACCACCCTCGTAGAACTTGCCAAAGAACTCGACAAAGATCAAACGCGCTCCATGCACATAGCCTGATAAAAAGGACAGGAACATGTTGATGGCATGGAGGAGGACAAAGAGGACAAGGCCGACGGTGAATCGTCCCAGGGTTGGGAAGAGATTGACAATCAGGTTAAAGGCTGAACCGATGCTGGCCCCTGATAAACCAAGCGCCATCAAACGAGTAAAGCTGACCAAGTCTCCGACATAGCCACTGACGTTGTAAAGATTAAAGAGACCTGCTGCAAGTCCTGATAATTTCTTTGCACTAACAATGGACACGACCAAAATGCCAATCGCATTGAGAATGGCTAGCCACTGGCCAATGGGGACTAGATAGGATAAACCTGGTAGGATGTTTCCGACTGCTAAGAGCATCAAGCCTAACAAGATCAAGACCCAGGCAAAGCCTGCGTTGTAGGCTTCCGTATAGTCTTTCAGGCGAACGTTTTTTTCATTCCACCTAGGAAGAGACCGACCAAAACGGTGATGAAACCAAAGACAACCGATAGGATCAAGATAGTCATGGCATTGGTCGTCGTACTGATCAAAGCAAAGGGCATCTCAAAGCCGAAGAAGGAACCGTAGACGACTCCCCAAAGGGCTACCGAGATTCCTAAGAGGCAGAAAAAAATCGAAGGTTTTTTGCTGCGCTCGGCTGAAGCTGGAAAGCTTTTAGAGCAAAGCCAGTTGCCAATGTCAACAAGAGACCATAGCCGATATCTGCTACCATCATGCCGAAGAAAACAAAGTAGAAGAGGGAGACGATTGGGGTCGGATCTTTCTCGTAATACTTGGGCAAGGCATACATCTCTGTCACTAACTCGAAGGGCTCCACCAAGGCATTGTTTTTCAGCTTGATGGGCACCTGGTCCCATTCTTCTTGAGCGACTTCACGTGTCTGCAAGACGACTTGGTTCCCAAACTCCTTTTGAAGTTTGGCTTTTAAAGCTTCTAGTTGAGTAGTTTCAATCCATCCTTCTAATGCAACCAAATGGGCTGTACTGGCAAGAGAGCCTTTGGCCTCTTCCCGGGCTCCTAGACTCAAGACATAATCGAGTTGATACTTGAGCTGGTTGAGGTCTTCCTTGGCTTGACTGAGCGTTTCCAACGTAGCTGCTTCGACAGCACCTTGTTCTTTGATTTCTCTCTTGAGTTGCTCCAAACGTTCTTTTGGTAGCGTTTCTCCTTGGTAATCAAACTCTTTGAAATGCGAACTGGTCAGCGTATCTTGAAGGTCTGTTAAATCCCCAGACTTATACAAGACTACCACCCCATGCTCCGTTTCCGAGCTAAAGACCACATCGACCTCTACATCTGGATGAGCCAGCAAGGCTTGTCGCGCCTGATCCTGTTCACTATTCGGAATGGTACCGATTAAGCCACGAACATAACGGAAACGCTTGAGCTGGTCAGGTGTTGTCGTCAAGGCAGCCCATTTTTCTAAAGAGGTGATTTCCTCTTGGGCTTGCTGGATGCGATCCCGAGCCTTTGCTAAGACAGCCAATTGTTTTTGTACGGACTGTAAAAGACGTTGCTCATCACGGATGACCCCATGAGACTCTAAATCGTGAAAAGACAAGGACAAGGGAGCTTCTTTTAGTTTTTCTAATCCCTTCTTCTGAGGAATAAAAGGCTCCAGGGCCTGTATGGCCTTTTCTAACTGCTCTTCCCGACGTCTTAGTTCATCCATTCTTAGAGCTGATCCTTTGGACCCATCACTCGTCTGAAAGGCAACTTGCCAATCCTCTTGCTCGCTCAAATCATAGATTTGGACGGATTCCTCTGACTGGAGCGACAAGAGAAGCTCGTCCATTAGATTTGTGGGCAAAACCAGAGAAAGGTGTTGCATTGGACTAATTGCCATAGGTTGCTACCACCTTTTCTACAATTTCGTCTACCAAAGCTGAGCGCTTATCTGTCATAGCTTGCTGCACCTTTCGTCATTGCGTTGACTGGTCACTGCCAGGTCTGCTTCCAAGCTAGCAATCGTCGCTTTCGAGGACTCTTCCCGCTCTGCGACCAGCTTAGCAGTTTCTTTGTCGTAGGATGCTGCTACCTCCTGTAGGTGATCACCTAGCTGTTGGCGCAAATCTTGGACCTGATCCTCGTAACTTGCGACAACGGCTTCTGCCGCCATTTCAATCTCTTGCATCATTTCGAGAGTTGCGTTGGCCATCACTCCACCTCCTTACCTCTTCCTTTATGAGAAGGAACAAATTCTTGTGTAAATTATAACATATTTCATCAACTTTTTTCAGCGTCTTTCCTTTGTTTCCAGAGGTTATTTTTTTAACAAAGGTGATTCAAAAAAGATGCGGATTCTGTTCCTTCTTTCAGTCGTTCGCTGGTCGTATTCCTTGTATATCCCGGTTTTTTATGTTATACTGTGAAATATATTATAGGATTTTCTCCATGTGTAACCTCGGTTGAAAGGAGGACTGCTGTGAAACAAGATCGTGATCTCCGAAGCATTATTAAGAGCCATCAAGAAGAAATGACGGAGCTAGAGCTAGACATTGCCCGCTATTTTTTATCTCCTGAAGCGCAGCAACACTCTCTTTCCTCGTCTAGAGTGACGGAACTTTTGCATGTATCAAAAGCTGCTTTGACCCGTTTTTCCCAAAAGTGTGGCTTCACAGGCTACCGGGAATTTATATATCACTTTAACGAAGAAACCAAATCTCAAAAGCAACAATCCCCGCACGGCGAATTAACACAGGATGTCTTGCGTCGCTACCAGCAGGTCCTTCAGGCTACAGAAACCCTAGCAAAAGACGAGCAAATCAAAGAAGTCGCTAACTTAATCACTCAAGCAGATCGGGTCTACTTCTTTGGAAAAGGAAGCTCAGGATTGGTGGCTTCTGAGATGAAACTTCGCTTCCTTCGACTGGGCGTTGTTTGCGAAGCCTTAACCGATCAAGACGGCTTTGCATGGACGACCAGTATCTTGGATAAATCCTGCCTGGTCATTGCCTTCTCTCTATCGGGAACTACCCGCTCGATTATCCATAGCCTCCTGGATGCTCAAGAAATGGGAGCAAAAACCGTTCTTCTTACTGCTCAACCAGACGCTATCAAAGAGGACTTTACGGAAATTTTACCAGTTGCTCCCCTACCTGGAAGCACCTATATCGACCGTATTACGGCAACCCTTCCCTTCTTAACCACGATTGATTTAATCTATGCTTACTTTCTCGAAATGGATCGGGAACGTAAAGAAAGAATTTTCAATAGCTATTGGGAAAACAAAAAACTCAATGGCTACGATTCACGTAGACGCTAGTCTTCTGATTTATCACCAGGAGCTGAGGATCCTTTCCTTGGTCTCCTGGTTTTTAATCTTCTTAAATGACTATAGATATAAGTCCTTTTTTGAAAATTATCTAGCTGTTTTATGTAAAACAATAGTTTGTCTACATTCAAAAAATGCTCACCTAAGTGGTGAGCATTTTTTTGATTTAATTGCGTCTGGCTTGTTGTTGTTTGAAATGGTAGTAAGCTCCTACCATCCCTGCCGTATTTTGATGATGCGCAAACTCCAATTGCGTCTTGTCTGCTAGGCTTGGAACGAGGGAGTCTTTGAGGGCTGCTGAAATCTTGGTTTCAAAATAGCTTCCTGTCCCATAACTCCACCACCAAGAATAACCACTTGAGGATTGACAACATAACAAATATTGGCAAGCCCCTTGCCTAGGTAGTCGACCATGCGATCGATTCCTGCCATACAGATGGTATTTCCTTGGGTCGCTTCCTTGAATATGCGACGACCACTCCATTGTTCGACAGGATCTCCATGTTGCTTGGCAACATATTCAACCAAAGCTGTCGTCGAAGCCAAATCTTGGAAGGCGCCATCTTGAAGATGAAGGTAACCTACCTCGCAGGCAGAATTGCTAAAGCCATGGAAAATCTCCCCATTGATCAAGAGACAGCCACCAATGCCAGTACCGACCGTTAAACAAACAGCAACTTGAGCCCCCTGGCCATTCCCTGACATGACTTCTGCTAAACCAGCACAGTTGACGTCATTTTCAATTTCGCAGGGGATTTGATAGGTCTCTTCAATTTCTTTTTTGAACTGTGTTCCTGCATAATTGGGAATCTGAGGGCCTGCATAAAAGATTTCCCCCTTATCGGGGTCAACCATCCCAGCTGACGAAATACAGACTCCAAGGATGGTATTTTCTTCGAGGTAAGATTCTACTAAAGCTTTGGTTTTCCCTAGAATCCCAGGTCCCCCTTTTTCAGCTTCTGTCGGCATTTCATGCGACTCGATCAGATTCTCTGCTTCATCAATCAGACCATATTTGATATTGGTCCCACCGATATCAATCGCTAGGTAATAGGCCATACACCTCTCCTTTCCGATTTACACTCTTTTTTAAAGGAAACGTTCCTTGACTTCACGGATTAAGCTAGCTGCTTTTTGGACCACTTCCTGGTCTCCTTCAGTTACTGGACTTAATGGACTCCGAACAGATCCCAGTTCTAGACCTTCATTGATCCGCAAGACTTCTTTAATGACGCCATACATGTTTCCATGAGCAGACGTCAAGACTCCGATAATACCATTGATGGCAAATTGCAAGGCACGCGCAGTTTCCAAGTCTTTCTCAGCAATCAGCTGATTGAGTTTCAAGAAGAGCTCTGGCATAGCACCATAGGTGCCCCCAATACCAGCTCCTGCTCCCATAAGACGGCCACCTAAGAATTGTTCATCTGGACCATTAAAGACGATATGGTCATCGCCTCCCAAAGAAGCAAAGGTCTGAATATCCTGAACAGGCATAGAGGAATTCTTCACCCCAATCACCCGTGGATTTTTCAACATTTCTTTATACAGACTCGGTGTCAAAGCTACCCCTGCCAATTGCGGGATATTGTAGATGACAAAGTCTGTGTTTGGCGCTGCTGCGCTGATTTCATTCCAGTAGTGGGCAACACTGTATTCTGGCAAGCGGAAATAAATTGGCGGAATGGCCGCAATGGCATCTACTCCTAGCTCTTCTGCATGTCGTGCCAATTCCACGCTGTCCTTGGTATTGTTGCAGGCCACGTGAGCGATGATGGTCAATTTTCCTTTAGCCACTGCCATGACTTCTTCCAATACTAGCTTGCGATCGGCTACGCTCTGGTAGATACATTCGCCGGAAGATCCGTTGACATACAAGCCCTGCACACCTTTCGCGATAAAATATTCTACCAGCGCACGTACCCGCTCCGGGCTAATTTCTCCTTGGTCATCATAGCAGGCATAAAAAAAGCCGGGATGACTCCTTCATATTTTTTTAAATCTGACATTCTTTTTCTCCTTTCACGAATGTTTACCAAATCCTATTTTTCTCTTTTTTTATTCTTTAAAAACGAGCAAATATCTTTTTCCATCAATCCAACCTGTAGGAAGGTCAGGCTAGAAAAAAACCAATCAAGAAGAAGACCATGAGTCCTAGTAGAAAGCTTAAGACAGAAGTCACAAACACCATAGCTACTAGCAACAAGAGAGCCCCCATAACGAAGAACCATGGGAAATACAAACCAGATACAATCAGAGCTTTTTGTAGACACTCTGTCCAAGTCAATCGATAACGCGCCGCAATTGGATAGGCCGCTAGCATGACCAGAACTAGGAAGATAAAGAGCCCTAGACAAACAGCTTTTTAACACCTGCATTGGCAAGGCTGTCTGACTCCAAAAAGAGGAACAAGTCAAAGAGACAGATCCCTGAAATGAGCAACTCTATCCCTCCGAGCTGAAGGCCCAACTTCCAATTTTTCTCGAAAGGCGTTGATATAAGTCCGAATGACTGGTAGGCGACGCTGGTGTTTGATGGCAAAAAAACCGTTTGATACAAACTAATCTTTGCGATCCCGATGGTGACAATCGGCAGACAGCTCAGCACAAAAAGAAGATTGACTGTGACTAAGTCCGCTATTTTTCTCGCTGATTCGCATCACCAGATTGTCAGTATTAAAGACTGTTTTGATCAATCCTGTTTCTCTTTGTGACATACCGTCTCCTTTCTGACTCTCTTAATCGATTAAAATTTTCACTAACTGTTTTTCGAACGACTTCTTCTTGACCCGCATAGCCATTGGGCTGATGAGGTTCCCCTGGGAAGAAAAATCGCAAAATTATGATACCCCAGATGAAGTGGATAAGACTCCTGGCAATGGACAAAAACCGATGTCCGATGCTTCATCAAAGGCAAGCGCCTCACCTGTCACACGAGATCCATAACTCGAAAACTCATGTCCTTCTACCAAAAGATGTAAATCGGCATATCTTTTGTGGTGCTCAAAGCGATTGCTTTCTTCTTTATTGAGGGTGTTTTCTTGAACGACGAGAAAGACCTTATCTCCATCAATGTCGTATCTCCCTAATTCAAAAGAATCCTTCCGATGCTCATAGAGAAAATCAATGGCCTGATCTAGATTGGGATGGATCCCTTTGTAAAAGGTGATGTTTTTTAAATCATCAAATATCATACACTTTTCCTTTCGACACTTCTTAGGACGAGAAAAGAAAACAAGTGATTTCTTCCCTAGCCCCTTCTAGGGCACCGATGAGGTCTAGAGCCTGCATGAGCCCTACACCTCTCAGCCTAGAAAAAAGTATCTGTACACTACTATCGTTTGTCCAAGCAGACGGCTTATCCCTTGACCGCTCCCATGGTAATCCCTTGAGTGAAGGATTTTTGGAAGACCAGGAAGACCGTAACGATTGGCACCGCAGCCAAAGCTGCTCCAGCCATGATCAAGCCATAGTTGGTGGCCATTTCAGCCTGCATGGTCGCAACCCCTAGTGAAATAGTCAGGTTTTGACGAGAGGTCAGCATTACCAATTGCATAAAGTAGTCGTTCCAGGTGTTGATGAAGGTAAAGATGGCAAGGGCTGCAAATCCCGGCTTGACAATTGGGAAGGCAACGCTCCAGAAAGTCCGTAACTCTCCACAACCATCGATCTTAGCAGATTCTAAGAGTTCTGTTGGGATGTTTTCACTAAATTGTTTCATCAAGAAAACCCCGAATGGCCATCCGACCAGTGGCAAGATCACCGCTGCAAGAGTATCGTGGATTCCCATAAAGTTGATAATGCGTACCAATGGAACCAAGACAACTTGTTTTGGAAGGGCCATGGCTGCGATAAAGGTAGCAAAGAGAATTCGTTGCCCATAGAAGCGTTTCTTAGCCAAGACATATCCTGCCAAGGAAGAGGTCATACATACCAAAAGCATGGTTGCTAGAGAGATGAAGACACTGTTCCACAACCATTGCAAGGCTGGGTTTTGTACCATCAACTGTTGGAAATTTTCCATGGTTGGTGTCTTTGGCCACCATTGAGGTGGGATCATAATGGTATCTGGCTGAGACTTAAAGGCCCCTGTCAAAATCCAATAAAATGGGAAAATGAACAAGACTGTCAAAAGGAGCAAAATGATTGTTGAAATCACTGTAAAGGCAGTGATGGGTTTCTTTTGTGTTGGTTTCATCTGAGGCTCCTTTCTTTAGTATTCTACGTCGTTTCCGAGAATCTTGAATTGCGCAAAACTGATAATAGCAATCATCACCGCAAGGAAGACACCCATGGTGTTGGCATAACCGTATTCAGAGAGTTTAAAGGCTTTTTCATATAAGTAGTACATGAGGGTACTCGTTGAGTAGTTTGGACCACCGGATGTCAACAATTGGATCAAGGCGAAACATTGGAAAGAGTTAATGGTCGTAATGATCGCAATATAAAGAGTTGTTGGCAACAAGCTTGGCCATTTGATCTTCCAGAAAACTTGTAGTTCTGTCGCACCATCGACACGCGCTGCTTCGACGAGAGAATTATCAATATTCCCCATAGCCGCAATGTAGAGGATGATTGGTTGACCAACAGAGGTGGTCAACAAGATGATAATGATGGCCATCAAAGCCCAGTGCTTGTCCCCCAACCAAGAAATGTTTTGGTTGATGACATGTCCAGATTTCAATACAAAGTTCAAAATCCCTGATAGCGGATCATAGATCCATTTCCACACAACCGTTACCGCTACACTCCCTGTAACAACTGGAAGAAAGAAGACGAAACGATAGAAGGAACGCGCAATGGCATTTTGATGATAGGTCTGAGAAGCCACAAACAAGGAGAACAATACTACGATTGGAACGGATCCGATAACGATGATGACGGTATTGATCAAGGACTTGATAAAGACCTTATCCGCAAACATGCGGGAGTAATTTTCAAGACCAACAAATTTGAAGGAGGTCATCGAGTAGTTGAAGAAACTAGTGACAAACCCCATAATCATTGGTGCTAATACAAAGACAATAAAGAAGATTAAAATGGGTGCTAAGAATGCGTAGGAAACCAGCGTCTCCCTCATTCGGATTTTGTTTACCTTCACAATAAGGCACCTCCTGATGTTCTTTTTCTATTTTTTCCTTGATTCCTATGTGGAACGGATAGCACTGCCCTTTCCTACATATGATAATTAGGAGAGCGAAAACACGAAGGCCCCCTCTTTCAATCTACACATGGAGATAAGAAATCGAGGGGGCCTATGCTTTCTTATTTCTATGAAAGAATCATTTGAGTTTCATAGATGATCTATTTTTTCTTGATCGTTTCGTTTGCTTTTTCAGTAAAGGTCTTCAAAGCTGGTTCTGCTTTTTCATCCCCGTTTGAAACAGATTGCAACATTGGGAACCAAAGTGTACGCATTTCTGCAAAGCCGTCGATTGTGTTGTAGTATGGTGAGTAGTATTGAGTCCAAGTACTGATGGTTTCCATCCGTTTGTCATCATACAATTTACCAAATGAACTACGAACTGGGAAGGCACCTGTACGAACAACGTTCTTAGGACCCCATTCTTTGTCGTCTGCGATGAATTGAACAAATTTCTTAGCTGCTGCTACTTTCTTTTCATCCTTGTTGTTGAAGACTGCAAAACCATTGACAAGGTATTCCAATTTTGGTTTGCCTGTATCAGATGGGAATGGTACTTCGACTACTTCAACTTTACTTGCATCCAACAATTTAGCTTGGATACCGTTTTGTGAAGGTGCCCACAAAATTGTGTAAGAAGTTTGGCCGTTAGCAAAGTTTTGGATGTCTGCTCCACCGTCGAATTGAGAACCGTTCATCATCAAACCGTCTTCAATCCATTTAGATGCTTTTTCCAAACCTTTGACAAATTTTGGATCATCTGTTGTATACTTGGTTACTTTTTCATCTGTTACAGAACCACCGTAAAGGTTAGCGATAAAGGCACGAGTCCCTTGGTCTCCACCTTGACCGTTACTGAAGAGTGATCCTGGTGTGTAACCTTTGTCTTTCAAAGCTTTCAAGACTTTTTCAAAGTCGTCTGTTGTCCAGCCTTCTTTGACAAGGTCTAGAACTCCTGCATCTTCCAACATCTTCTTGTTCATCGCCATGTAGAATGGTGCTGAACTGATTGGGTACATGTAGGCAGTGTCGCCAGCTTTACTAGCTTGGATGATATTGTCGTTGTTGACATCTTTTACAAAATCTTCTGTAAAGAGGTCGTTCAAGTCAGCCAATTTACCATTTTTACCGTATTGAATAATCCGCCCTGGTGCGTCAAATAGCACGTCTGGAGCAGTTCCAGCTTCGATAGCTGTCGTAATCTTTTCAGGACCAGATTTGAAGTCGATGGTTTCTAGTTTGACTTTGATATCTGGATTGGCTTTTTCGAAGGCTTCGATAATTGATTTTTCGTAGGTTCCTACACCATCATCAGCTTTCTCTTGAGTAAAGACTGGGAAGGCCCACCAAGTGATTTCTGTTTTACCAGAGTTATCGCTTGAAGATTCAGACTTGGATCCTCCTCCAGATCCACAAGCTGCAAGTGCTAGCACCGCTGCACCAGCTACCAACGAGCACAGTACTTTTTTCATTTTCATGTGATTTCTCCTCACTTTTGCGGTAAGATTTCTCTTACTTAGTATATCCTCACTGAGGACGGTGATTATTAAATATTCTAATTTCTACTGGATGATTTCTCTCTTCCTAGCTTCCTCCTTGTCTCTTTTTACTGTTCTTTTTCTATTTTAAAGCCGCAACGAAGCGTTCTGTAATTTCTTTAGGTCGCGTAATAGCTCCCCCTACCACAAGCCCTCTGACACCCAGGTCATGAATTTCTTTGGCTTGTGCAGGATAATGAATCTTACCTTCCGCAATCACATCGACACCCGCTTGGCAAAGTTGGCGAATCAAGTCAATGTCAGGTCCGTCTACTTTCGGGCTGTAATCTGTGTAGCCCGATAAGGTCGTTCCGACAAAGTCAACCCCTGCTTCGACAGCTGTTAAGCCTTCTTCAAAGGTGCTGATATCTGCCATCAAGAGTTGATCAGGATATTTCTCCTTCACTTGCTGGATAAAGTCGACAATCGATAGACCGTCATGACGCGGACGTTTGGTACAATCCAGGGCAATCACTGCGATATCTAATACGGCCAATTCATCTACTTCTTTCATGGTAGCAGTAATGAATGGTTCTTCAGGAGGATAATCTCTCTTGATGATCCCGATAATCGGAAGCTTTGTCACTTCCTTGATCTCTTTGATATCGCGGACACTATTCGCCCGGATTCCAACCGCCCCTCCTTGCTCAGCTGCTTTGACCAAGAGAGGAATCACACCTCCTGCCTCTGTGTAGAGAGGTTCATGAGGAAGCGCCTGACAAGAAACGATAATGCCGTCTTTGATCTGTTGAATTAATTCTTCTTTTGTGATCTTGGACATACATTCCATCTCCTTTGTTTATTACGTCAACTCGAGTACTTGTAAGGTTATTATATAGTATTTTTAAAGCGCTTACAATATTGTCGAGCCATTTTGATAATAGTTTCATATTTTAAACTATTCTTCCATTCCTATGAAACTAGTTTCAGAGATGCTAACATTCTAAAATTTTTTAAGAAATTTTTTCCATTTCCAGATTTTTATACGAATAGTATAAGTGACCAAACAAAAAGAAAGGAGGACCACAGATGTACTATACTCCCATTATCATCCCATGGTTTTTGTATTACTTCTTCCGCAAATAAATAAGGAAAGGGAATACCAAACATGAAAAAGAATACCAAAGCTTTTGTTTTATTGATCTTGCTTTCATTGATTTTATTTTAAACAAAAACTTGAAACGTAAGCTAAACACTGCATTGGCTATTTAACCTTATCCTTGTTGCATCTAATCAGCTTAGCTGACACAAGATGAATAAAAGGCTACCCATACAAGCTAGCTCTATTGGAAAATTACCCTAGCTTTGCTTCTCAACAAAAATTAGGATTATTAAAATATGAGATGGCCTATCCACACTATAATCTTTGCAATCATCATCGCATTAACTGTTCTACATGATGCACACCTGATTGCGTTTCAACCACAGATTAATTTAGCCATTGCGGCTACAATCTATCTAGTAGTTGATGCTAGATGGCGACAAACAAGAAAGAAAGAGGAAAATTAAATGACAACAGAATTCACACAAAAATTCACACCCTTAACAGAAGAAGAATTGACACAAGTCGATGGGGGAGCTATCCCATTGATCGCTTGGATCATTGCTCATCCCTATCTATCTGGCTCTATTGCTGGTGGTGTAACAGCTGTCGGAACTGCCATTTGGGGAGCATTTAAATAATTAATTTGAAGGAGAAAAGCAATGATAGACCAAGTACAATTTAAAGATCTCACGCATGAAGAATTAAGTGATATTAATGGTGGAGGACTCCCTTTTCTGTTAGTTTTCGCTTACGGTTTTTCTTCTGCTTATATCGGGACAACAAAACTGATCGATGCATTTCATAGTAATATGACACGGAAATGGTAAAGGAGGAGACCTATGAGTCTGGTATTTATCACCCTCATCCTTTTGACAGGATACTGCATTCTTGATAAAAAAGCACCCAAACAGGTAGAAGGGTACTTTCCTAAATTTGCTATTGCCTTCATGGTCACTTTCACCATTCTGAACGAGGCAATTGATTTACTCTACACAATCTTACATTAAGGAGGACACTTATGGATACAAGCATCCATTATACTTGCCTAACAGAAGCTGAACTGGCGACCATTGATGGAGGAGCCTCCGTCTTTGACTCGGCAAAATTCATCGTTCAAACATGGAATATTTTATACAATTCCGGACGTGATTTGGCCGTAGTATCATCAATGGCATCATGCACTAGAAAGGAGCAAGCATGAAACTCGAAGAAACACGTTTTAGAAGCTTGTCCGAGCAGGAACTCAGCCATGTAGATGGTGGATCCGTCTGGATCACTGTTGGACTAATCGCAACTCCCCTACTCATGGGAACCTTCGCTGGCGCCTTTGACGAATACGCTCGCAAACGAGGCAAATAGTAACACTTCTTTATCATCTCTACTAAACAGTACAAATATCCCAGCTATCTTCTTATAGCTGGGATTTGCTATTGTTAAACGACCCTTTTAAGCAAAAAAATGAGGCTGGGACAAAAGTCCTAGCCTCTCAATTATTTTTTGATTGTCGAGCAAGACGCAGTGGTTGAGTGGGCTCTACTACGCTGATTTCATCAGCTTTTACAGCCCTACTCAACTGTGCGGAGGTGGGACGACGAAATCGAATTCTAACGAATTACCGATTTCTGTCCCACTCTCATTTTTCTATCTTATTTAGGTGATGAAACCATCCAACTTCTTAGCTGAGGTCGTTATCAATAATGACTTTCAAGGCATTGTTTTCACCAGCATGTTTGAAGATTTCGTATGCCTTTTCTGCTTCTGAAAGTTTGAAGTGGTGGGTCACCAACTTCGTCGCATCAATCTTGCCAGATTTCAAGACGTTAAGAAGCATTTCAGTTGTATTGGCATTGACCAAACCAGTATTGAGCGTAATGTTCTTGATCCAAAGGTCATCAAGATTGAAGCTAACTGGTTTACCATGCACTCCGACGTTTGCAATATGACCGCCGACAGAGATAATATTTGGCAGACATCAAAGGTAGCTGGATAGCCCACACATTCCATGGAGATATCAACACCACGACCATCGGTCACTTCATTGATAAAGGCCTTGATTTCATCAATATCACTTGAACAGATGGTATGAGTAGCTCCAAACTTCTTAGAAGCTTCGAGACGTGATTCTGACAAGTCTACCATGATAATAGTAGCTGGTGAGAAGAATTGCACGGTTAAGAGAGCTGCCAAACCGATCGGCCCTGCACCAACGATACAAACGTTGTCTCCAGGTTTCACGTGAGAAGGAAGAACACCAATCTCATAGGAAGTAGGCAGGATATCAGAGAGCATAACCAGAGCTTCATCATCTACAGAAGCTGGCGCATGATAAAGACTGCCGTCTGCGTGAGGGATATGGACATACTCTGCTTGGGTACCGTTGATCAAGTGGCCGAGGATCCAGCCCCCATCTTCACAGTGGGAAGGCAAGCCCCGTTTACAGTAGTAGCAAGTGTTACAAGCTGTTACGCAAGAGATGATAACCTTGTCTCCCACCTTAAAGTTCGTAACCGCATCGCCGACTTCTTCGACAATCCCAATTCCTTCGTGACCCAGGATGGTCCCTTCTTTACAAGCTGGAACATCACCACCCAAAATATGGAGATCTGTTCCACAAATGGTCGTTTTCACTAAACGAACAATCGCATCAGTTGGTTTCTTGATCACTGGTTTTGGTTGATCAATCAACTGAAGATTTCCTGCGGATACATATGTTGCTGCTTTCATAAGCGACTCCTTTTTGTTGGTTTTATCAAACCATTTTATTACAGTTTTTACTTTGTGAATATTATAACATACAAGGTAAGCGCTTGCAACATATTTATTAGATTTCTTTAAAAGATAATTTTCGATCACAAAAACCAATTTCTAGCATTAAAATAAAGAAAAATCCCCCGCTCTTTTGAGCGAGGGATAGCTGATAAACATCATTTGTTCCGTAACGCCTTATTTACGACGTCCTGGACGTTCTTTGTAACCATAGTATGCATCTTCAATGATTTCTTGCATGTGGTCTACCATTGGAAGACGTGGGTTAGCTGGTGAACATTGATCTTCGTAAGCAAGGAAGGCCAATTCGCGAGAATGTTTCTTCCATTCTTTTTCATCGATTCCTTGTGCTTTAAAGTTCATTTCGATACCTACACGTTCACCGAGTTCGTAAACAGCTTTCGCGTAAGCTTCAACTGCTTCTTCTGGTGTAGAGCATGGAAGGCCAAGCATACGAGCGATGTCTTGGTATTTCATCTGCACGGTAGTAGTTGTACTTAGGCCATGTTGCTGTCTTAGCTGGGCGTGTACCGTTGTAGCGGATAACGTAAGGAAGCAAGATCGCATTGGTCCGTCCGTGAATGGTGTGGAATTGCGCACCAATCTTGTGAGCCATTGAGTGAGAAATACCTAGGAAGGCATTCGCAAAGGCCATACCAGCAATAGTTGAAGCGTTATGCATTTTCTCACGTGAGTGGAAGTCTGCATTCTTCACTGAGCTTTCCAAGTTTTCAAAGACAAGTTTGATGGCTTGAAGCGCAAGACCATCTGTGTAGTCACTTGCCATTTGAGATACGTAAGCTTCAGTCGCGTGAGTCAATACATCCATACCAGTATCAGCCGCAACAGATCCTGGAACTGTCAATACCAAAGCAGGGTCTACGATGGCAACGGTTGGTGTCAATGAGTAGTCAGCGATTGGGTATTTACGGTTGTTTGCTTTATCAGAGATAACGGCAAATGGTGTTACTTCAGATCCTGTACCAGATGTTGTTGGGATCGCAATAAATTTAGTCTTCTTACCAAGCAATGGGAATTTGAAGGCACGTTTACGGATATCCATGAATTTTTGTACAAGGTCACGGAAGTCCACTTCTGGTTGTTCGTAGAAGAGCCACATTACTTTGGCCGCATCCATTGGTGATCCACCACCAAGAGCAATGATGGTATCTGGTTTGAAGGAACGCATGATCTCTGTACCACGTTCAACAGTTGTGATGTCTGGATCTGGTTCAACGTCTGCAAAGATTTGGTAAACTACCTTATTGCGACGAAGGTCAAGCTGTTCGATGATGCGATCAAGGAAACCAAGCTCTACCATAGCGTGGTCTGTAACGATCATGACACGTTCAACGTCACGACATTTTTGTAGGTATTCAATTGAATCACGTTCAAAGTATGTTTTTGAAGGAAGTTTCATCCATTGCATGTTATTTCTCCGGCGTCCGACTTTTTTGATATTCAAGAGGTTGATGGCACTAACGTTGTCCCCAACAGAGTTGCGTCCGTAAGAACCACATCCAAGTGTCAATGATGGCAAGAAGGCATTGTAAACATCCCCAATACCACCGAAAGTCGAAGGAGAGTTGCAGATCACACGAATGGCTTTGACTGCTTTACCAAATTCTTTGGTCAATTCTTCGTCAGCTGTATGGATGGCAGCTGAGTGACCAAGACCGTTGAATTCAACCATTTGGCGTGCTTTGTTAATTCCGTCTTCACGGCTTTCAGATTTCAAGACAGCGATAACTGGTGACAATTTCACGAGTCAACGGCTCTTTTTCACCAACTTCTTTACATTCTGCCGCAAGGATATTGGTTCCTTCTGGCACTGAGAAGCCAGCTTGTTCTGCGATCCATGCTGCTGGTTTCCCAACGATGTCCGCATTCAATTTCGCACCCGCACAGTTTTTGCTGTTAGCTTTCACACCAAAGCAGAACTCTTCAAGAAGGGCTTTTTCTTTTTTGTTAACGAAGTAAGTGTGGTAAGATTTGAATTCTTCAACAAACTCATCGTAGATTTCTTTATCGATGATGACCGCTTGTTCAGACGCACAAACCATACCATTGTCAAATGATTTAGACATAACGATATCGTGTGCTGCTTGGCGGATGTTAGCTGATTTTTCAACATAGGCAGGAACGTTCCCGGCACCGACCCCAAGAGCTGGCTTCCCACATGAGTATGCTGCTTTAACCATGGCGTTACCACCGGTCGCAAGGATAGTCGCAACTCCTTCGTGGTTCATAAGGGCACTGGTTGCTTCCATAGATGGTTGCGTAATCCATTGCACACAGTTTTCAGGAGCTCCTGCTTTAATCGCTGCATCGCGGACGATTTGTGCCGCATGAGCAGATGATTCTTGAGCGGATGGGTGGAAGGCAAAGACGATAGGGTTCCGTGTCTTCAAGGAGATCAATGCTTTAAAGATTGCTGTTGAAGTTGGGTTGGTTGTAGGCGTGATCCCGCAGACAACTCCGACTGGCTCAGCAATAAGGGTCAAACCAGTGACGTCATCTTCTGAAATGACACCAACTGTTTTCGTGTGACGCATGTTATTTACTACGTGTTCACAAGCGAACAAGTTCTTAGTCGCCTTGTCTTCAAAGACTCCACGACCAGTTTCTTCATAGGCGTGAAGAGCGAGCTCACCGTGAGCGTCAAGAGCCGCTACAGATGCTTTCGCCACAATGTAGTCTACTTGCTCCTGATCCAATTTGCGCATTTCTTCAAGCGCTACGAGCGCTTTTTGCACCAACTCGTCTACGTGTTTTTCAGCAGCGAGTTTCTTTTCTTCAGGTGAGAGAGTTTTTTTATCAGCCATTTGATGCTTTCCTCCAATGTTTGAAACCCTTATCCTTTTCCGGAACTTTTTCTTGTTTTCAGAAACTTTCAAGAATAGTGTAAGAAATTTCGATTTGTTAATTTTTTCACAATATTATTGTACTCTATTTTAGAAAATTTGTAAATAGTTTCACAAAGATTTTTTTAACTTTTTTCCATGAACCCTCCTTCTCCTTCTATACAGGAGTATTTTCAAGAAAAAATTGAAGGATTTTTTTGAGAAATCACTTCAATTTCACAAACAAATATTTTCACGCAATTTTTGTAAGCGTTTTCTTAATTTTACTAAAAAAAGCAATTTTCTTCAAGTGAAAATTGCTTAAATCATATAGTAAATTTTAGGGTTTAACCGGCCCCTGATTGGCTTGATCAACTGCTTCTTTCACGACGTTGGCATACAGGTTTCCTCCAACATCGATGGAACCATCTGATTCTAAACCAAAGTGGACATTATCCGTTCCAGCCCAAATCTCTGGATTATCGACAGCCACTTGGTACCAGTCTGCTACATAGACATAGTCATATTTTTTAGCCAATTCCAGCTGATACTGTCGAGTCTGAACGGTAACGCTATTGCTATCATTGGCTTCACGCCCATCATATGGAGTCACAAAGATTAAGCGATGCCCTTTTGGTAGTTCTTGAACAAACTTATCCAACAATTCTTGATAATTATTAGAAGAGTTGGTTCCAAGTGCGATTACCACGTTCTTGAGTAAGACTCTATTGGCAATATCTGTTTCATATACTTTTAAGCCCTGAGTCCAGATTGCGACTCACCAAAGCATCTAATTGGATATCTGGCAGAACTTGTTTCAGATAATCTGATGCCCGGAGGTTTACAGAATCCCCGATCATGGTCACGCCATCTGATACATTGTAGGAAGTCGCTGAAGCATTGTCAACTTGGGCACGCGTGATCTGCATCTTGCTGTCGGATTGACGAAGTCCTTCGGTAATCAGGTTTTCATCAAAGGCTCCGACGCGTGGCGCAAAGAGTGCAATCCCAAACATGAGCAAGGTCAAGGGAATCGCGCTGTAAAAGAGTGGTTTCGTGAAACTTCTGAGATCCATCGAGATCCCAAAAATCTTCGGTTCACGTCCAGCCAAGGTTGGTTCAATAATATAGAAACTCAAGGCAGCAAGACTAAAGGATACAAGCGCTGTTAGTAGAGAGGCCCAGCCATTGGTCATTAATTGAGAAAAGATGATGTAAAATGGCCAGTGGAAGAGATAGACCCCATAACTGGTATCTGCAATAAAGGTAATCACTGCTGGTTCTTTCTGATTCGGTGTCTTTTCATGGAGGACACGCGTCATCACAATCATCACAGATGCAGCAAGAGTTGCTACTAAAAAGCCAAATAAATAGGTCCAAACACTATCAAAGGGAAGGATAAAGGTCAAGACCAATAAAACTAGAAAAGCACCCGCTAAAATCGCTAACGTCTTCTGTAGAGATAGCTTCTTCACTAATTGAGTAAGATTTGGGCTGGTCGTTGTAATCCCTGTCACTGTCGCTAAAGCACTCCCCACAAAGAAAGGAAAGACGTGAGCGATACTAGAAAAGTAGACATTGGACAAATTCTTGGTGACCAGCGCTCCGACAAAGAAGGTCAGGAAAGTCACCAAAAAGAGACCTGTCGAAGATAGGAAGATATAGCCTCTATATTGGCCAACTGATTTAGCTTTTTTACCCAAAAACCAAGCCAAGAGCGCCCAGAGGACGTAGTAATGAACTTCAAGAGCCAAACTCCAAGTATGAATGAAAAGATGGGGGATGAACTGACTTTCGTAACTTCCGCCACTTAACATCTCATAGAAGTTGGTCACAAAACCAAAGACGGCTGCAATCTGCGTCCCAATCCCAGCAATAAAGTCTCGTCTGACCAAGAAGGTAAAAGGCATGACCAGCAAGACCATAAAGACTAAAGGAGGGACAATCCGGTAGAAGCGTCGTCTAAGGAAGCCCTTGAGATCAATCTTTTGATGACGGGCAAACTCATCGATCAGCAGAGCCGTGATCAAAAATCCTGAGAAAGTAAAGAAGATGTCGACTCCAATAAATCCACCAGGAAAAACTCTTTGAAAGAAATGGTAGAGAAGAACGAGAAGAAGTCCCGTTATCCGTACCAATGAAAACCATTTAATTCGCATTTTGATAAATTCCTTGTTTAAACGTTCCCTTATAAACGACATTTTGTTCTGTCGTCAAGGTTCCCTGGCCTTCTGGTTGGCCATTGACAAATTCACCTTCATATTTCCAGCCAGCCTTGGCTGTAAAGGTTCCATAACCACTAAAGGTCCCATTGACAAAATTGCCCTTGTAGGTGTCCCCGTTCTCAAAAGTCACCGTCCCTTGGCCATTCATCTTGCCTCGGACGACACTTCCGTCGTAGCGAATAGCTCCCTTATCGAGGGTCAACACACCTCCGAAAGGAATGGAGGAAAGAAATACCCACAAAGCAGACAGAACAATAATCACCAAGGACAAGCGTTCAATATTCTCTCTCGTAACATAGACCTTATAGGTCTCATATAATTCTTTTATTTTTTCCATACTCTGTTCATTCTTTTTATCTTCAGCCGGTTAGTCCTTTAAGGAGCCAGTCCGAAACTAGTCTTCTAATCGTTCCAACCACTCTTGACAACCAGCTAGGACACGGCGATAGGTCTCTTCGAAATCTCCTGTGTACCATGGATCTGGAACACTTTCTCCTGCAAAGAGATGAATCTTGTGCTCTGTTCCAGGCGGTGCCATTCGTTTGAGGTCAGCCACATTATTCTCATCCATCCCTAAGATCAGATCAAAGGTATGAAAATCTTGGTCACTGATTTGAAGGGATGTTTTAGACACATCATAGGGCACGCCATGACTGCGAAAAATCTTTTGAGTCCCTTGGTGAATAGGGTTCCCGTGCTCCCAGTTAGAGGTAGCACGACTTTCAATCTCATACTGGTTAGTCAAATCCTTCATGACAAACTCCGCCATGGGGCTTCGACAAATATTTCCTAAACACACAAATACAATTTTTTTCATGACAGCACCTCCTTTCTATTATAACAGAATGTGAGAAAAATATAATCTGCTAAAATTATAATTTTGAGGCAAGATGAAAAAAGCCTGTCCACCGTTGAGGTGGGCTGACTTTCTTTTTTTATTCAGGCAGGATGATCTGAAGGGCTGGCCACTTGCGTTTCCAATCTTTCTTCCGCATGCGCTCTCTATAAACCGCCAAACGCTCGGGACTAGCTAAAAAATGTGGAGTCGGCTGAACGATGAAGTCTTCGATATCCCTTGTCCCATAGGGGAGAAAGATCTCTAGCTGACCATCATTCCTTAAGCAAACTGCAAGAGCTGTACACTGCTCGGGGTATTTGGAAACCGCATCACAGGCACTATGATAAGGAGCCGTCCCCGGGCTATGCTGGTGCATGTAGACTTGGTTTTTGACTTCCCAGGCATACTGAGGATAGGTCTTCTTCAATCCCTGCTCGATCTGCAGAGTCTCCTCATAGCTGATCGCGGGGTCATAAAAGACCAGATCCAGATCCGTCGCCGCGTCAAACCCTGGTCTGCCAGAAAGCTGGTTCCAGATAAAATTGCGCACCGCACCTGCTGCTAACCAAGCGTCTGCCAGGTTGAGATCTCGAATAATAGTCAAGACAGTCATCATCTCCGGATCCGCTTGGATCTGCTCTACTATCGCTTCTTCCGTCAGCATCTTCTTCTAGTCTCCATTGTAGGGATAACCCAGGTGTTCATAAGCTTTGCGGGTCACCACGCGCCCTGTCCGGGTCCGCATGATAAAACCTTTCTGAATCAAGTAAGGCTCATACATATCTTCTACGGTCTCTCGCTCTTCAGCAATATTGACCGATAGGGTCCCAAGGCCAACCGGGCCGCCACCGTACATCTCAATCATGGTCCGCAGGATCTTTTGATCGACATAGTCCAATCCTTCATGGTCCACATCCAGCATAGAGAGGGCCTTGTCTGTAATGGTGTCGTCAATCAAGCCGTCGCCCATAATCTGGGCAAAATCACGCACCCGCTTCAGCAAACGGTTGGCAATCCGAGGAGTCCCCCGACTACGAAGAGAAAGCTCTTCGGCAGCCTCGTGGGTAATCTCCATCTCAAAGATCTCGGCGGTCCGCTCGACAATCTCTGTCAGATCATCTTGCTCATAATATTCCATGTGGCCGGTAATCCCAAAGCGAGCGCGCAAGGGATTGGACAGCATCCCAGCTCGAGTCGTCGCCCCAATCAGAGTGAAAGGAGGAAGATCCAGGTGGACACTCCGGCTAGTCTCGCCAGCACCAATCATAATGTCGATGTAAAAATCTTCCATGGCGCTGTATAGCACTTCTTCGACTGACATAGGCAGACGGTGGATCTCATCGATAAAGAGGACATCGCCCGGCTCTAAGTCATTAAGGATGGCTACTAAGTCACCAGCCTTTTCAATGACAGGACCGGAAGTCTGCTTGAGATTGACACCCAGTTCATTGGCAATGACAAAGGCCATAGTGGTTTTCCCAAGCCCTGGAGGGCCAAAAAGAAGGACATGATCCAGCGCCTCATCCCGAAGCTTGGCTGCCTCAATAAAGATTTTTAGCTGGTCTTTAACCTTATCTTGACCAATATATTCATGTAAATATTGTGGGCGCAGCGTCCGTTCAACGGCCTCTTCATCGCCCATGATTTCATTGTCTAAAATTCTACTCATACAGTCTATTATAGCAAAAAATGATGCCTCTGATGATTTAAAATCATATTCTATCCAATATTTCACTAATTATTGATTGTTAGGTGTTGGGAATCGATTCCCCTCTTAAACTACCTTGTTTCTTTTTAAGGAACGTACCTAAGCTCACTAACGTTTGCTAAGAAATAAGGATCGTAGTTCTCACTAGCGTTCGCTAAGGTACGTAGAAAAAAAGCCACCGGTTTTGGTGGCTCTTATAGGGAGATTATTATGAAAAAGTTTTAGGAGTTTTATCATTCAAAGTTAGGAGGTCTTTGATGATGGTATTAGTATACGACGGGAAGCTTAAAGTTTCCTTATAGTCATTTTTAAAATTTTTTTTCAAAAAAAGAGGAGGTTTCAAGCAAGGTTTTCACATCCTTGTTTGTCACCCTCTCTTTCTTATCTATTTCTTAGCAATGGCATGGTAGCTGGTCTTGCTGGTGAAGACTTGACCCGCTCTCAAGATAACCTTTTTCAGCTTGGTCGCTATGAATGGCATCTGGTACGGTTTGGAATTCCAAGGCCAAGCCATTATGCTGAACCATTGGTTTGGCCTTGCAGATGAACGGTTTCATCTACGAAATTGGCTGAATAAACTACCAAGGCTGAGGCTTCTGACTTGAAGGTCAAAAAGCGTCCAGACGGCTGATGATAGAAGAAGCCTGCATTTTCATGCCCTTCTGGAAGAGCAAATGGATGGTCTAATCCTTCTACCAGGCGGATTTGCGGATCCGAATCCTTAAAGAGATCCTCTAAGAGCATAGCTTGGTAGAGATGCTGAACAACCGGACTTTCTGTATCTACGGTATGAAGAGGGACACCGTCGGGATGGATAGGGTAAAGCCCCTGATGGTTGATCTGAAAGACATGGTCATTAATCGGCTGAGTGAAGTTGCCTGATAGGTTGAAATAGCTGTGGTTGGTCGGATTAACTAGCGTATCTTGGTCCGTTTCTACTCGATAGCTGATTTCCAACTCCCCTGCTTCCGTCAAGCCATAGGTCACCCAGATCTTGAGATTTCCAGGGGAAACCACCGGTACCATCTGCACGCTCTGTGTACAGGGTGATTTCTTGGTCTGTCACGGATTCCACGCTAAACAAGGCGCTGTCCCAGCCAGTCGATCCACTGTGGTTGCAGTTGGCACCATTATTGGCTTCTAAGTGATAGGTTTGACCATTGAGCTCAAAGTTGGCTCCTGCGATCCGACCAGCAACTGGACCAATGCTGGCTCCATACTTGGGGCTATTGCCGACATAGGCATCAAAATTGTCAAAGCCCAACACAATATTGGCGAATTGATCCTGCTTGTCAGGCGTCACATACTCTAAGATCGTCGCCCCATAGGTCATGACAGACAATTGATAACCTAGGTCATTTTCGAGGCGATAAGCTTCTACGTCTTGGCCGTCCAGTTGACCAAATAGATATTTTTGATAGTGTTTCACAAGTTGTCTCCTCCAAGATTATTCATTCTAGTGAAAAGGGTGAATCACCACTCCTTGTACAACACGGTTGACTGTTCCAGTTGGTGATGGCGTGTCTGGGCGGTTTTGAACCTTGAGCGAAGTCAAGAGAGAAATCAATTGACCGTAGATAATGTAAGGGAAGGCACGGTAGATATCTAGTGAGTCTGCAGAAGCGTCTACTAACACTTCCCGTACATGCTCAATCCCTACAGCATGATCCGTCAAAAGGACGACCTGACGGGCAATCTGATCTCCAGCTACTTCTCCAACCAAGTCCAGATCATACTGACGGGTATAAGATCAATGGATCCAAAGACCAAGACGAGGGTTTGGTCATTGATGAGAGATTTCGGACCGTGACGGAAGCCGACAGGACTCTCATACATGGTTGCGATTTTGCCTGCTGTTAATTCCAAAATCTTGAGCTGGGCTTCATGGGCTAGACCAAAGAAAGGTCCTGCTCCCAGATAGATCACGCGTTCGAAATCTAAGTCTACAACTTCCTTGACCTCGCGATCTCTTTCCAAGACCTGCTCTGACAGGTGAATCAGTTCTTCTACTCGTTTTGCCTTGATTTCTTCCTCACTTGGATCAAAGACCAAGAGGGCTGTCAAGAGCATAGAGGTAAAGCTGGAGGTCATGGCAAAGCCGGCATCGTTGGTTTCTTTCGGCTGTAAGAGCAAGAGATTGCGCTCATCTCCGTGAGCCTGCTGGGCCAGTTTTCCTTCTGCTGCACAGGTAATGGTGATCTGATAAAGTTCATTAACTAAATCTTGGGCCAGTTGCACGGTTGCGACACTCTCTGGGGAGTTGCCACTTCTTGCGAAGGAAACCAAGACAGTCGGCACTTCTTTTTTGAGATAGGTTTGTGGATGCGCCACGACATCGGTCGTCGCAATGGATTGGAAATTCCAATGGCGTTCATCGTGGACTTCCTGCAAGTAAGGAACCAAGGTATCTCCCACATAGGCTGAGGTCCCTGCCCCTGTCAAGATGACCTTGATGTAGCCATGACGCTTCCCAATAGCCTCCAAAAACTCTTGGATTTCTTTTGCTTTCTCTTGATAGAGACGATAGGTTTCTTTCCAAACTTCTGGTTGCTGGTAAATTTCGCGTGTCGTAATCTCAGCCCCCAGTTCCAGCAGTTCTTCTTTTGTATAATCTAGCATGCTTCTCCTCTTTTCTACTCGCCTTATAAGCGGTAAGAGGCCGAGACAATTGTCCCAGCCCCATTCCGAATGTTCAAGCGGTTTTCGCTATCGTATTTTACTCATCCTCGTCGTCATCAAAGCTAGACAAGAGATCATTAACCTTCACGATGCTTTCTTGTGCACGCGCTGGATAAGCTTCTTCTCCTCCGACCAGGCTGTTATTAATAAATTCAATTACCATTGGCAAGTTCATCCCTGCATAGAGGTCAATGGCGCGCCCTTCAAGAATCAAGCGGCTAACCGTATTGCAAGGAGTGCCTCCCAAAAGATCCGCAAAGACAATGTAGTCATCGAGTCTGCAACACAAGCTTCAAACTTGGCTGTAAATTCCTCAGGACCTTCTTCTGGCAAGAGGGCCACGGCATGAATGTTGTCTTGTGGTCCCATAATCATTTCTGTACTGGCTTTGAGCTCTTCACAGAAGCGACCATGACTGACCAATACTAACTGTTTTGCCATACCTTACTCCATTATGCCATTCCAAAGAAGAAGTGGCCAAATGCTGAGAACGCAATCGCTGCAAGAATGATGAGCAAGATAGCTTTTGTAGAGTTCATACCCTTACGTCCAAGCAACCAGTAAATTACACCTGTGATGATGGCTGGTACCAAACGTGGGAAGATAAGGTTGAGCATATCTTGAATTTCAATCGCTTTGTCCCCAATGTGTGGAGCCCAAGAAACTTCAACACCAATCATGCTAGCAATCAAGGCACCAACCATGAAGATACCCAGAACGGAAGCTGCGTCGATCAAAGCTGTCAAGGTACTTTGCATGTTGTTGATGAGGTTAACCCCTTCTTTATAGGCAAATTCCAACTGTTTCCAACGGAAAATGTCATAAGCAACTGCCACAGCGATCCACAAGAAGATACCGGCTGGGTTTCCTGCAACAGCCAAAGTTGCTGCGATTGAACCCATAATAGCTGGTACCAATGATCCAAAGATTGAGTCCCCAAGAGGAGCGAATGGTCCCATGAGACCTGTCTTAATCCCGTTCACCGCATCTTTTGATTTGACACCATCTTTTTCTTCCAAAGCAAGGTCAAAACCAGTGATAATGGTGTGGAAGAATGGTGAAGTATTGAAGAATTGCGTATGCAATTTCATCATTTCTTTCAATTCAGGTGTACCGTCTCCATACATTTTCCGCAATTGTGGAAGAAGCATATAAAGGTAACCAGAAGCCTGCATCCGTTCGTAGTTCCAACCCAATTGGAAGGTGAAGAGGCTACGTTTGTTGATTTGTTTGAAATCCTCTTTAGTGAGTTTGTAGTTCTTAGAATTCGTCATCTTCAATTTCCCCGCTTTCTGATTCAGTTACTGGAGCAGCTACGACTGTACGTTGACTGTTTGAAGTGTTGTACTGCAAGGAAGATACCGATAATGGCAATACCAATCATAGATACACTCTTGAAGTTGTTAACAAAAGTAATAGCTTGTTCTTTTGGAAGTTTAGCGAACACTTCAGAACCAACAATGCTAGACACTGCAGCACCAAGGCTTTGAACGTTGCTATAAAGCACTGTCAACATTGCTGTTAAGCCAAATCCAAGTGCTAAGTAGTGAAGGTTACGACGAACAGGAAGGTAACGAAGCAAGATCGCAAATCCAAGACCTGGAAGCATTTGACCTGCGAGTTTCAGACCGTTTGCCAACCATTGTACATTAGCAAGACCTGTAACAACAGTTTCTACAAAAGATCCACCAAAGGCAAGGGCAAAGTAGACTGGGAGGGCACGAGAAAGAGCCCAAGGAATCGCTCCAAGAAGGTAGTTGCGTTCGATACCTTTGTAGTCAAAGCGGTCGATTGCAGCATCTACACGGTGAGCGAAGTAAGTTGTAGTCATACGACCAAGAATATCAAAGTAGGTCAACAAAGTTGCTACCGGCACAGCGATTGTAGCAATAGCAAGCTCTGCATCAATCCCTTGTGCTACTGAGAAGGCAGTCGCAAGAACGGCACCAGAAGTGGCGTCAATACGAGAAGCTCCACCGAAAGTACCAACACCGAGCACTGTCAATTGAAGAGAAGCTCCGATAAATAGACCTGTCTTTAAATCTCCCATGACAAGTCCTGTAATGAAACCAGCAAAGACTGGTGATCCTGCTGATGAAACGATTGTCAACTCATCACAGATTTGATAAGCTGAGTACAAAGTAAGTAGTAAAATTTGCCACCATTGTATCATGACAATTTCCTCCTAAAATTTTTCTTTTTTATTTATAAACTATTTGAGCAACTTCAAGAAGTCTTCAACTGGATCATTTGGAACCATTTGAGCAGTTAACTTAACTCCTTTTTCAGCTAGCTTGTGGAAAGCTTCCACATCGGCATCCACTACGTTGATCGAACGAGTAATCGGACGAGTCTCATCTGATTGAGACATGTTCCCTACGTTTAAGGTTTCAAGTGGTACACCTGCTTCTACCAAACCAAGGAAGCGGTCTGGCTTGCGAGCTACGATGAAGAGACGTTGACTGTCATATTTTCCAGCCAAGATATTTTCTGCAGCCTTTGCTACTGGCAAGATACTGAGCTTGACACCAGGTGGTGTCGCTAATTTCAAGCCACTTTTTTCGATATCATTTTGAGCGACTTCATCATCGATCACCATGATACGTGAAATATTTAGTTTGGTAGTCCAAAGGTTGGCTACCTGCCCGTGGATCAAACGTCCATCGATACGGCATCCTACAATAGTCATAAGTTTTCCCCCTTTACTTCTTTGAATGTAGGTTGTGAAACAAGTTCTAAGGTCTCCTTCCAAGTGCCCTCTGTCTCAAAGACAAGGATCTCATTTTCCCCATCTTTGAGAAAACCATGAGGGATGTAGAGGGAGAGTGTTGGACCGACTTCCCAGAAACGACCGATATGGTGGCCATTTACAAGAACGATCCCTTTTCCAAATCCAGTCATATCAAGGAAGGTATCCTCAACCTGATCTAGATGAAAAGCAAATTGATAAAAAGCTGGTTGACCTTCTTGCCATTCTTTCGAAAAATCCAAGCGGTCCAGTTGGCTAAAATCAAGCGCATATTGTTTCCAATAAAGCTTGAAATGAAGATCGATACAAACCCCAGTTCGGATTCCTTTTCGTTGGGTATCCGCTAAGAGTTTGTGCCCATAATTGACTCTTCCCATGTTTTCGATCAAGAGTTTTAAGTTTGTAATCGTTTTCTTTTTTCCGTTTAAAAAAAGATCTTGACCGATTTCTTCTTGGTATTGAGTGGCAATCAACTGATCATTGGCATAAACCTGTACCCTATCACGCGCATCAATGATACGCAAGCGCTCTTCTTCCGCATCCATTTCCACTTCTGTCTCATAGAGCAGATAGCCTAATGGGTGGTCGATTTCTTCCATGGTCTGTGGGTAAAGACTTTCTGTGACTTGAGCAATCTCGTTTAAATTGCCGAACAAACTAGTCTTTTTGGTCAACTCCAATGTTCGTTCAGATAAACTCGACTTCACAAGCGGATCCATCTGTGGATACTCTGGATAGTAGGTCGCCATCATCTGCTTGACTGTATAGTACTTAGGTGTCGGGTTGCCCTGCTCATCTAAGAGAGCGTCATAGTCGTAGGATGTTACTTGCGGGAGATCCACGGTCCCTCGTGCTGAGCAGCCGTTCATAAATCCGAAGTTGGTCCCACCATGAAACATGTAGAGATTGATAGAGCCTTCTTGTAAGACCTCATGGACTGCTTCTGCCAACTCTTCTGGATCTCGCTTGATGATGGGTTCTTTCCAACGATTGAACCAGCCATCCCAAAATTCCATACACATGAGCGGCCACTCTTTGTCATGCTCCGCAAAGAACTCTTTCATCTGAGAGAAATTATAATTTGCTCGCGAACCAAAATTACCGGTTACAAAGAGTCCATCCTCAATCAAAGTCCCTGCTCGAAGAGTCGCCCTCCAAGGCCCATCAGAAGTAAAGAGTGGGCAGGTAATGTCCCGCTCGATCATTAGATCTCTGATCGCCCGAAGATAGGCTTTGTCTTCGCCGTAAGATCCGTATTCGTTTTCCACCTGCATCATGAGGATATTGCCCCCACGATCCAATTGGTACTTGGCCACACGTGGCAGGAGTTCGTCGTAATAGCGAGCCACTTCCTTGAGAAAGGCCGGATCCGACGAGCGAATGCGAAGGTCTTCTTCGATTAACCAGGCTGGCAAGCCCCCAAATTCCCACTCCGAACAAATAAAAGGTGATGGACGGAGGATCACATACAGATCCAACTCTTGAGCTACTTGGATAAAGTGCTCCAGGTCCAAATTCCCTTCAAAGTGAAAGTGGCCTCTTTGTGGCTCATGAGCATTCCATGGAACATAGGTTTCAACAGTATTAAAACCTAGAGCTTTTAGGTTATATAAGGAATGGTACCAATCCTCACAATCGATCCGAAAATAATGAATTGCACCAGATAAAATCTTAAAAGGTTGATCATTTAAATAAAAATCTTCACGGATTTCAAATGCCCCCATACTGAGAACCTCCTTCTAAGAAACCCTTTTCATTTATTAATATAATATATTAATAAAAAAATGTCAACAACTTTTAAAAAAATATGTTAAAATAATATTAACAAGGGATATCGAAAGAAGAGGTGAAGCACATGGCAATCCCAAAATACCAACACATCAAAGATGATTTGAAGCAACAAATTATCTCAGGCAAATTCGAAAATGGAGATAAATTTTACACAGAAGCCGAGTTGATTAAGATTTATAATGTTAGCTCGATTACTGTTGTTCGTGCTTTGAACGATTTGGCTAGCGATGGATACATCGTCCGCCAACAAGGAAAAGGAACCTTTGTTTCGCGCGCTAGAAAACACAAACTGGTTGAGTTCTCAGACGTTGAAACCTTCCCTATCCAAAAAGCGACTGTAAAAGTTCTCTCTATCAAGCGTGGCAACGCGCTGAACATCTTGGATAAACTAGGACTTGCTCCAACTCAATTCTATTATAAGATTGATCGGACCCGTCATATTGGTGAAGATACTTATATCTACCACCAGACTTATGTCCCAGAGCAATATATCAACCCAAATTATCCGAGCTTAGATTACTATAGTTCGATTTATGATCGCTTTAAAGAAGATTATCATATCCATATGAATGATGAACACTTTGAAGAAATCAATGATATTGTATTTCCAACACCAAGCAAAATCGCTTCTGTGTTGAATATCGATGAAAACTTCCCAACGGTCCGTCAAATGAAGACGACAAAATTGGAAGCGACCGGTCAAATTCTCGAATATAGCGAAACCTATAAACGCGGCGACTACTATAAAATCAAATTTATCTCTTGTGATCGTGATCATTGATCATTCAAAGTCTGGGGTATGGCCTCAGACTTTTATGATACAAATTATAGCATGAAAAAATAGTTCCTAAAACAGGTAAAACGAATAATCTATAATTAGTGATAGACTTCCTATAAATAGTTTAATCAGTCAAAATTTATTATGATAAATTCAGGGCCTAGAGCACCTGATTTGGACGAAGAAAAAGACAAACATCTCATGATGTTTGTCTTTTTTGATCAAGTTTATGAGGGGGTTAGTCTCCCAAACCGATGCGCTCGAAGATTTCATCCACACGTTTTGTATAGTAGGTTGGGTTGAAGATTTCGTCGATTTCTTCTTGAGTGAGGCGTGAAGTCACCTCTGGATCTGCTTCAAGAAGTGGTTTAAAGTCTACTTGATTATCCCATGATTGGGCAGTCTTCGGTTGAACAAGGTCGTAAGCTTGCTCACGCGTCATACCTTTTTCAATCAAAGTCAACATAGCACGTTGGCTGAAGATCAAACCAAATGTAGAGTTCATGTTGCGGATCATGTTTTCAGGGAAGACTGTCAAGTTCTTAACGATGTTTCCGAAACGGTTGAGCATGTAGTCGATCAAGATGGTTGTGTCTGGTGCGATGATCCGCTCAGCTGATGAGTGAGAGATGTCACGTTCGTGCCAAAGGGCTACGTTTTCATAAGCTGTGACCATGTGACCACGGATAACACGCGCAAGACCTGTCATGTTTTCAGAACCGATCGGGTTACGCTTGTGAGGCATTGCTGAAGACCCTTTTTGACCTTTGGCAAAGAACTCTTCCACTTCCCGTTGTTCAGATTTTTGAAGACCGCGGATTTCAGTCGCCATCCGTTCGATTGAAGTTGCGATGCTCGCAAGAACTGCAAAGTACTCAGCATGAAGGTCACGAGGGAGGACCTGTGTAGAGATTTCTTGAGCACGGATACCCAATTTGTCACAGACGTATTTCTCAACGAATGGTGGAATGTTTGCAAAGTTCCCAACCGCACCAGAAATCTTACCAGCTTCCACACCAGCAGCCGCATGCTCGAAACGCTCGATGTTGCGCTTCATTTCGCTGTACCAAGTGGCCAATTTAAGACCAAAAGTTGTAGGCTCCGCATGCACACCGTGGGTACGACCCATCATGATAGTGAACTTGTGTTCTTTCGCTTTGTCAGCGATGATGTTAAGGAAGTTTTCAAGGTCCTTGCGGATGATGTCGTTGGCTTGTTTGTAGAGATAACCATAGGCCGTATCCACCACGTCAGTAGATGTCAAACCGTAGTGAACCCACTTGCGCTCTTCACCAAGAGTTTCAGAAACCGCACGTGTGAAGGCAACCACATCGTGACGAGTTTGCTGCTCGATTTCCAAAATACGGTCGATGTCAAAGTCCGCTTTTTCACGAATCAAAGCCACATCTTCCTTAGGAATTTCTCCCAATTCAGCCCATGCTTCATCAGCCAAGATTTCCACCTCAAGCCAAGCACGGTATTTATTTTCTTCAGTCCAAATGTTCGCCATTTCAGGGCGACTATATCTATCAATCATGTTTAATTTTCCTTTCTTTTGATGTTTCACATCAGTTAGCAACCAACAGTCGTTTTATTTAAATTCTTCTTTCCCGATCCACACAGATGGATAGTGATCTAGTGTATTCAAATCCGTATCCAGTGGGACATCATAGATGGCTAAATAGTTTTCAGGATATTGTGCAATTAGCTCTTCATACTTAGCTTTCACTTTTTCGTGATCGCTACTAGCATACAAGACTTCGACGACTGCCCCTGTCTTTTCTTTTTCAACAAATGCGTTGACAATGAGTTGAATCATAAAACCTCCTAAATCGAAATGCCCTTCATATTTGCTTCCAGAATAGGCATCTTGACACCTAATTCCTGACCAGTTTGATAAACACTTTGACAACAATAGAAGATATCCTGTTTGTCATTGTGCAAGGTCATGATTTTTCGGGTTAGCTCATTTTTCGCAAACATGACTTTCATGGCTTTTCCGGCTATCCAAGCGGGAATTTTGTAAGGTAAGAGTTCAGCTTTGTAAAGCTTCAAATTCACACCACGCGCTTCTACAACTTTCAAGGCTTCTCGAATGGCCTTGATGGCCAATGACAATTCCGATGAACTATTCATCAAGTTCAAAGCCAGTTCTTCTGGGTTTTCCAGATTTCCCAAACGCGCAGCTGTCGAAGTGACACCTGCATTAATTGCCATGTGAATCCAAATCCACTCGACCATATCATGAGGCACTTCCCACTTCAAATCTGCAGAAGTCAGTAAAGTTGTCAGATCAGCATAGTTAGAAATCTGTGCTTTTTGCTCACCTTCTAGCATTAAATGGTCGAACAAGACACCATCCAAATGGTCCTCCTGCATGTGACCTCCAGCTGTTGGAAAAGCTAAAATATAGTCATAATCTCCTGCCCACTCTTGGACCTCTTTTCGAGTATCCCAAAAATTACAGAAGAAAACAAGGGTGCCTTTGATATTATTTTTTAGCAAGGTCTCCACAGCCTCTTTGACAAAACCCATGACGCACACTCAGAAAAATAAAATCATATTCCGAATCAGCTTCCGCCACATGAACCTCATAGGTGTCGTGTTTGTTCTCACCCTTGGAATGATAGCGACCATCTAGTAGATCAACCGACAATTCCTTCGGAGCAGTGCTTTTCTTACTATCTCTCAGTACGTGCTCTACTTGATGGCCTGCTTTTTGAAAGGCGTAGGCATAAGTGGTCCCGATGACTCCAAGTCCTAGAATCGCTATTTTCACTTAAAAATCAATTCCTTTCCAGCAGTAGTTGTCTGGCTTCTCTTGTCGATTTTTCACCTGCGACAAGCCTAGTCAACCTTGCAGGGGTAAGACGACGGACCTTATTGCTGGGGTCCTGTCTTACTCCCCAAACTCCTCAACCTCATCTGGTTCACATCACTAAACAAAGTCACATGTCCCATTTTGCGGTTGTGCTTTGCTTCTAGTTTACCATATAAGTGGAGGTGAGCGCTTGGATTTTCTGTCACATATGTTTCAGCTGCCTCGACGTGTTGGCCGAGAACATTGAGCATAACAGCTGGTGCATGGAGGTGAATAGCAGGAAGTGGTGCTCCGAGAACGCCCAAGATATGCGTGTCAAACTGTGAAAAGTCACAGGCTTCAATTGAGTAGTGACCTGAATTATGTGGGCGAGGCGCGATTTCGTTGACGATAATGTCGTCAGCTGTCGCAAACATTTCCACGCAAAGAGTTCCAGAAAGGTTGAGTTGTTCTGCAATTCGCACTGCCATGGCCTTGGCTTTTTCAGCTAGACTTTCAGAAATGCGAGCGGGCACAATGGTTTTTGAAAGAATGTTGTTGCGGTGGATATTTTCCTGAACGGGAAAGACTGTCACGTCCTTGCCGTTACCTGACACGATGACCGAAATTTCAAGGTCAAAGTTGACGAACTCTTCTAAAACGCAGTCTGCTGAATCAGCTAAAGCATAGGCCTCTTCCAAATCTGCTTCTGAACGAATGACCTTCTGACCATGGCCATCGTAGCCACCGGTCGCCGTCTTGAGGACATAGTTTTTAGACAGGTCGATAGCTGCCAAATCTTGGCTTGAGGTCACAACCTTGTAAGGTGCTACCGTCACTTGGGCCTTGTTAGAAAGAAAGTCCTTCTCAAAAATCCGATTTTGAGAGATGCGGAGTAGATCTGTTCCTTGTAGAAGATGGCCTTCTTTGATAACAGCATCCAAACCATCAGCATCCACATTTTCAAATTCATAAGTGAGAACATCACAGCGATCCGCCAACTGACGAAGAGCATCTACGTCGTCGTAAGGGGCCACGATGATTTCTGCCACACGGGAGGCTGGACAATCCGCTGCTGGATCCAACGCAATAACCTTGTGACCCATGTAGATAGCTGAGATCGCCATCATCTGACCGAGCTGGCCACCACCGATGATTCCGATTGTTTTAGATGAGCTCATTTGTAGACTCCTCTGCAATTTCCTTGTTCTTCTGCGAAATCCGCTAACGCTGTCGCAATAGCCTGGTCCTCTACTGAAAGGAGACGGAGGGCAAAGAGGGCAGCGTTAGTCGCACCTGCTTCACCGATTGCCATGGTTGCGACTGGCACTCCACCTGGCATTTGAACGATAGAATAAAGAGAATCCACACCGCTAAGGGCACGAGACTTGACAGGTACCCCGATAACTGGAAGGGTTGTTTTAGCAGCAACCATCCCTGGCAAGTGAGCAGCGCCACCAGCACCCGCGATGATGACCTTGATGCCACGGCTACGTGCTTCTTCTGCATGTTTGAACATGAGGTCAGGCGTCCGGTGTGCGGAAACAACTTTCTTTTCGTAAGCGATGCCGAAGTTGTCAAGGACTTCAGCAGTTTTTTGCATGGTTGCCCAGTCGGATTTTGAGCCCATGATGATGGAAATTACTGGTTTCATTTTTTATCCTTTTTCTTCCTTTTTTGACAATCACCTTAGCTCGCTTTCGCTCGCCTTTTACGACCTACGGTCGCTAATTATTTGTTAGCCTTGCTACCGATATCCGTACGGTAGAAGAGGCCTTCTGTGTTTTGTTTATCGAGTTCGTTGTAGATGATGTTTTGACCATCTTTTACGGTGTCTGCTGTTGTGACTAGCATGTAAACACGTCCTCCGTTTGAGAGGAGATCTTGGCCATTTTCAGCGAATTTAGCACCAGCATAGTAAGTGATGATGTCACCCTCTGTCTTAGCTGGAAGCTTGACACCTTTCTCATAAGCGAGTGGGTATCCGTTTGAGGCTACAACCACGCCTAGTGTCACACCCTTGTCCGTCCAAGTGATAGTTGGCTCTTTACCATCCAAAATGTCAGTGATATTTTGTGCAAAGTCAGATGTCAAACGAGGCAAGATGATTTGCGTTTCAGGATCGCCGAAGCGTGAGTTAAACTCGATGACTTTAGGTCCGTCAGCTGTCAAGATAAGTCCCGCATAAAGGACTCCAGTGTAAGGACGACCTTCTTTGATCATGCCTTCAAGAACTGGCTTGACAATGGTGTCAACCGCTGTGTCAACCACGCTCTGTGGCAAGTGAGGAACTGGCGCATAGGCACCCATCCCACCAGTGTTAGGGCCCTTGTCGCCATCATAGGCACGTTTGTGGTCCTGAGCCGTTGGCATGATGTAGAACTTGTCCCCATTGACAAAGGCAAAGAGAGAGAATTCTTCCCCGTCAAGGAATTCCTCGATGACCACACGCGCACCTGAATCACCGAATTTATTGTCCAACAGCATCTCGTGAGCGGCTTCAACTGCTTGCTCAACTGTCTCCGCAACGACAACACCTTTCCCAAGAGCAAGCCCATCTGCCTTGACGACGATTGGAGCGCCTTTTTCTTTGATGTAAGCCTTGGCTTCCTCGAAATCTGAAAAGGTCCCATAGGCTGCTGTCGGAACGTCGTACTTGACCATGATTTCCTTAGCAAAATCCTTAGACCACTCTAGCTCAGCCGCAGCCTTGGTCGGACCAAAGGCTTTGAGTCCTGCTGCATTGAAATCATCCACGATACCAGCTGCAAGGGCATCATCTGGACCAATAAAGGTCCAAGCAATATCGTTGACTTTTGCGAAGTCAATCAGCTTAGAATGTTCGGAAATTCCGATATTGATCAAATCCAGACCGTCTAATCGCATCCCGTCATTACCAGGAGCCACAAAAACCTGCTCAACGTTTGTAGACTCCAACAATTTCTTGGCAATCGCATGCTCACGACCACCAGATCCAACAACCAAAAGTTTCATCTCGAACCTCTTTTGCGAATTATTTTATTAAATTATATCATAATCGTTCGTTTTATTCTAATATTTCAAGAAATATCCGATGATTTTCGTTAGAAAACAAACTTTTTTCATTATTTTTTAAATTTCTGCTCCTTTTTACGAATATTATAATTGAGACCTCTAATATTTTTTAAAAAAGGAGTTTTATGCAGAGAATGAAGAAACTACTCTTAGCAGCTTGTCTTTTCTGGACAGGAGCTTCACAAGTTGCAAGAGCAGAGCAAAACGTCAATTATATCTACAAGGAAAAAGGACAATTAGTTGTCCACCTCGGGACCGTTCCAGACCGCTTCCAAAGCGTTAGCGTCCCCATTTGGTCCGAGCAAAATGTACAGGACGACCTCATTTGGTATCCTGTTCAACAAGGTGAAAATGGATTTGATTGCGAGTGCCTCTGACCAATCATTTGGATCAAGCAGGACTTTATCACATCCATGTCTACGGGATTCATTCTAACGGAAATATTGAAGGACTGTTTCCTCTACAGACAATCATTGAAGAAAAAGATCTGGCTTCTTCCCAACCCAAGATTACAGTCCGACCTAGCACTGTACAGCTATTTGAGATCCAACTCCAGCTTTTTGAGGATGTGGAGAAGGTCTTCTTTCCCATCTGGTCTGAACAAGATGGCCAAGACGACCTGATCTGGTATCCCGCAAAAAGAACGGCACCTGGTCGCTACCAATTATCCTTCAATGCCGAGAAACATACAGGGAAAGGAACCTTTCATCTCCACGTCTACCAAAAAGACAAGGGGCACTTAAAAGGTTTACTTGCCACTGAATTTCAGGTCGAGCGGGCTAAACCTGCTCCAATGGTCACCCAATCGGATAATTACTATCCCGTCGGCGAATGTACCTGGGCAGCCAAAGAGCTGGCTCCTTGGTCACAAAACTGGTGGGGAAATGGTGGCATGTGGGCTACTAGTGCACGCGCTGCGGGCTTCCGGACAGGAAATACCCCAGAGGTCGGAGCTATCGCCTGTTGGGATAATGGAGGCTATGGCCACGTTGCAGTCGTGACGGAGGTCGAGCATGATCAAAAGATCCAAGTGAAGGAAGCTAATTACAATGGAAATCGGACCATCAACAATTTCCGTGGCTGGTTTGACCCCACGAATGTTGTCTGGGGAACGGTCAGCTATATCTATCCAAATTAAGGAATTCCTAACCAGTAAAAAAGGCGCTCATCCATCGATGAGTGCCTTTTTTGATTAATGTCTGAAGTGACGAACACCTGTAAAGATCATGGTCAAACCATATTTATCAGCCGCTTCGATTGACTCTTGGTCACGGACGGAACCACCTGGTTGGATGATCGCTTTGATACCTGCTTAGCAATTTCTTCCACGTTATCTGCAAACGGGAAGAAGGCATCTGAAGCAAGGACAGCGCCGTCAAGACGGTCTTTAGCTTGGTCAATAGCAATACGGACGGAAGCCACGCGATTGGTTTGACCTGGGCCAACGCCAAGTGTCATGTGGTCATTGGTCACGATGATCCCATTTGATTTGACATACTTGATAGCTTTCCAAGCAAACTCAAGAGCTGTTGCTTCTGTCTCGGTTGGCTGGCGTTTGGTCACCACTTGCCAGTCAGCTGGACTTTCTTTCACCACGTCTTGGTTTTGAACGAGGAGTCCACCAACAACTCCAGTGTATTCTGCTTCTACTTCGCTAGCATCTTGAGCGTCAAATGGCAATTCAAGGATCCGCAAGTTTTTCTTTTTATTGGTCAAAATGGCTAGCGCTTCATCTGTGTAGCTTGGTGCAATGATGATTTCAAGGAAGACACCGTGCATTTTTTGAGCTGTCGCAGCGTCCACTTCACGGTTGAGAACGACGATACCACCGAAGATAGATACTGGGTCAGACTCATAAGCATAGTCCCAAGCAGTTTCGATGTCATCTGCTTGACCGATCCCACATGGGTTCATGTGTTTGAGAGCCACAACGGTTGGACGGTCTTTGAAATCACGGATGATCCGGATTGCCGCATCCGCGTCACGGATATTGTTGAAGGACAATTCTTTCCCGTTTAGCTGTTTAGCTGAAGAAATCGAGTAATCTGTTGGCAAGGCTTTTTGGTAGAAGTCTGCGTCTTGTTGAGGGTTCTCACCGTAACGCATGGCTTGCTTGAGATCATACGTCAAAGTGAGTTTTTCAGGTTTGCTTTCACCCACTTGAGCAGTGAAGTATTCTGCGATCAAAGCATCATAAGCTGCTGTGTGGCGGAATACTTTGGCTGCCAAGCGTTGACGAGTTTCATAACTTGTTTCGCCGTTTGCTGCCAATTCGTCAAGCACCACCGCATAGTCAGCAGGCTCTACCACAACCGTTACGCTAGCGTGGTTTTTCGCTGCTGAACGAAGCATAGATGGCCCACCAATATCGATGTTTTCCACCGCATCAGCATACGTCACGTCTGGTTTAAGAATCGTTTCCTTAAATGGGTAGAGGTTGACCACAACAAGGTCGATGAGCTCAATCTGATTATCCTTAGCAGCCTCTAGGTGACTATCAAGGTCACGACGAGCGAGGAGACCTCCGTGGATATTTGGGTGGAGAGTCTTCACGCGACCGTCCATCATTTCTGGGAAACCAGTCACATCGTCGATAGCAATGGTATCTACCCCAGCATTGTCAAGGGCAACTTTAGTCCCACCTGTTGAGATAATGTCCCAACCAAGTTTCTTGAGTTCTTGGGCAAATTCAACAATGCCCGCTTTGTCTGAGACACTAATTAGTGCGCGTTTAGTCATTCTATTCCTCTTTCTTTAGATCCAACCGCATAGCGACTTCGTTATTTTCTTCTATAAATCCTGTTTCCTGAAAACCCAAACTAGTCAGCAGGTACTTCATTTTTTCATTTCCAACCACATAATCTGCGATAATATGATTGCAATCTCTATCCATCTGAGCCTCTTTGATCAGAACTTCCAAGGCTTTTCGTCCATAACCTTTTCCTTGGTACTGCTGGCCAATCATTATCCGCCAGATAAAATATTCTGCCTCATCCTTATCTATTTCCAACAGTAGAAAACCAACTACTAGCTCATTCCAATAGATTGCCATGGGAAACACATCCCCATTCTCTCGGTAGAGCCATGCGTCAGCTAAAGAACGCACATTGGGAGCTACAAAACGCGCTCGTTCATCAGCATCAGATATTTTCAAATCCAGCACTGCCTGAAAACTGCTCTCATCTACTAATTTCAGATTAATCATTTTTCTCCTTTTGAATAAATAGGATTTTGAGGTGATTAAAGACTAATCTAACTCATATAAAAGGTAGTTATCAAAATTTATGATTCCTTTGAGGTAATCTCGGTCTGCTTTAGACAACTCAAATTCTGGAAAAGTCGCAATTAAACTGGACAAATAAAAATAATTCGGGTGCCGACGATAGGAAAAACCTGCTTGACCGAATTTCCCTTGACAAAAATCATAGGCAAGTTTTAATTCTTGACTTGTGACACCGTCTAAAATTTTATCTAACTCTGAAAGCTGACTTTTATCAGTATTTTCTATCATAGCTTTCACTGTATTTACTAAAACAAAAAGAAAATCATTAGTATTATCCAGTAGGATTGGTCTGTTAGATAACTTATTCTTTAACTCCATATAGTATTGGTCCATAATCATTTCTTCCTCTCCACTCCCAAACGTTCCAATACTTCTGGATAGAGCTTGTACTCTGTTTCGTGGATGCGCGTCTCGAAAGTATCAAGGGTATCACCTTCAAGCCGTGGCACACGGACTTGTTTGATGATCTTACCAGTGTCCACACCAGAATCCACCCAGTGAATAGTCACGCCAGACTGGTCAACACCTGCATTCCAAGCATCCTCAATACCATGAGCACCTGGAAATTCAGGAAGATAAGCCGGGTGAATATTAATGATACGGCCTTCATAAGCTGCTAGCAAGGTTGGACCAACGATTTTCATATAACCCGCCAAACAAACTAGGTCAATCTGGTGCTCATCCAAAAGTTTGACGATAGCTTCTTCATAAGCTGCTTTATTGTCAAATTCCTTGAGTTCAAAGGCATGACTCACCACACCAAGATTTTTGGCACGTTCTAAGACATAGGCATCCCGGTGATCTGAAAAGACAAATTCTACTGGAAATTGTTCCGCAATCACCTGGAAGTTTGAGCCGTTGCCAGAGGCAAAAACAGCAATTTTTTTAGCCATTATTTAATCACCACACTTGCGCCATCTTTCTTCACAATTCGACCGATTTCATAAACAGGTTCATCAAGAAGTTCTTTGACACGTTCAACATTCTCTGGTTTGACCGCAAGCATAAGACCAATCCCCATGTTGAAGATTTCAAACATTTCTTCATGCTTGATTTGGCCATATTTTTCAAGGGCTTTGAAAATTGGAAGGACAGGCACTTTGCTTTCATCAATTTCAGCTGCCAAGTCATCCGAGAACATACGTGGTACATTTTCGATGAAACCACCACCTGTGATATGGGCGATTCCGTTGACCAATTCTTCTTTGATGAGCGGTAGAACAGCCTTGACGTAGATACGAGTTGGTTCCAAAAGAACGTCTTTAAGTTTCTTGCCTTCCAATTCTGGGAGGACTTCTTCACCTGTATAATCCACAAAGACACGACGAACGAGTGAGTAACCATTTGAGTGGATACCGCTTGAGGCAAGCCCCAGAATCACATCGCCTTCAGCTACTTTTGAACCGTCGATGATTTGAGATTTTTCAGCAACACCTACTGCGAAACCAGCCAAGTCATAGTCGTCTTCGCCATACATACCAGGCATTTCAGCAGTTTCCCCACCGATGAGGGCTGCACCTGCTTGTACACAACCTTCAGCCACACCAGCAACGACCTGTTCTAGTTTAGCTGGTTCATTTTTACCAGTTGCGACATAGTCCAAGAAGTAGAGGGGCTCCGCACCTGCAGCGATGATATCATTGACACACATAGCCACACAGTCTTGGCCAATCGTATCGTGTTTGTCGTACTTGATAGCTAGCATGAGCTTGGTTCCAACACCATCTGTACCTGAGATCAAAACAGGCTCTTTGACACCTGTTTTTGAAAGGTCAAACATGCCACCGAAACCACCAAGAGCTCCCATAACACCCGCACGCTCTGTACGTGCTACGTGTTTTTTGATCCGTTCAACAACTTCATAACCCGCTTCAACGTCCACACCTGATTGGGCATAAGCATTTTTATTTGTCATTTGTTTATTCCTTTTTCTTTTCCTAGAATCTACTGATGATTGATTAGATTCACTTGCAAACATTCCTAATAAAAGGATGTCTGCTCATTCAAGCTTTCCAAATAGCGTTCTTCGTAGTCATACAAAGGCGTTGGGTATTTCCCATCAAAGTAGGCTACACAAAGACCACCGTTTGGTGCATCGGTATCAATACCAATAGAATCAATCAAGCCATCAATGGACAAATAGGTCAAGCTATCCGCACCGATAATCTCACAGGTTTCCTCTACTGTATGGTTGGCTGCGATTAGCTCTTCGCGACTCTGAATATCAATTCCGTAGAAACATGGATAAGCCAGAGCCGGGCTAGCAATTGCCACATGGACTTCGGTAGCTCCTGCTTCTTTCAACAATTTCACAATCCGACGAGAGGTTGTCCCACGCACGATGGAATCATCAATCATGACAACCCGTTTGCCTTTCACGACACCAGATACGGCAGAGAGCTTCATTCGCACTCCTTGTTCCCGCAATTCCTGAGTCGGTTGGATAAAGGTCCGTTGGACATACTGATTCTTGATCAAGCCCATTTCATTTGGCAGACCGGATTCTTCCGCAAAGCCCATGGCAGCACTGAGAGAAGAGTTGGGCACCCCCACCACAATATCTGCTTGGTTCTTAAATTCTCGTGCTAACTGAGCGCCCATCCGCTTGCGAGCTGTATGGACGTTGACCCCTTGGATATTGGAGTCCGGACGAGCAAAATAGATATACTCCATAGAACAAATTGCTAGCTGGGTATCATCCGTATAGTGATCATAGGTAATGCCATTTTCATCGAAAATCACGAGCTCACCAGGATGCACATCTCGGATCCATTCTGCCCCAATCACCTCAAAGGCACAGGTTTCAGAAGAAACAACCAAGGCACCATTGGCCATTTTCCCGATGGAAAGAGGACGGAATCCATTTGGATCCAGCGCCGCGATCAGCTTATCTTCAAACAGCATCAGATAAGCAAAGCCACCTTTGACCGTATTGAGCGCTTCCTTGATTTTTCCATAAAGGAAGGGTTGTGGCTCCGACGAATCAAGTGGGCCAGAATTTCTGAGTCAGAAGTCGAGCTAAAGATGGCTCCGTTTTTTTCTAATTCCGATTTGAGCGATTGGGCATTGGTCAAATTCCCATTATGGGCCAGACCAAACTGCGTATCGTGAAAGCGGAAGAGGAAGGGTTGGATGTTATCCACAGAAGCTTCCCCCGCTGTCGCATAGCGAACATGTCCAATAGCAGAAGATCCTGTCAATTTTTCCAAATTTAAAGGATTCCGAAAGACTTCTGAAAGCAGACCTGTATCCCGATGGCGTCTCAAGGTTCCTTGGTCATTGGCCAAGATACCTGCCCCTTCTTGTCCCCGGTGTTGGAGACTGTGAAGGCCAAAATAGGTGAGTTTTGCTGCGTCTGGATGTCCCCAAATCCCAAAGACTCCACACTCTTCATTAAGAGATTTTACTTCGTATGTCATGTTGTATACCTTTTATTTTCCAGTAAAATATTGAACTGCTGATGCAAAGAGATGTTGATCTTTATTTCCTGGAATATTTTGGAAGAGACCATCTTCGAAACGTTCTGAGTGACCCATCTTCCCGATGATTTGACCGTTCTTGCTGGTAATCCCTTCGATAGCATTCACAGATCCGTTAGGATTGTATTTTGAATCCATGCTTGGTTGGCCCTCGAAGTCAACGTATTGGCTAAAGATTTGACCATTGTCACGAAGCTCTGCGAATTCCTCAGCTGTCACGACAAACTTCCCTTCACCGTGTGATACTGGGATGGCATGGATGTCCCCAACTTCTACTCCAGCAAGCCATGGTGAGTTCGTATTAGCAATCCGTGTTTCCACCATCTTAGCCACGTGTTGGTTAGCATCATTGTAGAAGAGGGTTGGACTGGTGCTACTTGCATCTTCAAAGTTACCATATGGAAGAAGACCTGATTTAACAAGGGCTTGGAATCCGTTACAGATACCAATGATCAAACCACCACGTTCGATGAAGCTATCAATAGCCGAACGAACTTTTTCATTGAGCAAGATGTTAACGATAAATTTAGCTGATCCATCTGGTTCATCCGCTGCTGAGAAGCCACCTGCAAAGAAGATAATGTTGGCTTTTTCAATGTTGTCAACCATGGTGTCAACAGACTTGACAATTGCTTTTTCGTTGAGTGTGACAAATGGTACCAAGTTGACTTTGGCACCTTCTTTTTCAAAGGCCTTAGCGGAGTCATATTCTGAGTTGGTACCTGGGAATACTGGGATGTAAACCACTGGTGTCTCAACTGTTTCTTAGCTTTGATCACAGCATCTGATGCCACAGCAGGTACTTCTTCCAACTCTGTTGCTTGTGCAAATTCCGTTGGGTAAACCTCTTCCAATTTACCTTGAAAGGCACTGTCAAGTTTGTGTCCATCAAGCGTTACACCGTTGACAACTAGTGTAAAGTCTGCTACTGTTTGTCCGATCTTGGCAACACCTGCAATTTCTTCAGGCGATGTGAAGACGAATCCACCCAATTGGGCTGTCAAGCTAGTGTCAAGGTCAGCTAATTCGACATTTGCTCCGATATGGTTACCAAATGTTGCAAGGGCAAGAGTTTCAACCACACCACCATATTTGACAGCTGATGCGGCTGTCACTTTGTGGTCAGCTTGGATGGCTTCAAATTGAGCAAAGTTAGATTTGATAAGTTCGAAGTCAATTTCTTGTGCCAAAGCTTGACCAGGGATGTAATAGATATTTTCACCAGTAGCTTTAAATTCTGGAGAAAGGACTTTGCGGCTATCTGCAGTTGTGACCCCAAAAGCAACCAAGGTTGGTGGTACGGTTAATTCTTCAAAGGTACCAGACATCGAGTCTTTCCCACCGATAGATGGCAACCCAAGTTGAATCTGAGCCTCGATGGATCCAAGAAGAGCAGCTACTGGTTGACCAAAACGCTCTGCTTGTTTATCCATCCGCTCGAAGTATTCTTGATAAGAGAAACGAGCCTTAGACCAGTTTGCACCAGCAGCAACCAAACGGGCAGTTGCTTCGATGACTGCATAAGCAGCGCCATGATATGGAGACCATTCGGCGATATAAGGGTTAAACCCTTGCGCCATAACAGAAGCAGTTGTTGTCACGCCGTGTTGAACTGGCAATTTCTGTACAGAAGCTTCCGTTGGTGTAATTTGGTAGCGACCACCGAGTGGGTGATTGACTGTTGAACGACCAACTGAGCTATCAAAGATGGTTTGTAACCCTTTTTGACTGGCATGGTTCAGGTCAGCCAGGACTTCAAGAGTATCCGCTTCAAGGGTTGCAGCAGATGTTTGACGTTCTTCTGGAAGCTTAACATCCTTGTCAACCACCTTAGCATCTACAACCACACGTACACCGTTTGTATCAAGGAAACGACGTTCCAAATCCACGATGGTTTCACCATTCCAGTGCATGACAAGATTTGGTTTCTCCGTCACTGTCGCAACGACAACAGCATCAATATTTTCTTTGTTACATGCTGCGACGAAGGCATCTACATCTTCTGGACGAACCACGACAGCCATCCGTTCTTGAGATTCAGAGATGGCAATTTCTGTACCGTTCAAACCTTGGTATTTCAATGGCACTTTGTCTAGATCAATTTCAAGACCATCTGCCAATTCACCGATAGCCACACAGACACCACCAGCACCAAAGTCATTTGATTTCTTGATCAGACGGGTCACTTCCCCATTACGGAAAAGACGTTGAATCTTACGCTCTTCAATGGCATTCCCTTTTTGAACCTCAGCACCAGCTGTTTCAACAGATTCAACCGTTTGAACTTTAGAAGAACCTGTCGCACCACCGACACCGTCACGTCCAGTCTTACCACCGAGCAAGATAATCACATCACCTGCTTCAGGTTTCTCACGAACAACATTTTCCTTAGGAGCCGCACCGACAACTGCACCTAGCTCCATACGCTAGCAACGAAACCTGGGTGGAAGTATTCACGAACATAAGTTGTCGCCAAACCAATTTGGTTACCGTATGAAGAATAACCGTGAGCCGCTGTTTTAGAGATCACTTGTTGTGGCAATTTACCAGCACGAGTTGCTGAAATTGGAGCTGTAATATCACCAGCACCTGAGATACGCATGGCTTGGTAAACGTATGAACGACCTGACAATGGGTCACGAATGGCACCACCAATACAAGTAGCCGCACCACCAAATGGTTCGATCTCCGTTGGGTGGTTGTGGGTTTCATTCTTGAACATAAGAAGCCATGGTTCTTTCACACCATTGACATCCACTTCAATTTCAACTGAGCAGGCATTGATTTCATCAGACACTTCCATGTCATCCAAACGACCATTAGCACGCTCATAGCGACCAAAAATAGTTGCCATATCCATCAAAGTTTGAGGTTTTTCTGTACGTCCCAACTCATCACGCATGGCAATATACTTGTCATAAGTCGCTTGCAATTGTTTTTCAAATTTAGATGCTGAGAAGTCGATGTGTTTCAACTCAGTCTCGAAAGTCGTATGACGGCAGTGGTCAGACCAGTAAGTATCCAAAACCTTAAGTTCAGTCTCAGTTGGTACACGTCCAATAGATTTGAAGTAATCTTGAATGAAGAGAAGGTCATCCACTTCCATGGCCAATCCTTGCTCAGCCTTATACTGTGCAAAATCTCCTGCCGTATAGCTTTCAAAGAAATCCAAGCTTGGAATGGTCTTGTCAGACTCAGAGAAATCCTGTTTTGCGATGCCAACAGTGATATCTTTGAAACGAGAATCCACTGGGTTCAAGAGGTAGTTTTTGACAGCTTCCAACTCATTCGCATCAATATCCTTGTTAACCAAGTACAATTGTGCTGTATTAACTGTTACATCATTTGAACTACCCAACAACAGCAAAGCTTCTTGTGAAGATGCTGCCCGTTGGTCAAATTGACCAGGTAAACTTTCGATAGCAAAGAAAGCATAGTTCTCAAGATCAGCCTGAACCGCAGCTTCATCCAAAACAGTATCGGTCACCTGCTCTGAAAAAATATGTTTTTCCGCACGCGCAAACAAATCCTCTGCCAAATTAAAGACATCGTAAACCTGAACAATCCGAAGATCCTTCAAGGTTTTCAACTGAAGATTATGCTGTAATTCTTTTACTAAAGAGTCCGATTTTACACGAAAATCAGCTTTTTTCTCAACGAAAATACGTTTATCCATTTTAGTTCCTTTATTTCTATTCAAAAAAGTTATTAAAGACGAAGGTTTTCCCTTCAAACAGATTACTTCAAGCCCTGTAATTTCTCCAACACAACTTTGTACACATCTGTCAGACTGCCCAGATCCCTACGGAAACATCCTTATCCATGTGGTGCCCTTCCGCATCCCAAAGACGGCAGTTATCTGGTGAAAATTCGTCTGCCAAGATAATCTTGCCATCCTTATCAAAACCAAATTCCAATTTGAAGTCAATCAAGCGAAGACCAATTTGTGCAAACCAATCTTTTAGCAATTCATTGATTCGACGCGTTTCTTCCTTGATATAAGCAATTTGCTCATCATTGGCAATATCCAAAAACTTGACGTGTTCATCATTGATAAACGGGTCATCCAACTCATCGTTCTTGTAGTAAAATTCAACGATTGGAGTTTTCAAGTCTAAACCTTCTTCAACACCAAAGCGTTTAGAAAAAGAACCCGCAGTCACATTTCGAAGTACAACCTCCAAAGGAATAATGGTCACTTTCTTGTTCAATTGTTCGGTATCTGAAATACGTTCAATAAAGTGAGTCGCTACACCCGCAGCATTCAATTTTTCAAAAATAAGAGACGAAATCTGATTATTCAGCACACCTTTCCCCTCAATGGTCTCTTTGCGAGCTCCATTCAGCATGGTAGCCTGGTCCTTATAAACGGACTTAATCACATGTTCGTCTTCTGTACTATAAATATCTTTTGCTTTCCCCGTATAAATTAATTGATCGGACATCTTCTTGTTCGCCTTTCATCTTTTATCCCTTTCAGTGTATCACAGAGAAGTTGTTTTTTCAAGTTAAATCCGTATCTTGTTAGCTTGTAATACAAAAATAATAAGAGATTGAATCAAAAAGATTCAACCTCTTATTTTTAGATGCTTATTCGTTCGTAAAAACCGAACTTTATTTGCTTGTTTTCTTCAAAACGTAGTCTACCATATCTCCAACGGTTGCCATGGCATCAATATCTTTGTCTGGGATGTCAATTTGGTAGGCTTCTTCCAAATAAATAATGTATTCCATGAGATCAACGGAATCTACTTCCAAGTCCTTTCGTAAGTCCAAATCCAAAGTAACCTCATACTCAGATCCCTTATGATCTTTAATCAACCCTTCAACTAGTTTAAAAATTTCTTGATGACGACTCATTTCTCTTCCTCCAATTCTGATAATTCAACCACAGATTTACGAATAACATCTGTTTCCAACATGGTCCGGATCTGGCGGATCGTACTATAGACTGCCTTGGCATCACTAGAACCATGGGTTTTCACGACAGGGGCTTGCAAACCAAATAAGACTGCACCTCCAACATCTGAATAATCCAAGGTCTTTTTCAAACCTCGTAGATCATTCTTCAAGAGAAAGGCTCCAATCTTAGCTTTCAAGCCACCACCACTAAGGACCGTTTTCAACTGTTTAAAGAGGCCCAGAGCAGTTCCTTCCATTGTCTTAAGGACAGCGTTTCCTGTAAATCCATCTGTCACAATGACGTCAGCAACTCCATCCATCAAGTCACGCGCTTCCACATTTCCTACAAAATTAAGAGAAGGATCTGCTGCTAATAATTGATAGGTCTCCTTGCGTAGGGGATCACCCTTGCTTTCCTCTGTTCCGTTATTTAAGAGACCAATACGAGGCCGCTTAATGCCACGGACATTCTCTGCATAATAGGCTCCCATAATCGCATATTGGTGCAAGTGTGTTGGCGTATTTTCAGCATTTGCCCCCAGATCCAACATATCATAGCCCTTCCCATCAAGGGTAGGAAGAGTTGACATCAAACCTGGACGATCGATGACCTTGATCCGACCAACAATAAAGTAACCAGAGGCAAGAAGAGCTCCTGTATTTCCTGCAGAAAGCATCGCATCCGCTTCCCCATTCTTAACTGCATGCGCTGCTAAGACCATGCTGGCTTGCTTTTTCCGTCGAATAGCACGAGTCGGCTCATCATCTGAGTTGATTTCTCATCCGTATGGACGATGGATACCCGTTCAGTTGCTGTCAGGTATTGCTTAATTTTAGCCTCATCCCCATACAAAATGACTTCAATATCCTTAAATTCTTGTATGAGCTTGATTGACCCCTTCTACTAGGGCCTGTGGAGCATGATCTCCACCCATTGCATCAACTGCAATTTTTTTCATTTCTTACCTCCAGACTGATCTTTTAAGATCTCTCCCCAGCTTCCCAGGGAATCAATAAATTTCTTAGCTTTTAGATGAATGCCTACATATTCATCATAGAGTTGGTCTAGACACTTTCTCAACTCTTTCTTCATCTCATCATGGATGGAAATCGTCTCTAACTCACTAAATTTCACAGCTTGAAAACGATCCAGCAAATAGAGGGCGTTTGGATCCCAGTGGGCTCGTCTTTCGTCACGATCATAATGATCTGGGCAAAGGACACCACCCAAGCGGAATGAAAAATCAAAAGGCAACCCCACTCGATGACAGACACAACACTCATGGACGTTTAAGGCAACACCAAATCGGGATAAAATCTGCATTTCAAAAATATTGGTCAAGATTTCATAATCCAAACCCCGATCCATCAATTGCAAGGTCTGCTCTAAAAAAGCAAATAAAGCTGGATCAGGTTGACGATCCTGTATACTAGCATCTGCCAAGGCCAGTATATAGGTTGCGTAGGAAAGACGAAAAAGGTCTTGGTTAATCCCTTGGAAACTTTGAACCTCATGAATATCTTCGATATAGCTGAGTCCGTCATCATTGATTTTCAGATACATATCCGCTAAAGTCAAAGGTTGGATCATAGAATTCAACCGAGAACGATTGGCATGTTTCACGAAAAACATGAGCTTGCCAGCTTGCTCTGTAAAGATTTTAACCAGCTTATCATCCTCTCTGTAATCCCGATGGTAGAGGACGATGCCACGACTCTCAATGCTCTCCAGCATGTTCTTTCATAAACTCCTTCAACCGACTCATCGCTTCCTGGATTACTTCCATACTTGCTGCATAAGACAAGCGCACATATCCTTCGCCGTATGGGCCAAAAGCCATTCCTGGGATAAAGGCAACAGCCTTTTCTTGGGCTAAGAGCTTCAAAAAATCGAAGGAGTCTTGGTTATATCCTTGTGGGATCTTAGCAAAAATATAGAAGGCACCATCCGGGCGGATAATATCAAAGCCCATGGCAGACATTTCTTTGATGATATAATCTCGACGCTCTATGTATTCCCGTTTCATCGGCTCTGCGTCGTCTTTACCAACCGTTAAGGCTTCAATGGCTGCATACTGGTTCATGGTCCCCGCTGCAGTCACCAAGTACTGATGACTCTTGATTAATTGAGCTGTCAAAGGAGCCGGAGCAAAGATAAAACCAAGTCTCCAGCCTGTCATAGCATGAGACTTAGATAAGCCATTGATAATAATGGCTTGGTCCCGTAGATAGGATCCCAAGGAAACGTGAGGCTGTCCTGTATAGGTTAGCTCTGAATAAACTTCGTCACAAACGACAAAAACTTCATATTTCTTCAAGACTCTAGCCAACTCCTGCATCTGCTCCTTAGAGTAGGTGACACCTGTCGGATTAGCTGGGTAGTTGAGAATAACCGCCTTGACGCGATCTCCTTGCTCTTCTATGGCCTTTTCTAAAGCCTCTGGACTGAGGATAAAGCGATTGTCTGTCGTATCGATTTCGACGACACTAGCCCCCATCAGTTTAATAATGGGTTCGTAACCAGGATAAGCAGGTGCTGGTAAGAGCACCACATCTCCCGGTTCCAATATAGCGGTCAAGGTCGCAGAAAGGGCCTCCGTTGCCCCAATCGTAACCAAAATTTCATCCTCTGGTCGATACTGTAGGTTATATTTTTCAGCTACAAACTGACTAGCAGCTTCTCGTAGAGCTAGCAAGCCACTCATCCCCGTATAATGACTCTGGTTGGCATCAATAGCTGCTTTTGCCGCTTCCTTTACATGATCCGGTGTCGTAAAATCTGGCTCACCCAAGGTCAAGCGTAAAATACCTGGAATAGAAGAAATGGCTTGGTCAAACTGACGAATCAAAGAAATCTCGATTCGATTCAAATTTTGATTAAACCGTTTTGTTAAATCCATAGCCACCTCCAAAAAAAGTTCTATCACCATTATACTATAAATGGAAAAGCATCGCAAAAAAGGGGCTAGTCCCCACTAAAATGATACAATAATGACCTTTCTCATCAAAAAAGGACTTAGCACATGCTAAATCCTCTCATTGAATAAATTTTACCAAATCTTTTCTATTCTTGACCACGTGTTGCAACATAATTCAACTGATCACCATGTTTCGCCAAGAAATCCTTCATTTCCGAATCCGGAATTTGACGAAGGTAGAGATTGGAACGGATAGTTTCATCTTCTTCGCGACAAGTAGACAAGACTAGGTACTTATCAGAAGCATTGATTTTAATATTTGGATTCTTTGTACGCGCTGACTCATAGATGTTTTTCAACTGGGTAATGAAATCTTCATCATCTGAAAAGCTGGTACGATAGAAAGCTGTTGTTTCAGGAACAATGACCAAGCCCATTGCTTCATAATAATACTTACGCTCAGGTGTTTCAATAACTACGTAAGGGTGCTGATTAAAGTACTCCTGGTTATCATAGAAGTTAACATCGTTAAACATCCGATGATCTTCAACCTGGCTACCACGAGCATGACCGAATAACCAGGTCAAACGATCACTAAAGTCTTTTTTATTATCAGTATCCATGAAAACAGTTCCCATTAAAGGTTGGTTTCCACCCTCAAAAGTTTTATCCAAATACGTAGCATTGTCCCCTGTTTGAACAACAGGCTCATCTAACTCAGTTCCTGGAGCATAAACATAGGCAATCGCTTCTGGATTGACAGAGGTTAATTGAGCAAAGCGGTTGGCTAAATACTCTTTTTCTTCTTGACTTGGCTCATACTTAACTTCCTTGACCTCTTTGCTACTTGCACTAGATGATGAGCTCATGTCCTTTTTATCAGATGAAGTCTGTTTCCCAAATGGGTTAAAGAGGACAAAACCACCTACAAGGGCAATAAGAGCAAGCAAAGCAAGAATAAGCGAAATGCCCTTTCTTTTAGAACTAGAATGTTTATCTGTACGATTCATAAAAATAAAATCCCCTATATACCGTTTACTCTAAAAAATAACACCGAGCCCGAAGGCTCAGTGATATTTAATTTAAGAGCTAATTAATAAAAATTATTTAACTGCGCTTGTTTTTGGAAGAGCTTTGTCAGCTTGTTTAGATCCAGCTTTACCAGCTGCTGCTGCTTTAGCTGCTTCTTCTGCTTTAGCTGCTTCTTCTTTAGATTGTTTAGCTGCTTCTTCTTTAGAAATTCCATGTTCTTTCAAGTAACGTGCGTTAGCTTGTTCTGGAGTTTCATTCAAGATGTAGTAAGAACCTTGTGCCTTGTCAGCAGTGTTGTATGTTTTTTGAGATTCTTGGATTTTAGCGTTACGAGCTGCATTACGAGCATTGTTCAATGCTGCTTCATAAGCTGCTTTCTTTCACCGTAAAGGTGTGAACCACCTTCAACAGCATCCAATTCAGCTTTAGCTGCAACTACTGCTGGGTCTTTTGCTGCTTCAGCATCAACGTTTTCTTGGTGACCACCAACATATTCGTTAGCTTTACGACCATTTTTAAACTCAGATTGAGCGTTGTAAGCATCGTTAACACCGCCACCAGTTACTGGTTGGTCGTAAGCACCTGGAGTGTTAGCTCCACCATTAATAGGGTTTTCATTTGCAAATGCTGGTGCTGCTGCTGCAAATACTGCAAGAGCTGCTACTGATGATAATAAAACTTTTTTCATTGTTTTATCTCCTTTTTTCATTTTAAAAAATAATTCGTTACTTCGTAACTATTACTAGTTTACTACGATATATTTTATTTGTCAATAAAATCTGACCTATTTTTTTAAAATTAATTTTTATATTTTTTTAGGTAAGAGAAGATTTGACTTTTAAAGTAGAAATCTTTTATTTTGTAAGTGTTTTACTTCTTTTATTTGATTGCACCACTTTTTGGCAAGGTCTTTTTGGGTAGACAAGGATCCATTCTATCCTCATTTTTTTGTGCTTCTTTCAACAACTCCTCCCTCTGATTTTTTATCTTACTTTCTTTTTTTAACCAGTTGAAAAACATATCTTTCCTTTCTTAAAAAAGAGGCTCTCTACAACCTCTTTTTTACATTTTTAAGATTTTTTCGCATTTCCAATTTCAAATAGAGGAGACAGAGGGCGTTTTTCATGGATGCGGATAATCGCTTCTGCCAATAGTTTTGCGATGGAGATTTGTTCAATTTTATCAATTAAGCGCTCTTCAGGTAGGTAAATGGTATCCAACACCACCAACTTCTTGATCGCTGATTTCTGAATATTGTCCATAGCTGGACCTGACAATACAGGGTGCGTACAACTTGCATAGACTTCTACAGCTCCTGCTTCAGCAAGTGCATCCGCAGCGTGGCAAATGGTTCCCGCAGTATCAATCATATCATCGATCAGGATACAAGTTTTCCCTTCGACATTCCCAATGATGTTCATGACTTCACTGGTGTTCATTTTATCGACACTCCGACGTTTATCAATAATAGCAATCGGTGTTTTCAAAAATTCAGCTAGCTTACGAGCACGAGTCACACCACCGTGGTCCGGACTGACTACCACATAGTCAGAGCCAACCATGCCACGACGTTCAAAGTAGTCTGCAATCAATGGAGCCCCCATCAAATGATCCACTGGAATATCAAAGAACCCTTGAATCTGAGCTGCATGCAAATCAATGGTTAAGAGACGGTCTACACCAGCAATCTCTAGCATATTGGCAACCAATTTGGATGTAATTGGCTCACGAGCACGAGCTTTACGGTCTTGACGAGCATAACCATAATAAGGCATCACTACATTAATAGTTTGAGCACTGGCACGTTTTAAAGCATCTACCATGATCAAAATTTCCATTAAATTATCATTTACAGGAGAGCTCGTAGATTGAAGAATATACACCTCTTTACCACGAATAGACTCCTCAATATTGACCTGGATTTCTCCATCTGAAAATTGACGTACGGTCGACTTACCAAGTGGCAATCCCATCTCCTTAGAGACACGTTCAGCCAAATCTTGGTTAGAAGATAAAGCAAACAGCATTAAATCCGAAAACGACATGATTTCCTCCACATAAATTTAACCACAATGTACAAATTGTACAAATCTTCTCTTTACCCATTGTAACGCTTTTTACATGATTTTTCAATCCATAATCCATCAAAAATTAAAATAGTAACTATAGTAAAAAACACCCACTTTTAGTGGGTGTTTTGAATTCTTAGTTTGGATAGATATAAGTAAGTGATCCTTGTGCATTCACTGGGTTAAACCATCCACGGTAGTTCCCAATGCTACGGATACCTAAGTAGTTAGATTCAGATACTTGGATACTTGTAGTAGATTGAACAGCTGTAACCACTGCCACGTGTCCATATCCACCGTCATTCCAACATGCAATAGCTCCAACTTGTGGTTGGCTACCAGTACGGAATCCAGCTGCTGCGGCACTTGCAGCCCACTGTGCTCCATTACCCCAGTAATCACCAGCCCAAGGTGCCAATACTTCGCACCCCAAGTACATTCACCTACAGGGTATGAACTTGCAGACGAGCTGTATGTTGGACGACTAGTTGCAGCAGGTGTAGCAACTGTTTGAGTTTGAACTGCTGGTGCTGCAGCAGGAGTTGAAACTGTTGCTTGAGGTTGTGCTGCTTCAGCTGCTGGTGTTTGAGTAGCAGCTTGCACTTGTGCTTGCAAGTTAGTGTTAGCAGATGCTTCTACAGCCTTACGTTGCTCTTCTTGTTGTGCACGGTAAGCTGCTTCAGCTGCTGCGGCTTCAGCTGCTGCTTTCTCAGCTGCCGCTTTTTCCGCAAGCAAAGCATTCTTTTCGTTTTCTGCAGTTGATTTTTCAGCTGCCAAATTCAATTGTGCAACCTTCAACTCAGCTTCTTTAGTTGTCAACGCTTGCGCATCTTCATCTAATTTTTGTTGGTTGGCAATCACAGTGTTGATTGCTTCATTGTTTTCTTTTTGCTTAGCGTCAATTGCTTCTTTATCGCGTTTTTGCTCTTCAAGCATTTTGTTGTTGGCACTAGCAATTTCATTCATTGCAGAAACACGAGAAATAGCTTCAGTCAAAGAACCAGAACTTACAATAGCATTAATGTAGCTTGTAGCAGTTCCTGTTGTTTGAGCACTACGTGCTTGGTTTGCCAATGATTCTTGACGAGCAACAATATTTTTAGAAAGCTCTTCAATTTCTGCTGAAAGTTTAGCAGACTCTTCATTCAAACGATCATTTTCAGCTTTAAGAGTTTCTTGTTGTTTTTTGATTTCAGAAACTTGAGATTGAATTTGATCAACTTCTGTTTGTGCGCTTTGTTCTTTTGAACTCAAATCAGCAATCTTACTATCTTGTGCAGCAATTTTATCATCAGTAGAATCAGCTCCTACAGAAATAACTGTACCTACTTGTGATAAAGCAACTGTACTAAGTAAAATAGTCGTTAATAATTTTTTCTTCATAAAATAAAAGACTCCTTCATATAAGACACTAACTAGTATAACAGAAAATGAAAGATTTTATGTTACGCCTTTGTTACATTTATTTCTATTGATGTATCAAAGTAACAAAAAAAGTTAGCTAGAATGCTAACTTGATTCTCTACGGAGAATGGGGGATTCGAACCCCCGCGCCAGTTACCCGACCTAACGATTTAGCAAACCGTCCTCTTCAGCCTCTTGAGTAATTCTCCAAAATGGGCACGAGTGGACTCGAACCACCGACCTCACGCTTATCAGGCGTGCGCTCTAACCACCTGAGCTACGCGCCCAAGTTAAAAACTTGGTAATGAACAAAAAGTTCAAAGCGGGTGACGAGAATCGAACTCGCGACAACAGCTTGGAAGGCTGTAGTTTTACCACTAAACTACACCCGCTTATTATTAAAGAAAATGGCGCGAGACGGAATCGAACCGCCGACACATGGAGCTTCAATCCATTGCTCTACCAACTGAGCTACCGAGCCAAATATTGCGGGAGCAGGATTTGAACCTACGACCTTCGGGTTATGAGCCCGACGAGCTACCGAGCTGCTCCATCCCGCGTTAATATTAAGGAGGATGTGGGATTCGAACCCACGCACGCTTTTACACGCCTGACGGTTTTCAAGACCGTTCCCTTCAGCCGGACTTGGGTAATCCTCCAGCTAATTATGGACCTTGTAGGACTTGAACCTACGACCACTCGGTTATGAGCCGAGAGCTCTAACCAGCTGAGCTAAAGGTCCGACAAGATCAATAGTATAGCGGCGAAGGGGATCGAACCCCCGACCTCCCGGGTATGAACCGGACGCTCTAGCCAGCTGAGCTACACCGCCATAAATCGGGAAGACAGGATTCGAACCTGCGACACCTTGGTCCCAAACCAAGTACTCTACCAAGCTGAGCTACTTCCCGAACTAAAGCTTACGCTTTATGCACCCTAGAGGAGTCGAACCTCTAACCGCCTGATTCGTAGTCAGGTACTCTATCCAGTTGAGCTAAGGGTGCTCGTTTCTATTCTATTGCTACATAGTCTTGCGACCATGCACCCTAGAGGAGTCGAACCTCTAACCGCCTGATTCGTAGTCAGGTACTCTATCCAGTTGAGCTAAGGGTGCTTCTTCTCCAACCTAAGTCTATGCCGAGGACCGGAATCGAACCGGTACGATCGTTACCAATCGCAGGATTTTAAGTCCTGTGCGTCTGCCAGTTCCGCCACCCCGGCCTCCTCAAGCGAACGACGGGATTCGAACCCGCGACCCCCACCTTGGCAAGGTGGTGTTCTACCACTGAACTACGTTCGCATCTGTTTCTTTATATAAAAAAATGCCGGCTACATGACTTGAACACGCGACCCTCTGATTACAAATCAGATGCTCTACCAACTGAGCTAAGCCGGCTCATTATTATTCTTTTATGCGGGTTAAGGGACTTGAACCCCCACGCCGTAAAGCGCCAGATCCTAAATCTGGTGCGTCTGCCAATTCCGCCAAACCCGCTATAATGACCCGTACTGGGCTCGAACCAGTGACCCATTGATTAAAAGTCAATTGCTCTACCAACTGAGCTAACGAGTCGTATCATTATCTGCTAGAAACTTCGTTTCTACGGTCCCGACGGGAATCGAACCCGCGATCTTCGCCGTGACAGGGCGACGTGATAACCGCTACACTACGGGACCTATGGGAGTTAACGGGATCGAACCGCTGACCCTCTGCTTGTAAGGCAGATGCTCTCCCAGCTGAGCTAAACTCCCAAATGGTCGTTTAACTCAGCCAACGGTGAGAAACTGCGTTTCTCTTATCCGCCGATTGGAATCTCGATTGCCTCTCAATTCCAACTAAGCTAAACTCCCAAATGAGCCTAGTTTCCACTAGACTCAACCTTGCTAAGCGACTACCATATCTCACAGGGGGCAACCCCCAACTACTTCCGGCGTTCTAGGGCTTAACTTCTGTGTTCGGCATGGGTACAGGTGTATCTCCTAGGCTATCGTCACTTAACTCTGAATGATGAACATTCAAAATTGAATACCTATATTCTAACAAAAATCTAAACTGCTGTAAATATCCTCAGTTACTTTTTGGATAAGTCCTCGAGCTATTAGTATTAGTCCGCTCCATTGCTCACACAACTTCCACTCCTAACCTATCTACCTGATCTTCTCTCAGGGCTCTTACTAACATATAGTTATGGGAAATCTCATCTTGAGGTGGGTTTCACACTTAGATGCTTTCAGCGTTTATCCCTTCCCTACATAGCTACCCAGCGATGCCTCTGGCGAGACAACTGGTACACCAGCGGTAAGTCCACTCTGGTCCTCTCGTACTAGGAGCAGATCCTCTCAAATTTCCTACGCCCGCGACGGATAGGGACCGAACTGTCTCACGACGTTCTGAACCCAGCTCGCGTGCCGCTTTAATGGGCGAACAGCCCAACCCTTGGGACCGACTACAGCCCCAGGATGCGACGAGCCGACATCGAGGTGCCAAACCTCCCCGTCGATGTGAACTCTTGGGGGAGATAAGCCTGTTATCCCCAGGGTAGCTTTTATCCGTTGAGCGATGGCCCTTCCATACGGAACCACCGGATCACTAAGCCCGACTTTCGTCCCTGCTCGAGTTGTAGCTCTCGCAGTCAAGCTCCCTTATACCTTTACACTCTGCGAATGATTTCCAACCATTCTGAGGGAACCTTTGGGCGCCTCCGTTACCTTTTAGGAGGCGACCGCCCCAGTCAAACTGCCCGTCAGACACTGTCTCCGATAGGGATCACCTATCCGGGTTAGAGTGGCCATAACACAAGGGTAGTATCCCAACAACGCCTCCATCGAAACTGGCGTCCCGATCTCTATGGCTCCTACCTATCCTGTACATGTGGCACAGACACTCAATATCAAACTGCAGTAAAGCTCCATGGGGTCTTTCCGTCCTGTCGCGGGTAACCTGCATCTTCACAGGTACTAAAATTTCACCGAGTCTCTCGTTGAGACAGTGCCCAAATCATTACGCCTTTCGTGCGGGTCGGAACTTACCCGACAAGGAATTTCGCTACCTTAGGACCGTTATAGTTACGGCCGCCGTTTACTGGGGCTTCAATTCATACCTTCGCTTACGCTAAGCACTCCTCTTAACCTTCCAGCACCGGGCAGGCGTCACCCCCTATACATCATCTTACGATTTAGCAGAGAGCTGTGTTTTTGATAAACAGTTGCTTGGGCCTATTCACTGCGGCTGACCTAAGTCAGCACCCCTTCTCCCGAAGTTACGGGGTCATTTTGCCGAGTTCCTTAACGAGAGTTCTCTCGCTCACCTGAGGCTACTCGCCTCGACTACCTGTGTCGGTTTGCGGTACGGGTAGAGTATGTTTAACGCTAGAAGCTTTTCTTGGCAGTGTGACATCACTAACTTCGCTACTAAACTTCGCTCCCCATCACAGCTCAATGTTATAGAACTAAGCATTTAACTCAATTCACACCTCACTGCTTAGACGTGCACTTCCAATCGCACGCTTTAGTTAGCCTACTGCGTCCCTCCATCACTACATACTCTAGTACAGGAATATCAACCTGTTGTCCATCGGATACACCTTTCGGTCTCTCCTTAGGTCCCGACTAACCCAGGGCGGACGAGCCTTCCCCTGGAAACCTTAGTCTTACGGTGGACAGGATTCTCACCTGTCTTTCGCTACTCATACCGGCATTCTCACTTCTATGCGTTCCAGCACTCCTCACGGTATACCTTCTTCACACATAGAACGCTCTCCTACCATACCATTAAAGGTATCCACAGCTTCGGTAAATTGTTTTAGCCCCGGTACATTTTCGGCGCAGGGTCACTCGACTAGTGAGCTATTACGCACTCTTTGAATGAATAGCTGCTTCTAAGCTAACATCCTAGTTGTCTGTGCAACCCCACATCCTTTTCCACTTAACAATTATTTTTGGGACCTTAGCTGGTGGTCTGGGCTGTTTCCCTTTCGACTACGGATCTTAGCACTCGCAGTCTGACTGCCGACCATAATTCATTGGCATTCGGAGTTTATCTGAGATTGGTAATCCGGGATGGACCCCTCACCCAAACAGTGCTCTACCTCCAAGAATCTTAATGTCGACGCTAGCCCTAAAGCTATTTCGGAAGAACCAGCTATCTCCAAGTTCGTTTGGAATTTCTCCGCTACCCACAAGTCATCCAAGCACTTTTCAACGTGCCCTGGTTCGGTCCTCCAGTGCGTTTTACCGCACCTTCAACCTGCTCATGGGTAGGTCACATGGTTTCGGGTCTACGACATAATACTAAAGCGCCCTATTCAGACTCGGTTTCCCTACGGCTCCGTCTCTTCAACTTAACCTCGCATCATATCGTAACTCGCCGGTTCATTCTACAAAAGGCACGCTCTCACCCATTAACGGGCTCGAACTTGTTGTAGGCACACGGTTTCAGGTTCTATTTCACTCCCCTCCCGGGGTGCTTTTCACCTTTCCCTCACGGTACTGGTTCACTATCGGTCACTAGGGAGTATTTAGGGTTGGGAGATGGTCCTCCCAGATTCCGACGAGATTCCACGTGTCTCGCCGTACTCAGGATACTGCTAGGTATAAAGACTATTTTAAATACGAGGCTGTTACTCTCTTTGGCCTACCTTCCCAGGTAGTTCTTCTATAATCTTTAAGTCCACATTGCAGTCCTACAACCCCGAAGAGTAAACTCTTCGGTTTGCCCTCCTGCCGTTTCGCTCGCCGCTACTAAGGCAATCGCTTTTGCTTTCTCTTCCTGCAGCTACTTAGATGTTTCAGTTCACTGCGTCTTCCTCCTCATATCCTTAACAGATATGGGTAACAGGTATTACCTGCTGGGTTCCCCCATTCGGACACCCCCGGATCTAAGCTTACTTACAGCTCCCCGAGGCATTTCGTCGTTTGTCACGTCCTTCTTCGGCTCCTAGTGCCAAGGCATCCACCGTGCGCCCTTATTAACTTAACCTTATTAACCTAATTTCTTAAAAAATTAGAAAACTCATTAAATATTCACAGCGTTTTCGGTTTATTTTCTTGTTACTATTTGATATAGATATTCAATTTTCAATGTTCATCCTTGGTGATCTCTCACCAATGGAGCCTAGCGGGATCGAACCGCTGACCTCCTGCGTGCAAAGCAGGCGCTCTCCCAGCTGAGCTAAGGCCCCACAAGACCTCTCAAAACTAAACAAGACGAACGTGCAGGTTTCCTTATCCTTAGAAAGGAGGTGATCCAGCCGCACCTTCCGATACGGCTACCTTGTTACGACTTCACCCCAATCATCTATCCCACCTTAGGCGGCTGGCTCCTAAAAGGTTACCTCACCGACTTCGGGTGTTACAAACTCTCGTGGTGTGACGGGCGGTGTGTACAAGGCCCGGGAACGTATTCACCGCGGCGTGCTGATCCGCGATTACTAGCGATTCCGACTTCATGTAGGCGAGTTGCAGCCTACAATCCGAACTGAGACTGGCTTTAAGAGATTAGCTTGCCGTCACCGACTTGCGACTCGTTGTACCAGCCATTGTAGCACGTGTGTAGCCCAGGTCATAAGGGGCATGATGATTTGACGTCATCCCCACCTTCCTCCGGTTTATTACCGGCAGTCTCGCTAGAGTGCCCAACTGAATGATGGCAACTAACAATAGGGGTTGCGCTCGTTGCGGGACTTAACCCAACATCTCACGACACGAGCTGACGACAACCATGCACCACCTGTCACCTCTGTCCCGAAGGAAAACTCTATCTCTAGAGCGGTCAGAGGGATGTCAAGACCTGGTAAGGTTCTTCGCGTTGCTTCGAATTAAACCACATGCTCCACCGCTTGTGCGGGCCCCCGTCAATTCCTTTGAGTTTCAACCTTGCGGTCGTACTCCCCAGGCGGAGTGCTTAATGCGTTAGCTGCGGCACTGAGTCCCGGAAAGGACCCAACACCTAGCACTCATCGTTTACGGCGTGGACTACCAGGGTATCTAATCCTGTTTGCTCCCCACGCTTTCGAGCCTCAGCGTCAGTTACAAGCCAGAGAGCCGCTTTCGCCACCGGTGTTCCTCCATATATCTACGCATTTCACCGCTACACATGGAATTCCACTCTCCCCTCTTGCACTCAAGTTAAACAGTTTCCAAAGCGTACTATGGTTAAGCCACAGCCTTTAACTTCAGACTTATCTAACCGCCTGCGCTCGCTTTACGCCCAATAAATCCGGATAACGCTCGGGACCTACGTATTACCGCGGCTGCTGGCACGTAGTTAGCCGTCCCTTTCTGGTAAGATACCGTCACAGTGTGAACTTTCCACTCTCACACTCGTTCTTCTCTTACAACAGAGCTTTACGATCCGAAAACCTTCTTCACTCACGCGGCGTTGCTCGGTCAGACTTCCGTCCATTGCCGAAGATTCCCTACTGCTGCCTCCCGTAGGAGTCTGGGCCGTGTCTCAGTCCCAGTGTGGCCGATCACCCTCTCAGGTCGGCTATGTATCGTCGCCTTGGTGAGCCGTTACCTCACCAACTAGCTAATACAACGCAGGTCCATCTGGTAGTGATGCAATTGCACCTTTCAAGCAGATATCATGCGATATCTACTGTTATGCGGTATTAGCTATCGTTTCCAATAGTTATCCCCCGCTACCAGGCAGGTTACCTACGCGTTACTCACCCGTTCGCAACTCATCCAGAAGAGCAAGCTCCTCCTTCAGCGTTCTACTTGCATGTATTAGGCACGCCGCCAGCGTTCATCCTGAGCCAGGATCAAACTCTCATTAAAATAATTGTTTGTCTTAAACTCATTCTGTCACTGACAGATTTATTGTTTTTTCATTGTTCAGTACTACAACATCAGTTGTAGCGCCCTGCACATTGGTTCGTCTTGTTCAGTTTTCAAAGGTCTTTGTCGCTCTCGCGCGACAACTATATTAGTATATCACGACCACATAACCTTGTCAATATCTTTTTTCTATTTTTTTAAATTTTTATTTTTTTATGAAAAAAGGATGCTTTTTTCATCCTTTTTCATAAATGATGATCCTTGAAATCTTTCAAGTATTCTTGGAGTCTTCTCCGCATTTTTGCTCGTCCAGAAAAACGTTGATTCATCAGAAGTTTATCATAGTCTTCTTTTTCTTGATCGGTTAGTTTTTCTCGGAATTCTTTTAGGGCTCCTCTTAACAGGACTAGTTCATCTAAAAAGAGTTCTTTTGATCGAAGTCGATGACTAATTTCTCCAATCTCTGTATAAGGTACCTTATTTAATTTCCTTTTATCACTCTCTTGTTTTCTAACTTTATCTTTATATGATTGCGAAACTTTGTTTTGAAGTAGGTTAATAGAATTTCTTCATTTTCTTCTACTTCAGGATTACTTATTTGTAGCTCATATAAGACCAGTCTACCTTCTTGTTCCCAATCTGCGTGATCCCAAAGATGAATATAAAATTCCTTTTCGCATTTCCATACTATCCATTTTACTTTTTCATATGATTTTTTAAAGTTCATTGGACCTCCTTTCTAACTTGTCTTCATTTTAAAGGAGGTTTGGATTTATTTGGGTTTATTTTCTATTTGGAATCTTTTTTAACTCTAATCGGTCATTATTTTGATAAGAATGTCAGAATAATAGTTTTATCAAACAAAAAAAGTTGCTACGAATGTAACAACTTTTTGCGATAGTCCGTACGGGATTCGAACCCGTGTTACCGCCGTGAAAAGGCGGTGTCTTAACCCCTTGACCAACGGACCATTTTTACAACGTAATCTATTATATCAGTTCATTTTCATCTGTCAACACTTTTTTGAAAAAAAGAGCCGAAATTTCAGCTCCCTTGAATGTAGACAAACTATTGTTTTACATAAAAAAGCAAGATGCTTTTCAAAAAATTACTTTTATTTTTAGTCATTTAGGAAGATTAGAAACTTTTCCGCCGTGAGAAAAGTGCCTGAAACGTAATAGTTTCAGGCACTCGGAATTATTAAGATATTAGGCTCAATAATTAGTCATGGAACTTCTTAGAAGTTCGCCGACGTCCGATTTCACCTAAGGAAAGTTTTTAGAAGACTTTATCTTCAATCTGAGGAGCCGAAATTTCGGTTCCTTCTAAATACTTTAGAAGACTATAAAGTTTATTACTTATTTTCTTCCATTTTAGATTTAATTTCTTCATAGGATAATGGTTTAGATTCTTTTTCTAATTCTAAATCAGTATCTTCTGGCATTTTACCTGTTTCATACAATGACTTAATTTGAACACTGTCCAAGGTTTCGTATTTCAACAAAGCTTCCGCAATCAACTTGTGGGTCTCACGATTGTTCTGGATGATTTCAGCTGCTTTATTGCGAGCTTCATTCAAAAGACTTCTTACTTCCTCATCGATTTCATATGCTGTTTGCTCTGAAATGAATTTTTGAGTCGTTTGAGCTCCAAACATAGCATGGTTACCTTCGTATTGAACTGGACCAAGTTTTTCACTCATTCCATATTCCGTTACCATAGCACGCGCCATTTGGGTCGCTTGCTCAAAGTCATTGGAAGCCCCTGTGGTTTGAACGTTGAAGATGATTTCTTCTGCAACACGTCCCCCCATCAATCCAGCCAATTGTTCTTTCATATCTTCTTTTGAAAGAAGCATTTGGTCTTCTTTTGGAAGAGCAATCATATAACCACCAGCACGTCCACGTGGAACGATGGTCACCTTGTGAACAACACGAGCATTAGATAAGACTAATCCGACAATGGTATGTCCTGCCTCATGGTAAGCAACCAATTCGCGTTCCTTTTGAGAAACTGTTCGGTCTTTCTTAGAAGGACCAGCAATCACACGGTCTTCTGCTTCATCAATATCAGATGCATCAATAACCTTCTTATTGCGACGGGCCGCTACCAGAGCTGCTTCGTTTAAGACATTTTCAAGATCCGCTCCAACAAATCCTGGTGTTTGTTGGGCAACTAGTTTCAAGTCGACATCTTTGGCTAATGGTTTGTTTTTAGCATGAACACGCAAGATAGCTTCGCGTCCTTTTACATCAGGACGACCAACTAAAACCTTCCTGTCAAAACGCCCTGGGCGAAGGAGGGCTGGGTCCAAAACATCTGAACGGTTAGTGGCTGCAATCACGATGATGCCTTCGTTTCCTTCAAAACCATCCATCTCAATCAAGAGCTGGTTGAGGGTTTGTTCCCGTTCATCATTTCCCCCGCCAAGGCCAACTCCCCGTTGACGTCCAACAGCATCGATTTCATCGATAAAAATAATGGCTGGAGCTGCTTTTTTAGCATCTTCAAATAGAGAACGAACCCGGCTTGCACCGACACCAACAAACATTTCAACGAAGTCAGAACCTGAAATACTAAAGAATGGTACGCCGGCTTCACCTGCAACTGCCTTAGCAAGTAATGTTTTACCAGTTCCCGGAGGGCCTTCAAGAAGAACACCTGCTGGGATACGGGCACCCAATTTTTGTAAAAGCGTTTTGGATCTTTTTAAGAATTCAACCACTTCAACAAGTTCTTGTTTTTCTTCTTCAGCCCCTGCAACATCTGAAAAAAACGAACCTTGATATCTTCTTTATTGGTAGCACGCGCTTTGTTACGGCCGAAAGTTCATAGCACCGCGGGCACCACCGCCACCACCTTGATTCATCATGGAGAAGAAGAAGAACATGACAATCACAAAGGGAACGATTGAAGTCAGAATGGTAATCCACATTCCACTTGAGCTTTCCCGTTTAATAGTGATGTCAGCCTTATGTTCGGATGCTAAGTTTTGTAATTCTTGAACAGTCAAATCAGACGGTAAGATCACACTTGTGAAGCGAGTCACCTTACTTGGACTTGGAGTGAAAAATTGAACCCCTGTATCATCCTTGCTGGTTTTTGCTTTGTTATAGGTACCGGAAATTTCAATGACACTACCGTTTGGCTGATAGCTAATTTCCTTGACGTTGTCTGATTTAAGCTCTTTTACCAATTCTGTATAATTGATTTGCTGACTTTGTCCGATACTATTTCCAGCAAAGAAATATTGAAAACCTGTAACAGCAGCTACAATAATCAATAAGTACAGAAAAGGATTTCGAACAAAACCATTGTTTTTGTTATTTTTCATCTATTTTCCTCTATTTTGAATACACTTCTTCTTTTAATACTCCGATATAAGGAAGATTTCGATAGTTTTCATCGTAGTCTAAACCATAGCCCACAACAAACTCGTTTGGAATGGTAAGCAAGTGTAATCTGCTTCAATCTCAACCAAGCGTCCTTCAGGTTTATCCAACAAGGTAGCAATTTTAACAGATGCTGGTTGACGTCCTTCAAATAATTCTTTCAAACTCTTAAGAGTTTTACCAGTATCAATGATATCTTCAACAAAGAGAATATCTCGACCCTTAATGTCTTGGTCCATATCTTTGATGATATTAATCACGCCTGAGCTTGATGTTCCACCATGATAGCTAGACACTAGCATAAAATCCAACTCAATATGCGTATCAATATGTTTGATCAATTCTGCCATAAATGGGACTGACCCTTTTAAAATCCCTACTAAAATTGGATTTTTCCCTTGGTAATCTTCTGTCAGTTTTTGACCAAGTTCACGTGTTGCAGTCACGATTTCATCGTGGGAAATGAGTATCTTTTTGATATCTTGTTCTAACATCTTTTTTACCTATCTATTTTCTGGATATAAATTGTATCCTTCATTATACCATTTTTTAATTCCTTACTCAAATCACTGATCGCAATTTCAGGAATAGCCAGTATTTGTTTATCTTGTTCTAAAACCACCAGATTGTTTCGTTGATTTAAAGGGATTTTTTGGTTAATCAACAATCTGCTAATTTTTCTATGGTGACCGTTCATCAGAATACGATCTCCCCTTTTACGGGGGCGAATAAAAACTGGGTGGTTGTTTGGAAGTGGGATTGCCTCCATATATGAATCGCTTGGTTCCACTCCAAATAAAAAGCGATAAGCACCTACTGTCTTTATGGTTCCAAATTGTAACAAATCTTCTGACATTCGGTCATCCGTCCTACGACTGATTTTCCGAATTTCAAAATAGTGATAGTCTTTGTAAAGTTCATAACCATTCTTTAGAACTTGTTGCGTATTGGACTTAGTCACTACTATTCTGTGTAATTGTTCAAATTGTGCCCGACTCAATTGCAAATCTGGAAAACTAGCTAGATACTCTTCCAGCAAATAAATCTGAACAGCTGGTGATTGCTTTTGAAACTGTGTCACATCTTGTGGATTCAAATCTTTGGTCAACTCTTTTAAAGCCTGGTGCCAATGACTGAGATCCTCTCCTAAGTTGACTAAAGCACTCGTCACTTGAGGATTTTCTTCTTCTAACAGTGGGAGATAACGATGGCGGATACGGTTACGGAAATAGTCCAAGGAGCGGTTGCTCTTATCCTCATAATGAAAAATTTCTGGAAAATCCTTTTTTTTGAAATGTAAGAGGGGACGGATCAACACACCCTGTCCAAATGGTTGTTTTAAAGGAATACCTTTTAAATGCCGTGGACGACTCCCACGAATCAGACGCATTAAATCGTTTCTGCCTGATCATCCATATGATGAGCGGTGACGAGAGCGCTACAAGCTTCTTCTTTCATAACTTTTTCAAAGAAATCATAGCGGAATTGTCTAGCTCGGCTTTCAGAAAAAGGACCAGAGAAATGGGCAACCTTCAGCGGTAGATGTTTTGCTTCAGCTAATGCTCGAATTCCTCTTTCTTCTTGGTCAGCTTCAATGCGTTGGTGATGATTGACATGAGCAAGTACGAGGTCGATTCCTAATTGGTGCCGATAATGGTAGAGCCAATCCAGTAAGGTCATGGAGTCCACCCCTCCTGATAAAGCCAAAAGGACTTTTTGATGAGATTCAAAAAGCCCCTCCTTTTAAACAGAACTGAAGAAATTTATCTTTCATTACTGTAAGACCTCATAAATATCTTTTGGCAATTGCTGAGATAGTCTCGTAATCAGAGTGATCCGTAAAAAAATAGCTAAAAATAAATGGTGATTCTGTATAAACAATGGCGACATCATGACGGAAATCATAGGCATCTCCAATCTTGTGAGCGACCTTGACTGGGATATCTTTTGAAATTCGTTGATCATCAAAGCGAGTCTCTGACAGAGCATCAATGATTCCACCATTTTGTTGGTAGATAGCTTCCATGACATTTCCTGCCATTTTTGGAGATGCCATTCTAGTTTCTACATTCCACGTTTTTCCTGCAATCTTATTGGTCACCTTTTGAAATTCTTTGTCTGATTGATGCGTTACATAATAGCCTAAAATGTTTTGCGCAACATTATCAGATTCTTTTGCCACCCGATTAATCAAATCAGCGACGGTATATTCCTTATCATCCGGTGTTTTTGAAATACTTCCACTGCCTTCCGGTTCATAAGCTCCTGGATAATCATTGACTTCTTTTGTATATTTTAAAGGAGTCTGCAAATCTACACGGTTTTCGTTTACCTCTTTTTGAGTATAGTACAAATACAAGAGCTTGGCTATACTAGCAGAATACATTTCCTGGTCTTCATGTATCCCAGCAGTCTTTCCAGTATCCACCTGCTTCACGTAAACTGCAATTCCGTCTTTGTTGTACTTCTGATTGAGAATCTCTTGGACTTTTTCCATCCGATTATCTGTAGCAGAAAGTTCATCTTTTGCAATCCATCCCTGGCCAGAAATTTCTAGGTAGGTCCCTTTTAAAGTTTTGGCAGTCTTGGTGATTTCAACCTTACTATAGGGGGTCAGACTTGTTTTTTTGCTTTGCGCCATTTACCAAGGGTTGATCATAAACTGTAAAAGAGGATGTCAGCCACATGGTCTTTTTTTCTTCTGTTAATTCCAAAATCGAATCTTCGTAAATTTGATCTTGATCAGCTACTACATACTGTTTATTCGATAATTTAAAAACAGATTTCCCTTGGTCGTTCACAAACAATTGATCAACAGTAAAGGGAGTATCTGGCTTTGATTTCCCCAGCTTTTTGACGCAATTCTGGATCCGAATAGGTCACGATTGGCTGATAAACATTCGGATTGGACGGTATGGAGACAAAGAAATGATCCTGAGTCCCTATTTGACTAGTGTATGAAGAATCAGCAGTCAGTGGAACTTGGACTTGGGATGAATCAGATAAGGGTTGGGTGACTAAGAAAGTAGGAAAAATCATCCAATAAACTAACTTATTCATCCTTGCTCCTTTCCTGAGTTTCTTCTTGCAATTTTAAGGCTTGATTTTTTTTAGCTAACTCTTCTAATTTTGTATCAGAATATTCTAGAAATTGTTGAACGGTTTTTACAATATTTTCCATTATTTCGGTAATAAATTAGGTATCGTATAAATATATTCGCCATCTTTAGAGAAGGAATATTTTGCGCGTGCATATTTTGCAGCGTATTCGTCATCCTTCAATTTCTCTACGATATCCTTTTGATATTCTTTTTCCTCAAGGGTTTGCTGATATTGTTCTTGCAATTGAACGTATTGTTGTTTGCGTTTTTGAAGCGTCTGGTAACTCTGAGCCAGATTATAAGTTGGGAGAATAAACAATAAAATAATTAAAATGAGAACCCAACCCATAAAACGGTTCTGTTTTTTTCGCTCCTCATTCTGGTATTTCTGACGCTGATGTTCGTCTTGAATATACCGATTATTCATTTGTACAATATTTTTAGGCATCTTCTTCTATCCTTGTTTCACGAATGATTTCATACATTTTAGACGCATCTTCTTTTTTAGTACTATCTAACATTTCCAACACTTTTACTGTCAATAGCTTATTTCCAAAGCGAACTTCGACTTCGTCATTTACCTTCAAGTCGGTTGAACTTTTCGCTAGGACCCCATTGACTTTGATGCGCCCCTTATCGGCTACTTCTTTAGCTACAGGGCGTCTTTTGATAATGCGGGAAACTTTTAAATATTTATCTAATCTCATCGTATCACCTCTAATGTATTATTGTACCATTTTTTTAGAAAGAGCCTAGTAAAATCTTTCTTCCTAGTCTTGATTTTCCATTTTTTCCTGCTTGATGGCCAGTAATTTTTCCCCAAATTGTCGCAAGCCTTCTAAAATTTCGAAGTCTTTTTTATTTCGCACATCAAAGATTAATTCAATCAATCCTTGGCTTTCTGCAATACGAGCTTTTAAATTAGTTGCTGATAAGGCAGCAAAATAATCTTGAGTCAAGAAAAGTTGCTTGGTAATTGGCTCAAATTTCACCGTTAGTTGATTGTCTTTTCGATCAACCACTTTAACAAAGACCTGATCCAGATAAGATTTGATAAACCCTATTTCTAGGAGATAGGCTACCACATCAGGATATTCTCCGAAACGATCAATCAATTCATCTTGCAGCAGTTCATAATCTTCTTGAACTTGTATTTCTCGAATACGTTTGTAAATTTCAATTTTTGACGTTCATCGGAGATATAATCACTTGGAATGTAGGCATCAATTTGGAGATTGAGCTCCGCATTTCCTTTTTGGCGTTTTTTCTCTTTTCCTTGTTTCTTCTCAATAGCAGCTTCGAGTAACTGTGAATACATTTCAAATCCGACGGAATCGATAAAACCAGATTGAGAAGCCCCTAAAATATTCCCGGCACCACGAATAGACAAATCTCGCATAGCAATCTTAAAACCAGACCCCAATTCAGTGAATCCTTTAATGGCTTCAAGACGCTTTTCAGAAACTTCTGTCAAGGTTTTGTCCGGCCGGTACATCAAATAAGCATAGGCAATGCGATTGCTTCGTCCAACCCGTCCTCGCAATTGGTAAAGGGTAGACAAGCCCATATGGTCGGCATTTTCAATAAAGAGGGTATTGGCATTGGGGATATCCACACCTGTTTCAATAATGGTGGTCGTAACTAAAATATCATACTCACCTTCAATGAAATCCATCAAGGTGTTTTCCAACCGTACCTCACTCATCTGTCCATGGACAAACCCAATAGAGGCTTCCGGTACCAATTCTTGTAACTCTGAAACTTTTTGCTCAATGGTATCTACCTTGTTGTAGAGATAATAAACCTGACCTCCCCGATCCATCTCCCGACGAATAGCATCTCGGATAATGGTTGGATTGGTTTCTAAGACATAGGTTTGAACAGGATAACGATTGGTCGGCGGGGTTTCAATAACAGACAAATCCCGAATCCCCAGCATAGACATGTGGAGGGTCCGAGGGATGGGCGTTGCCGTCAAGGTTAAGACATCGACCTTTTTCTTTAACTCCTTGAGGGTTTCCTTGTGTTTGACACCGAACCGTTGCTCCTCATCAATAACGATAAGACCGAGATCCGCAAATTCCACATCCTTAGATAAGAGACGGTGGGTTCCAATCAAAATATCGACCTGGCCTTTTTTTAGTTTTTCCAAGGTTTCTTTTTGCTCAGCACGACTCCGGAAACGACTCAAGACATCAACTTCTACTGGAAAGGCCTCGAAACGTTCTTTGAAATTAGCATAGTGCTGTTGAGCTAGGACTGTTGTCGGAACTAAGACAGCCACTTGTTTATGGTCTTTGACAGCTTTAAAGGCCGCTCGCATAGCAACTTCTGTCTTCCCAAAGCCCACGTCTCCGACCAAGAGGCGATCCATAGGGCTTGAAGATTCCATATCCTTCTTGATTTCTTGGATAGAGCGAATCTGATCATCTGTTTCAACATAGGGAAAAGCCTGATCAAAAGCTTCTTGGTTCTCATCGTCTGGAGTAAAGGCAAAGCCTTGCAATTGGCTTCGCTCTGCATAAAGTTGAATCAGATCATCTGCAATATCCTCTACTTCCTGACGGACCTTTTGTTTGGCCTTTTGGAAGCGACCATCGTTGAGTTTGTTGATTTTAGGAGGTTTGCCATCACTCGCCACATACTTGGACAGCATTTGGATTTGATCCACAGGGATGGAAATCCGGTCTCCATTTTGATATTGGATGGAAACATAGTCTCGGTGGACACCAGAAATTTCAATGGTTTCTAGTCCCAAATACTGACCAATTCCATGAACCTGGTGAACGACGTAGTCACCCTTTTCCAACTCATTGTAGTTTTTTAACCGCTCCGCGTTAGAAATAGTTTGCCGACGAATCTTTCGTTTAACCTTTCTGGAAGATTTCTGTCTCTGTAATCAGGACAATCTTCTCATCCACAAAGTGAAAACCACGCGCTAACCCACCGATGACCAACTGGCTCTGTCCTGGATAAAGCTGATCGGGTGCAAGATAATCCAGTTGGATCCCGTAGTCTCTCAAGTGCTCTTGTAACTGGTGGAGGCCTTGTTTACTCGTCACCTGAAGAATGACTGTGTAGTCTTGTTTACGGAAACGGTCAATTTCATCTTTTAAAAGAGAGAACTGACTGAAGAATTCCTGCATGGGGTATTGGTTAAAAGAATAGAGGGCATCAAATCGCAGATTTCCCAAGCCTTTTTGAAAATTTGAAAAATAAGAAGCTGGTTTATAAGTGCGTAAGAGTTCGCTATTATCCGCAAAATACTGGGCTTCAGCGAAAGAGCGACTCTTTTGTAGGTCCTCTGTCAAAAGGTTAGCAACGTCTAAATCAAACCGCGCCTCCTGATCCATGATTTTATGGTAATCATCCAAAAACAGAGGAGCATGTTTTGGGAGATAGTCAAAAAGGGTGTAGGTTTGCTGATAAAAAAGAGAGAGAAATTTTCGACTATCTGCATGGAGACGCTGGTGATGCGCTTCTGTGAGTATCTCAGTCAAATAGGATTTGAACTCTGGATGAGGACTTTTTTGAATCAGATTTTCTAGATTCTTCTGTCCTCTTAGAAAATCATCTTTAGTTAGTAACATATCACTAACTGGATGAACTATTACCGCATCTAGATTTTCTAGTGAACGTTGAGTCTCTGGAGAAAAGGTCCGAATGCCATCAATCTCATCTCCAAAAAATTCCAGGCGATAAGGGAAATCTTGACTGGCTTCAAAAAGATCTACAATATCCCCTCGAAGACTAAACTCTCCCTGTTGGCTTACCTGTGAAACCTTTTGATAGCCCATAGCCAGTAGGGTATCTTTCAATTCTGTCAGATTTCTTTCTTCTCCAACAGAGAAAGACTGAATCATAGAGCTGACAGTCTTTGGATTAGGTAAGAGCAAACGACTACCACTTACATTGGCAATGACGATCCCTTCTTTTTCTGGAGCTAAAAGAAAATCCAGAGCTTCCAGACGAGAAAAAGACCCGTTCCTGGGAAGCAAAGACAAACTCTGCCAAAGGATTGTCATCTCCGAGGAAAAGATAGACCTTTTCTTCGCCTAATAATCCCAATAAATCACTGGCGAGCCGTTCTGCTTCATTTTGGGAAGAGGTCAAGACCAAGACCTTGTGTCCGTCTTCGACAACTGTCGCCATGGTAATGGCTTTTGTAGACGAAGACAGTCCTAGTAGAAGAGAGCGACTTCTTTTTTGCTGGTCTTGTTGCCATTTTCTGATATCTTTTATTCTGTTGAAATAGATCAACCAGTGTCTTATATTTATCCATTGTATTGTTGCATTGTTTTTTCAAACTGCCCTTCTTTTAAATAAAAACGAAGGGCTTCTTCTGATTTGTCGATAGCAAGGAGGATGGTGGCATAATCATCCTGATCGAATTTTCCTAAGACATGGTGGACTACTGACATGCCATGCTTGGGTCTTCCGATTCCAATCTTGATGCGATTAAAGGTCTGAGTGCCAATATGGTTGATGATCGACTTGATTCCGTTGTGGCCTCCAGCTGATCCTTTGGCCCGAAGGCGAATCTTGCCGACTTCCATATCCAAGTCGTCATAAATAACGACCAAATCTTCCACCTCTAAACCATAATAGGTCAAAAGCGCGTGTACGGCCTTGCCACTCTCATTCATAAAAGTGGTTGGCTTGACCAAAAAGACCTTTTCTCCATCTATAAAGGTGGAGGTAACATCTGCTTGAAAAATCTTATCATGTGAAAAGGTGAGGTTGAGAGATTTTGCCAGCTGATCCACTAACATAAAGCCTACATTGTGTTTGGTTTCCACATATTTATCTCCCGGATTTCCCAATCCGACGATTAATTTTGTCATTTACTTTCCCTTTCAAAAGCCAAAAGGGTTGGAATTTTTTTCCAACCTTTTGGTTATTTACTTATTTTCTTTATACATTGAAGCGGAATTCCATGATGTCGCCATCTTGAACGACATATTCTTTTCCTTCTTCACGCAAACGTCCTGCTTCTTTTACAGCCTTTTCAGATCCATATTTGACCAAATCATCATAAGACATGGTCACAGCACGGATAAATCCTTTTTCAAAGTCTGAGTGGATAATTCCAGCTGCTTGAGGAGCTTTCATACCACGTTTGAAGGTCCAAGCGCGAACTTCTTTTTCACCAGCTGTGAAGTAAGTTCCAAGTCCGAGCAAGTGATAAGCTGCACGCGTCAACTTATCCACACCTGATTCTGTCAAACCAATGGCTTCAAGAAACTCTTTTTTATCTTCATCGTCTAACTCAGAAATTTCTTCCTCCGCACGCGCAGAAATCACTACTACTTCTGCATTTTCTGTTTCTGCGAATTCACGAATTTGCTTCACATAATCGATCGAATCTGGGTCTCCAACCACATCCTCATCCACATTCGCTACATACAGAACTGGTTTAGTGGTCAAGAGGAAGAGACCTTTGACAACTTTTTGTTCTTCGTCTGTGAATTCGATGGTACGAGCTGACTTCCCATCTTCAAGCACTGGCTTAATCTTTTGGAGGACATTAAATTCTGCAACGGAATCCTTGTCCTTTTGTGTACGGGCCATCTTTCCACACGCGCATAGCGTTTATTCACAGATTCTAAGTCAGCTAGAATCAATTCTAGGTTAATGGTATCAATATCTGCTAGTGGATCGACAAAGGCATCTTCACGGCCTTGCTCCCGCATGACATTTTCATCATCAAAAGCACGTACCACATGGACAATAGCATCCACTTCACGGATGTTGGCCAAGAATTTATTACCGAGACCTTCTCCTTTTGACGCACCTTTTACAATCCCTGCAATATCTGTGAATTCAAAAGTTGTCGGAACTGTCTTCTTAGGAGTGATCATTTCCGTTAATTTTTGGAGGCGTTCATCTGGAACTTCTACCATTCCAACGTTTGGATCAATGGTCGCAAAGGGATAGTTTGCAGCCTCTGCTCCTGCTTTTGTAATTGCGTTGAATAGGGTTGATTTACCAACGTTTGGCAAACCAACGATACCTGCTGTTAAAGCCATTTATCTTCTTCTCCGTTCACATTTCAATCCCTTTTATTATAACATAATTCAAAGCACAAGATAATGAAAAAATGCTCTCTCTTAAAACTAAAAGTCACCTGTCCAATCCTGTAAGAATATGGTATAATCAAACCAACAATAATAAAGGAGTTTTCGTCATGAAAAAACTATCAATTAAATCGATCCTTCTGCCTCTTTTAGCAGTCTTTACCCTATTTCTTCTGGGAGCTTGTGGACAAAAGGGTACCTTCAATTAATTAACCAAGATAAGAAAACTGATATTCGTTTGATTGTTGAATATCAGGGTGATAAAATTCTAAGTACAGATTCTACAACTGTTATTTACTACGAAGGAGCAGGATTGCCAAAAGAACAATTAAAAAAAGTTATTGATGAATACGATGAGAAATTCAAAGATGTCAAAGGATTCTCACACTCTGCAGAATATAAAGATGACTATGTTGTTGAGAAAACAAAGATTGATTATACCAAGGCAGATTTAAAAGAATTACAAGAAAATCAGTTAATTGCTACACAAGAAAATCAAAATGTTGATTACATTGGCTACAAGACAACACTTAAAACCTTTAAATCTAATGGCTTCAAAGAAGTAAAAGATGGAAAATTTGAAGAATTAAAATAATACAAAAGGTTCAGTCACATAGATGACTGAACCTTTTACAATACTTTTTTCATTTTTCGATCAAAATCATGACGACTCATCATGACTATATGATCACAATTGCTACAACGAATTTTAATATCTGCCCCTACTCGCCGAATTTCCCAACGATTGGCTTTTTTCCCTGTTGCTTTAATAATACAAGCATGGGATTTTTTCATTTCTACAAAATCACCGACCTGATACATGGATTTTCCTTTCATCAACATAGAAGACGAAAAGCTAGCCTGTTCAATGCTAGCTTTTGGCCCTTAATTGGTCCGAACTGGTGTAATTAATTGAATGAAGCGTTCAGATTCCTCTGCTGGTACCAATGTAAAGGGACGAACTGCAGAGATAAAGCGAATGACGACTTTTTCACTTTCAATGGCTTTCAAAGCGTCGATTAAATAAGTTGGATTAAAGCTGATGTTTAAATCATCTCCCGAAACTGCTTCTGTATCAATTTCTTCATTCACGCGCCCTACTTCAGGAGAATTTACGTGGGCAGAAACAACCCCACTAGCGATTTCTAATTTAACAGTACCGTTTTGAGTAGCATTAGACAACAGGCGGGCCCGTTCCATGGCTTGGCGAAGATGAGCAACTTTAAAGGTTACTTCCGAACTAAACTCTGTTGGAATCAAGCGATCCGTATCTGGATAGTTTCCTTCCAACAGGCGTGTGTAGAAACTGATATTGTCACTTCTAAATAAAATCTGGTTATTGGCAAAGAAGACTTCAACCTGTTCAATCTCATCTGAAAAGACAGACGTTAATTCGCGTAAAGAACGGCTTGGAATCACAACATCAAAGTTATCCCCATTTTTTTCAAGGGTAATATTTTTTTGACTCATTCGATGAGAATCCGTTGCCACCGTTTTTAATTCCTTGTGATCAGAAAGAACAAAATGAACTCCTGTCAAAATCGGACGACTTTCTTGGGTGCTTGCTGCAAAAGCTGTCTCAGAAATGATTTTCTTCAAGGTTTGAATTGGGAGCGTTAGAGGGTTGCTGGCTGAAATTTCTTGAATACGAGGATATTGTTCTGCATCTTTTCCTTTAAGGGTAATTTCTGATTTTCCACTAACTAATACAATTTGTTTTTGTTCGATTTCTTTCACATCTAAAACGACATCTGGTAGACTGGACACAACATTGATAAAGAAAGTTGCTTCTAAAAGAATAGCACCTGGTGTCGTTACTAGAAGGCCTGCATTTTCATCTTTAACAGAAATAAAGTATTCGATTGAGATTTGTCCATTTGATCCAATGAGAGTAATCCCTTCAGAAGTGACATCAATCTTAATAGTGGATAAGATTGGAATTGCATTTTTTGAACTAATGGCTCTTTTTGTCGTATTTAAAGCTTGTAGGAAATAAGCCTTGTTAATAGAGAAATTGATCATGAGATCTCCTTTTATTATTTTAGTATTAGTAAGTTAATAGTAATAGTAGAGTGTGTGGAACATGTGGAAAACTCTTCTAAAGCCAGACAGGAATTGAAAAGTTCCTTGTTCACAACATGTGGAAAAAGAAGCAATTTTTTCTAGGATTGTCCACATGGGATTACTTTAATTTTTTCTTGATGGTTTGAATCTCGAGTCTGAGATTGTCATCAATTTCGATCATCCCTTTGATTTTTTTCATAAGCATGCATGACCGTTGTGTGGTCTTTTCCTCCAAATTCACGACCGATACGAGGAAGACTATTGTCGGTCATCTCGCGGGCGAGGTACATAGCTACTTGTCGAGCTAGGACAATATTTTGAACCCGTCGAGAGCCTTTCATTTCATTGACACTGACATTGTAAAAATTTTTCCAACTTCTGTTTGAATCTTTTCAATAGGAATCACCGTAATTTGTAAGGCTTCATTCTTACGAGCTCGAATGGCTTCAGCTGCGACATCAATTGTAATATCTTTGATTTTTTTAACTCTTGCCACAGAGAGATATCATTCAACGCACCTTCTAAGTCTCGGACGTTAGAATCAAATTGACCTGCTAGGTATTCGAGTGTATCATCCGGGAAAGTAAAGTCCAGGTCTTCTATTTTATTTCTCAAAATAGCGATTCGAGTTTCAAAAATCTGGCGGTGTAATATTTTGCGTCAAGCCCCACTTAAAGCGCGTGACTAGACGTTCTTCTAAGCTATCTAAATGATCAGGACTACGATCGCTTGTTAGGACAATCTGCTTATTATCCCCATAAAGAGCATTAAAAGTATTAAAGAACTCTTCTTGAGTTGTAACCTTTTTTCCTCCAAGCGATTGAATATCATCAATTAAGAGCAAATCCAAGTTTCGATAGGTTTTTTTAAAGGTATCCATATCATTGAGGCGAAGACGTTCTAAAAATTCATTGATAAAGGATTCTGCTGGGATGTATTTTACTCGAGCATTTGGGTAGTTTTCCATAATCTGATTCCCAATCGCGTTGAGCAAATGCGTTTTACCTAAACCGGGTCCTCCATAGATAAATAAAGGATTATAAGTGGTAGCAAGGTTTTCAGAAACTGCTAAAGCGGCAGCCAAAGCCCATTGATTTCCATCTCCACTTACAAAAATTATCAAAGGTGTATTTCTTTCTTAATCCTGTTTGGATAGGAGGTAAATCTACTATCGGAGCATGGCTCACTGCATAGTCTCTATTCATTTCTGAAAGGGGAATAAACTCTTTTTCTTCTTCCTCTTCTTCAAGATTGAATTGATAGGAAATGGTTAATTCTACTGCATAAATTTCAAATCCAGCAGTCAAAATCACCTTTGTCATATTCTCTTCCCAGAATAATTTTTTTACTTCTGCATCTAAATAAATAACGGCTTCTTGTTGATCGACTTTGATGAGTCTTGAAGTAAGGACAAAATAGTCAAAGATTTCTTTTTTAAATGTCTTTTTACTTAATTCAATCACACGATTCCAGAATGTTTCTTCTCTTGACACTTATCGCCCTCCTATTCATTTTTACTTGCTATGTTTTTCTTATTTTATCATAAAAGGAGGGAGTTTTCCACAACTTGTTCTGAGGGAATAAAAAAGAGTTTTTTCCACAATATGCGAATAGTTATCCCCAATGTGTGTAGAAGTTTTCCACAAGTTGGGGAAAAGAGAAAAGAAAGTAGGAATATCATGCAAGGAGGAGTTGTAAAGAAGTGGATAAATCTGTTAATTGTTCTATAAAAAATAACAGCCTCATTTGAGACTGTTAATAATTCGTTGGTATTCATCAAGGTTGTTAAATGAAATATGAATACTACCTTTTTCTTGTTTTGTCAGACGGATTTCTACTTCGGTTCCCAGCATCTTTTTTAATCTGTTTTCTTCCTGTGCTAAAAAGAGTTCTTTCTCTTTTTTACTTGGCCTTTTCTTTTTTTGACCAACCTTTTCTTCCAAACTACGAACGCTTAGCCCTTCTTTCAGGGTTCGTTCCAACCAATAGATTTGTAGATCTTCTTTTAAAGGAACTAAAATGCGGGCATGTCCTTGTGAAATTTGATCATTTTTGATGGCTTCTTTGACAATTGGTGAGAGATGAAGTAAACGGACCATATTGCTGATGTAAGGACGAGATTTTCCCATAAATTGTGCAATTTCTTCATGGGTAGCCCCTTTATCAATAAGATGTTGGTAGGATTCGGCCTCTTCAATTGGATTCAAATCTTCCCTTTGTAAATTTTCGATAATGGCTTGTTTGATCATGTCATCATCTGATAAGTCTCTTATAATCGCAGGGATTTCTTTGAAACCAGCTATTTGAGCTGCTCGGTAGCGTCTTTCTCCAGCAAGTAGTTCATAACCAACAATCGGAGATTTTCGAACAATAATGGGCTGGATTAATCCATTTTCTTTGATTGAAGCTGCGAGTTCTTCTAATTTCTCTTGTACAAAGGTTTGACGAGGTTGAAAAGGATTGGTTCGTATTTGCCTTTATGTCAATAATATCAATTTTTTCCATGATGTATATAGCATAACACACCTTTACAATTTCGTAAAGGTGTGTTGACACTGTTGTAAATTTACTTAATTTCCAAGACTTTTCTGTAGATTTTGTCAGCTCAATGGTCGCTGTTTTTTGCTTACCATCTCTATAGAAAATAACTTTAATTTTATCACCAATTTGATGAGAATAGAGGGCAGATTGTAAATCCGCAGTTGATTCAATGGTTGTATCATCGATTTTTGTAATGATATCTAATCGACGCAAATATTTGGATGCTGGCATATCATTTTCAACTGAGCGGACAAGAACTCCCACCTTTGAGTTTGCTTGGAATGTCTAATTGGCTAAGATCAGAAGAGGATAGGTTAGCCAGGTCCATCATGGTAATTCCAAGAGCTGGACGAATGACTTTACCATCTTTTTCTAAATGTTCAATAATATTTTGCACATCATTTATAGGAATAGCAAATCCCATTCCTTCAACCGCAGTTTGGCCATTTGAAGAGATTTTACTTGAGGTAATTCCGATGACTTGTCCCTGAATATTGATAAGGGGACCACCAGAATTCCCTGGGTTGATTGCAGCGTCCGTTTGCAACGCTTTTGTAGATACATTTTGGCCGTCTTCTGATTTGAGCTTCACAGTACGTCCGAGACTAGAGACAATCCCTTGGGTAACGGAATTGGCAAATTTTGTTCCTAAAGGACTACCAATAGCGATTGCGGTCTCTCCAACAGTCAACTTAGATGAATCTCCAAATTCAGCCACAGTCGTAACATTATCTGAACTGATTTTAACAACCGCAATATCTGAGAAAGTATCAGAACCGACAACTTCTCCGGAAACTTTATTTCCGTCTGCAAAGAGAATATCGACTTCTGTTGCTCCCATCAACACGTGAGCATTGGTTACTAGATAAGCGTCTTTACCATCTTTTTTATAGATAACTCCTGAACCTTCACTAGCCACTTCTGGATCAGAATCTGTTTCTCCATTGATGAAGCCTTTTTCAGAGGTTTCAGCATAGGTAATAACAGAAACAACAGCATTTTTAACCTTATCAACAGCTTCACTAGTTGATGTTGTATTCTTATAAGCACGATTAACTTTGGTAGATTTTATTTCTTGGCTAGAATTTGTAGAATTCCCCTTGGTAAACTGGAAAGAGGTCAAGGTCCCTAAGATTCCTCCAGTAAACCCAATGACAAGAACAAGTAAAAGTTGCAAAATTTTTTTTAGAAAATTTGATGGTTGTTTCATAGTTTTCTCCTATTGTTCCAATTATGGAAAAGTATAGACCTAGTTTCTTAATTATAACTTAAAATGGAAATTTTTTCCACAAGTTGTGGAAAACTGTGTATAAGTGTGAAAAACGTGAATATAGAGCCATTTTTTGAAAGATAGATGCTGGTCTATTTGTTGAAGACTTGTGTATAAGTTCATTTGTGTTAGAATATGAATATGAAAATTAAAATTGTAACAGTTGGAAAATTAAAAGAAAAGTATTTAAAAGATGGAATCGCCGAATATACGAAACGCTTGGGGCGGTTTACGAAGCTAGAATTGATAGAATTGCCGGATGAAAAAACTCCTGATCGAGCCAGTGATTTAGAAAACCAGCAAATCCTAGAAAAAGAAGGAAATCGTATACTAGCTAAAGTTGGAGATCGTGAGTATGTGATTGCCTTAGCGATTGAAGGGCAACAATTTCCATCTGAGAAGTTTAGTCAAACCATAGAAGAGGTCACTGTACGAGGGTATTCTGAAATTACCTTCGTGATTGGAGGAAGTCTAGGTTTGTCCCCAGCAGTTAAAAAACGAGCGAATTTACTTATGAGTTTTGGAAAGTTAACCCTTCCCCATCAATTGATGAAGCTTGTTTTAATCGAACAAATCTACCGGGCATTTATGATTCAACAGGGAAGTCCTTACCATAAATGAATCTTGACGCTCCTCCTATTTTCTGATAGAATAAAAAGACATCTGGTCTCATAGCTCAGCTGGATAGAGCATTCGCCTTCTAAGCGAACGGTCGCAGGTTCGAATCCTGCTGGGATCAAAATAAAAAAACGTGATTTTTACAGAAATCACGTTTTTTTATTACTTAGTTTTTAAAAAAACTAGAATTTTTCTAAACAGATGGGATAAAAAAATTGTAAAAACTAGATTTTTCGTTCCAAATAGCTGTAAAAATGAACCAAATAGCGGAAATGTTAAAAAAGGCTCTTTGATTTTTTACTAAAATTTATGTATATTAAATTTAATAATTTAATGATCAAATAAATTATAAGGAGATTTTTTTATGAAAAAAACAATCCATCGACAGTTTCTAAAGCATTTAAGGTTCTTACAGAAAAAGAATTGCAGCAAATTTGTGGAGGTGATAAACGGAGAAAGAATAGTGTTGGTGAACTTATTAATCTAATTTTTGGTAGGGGAGGAAACTGATGTTTCTAAATACCCTATCTTTAATCTTAACTATTTTTATAATTTTTTTATCTTTTTTAAAAATTGATCAAAAACTTAATAAATATAGTAAACAATTGATTTTAGGATCTGGTGTTGTTGCTGTATTTGTCATCACAGCGGTCTTAGATTACTTTGATTTACATATCGATTATCTAATGTTATGTCTATGGCCACTATTTCTTTATCTTTATTACTATTTTATTTGTAATCTTCAACGTCAGATAGCGGGTCTTTACTCATTCATCATTTATCTAGCAGTTGAAAGTACAGATACATTTTTATCTGTAATCACTTCTTCTATTTTTGGTGATAGTATAATTAACCAATACTCTGATTATTACTTTTTAACTATTCGAATTATCTCACTTATTTTAATTATGAAGGTATTAACGATTCTCGAAGTGAATCTTCTCTATTTTAAAGAGCGGGTTTTTAAGAAATTTGTCCAACAATTGATCGTTAGTTATCTTATTTTAACCTTAGTATTGAATGCTTCTCATTGGATAAGTGATATTGCTCATTTCAATAGTTTTGGTAGCATGGTAGCAACGATTTGTTTCTTGATGTTTATCGGAACCATGGTTCAAATGAAGACGGTTCGAGATCGTTATGAAAAGAAAATGGAGTTGAAGCAAAAGAGGTTCGAACAGCGCCAAATGGAACAGTATATGAATAAAATTCAAGGCCTCTATTTAGAATTAAAAGGTTTTCGTCATGATTTTGGCAATATTATCACTTCCTTAAATTTAGCGATTGAGGAAGAAAATATTGAGGATATTAAACGAATTCAAAGAGATGTTCTTGAGGAATGCTATGGCCAACTCCAAAAAGAAGAATATACAGGATTTGACCTAGGTAATATTCGAGATTCTGCTTTGAGAAGTATCCTAAGTAGGGGATGGATCTATGCGGAGGAAATGGGTGTCAAACTAACCTTTGAAACAGAAGATATTATTGAAAAGGTTCCAATGAGATTGTTGGATCTTGTACGAACCGTCGGAATTTTAGTCAATAATGCTATTGAAGCTGCTAAAATGAGTCAAGAAAAAGAAGTTCAAATAGCGATTTTTAATATGCCGAATGGAGTGCATCTGATCATAAAGAACTCTATTTCTGATGAACCGATTAATTGGAATAAGCTCTATGAAAAAGGATTTTCAACTAAAGGGGATCGTAGAGGAATGGGCCTTGCGATTGTAAAAGAGCTTATTGGAGAATATGCTGCTATTTTTCTAGAGACAGAGTTGATCAATGAAGATTTACGCAGAGCTTAGTTATTGGAGAGAAAGGAAGATAGATGAATATTGTATTGCTAGAGGACGAAATTTCTCAACAAGTTCGAGTAGAGAAACATGTAAAAGCTATCGCTGAGGAGGAAGGCCTACGATTAAATATTGTTTCCACCAGTAAAATAACTGAACTAAAGGAATATCTAACCAATGGTGATTTTCATCAGCTTTTCTTCCTTGACATTGATATCAAAGGGGATGAAAAAGCTGGTATCAAGGCAGCTCAAATGATTCGTGAGGTCAATCCTTTTGCCATTATTGCCTTTATCACTACGAAATCGGAATTTGCAACCATTACCTATCGTTACAAGGTATCAGCTCTCGAATTTATTGAAAAAACCTTGAATGAAAACTTGTTTAAGGAAAAAATTCGAGAATGCATTCTCTACTTGAAGAAGAATGTGATTGAAAATAAAAATATCATTGATTTCTTTGAGTATAGTTTCAAAAATATGGAAATTCGAGTGCCATATCGAGATATATTGTACATTGAGACAACTGGAGTTTCCCACAAATTGCGACTTGTTGGAAAGAATTTTCAAAAGGAATTTTTAGGGACTATCAAGGATATACTTGAAAAAGATGTGGACAATCATTTCTTCAGTCCTAATCAGTCTTATCTAGTGAATCAAAGAATGATTGTCAGTTTTGATCGTCGCAAGAGACTCTTGATGTTAGAAGAGGAGACAACTTGCCCCGTCTCTCGTACACAGGTGAAAAGGGTCGAAGAATTATTAAATAAAATACAGAAAAAGGCTTGACAATTTTTGAATCGATGGTATAATGGGATATGTTCTGTTAATGACATGGTCCGTTGGTCAAGGGGTTAAGACACCGCCTTTCACGGCGGTAACACGGGTTCGAATCCCGTACGGACTATATCTCATTCCGCCATAGCTCAGTTGGTAGTAGCGCATGACTGTTAATCATGATGTCGTAGGTTCGAGTCCTACTGGCGGAGCTAAACTAGCATCCTAAGGGATGCTTTTTTTGTTTAAAATAAGAGCCCCTTCCAACTGAAGGGGCTCTTTATGATGCGAATTTACTGATTTTTTGAGGATTGAGATTTCTTTCGAATAGCATTGTAGCAAACGAAGGAAAGAATTCCGAGTAGGAAAGCAATAGTTCCTTCTTTTAACCCATGTGGTATGAACTGTAGAACAACCTGTCCTTTTCCTTTAGGGACATCAACAGCCATAAATCCTTTTTGAGCCCTTCGAACAGGGACAGGTTGATTATTGATCGTCGCTGCCCACCCTTTATCATAAGGAAGGGTGAAAAAGAGACTTGTATAGTGGTCTGCTGTAAAATCTGCAGTGACGGTATTTCCTTTGGTTTGCACATGAACTTCTTGTTGGTGCACCCTTTCAAAGGCTTCCTGGTAGGCTTGAAGATTCAAAGCAAAAAATTCTGGATTTTGGAAGGTTACTGTAGAATTTTCAGGGAAGGCAATTCGAACCTTAACAGTTTCTCCTGCTGTAAAGTGACCAATGGTGAAGAATGGAAATACATTGTCTGTTGTATAGCGGTTGACTTGGCCATTCGTAATGATCTCCACATCGGTATAATCTTCATTCTCAAATTCTAAAGAAGGAAGGTTCACGTAAAGTTGACTATCGTTTTGAATGTAGAGTTCATATTCGATACTGGCATAAGTCAGAAAACTATCTGCTTCAACTTTGGCCTTTTGAGGCCCTTGAGAAGGATCATCTGCACCAGTTTTCAGTGGATGTAATCGCTGATAGTAAGTCAACGATTGCCCGTTAGATGATTGAGAAAGTTCTTTTGGTTATCTAAGGTTAGATTAGAAAATGGGATATCCTTGTAGGGACTTGCGGTTAGAAATGCTAGTGAAAGAGCTTTTTCATTTTGATACAAGGTCTGATTTCCTTGCGTTTCCAATTTATGAAAAGCAAACTTTTGGGGATTCCTATCTGAAATATTATATTTGATCCCGAACAGACTATCCATTAGTAATGTATTGTTTTGATAGCGCAAATTCAAGTTGGTTCCATCTGATTTAAAACCGAGTTTATCTAGGGTCGAACTGGTATCTGTATTTCTGACAGATGAAAATTGGGAGACCCCTCTAAAATTATATTTCATACTATCATTACCTGTTTGAGGTTGGAGAATCTCTGTTCGGTAAAAATTTTGATCATCCTGTAAACTTGATGTCAATTTATCAATTGCTGGAATCTTTCCTTGGTAAGAAGAACGAGCTGCAAATACCCATTCATTTGCAATCCCATCGATCTGATAATAGCTGTTTATACTGACTTCAAACAGACAGAAGAAAAGAATAACAGCAGAAAAAATTGGATAAGAAAGTTTACGAACTGTAAAGGCAAGTGTCACAGTAAAGAATACAAGAAGGAATTCTAGTGTCAAGACAAAATGACTGCTTGTCAAGAAAGAATAATGCTTGCGATAGAGAAAGTGAGGATAAATCCAATGCTAACTAAACTGAAAGCTAGGCAGAGTCGTTGCCAATTGATTTCTTTTATCCGATTGAGGACCTCTGCCGCCATGAACAAAATAGTCAATGAAAAAAGCCAGGCATAACGGTGAAGAAACATATTAGGAGCATGCATTCCCTGCCAGAATAAATCTAGAGCTTGTAAATAGAAACTTGCAATAAGAATGACTAATAAGGTTAAATATGCTAGTTTCACGTGAAACCGAATCGATTTGACAAAGAAAAATAGAAAGGCAAGTAAGAATGGAAAAAGACCAACATAGATCATAGGGATAGCCCCATATTTTGTTGTATCAAAAGCTACCAATTAAATTCTTTGCAAAAACGTCTAAGTACCAACTATTTTCTGTAAAGGTTCTACTAATCTTTGTAAAGTTTTCCCCATGAGTTCGTAAATCCAATATGGTGGGGTAAATCATGATTAAGCTAGTGACCCCTGCTAAAATTGACACAATTGTAAAGTCAAAGAAAGAAGATATTCTTTCTTTAAAGTCCCAGGAAAGCTGAGTAAAATACCATAAAGTCAAGAAGAGAGCCATCATAAATCCAAAATAATAATTTTGGATAAAGAGGGTAGTCAAACTTGTAAAGTAGAGAACTCGCTTCTTTTGAGTCATTAAACGGTGTAAACCTAAGAGAATGAGCGGAGCCAAAATGAAGACATCGAGCCAGGTTTTGATTTCAATCTGACTGATGGAAAAAAACTCATTAACGCAAACAAAGTTGACAGTGAAAGAATCAAGAATTGTTGGAGTTTAGGATAGATTCCCTTAATGGAATAATAAGTTGACAACCCAATCAAGCCTATTTTTATCAGTGTAAAGAGATAGACGGAATCAACCATGGATAAACTGTCAAAAAAGAAGACAAAGGGAGATAGAAAACTTCCTAAGTAATAGCTGGAAAGAGCGTAGAAAATTTAAGCCGAGTCCACTTGTAAAGCTGTAAAGGAGGCTGTCGGTTCCGTGTAAAATATTTCGTAAAGTAACGTCGAAAATAACGTATTGATGAAAGCCATCACCTAATAAAGGAGAAGTTTCACTCCCCCAATAAATACCCTGACTGAGGTAGACGAAAAATAAGATTGTAAAGGGAAGTAAAAAAGCTGTAAAGTAAACAATGATGGGGTGTGATAGATATTTTTTAAATTTCATATAGTCTATTGAAAGACCCTGAAACAAAGGTTCCAGGGTTTTTGATTCTTTGGAGTGATTTCTTAGTCTTTCCAAAGTTCTTTAACTTTTGCTTGAACTTCTTGGTTTTCTAAGAATTCATCATAGGTTTCATCAATCCGGTCAATGACACCATTTTTTGAAAGAACAATGATATGGTTGGCAAGAGTTTGAATAAACTCATGGTCGTGACTGGCAAAGATGATTGATTCTTTGAAGTTTTTCAATCCATCGTTCAAGCTTGAAATAGATTCCAAATCCAAGTGATTTGTAGGATCGTCAAGTACAAGAACGTTTGACTTCAAAAGCATGAGTTTTGAAAGCATCACGCGCACTTTTTCTCCCCCTGACAAGACGTTGACAGGCTTGTTAACCTCATCTCCAGAGAAGAGCATGCGTCCGAGGAATCCACGAAGGAAGGTATTGTCATCTTCTTCTTTACTTGCGAATTGACGGAGCCAGTCAAGAATTGACTCGCCACCTGCAAAGTCAGCTGAATTGTCTTTTGGTAAGTAAGAGCGGCTAGTTGTGACTCCCCACTTGACAGTTCCTTCATATTCGATTTCACCCATAATGGCGCGGATCAAGGCAGTGGTTTGGATGTCGTTTTGTCCGATAAGAGCTGTCTTGTCACCTGGACGTAAGATGAAGCTGATGTTGTCAAGAATAGTTTCACCGTCAATCTTTACAGATAAATTCTCTACTGTCAACAGATCATTCCCAATTTCTCGTTCAGCTTTAAAGCTGATAAATGGGTATTTTCGACTAGATGGAACAATTTCTTCTAACTGAATCTTGTCAAGCATCTTTTTACGTGACGTTGCCTGTTTCGATTTTGACGCATTGGCAGAGAAACGAGCCACAAATTCTTGTAATTGTTTGATTTTTTCTTCTGCTTTGGCATTACGGTCTGCTAACAACTTGGCAGCCAGTTCAGATGATTCTTTCCAGAAATCATAGTTACCGACATAGAGTTTGATTTTTCCAAAGTCCAGGTCGGCCATGTGGGTACATACTTTATTCAAGAAGTGACGGTCGTGAGATACAACGATAACGGTATTCTCGAAATCAATCAAGAAATCTTCTAACCAGGTAATGGATTGAATATCAAGACCGTTAGTTGGCTCGTCCAAAAGAAGGACGTCTGGTTTACCAAAGAGAGCTTTGGCTAGGAGGACTTTCACTTTATCTCCATTTGCTAGTTCACTCATATTTTGGTAGTGGAGCTCTTCTGGAATATTCAGATTTTGGAGGAGTTGTGAAGCTTCACTTTCCGCTTCCCAACCACCTAGTTCAGCGAATTCTCCTTCGAGTTCTGCTGCACGGACACCGTCTTCATCTGAAAAATCTTCCTTCATATAGATAGCATCTTTTTCCTTCATGATGCTATAAAGTTTTTCATTTCCCATGATAACGACATCAATGGCACGCTCATCTTCGTAGTCAAAGTGATTTTGACGAAGAACAGAAAGACGTTCGTCTGGTCCAAGAGAAATATGACCAGTTGTCGGTTCAATATCCCCAGCTAAGATTTTTAAAAAGGTTGATTTTCCAGCACCATTGGCCCCAATCAAACCATAGGTATTTCCTTCTGTAAATTTGATGTTGACATCATCAAAAAGTTTACGATCACTAAAACGTAGTGAGACGTCTGTAACTGTTAACACGTATAGTTCTCCTCTTTTTCTGTCTATATAAGCCTATTTTACTAGAAAACCCTTGATTTCAATGAATACCCTTATGCATTGGAGGAAGTCATTTAGTCTGTAGAAAAAGGTGAAGAACTTGACTTTCCTTTGATGTCATTATATAATGAAAAGCAATCAGAAGAGTAATCTGTATTCGTTTTTTTAGAGAGCTTATGGTCGCTGAAAATAAGCAACGAAACAGAATGAAATGGACTGATGTTCAAATAGAATCTTAACCAATAGAGATTCGGCTAGCAGGCCTTATGTGCAGCTCATTTGTGATGAGTCAGAGAGAACAGCATATGCTGTTCTAAGTGAGGTGGCACCGTGTCTCAGACGCCCTCGCATAGTTTTTGCTATGCGTGGGCTTTTATTTTGTACTTCAGGGAGGAAGAAAAATGACCAAGCCGATTATTTTAACTGGAGATCGCCCGACTGGGAAGCTCCATATTGGACACTATGTCGGTTCGTTGAAGAATCGAGTTCTTATGCAAAATGAAGACAAGTACCAGATGTTTGTCTTTTTAGCCGATCAGCAAGCTCTAACGGATCATGCTAAAGATCCGCAAACCATTGTTGAGTCTATTGGAAATGTTGCTCTAGATTATTTAGCAGCTGGCTTAGATCCAAAGAAATCAACTATTTTTATTCAAAGTCAAATTCCTGAGCTAGCGGAATTGACCATGTATTACATGAATTTGGTCTCTGTTTCACGTTTGGAACGCAACCCAACTGTTAAGACAGAAATTGCTCAAAAAGGATTCGGTGAGTCTATTCCATCTGGTTTCTTGGTGTATCCTGTTTCTCAAGCTGCAGATATTACCGCCTTTAAAGCCAATCTGGTACCTGTTGGGACAGACCAAAAGCCCATGATTGAGCAAACACGTGAAATCGTCCGTTCCTTTAATCATGCGTATCATTGCGATGTCTTGGTTGAACCGGAAGGAATTTTCCCAGAAAATGAGGCCGCGGGTCGTTTGCCTGGCTTGGATGGGAATGCCAAAATGTCCAAATCTCTTGGCAATGGTATCTATTTAGCGGATGATATGGACACCTTGAAGAAAAAGGTGATGAGTATGTATACAGATCCTGAGCATATTCGTGTCGAAGATCCAGGAAAAATTGAAGGAAATATGGTTTTCCATTATTTGGATGTTTTTGGCAAAGAAGAAGATCAGGCGACCATTCAAGACATGAAAGACCATTACCAACGGGGTGGTTTAGGAGATGTTAAAACCAAACGTTATCTTCTAGAGATTCTAGAGAGAGAGTTGGGACCTATTCGCGAACGCCGAATTGAATTTGCTAAAGATATGGGACAAGTCTATGATATGCTTCAAAAGGGTAGTGAAGTGGCCCGTTCGGTTGCAGCAGAAACGCTTGATCAAGTCAAGTCTGCTATGGGCTTAAACTATTTCAAATAAGCTCTTGATGGTAAGATAATCTAATAAAATAAATGATTCAAAAGAGGTTCCAACACCTCTTTTTGAAATATTCTACAAATGATTGACAAATTATCTTAGAATGGTATGATATTATCAACTAAAAAAGACGAGCTTGGCTCAAAAAGAAAGAAAAGAGGAAAATGGGAATGTCAAATTGGGACACTAAATTTTTGAAAAAAGGTTATACCTTCGATGATGTATTGCTCATTCCAGCTGAAAGTCATGTATTACCAAACGATGCAGATCTTCGTACAAAATTGGCGGATAACCTTGTGTTGAATATCCCAATCATCACAGCTGCGATGGATACAGTCACTGAAAGCCAAATGGCTATTGCCATTGCCCGTGCTGGAGGACTTGGAGTTATTCACAAAAATATGTCCATTGCCCAACAAGCAGATGAAGTTCGTAAAGTAAAACGCTCTGAAAACGGCGTTATCATTGACCCATTTTTCCTAACACCTGAACATACCATTGCTGAGGCAGATGAACTTATGGGACGTTACCGTATCAGTGGTGTTCCTGTGGTTGAAACCATGGAAAATCGTAAACTAGTTGGGATTTTGACCAACCGTGACCTACGTTTTATTTCTGATTATGATCAACCAATTTCAAATCATATGACTAGCGAGAATCTAGTAACTGCACCAGTCGGTACTGATTTAGAGACCGCTGAACGGATTCTCCAAGAACACCGCATTGAAAAATTGCCGTTGGTAGATGAGAATGGTCGTTTGTCAGGTTTGATTACCATTAAGGATATTGAAAAAGTTATTGAGTTTCCAAATGCAGCTAAAGATGAATTTGGTCGTCTTTTAGTAGCAGGTGCTGTTGGAGTTACATCTGATACTTTTGAGCGTGCAGAAGCATTGTTTGAAGCTGGTGCGGATGCCATTGTCATCGATACGGCCCATGGTCATTCTGCAGGGGTTCTTCGTAGATTGCTGAAATTCGAGCTCATTTCCCAGATCGCACTTTGATTGCAGGTAATATTGCTACAGCTGAGGGAGCGCGTGCTCTCTATGATGCAGGTGTTGACGTAGTTAAGGTAGGGATTGGACCTGGTTCAATCTGTACAACTCGTGTGATTGCTGGTGTCGGAGTTCCTCAAGTTACAGCGATTTATGACGCAGCCGCTGTTGCGCGTGAATATGGAAAAACCATTATCGCGGACGGAGGGATCAAGTATTCTGGAGATATTGTAAAAGCTCTTGCTGCTGGTGGTCATGCAGTCATGCTTGGATCTATGTTTGCAGGAACAGATGAAGCACCAGGTGAAACTGAAATCTTCCAAGGACGTAAGTTCAAGACTTATCGTGGTATGGGATCTATTGCAGCAATGAAGAAAGGTTCAAGCGACCGCTACTTCCAAGGTTCTGTTAATGAAGCCAACAAATTGGTTCCGGAAGGAATCGAAGGTCGGGTTGCTTATAAGGGTTCAGCAGCCGATATCGTCTTCCAAATGATTGGTGGTATCCGTTCTGGTATGGGCTATGTTGGAGCTGCCAACCTTCAAGAATTGCACGAAAATGCACAATTTGTTGAAATGTCTGGGGCAGGTTTGAAAGAAAGCCACCCACACGATGTTCAAATTACCAATGAAGCACCAAACTACTCTGTTCAATAAAAAATAAAAGTGTGAAATCATAAGATTTCACACTTTTATTATGTCAAAAGGTTGTCAATCAAAATTGACAACCTTGTTAATTATTCGTCAACTTGACCTGAGTGAATATTAAAGATTTTTAAGTCTTCAGGCAAGTCTTTTAGGTGATCTAGGTAGTAGTTGTAATAAATGTTTGGATGTCACGAGAGATAACTTCTAGTAAATGTAGTTGACGATTGTTGTCAAGTTCACTCATAACATCGTCTAAGAGTAAAATCGGCTTTTCATTCGTCAGTGATTCAATTAATGAAATCTCTGCTAATTTTAAGGAAAGAACAACACTGCGGTGCTGCCCTTGGCTACCAAAAGTCGCATTCATATCATTGATGTAAAAGCTAATGTCATCTCGGTGAGGACCAACACTGGTTGTTTTTTTGATGAGATCTTTTGTCCGATTTTCTCGAAGCAAAGTGATAAAGGTTTGGCGAAGTGTCTCCTCATCTTTGAAAAGGAATGGAGGAATCATACCGAATAGATAGTTTTTCAGTTTGATTCGAAATTTCAAAATGTTTCTCTTGTCCCAAAGTCTTCTAATTTTTTAAGAAAATCTTTCCGATGGATGCAGACCCGGCTACCATAATCTGCTAATTGCTCATCCAAAACATCTAAAAAGGTTGGGTCTACGGTAGTTGCCGTTTTTAAGTAACTGTTTCGCTGCTTTAAAACATGATGATAGGCTGTTAAATCTGATAGATAGACGGGTTTCATCTGGCCTAAATCAATATCAATAAACTTGCGACGAAGAGCGGGTGAGCCTTTAACAAGTTGTAAATCCTCTGGAGCAAAGAGAACCACATTCATGTTACCGATATAGGTTGATAACTTGCTTTGTTTTAAGTGGTTCACTTTAGTGACTCGTCCTTTTGAGGATAAGGAAATTTCTAAAGGGATTGAGCCGGTTTTTTTTTCTAAGATCCCTGAAACAGTAAATTGTTCCTCTTGAAAATGAATTAAATCTTTATCGGAACGGGTCCGATGGCTGCGGGTCAAGGCTAAAAAGTAGATGGATTCGAGGAGATTGGTTTTTCCTTGAGCATTTTGGCCTAAGAAAATATTCAAACCAGAGTGGAATTGAAGATTTACTTCTTTATAATTTCGAAATTTCTGAATGTGTATGGATTTAAGCCACATATTATGTTCCTGGGAAACGAACAGGCTTCCGCTTATTCTCTTCTTTTTTAGGTTTAGAATCTTTTTTTTGTTTTTGTTCTTTGTTTAATTTCTTCACTAATTGAGCAACGCGTTCTTTTTCTAGCTTGTCCGCTTGATAGTCTTCAATCTCTTCTGGACTAGGTTCTGTCAGTGTTATGACTTCCTTCTCACCAATTACTTCGATTGTATCTCCGACTCGTAACTTACGTCCTCTTCTGGTTTCCACTTTTCCATTGACCTCTACTTGATTTTCGTGTAAAAAGGCTTTGATGGCTCCACCGCTTTGGATGATTCCCAGTTCTTTAAATAGGGCTTGTAGTGTGATAAATTCATCAAAAAGTTTATAGTTCATAGTTCACCTCAATGATAGTTATTATACCACAAAAGGATGAAAAACCTAAAATAGGGCGAGTCAGTGTAAACGTTTTTTAATCTGTCTGGGAAAGATTTTACTGGGATTTCATGATATAATGAAGAGTAATATTTGTTAGAACGAGGATGACGATGGAATTAGTTACTGGTGTTCAAATCCATTTTATGAAATCAGAAAAATTTAAGACCAATGAGATAAAAGTGCGGTTCTCGGCCCCTCTTTCTGAAGAAACAATAGCAGGACGAGTTCTAGCTTCACGCATGATTGAAACAGCCAATCAACTTTACCCAACTTCCCAGCAATTTAGAGAGCAGTTGGCGAACTTGTATGGAGCAAATTTTTCTACTTCTGTTTCAAAACGCGGTCAAATGCACTACATTGATATTAATTTATCTTATGTCCGTGATGCTTTTTTGAGCAAGAAAAATGTCTTGACAGATCAGATGTTGGATTTATTAAAGGTATCTCTGAATGCTCCTCTTGCAGAAAACGGGTGCTTTCATTCAGAAACTTTTTCAGTAGAGAAAAAAAATCTCGTTACAGAACTAGAAGCAGAAATTGAAAATCATTTTTATTATGCTCACCAACAATTGAATCGTTTGTTTTATGATCAAGCTGATATGAAACTAAGTAAGTATGGAAGTGTCCAGCAGATTCAGAATGAGGATGAAGGGTCAGCTTATCAAGCATTTCAAGAAATGCTTCAAACAAATCTGATTGACTTTTTCTTTATGGGTGATTTCAATGAACTAGCGGTCATTGAAAAGATTAGTGAATTTGGTTTACAACCTCGTAAATCTCATGTCAACCTTTTTATGCCCAATCTTTTTCAAATGTTGTCAGAGAAGGACTTGAGCAAAGAGAAACTCATCAATCTATTTTAGAGTTAGGTTATCATTTTCCTGTTCAGTATGGAGAAAAAGAGCATTTTGCTTTGATTGTTTTAAATGGTTTACTGGGGGCTTTCTCTCACTCAAAATTGTTTACAGTCATTCGAGAAAAAGAAGGATTGGCTTATACGATCTCTAGCCATTTTGATATTTTTTCTCATTTTATGCGGATTTATGCAGGGATTGATCGGAAAAATAGAACCCGGACCATGACCCTAATGAGTCGTCAAGTGAGTGACTTGAAGAGAGGGAAGTTTACAAGTGAAGAGCTGCGCTTGACAAAAGAAATGATTATAAATGCTGCAAAATTGTCGCAGGATCGACCTGGCACCTTGATTGAAAGAGCTTATTTACAATCCACTTTAGGAAAACAGTTCTTGTCAATTGATGATTGGATTCAAGCCATTCAACTGGTGACAAAAGAAGATATTATGGCTGTTGCCAAATCACTCAAATTACAAGCGGTCTATTTTATGGAAGGAAGAGAATGATAAAGAAAGATTTGGAGAAAATAGATTATCCAGCTGTTGGAGAATGTGTTTATCAGACAACTCTCCAAAATGGATTGAAGTTATATTTAATTCCAAAGGCGGATTTTAATGAAAGCTATGCAATCATTTCTACTAAATTCGGTTCTATTGACACAAGATTTACAGTGGATGGAGTAGAGGGAATAAAAGAATTTCCAGCAGGGATTGCACATTTTCTTGAACATAAATTATTTGAAGATCAAGACGGTCAAGATTATTTACAGCATTTTGTAAAGCTGGGAGCTGAAAGTAATGCCTTTACTAGCTTTACACAAACTAGCTATCTCTTTTCGACCACCTCGAATATCAATGAAAATCTGAGATTGTTACTGGAGATGACACAATCTCTTCATCTCTCAAAGGATTCTCTAAAGAAGGAACAATTGATTATTCAACAAGAAATCGAAATGTACCAAGATAGTCCTGACTACCAATTATTCTTTAGGGCGTTGGCAAATCTTTATCCAGATACACCCTTGGCCCAAGATATTGCAGGTACTGTATCTTCTCTCGCTCAAATTGATGAAGAAGTTTACAGGAAAATTTCGATTATTTCTACCAACCATCCAATATGCATCTAGTGGTTGTCGGAAATTTTGATCTTGACAGTCTTGTTAACCTTGTTTCTGAATTTGAGATGAAGATTTCTTCAAGTCCTCTTCCTCATATTTCACCCGTGGACTTGAATCCAGTTGTCCAAAATGAGACCAGTCGGATGGAAGTTGCTTCACCGAAATTAGCAATTGGAATTCGTGGAAGAAATCAGATTCCTCCTCTTTACCAGTATCGCTATAAGATTATCCTTAAATTATTATTTGCAATGATGTTTGGGTGGACATCCAAACGATTTCAGTCGCTTTATGAAGTTGGTAAACTTGACAACTCCTTGACACTAGAAATCGAAGTAGAGTCTTCGTTTCACTTTGTGATGTTAACGATGGACACCTCGGAACCTGTTAGTATATCCCATCAGTTCAGAACTGCCATAAAGAATTTTGAGAAAGATCCCGATGTGACCCAAGAGCATTTGGATACGATTAAAAGTGAAATGTTTGGAGATTTTCTACACGGTTTGAATTCCTTGGATTATATTGCGACTCAATTTAATCCAATTGAGACGGGTGAAAATCTATTTGATCTTCCAAAACTTTTACAGAGTATTTCTTTACAAGATGTTGTAAAGGTTGGGCGAGATTTTGTCAACGCTTGTGATATGATGGACTTTATCATTTTCCCTAAATAACGGGAAAAGAGTGGAATGATGTTTTTGTCGAATTAAAACGACGTCTATTTTGTCAAATAGATGTAAATGATCATGTAAACTAGTAAGGAGACTAGAATGAAAAAAGAAAATATCCCAAATGCCTTAACACTGATTCGTATTGTGTTTATTCCTATTTATTTTGATGCTAATATTTGGTAAAGGTTATGGTTGGCATGTAGCAGCAGCTATTGTCTTTGCAGTTGCTAGTATCACCGATTATTTGGACGGTTATTTAGCTCGTAAATGGAAAGTTGTTAGTAACTTTGGGAAATTTGCGGATCCCATGGCTGATAAGCTTCTTGTCATGTCTGCCTTTATCATGATGATTGAATTAAAGATGGTTCCAGCCTGGATTACAGCAGTTATTATTTGCCGTGAATTAGCCGTAACTGGCCTCCGTCTGTTATTGGTTGAAACAGGAGGAGTTGTTTTGCCAGCAGCTATGCCTGGAAAAATTAAAACCTTCTCACAAATGTTTGCCATTATTTTCCTTCTCTTCCATTGGGACTTATTGGGTCAAATTACGCTTTATGTTGCGCTAATCTTTACAGTCTACTCTGGATATGAATACTTTAAAGGCAGTGCCTACCTCTTTAAAGATACCTTTAGATAAATGAATAATATTATAGAAGTTCGAAATCTTACATTTAAATACCAAAAAACAGATGAGAACCATCAGTTAAATGATATTTCGTTTCACGTGAAACATGGTGAATGGTTATCCATTATTGGACATAACGGAAGTGGTAAATCAACAGTGGTCCGCTTGATTGATGGCTTGTTGGAACCGGAATCTGGTCAAATCTATATTTCCGGAGATTTGTTAACTCCTGAAAATGTTTGGGATAAACGTAGTGAGATTGGCATGGTTTTCCAGAATCCAGATAACCAGTTTGTTGGGAGCTACAGTTGAAGATGATGTGGCGTTTGGGTTGGAGAACCAAGGAATTCCAAGAGATGAAATGGTGCAACGAGTAGACGAAGCTTTGAAGATGGTCCGCATGGATGAGTTCAAAGATCGAGAACCCGCTAGGTTATCCGGTGGACAAAAGCAACGAGTGGCCATTGCCGGAATTATTGCTTTACGACCTAAAATCATCATTTTAGATGAAGCAACCAGTATGTTGGATCCTGAAGGGCGTCTAGAACTAATTCGTACGGTTCGAGAAGTCAAAGAACGATATGGGTTAACCGTTATTTCTATTACCCATGATTTAGAGGAAGTTTCCCTAAGTGATCGGGTTATTCTCTTTGAAAAAGGAAAAGCGACCTTGGATCTGACTCCAAGAGAACTCTTTTCTCGAGATGACTTTAGATGAAATTGGATTAGAAGAGCCTTTCGCTAATCGATTGCGCAGCATGTTACATCAAAAAGGTTTTCCAGTTGGAGAAACCTATCAGACTGAAGGAGAGCTAGAGAAACTATTATGGGAATTGCTTTAAAACAGCTTAGTTATACCTATCAAGAAGGTACTCCTTTTGAAGGAGCGGCTCTTTTTGATGTGAATATAGAAATCCCAAGCGGTTCTTATACAGCTCTAATTGGGCATACTGGAAGTGGAAAATCAACCATCCTCCAATTATTAAATGGTTTGCTTTTGCCCAGTCGAGGGGAAGTGCAAATGAATGATATGCGCATTAGTTCTGAGTCTTCTCAAAAAGAGCTAAAGGATCTTCGAAAAAAAGTGGGTCTCGTCTTTCAATTTCCAGAAAGTCAACTCTTTGCTGAGACTGTTGTAAAAGATGTAGCATTTGGGCCTCAAAATTTTGGAGTAGACCAAGAGTCAGCTGAGAGTATTGCCAAGGAGAAATTATGCTTAGTCGGTCTTTCTGAAGAGTTGTTTGAACGGAGTCCCTTTGAATTGTCTGGAGGGCAAATGAGACGGGTCGCTATTGCAGGCATTTTAGCGATGGAACCTGAAATTTTGGTCTTGGACGAGCCGACAGCAGGTTTGGATCCGTCAGGTAGACGGGAATTAATGAAGCTATTTGCGTCACTTCATCAAGCTGGGATGACCATAGTTCTTGTTAGTCATTCTATGGAAGATGTGGCAGAATACGCAAATCTTGTTTATGTTTTGGAAAAAGGACGAATTGTTAGGTCTGGGCATCCAAGGGATGTATTTCAGGATGTAGAAGGACTAGAAAACATACAATTAGGCGTACCGAAAGTGACGAAATTTGCTTGGCGCTTGCGCCAAAAAGGACTATCTTTGCCAACTTTACCAATCACTTTACAGGAGTTTAAGGAGTTAATTGGACATGAATAGTATGATTTTAGGACGATATGTACCAGGTAATTCCATTCTCCATCGTATGGATCCAAGAGCAAAGTTACTAGGACTTTTCTTACTAATTATTATTTTGTTTTGGGCCAATAATGTGATGACGAATGCCCTGTTGTTTTTGTTGGCCTTTGCGTTGATTTTGAGTGCCAAGATCCCCTTCCGCTTTTTTATTAATGGCCTGAAATCGATGGTCTTTATCATTGCTTTCACCACACTCTTTCAGTTGTTTGCGACGACTGGCGGTAAGACATTATTTCAATTTTATTTTTTGACTGTAACGGATAAAGGACTTGCTCAAGCTGGTGTGATCTTTTGTCGTTTTATTCTCATTGTTGTATTTTCAACGATTTTAACACTGACAACAACGCCCTTAAGCTTAGCAGATGCCGTAGAAAAGTTGTTAACTCCATTTAAAATCATCAAAGTTCCTGCTCATGAAATTGGACTCATGTTGTCTATGAGCCTTCGTTTCGTTCCCACTCTAATGGATGATACGATTCGCATTATGAATGCACAGAGAGCCCGAGGGGTTGATTTTGGAGAAGGGAATCTCCTTCAGAAGATTCGCTCATTTTATACCGATTTTAATTCCCTTGTTTGCATCAAGTTTTAAACGTGCAGATGCTCTTGCAATTGCCATGGAGGCAAGAGGTTATAAAAGTGGAGAGGGAAGAAGCCGATATAGGCAGTTAAAATGGCAAGTTTTAGATAGTGTAGCTATTCTGTCTATAGCGGCAGTTGGTGCTATCATTTTTTGGTTGAAATATTAGAATACCACCACTACATATAGGGGATTTTTTCTAAAAAAATGAAGAAAAACGCTATTTATAGCGTTTTTTGCATGAAAAATACATGATTTTGTAACCTTTGTAACATAAAATATAACTAACTGTAACATTTAATGTGTAAGATAGTATTATGTTCGAAAGGAGAATGTATTGATGAACACAAAAAAAGTCCAATGGACATTAACTTCTATTATCTCAGCTCTTTCACTTTTTGTTTCTGGTGTGGTAGTGAATGCTGAAACATATGAAGTAAAATATGGTGATACTTTATCAGAAATTGCGATTAAGAATAACACTACTATCGAAAAACTTGTTGAATTGAATCAAATCAGCAACCAAGATTTGATCCATGCAGGTCAAATTATTGAGTTGGGTGAACGTTCAAAATCATTGATCAACAAAGTAAATACTGCCACAGTAAGTCAAGAACCAGCAGCCGAAGCTTCTACAAATCAAGTAGTAGCAGAAACAACAACTACTGCCACTTATAATGCAGCACCTGTTGTTACGAATTCTGGAAATGGTATTGTACTTGCAAATGGGAATACTGCTGGAGAAGTTGGATCCTATGCAGCGGCTCGTATGGCTGAAATGACAGGAGTTCCTGCATCAACTTGGGAAGCCATTATTGCACGTGAATCAAATGGTCAAGTGAACGCAGCAAATCCATCTGGAGCTAGTGGTCTTTTCCAAACAATGCCAGGTTGGGGTTCAACTGCTACAGTTGATGATCAAATCCAAGCAGCTTATAATGCCTATTCAAACCAAGGGCTTTCAGCTTGGGGATACTAAAAAAGAGGTTAAACCCTCTTTTTATTTTGTTTCTTATCTTGACAAGTATTGGAAAGAGCTGTAAAGAAAATGACTTTGTTAGTCAACCTTAGTGAACCATGGATGATCTTACCCATACGTGATTTTATACATAAAAGAGGTTTACAAATTTGTAAACCTCTTTTATTAACTTAAATGAGTTAGTAAAGCTAGGGGGGAATCTACGATGGTATCGGGAGTTTCCTCTTTTAATTGCTCTAGAGGTGCAAATCCCCAACTGACTGCAATTGTGTGAATACCAATGGTTTTTCCCCCAATAATATCAAATTTAGTATCCCCAACGATGCAAGCTTCCTCTTTTGGAATTTGATGGTCCACCAGTACACGCTGAATGATATCAGCTTTGTGCATAGATCCTGGGATAGAACCATAAATCTCTTCAAAGCAATCACTAATTCCTAGTGAATGGGCTATTTCGAGACTCACTTCCTGATTCTTAGAGGTGGTGATGAATAAGTGATAACCCAATTCCTTCAATTGCTGAAGGAGTTCTTTGATACCTGGGTAGAGATAGGTTTGTTGTTGGCCGGTTTCTTTGTAATAGGTGCGATAGATTTCTACAGCTTTTGCGACCAGTTCTTTTGGGACATGTTTAGTAAACGTAACCTCGAGTGGAGGACCCATAAAGGTTCGAATAGTTTCTTTATCAGGTGCAGGAACTCCCAGCACCTTAAAAGTGTGTAGAAAGGTGGTCTCAATACCTTGGGAACTATCGACTAAAGTCCCATCCAAGTCGAAAAATATGTACTTCATAGATTAGTCTCCAAATATTTCTTGCTGTAGGTGTTTCCCAGTTGGAGTCGCTGCCAGACCACCTTCGGCCGTTTCTCTAAAGGCAGTTGGTAGGCTTGATCCGACCTGGTACATAGCATCGATGACTTCATCAACAGGGATTTTGGATTCAATTCCTGCCAGAGCCATATCTGCTGCAATATAGGCATAGCTTGCACCCATAGCATTTCGTTTGACACAAGGAACCTCTACCAGTCCTGCAACGGGATCACAAATTAAGCCTAGCATATTTTTAATGACGAAACAAATGGCTTGACTAGCTTGGTAGGGACTTCCTCCCGCTGCTAGAGTTAAAGCTGCTGCGCTCATAGCAGAGGCTGACCCAACCTCAGCTTGACAGCCTCCCTCGGCTCCTGAAATCGATGCATTGTTGGCAATAACCAGACCAAAGGCTCCTGCCGCCAATAAGAACTCTAATTGTTGGTGTTCATCTAACTGTAGTTTCTCGATGGCTGAAGTAAGAACAGCGGGTAAGCAACCGGCTGATCCGGCAGTGGGAGTAGCACAGACTAAGCCCATTTTTGCATTGTGTTCGTTGACAGCGATAGCATTTTTGGCTGCGGTTAGGACAGTATAGTCGGAGAGGGCTTTTCCAGATCGAATATAGCGATCCAATTTTGCAGCATCTCCTCCGGTCAAGCCACTTCTAGAAAGTTGGTCATTGAGTCCAAGATGAACGGATTCTTTCATGACCTCAAGGTTTCGTGTCATAAGAGTCAGAACTTCTTCGCGCTCGCGACCAGTTAGTTCAAACTCAGTTGCAATCATTAATTCTGCGACATTTCCTTCATAGTGGAGGGTCGCTTGCTCAACTAGTTCGGTAATGGAATAAAACATGGGGTCTCCTTATTGAAAGAAATTCACATTGTGTAAATGGGGAATTTGACGGATTAACTCAATAGCTTCGTCACAATTACGAGAATCCACTTCAATAATCATAATAGCCTTTTCACCGGCTTTCGCGGGTTACGTTCATTTGGGCGATATTGATATCATAGCGGGAAAGGGCTTCTGTCACATGGGCAATCATCCCAGGAACGTCTTGGTGAACGATAATAATTGTTGGGGTGTTCATGTTTAGAGAAATTGCAAAGCCATTTAACTCGGTAACTTGTATGTTTCCCCCACCAATGGAAATTCCTGTGACGGAGATGGTTTTGTGCTCATTTTTCACCGTGATGGTCGTCGTATTCGGATGAGGCGCATTGCTCTCCTTTTGAATAGACCAGACGATTCGAATTCCTCTTTCATGGGCAATTTCAAGACTATTGGGGATTCTTGGATCATCTGTGTCCATACCCAAAATACCAGCTACAAGGGCCAAGTCTGTCCCGTGACCGCGATAGGTTTTGGCAAAGGAATTAAACAACTGAAATTCAACTTCTGTCGGATCCTCTCCAAAAATAGAAGAGACAATTTTTCCAATACGAACAGCTCCAGCAGTGTGGCTACTAGAAGGTCCAATCATAACCGGTCCAATAATATCAAATACGGATTGGAATTTAAGCGAATTCATCAGTCAGCTCCTTAGGGTTTCTTTTCTTTCATTATAACAAATCTAGGGCATGTTTTCTTCTATTTAAGAGGGAAATTTTGTTTTAAACTTAAAAGATACTTAAAACTAGTTTATTTGAGGTGTTATTTATTCTTGCTAACATATTATTGAAACATTTGACGTGATTTCATAAAGTTTCTGAAACATTTCTTCTGTAAGATAAAGAACATACAGAAAAGGAGTGTAAAACCATGAATAAAAAAATCTTTGTAAAACGTGTTATCGGACTAAGCTTATTATCAGGAATGTTTATTCCCGTCCTTGCCAGTGCAGAATCTTACACTGTAAAGTCAGGTGATACCTTATCAGCTATTGCTAAAGAGAAGAATACAACGGTTGATGCGATTGCTAAGAAATAAGATTAGCAATGTCAACCTCATTACAGTTGGTCAAGTTTTAGAGATTGAAGATGAGAAGACAACAACTAATACTACAGAGCAAGCTACCACTAGTAAAGCTAACACTACACAAGCAACAACTACGGTATCTGCCTCAGATGGCTTGAGTGCCGAAGATGTAGCGGCTAAAGAATGGATTGCCCAGAAAGAATCAAGTGGCAGTTATACAGCACAAAATGGCCAATACTATGGTCGTTACCAGTTATCCCTTTCTTATTTAAACGGTGACTTGTCACCAGAAAACCAGGAAAAAGTAGCCAATCAATATGTTGTCAACCGATATGGATCATGGTCGGCGGCTAAAAACTTCTGGCTGGCTAATGGCTGGTATTAAAGTAGATGAAAGAGTTCAGCAATTGGACTCTTTTTTGATTTACAGACTTGTAAACATATAGATACAATAGCCAATAAGAAGGATGGCAAGATGCTTGTTTTCTACTATAAAGCGTGTTACAATTGATAATGCTCAAAACGACCTTCAATCGTTGAAGCACACCACGACCTTCAATCGTGAGAAACGAAAAGATGGGAGAAATCTATGAGTGATAACTCGAAAACACGTGTTGTTGTTGGTATGAGTGGTGGTGTTGATTCATCTGTAACAGCTTTATTATTAAAGCAACAGGGTTACGATGTCATCGGCATCTTCATGAAAAACTGGGACGACACAGACGAAAATGGCGTCTGTACAGCTACAGAAGATTACAAAGATGTAGCAGCGGTTGCAGATCAAATTGGCATACCTTACTATTCTGTCAACTTTGAGAAAGAATACTGGGATCGTGTCTTTGAATATTTCCTTGCAGAATATCGTGCAGGCCGGACACCAAATCCGGATGTCATGTGTAATAAGGAAATCAAATTTAAGGCCTTCTTAGATTATGCCATGACACTTGGTGCCGATTATGTAGCCACAGGTCACTATGCACGCGTGGCGCGTGATGAAGATGGCATTGTCCATATGCTACGCGGTGTTGACAATGGGAAGGATCAAACTTATTTCCTAAGCCAGTTGTCACAAGAACAACTTCAAAAAACCATGTTCCCATTGGGACATTTAGAAAAATCTGAGGTTCGCCGGTTGGCAGAAGAGGCTGGATTGGCAACAGCTAAAAAGAAAGACTCCACTGGAATATGCTTTATCGGAGAAAAGAACTTCAAAGAGTTTTTAGGGAACTACCTTCCTGCCCAACCAGGCCGAATGATGACTGTAGATGGACGGGATATGGGCGAACATGCCGGTTTGATGTATTATACGATCGGTCAGCGGGGTGGACTTGGAATTGGTGGCCAACAAGATGGGGACAATGCTCCTTGGTTTGTTGTTGGTAAAGATCTGAGTCAAAATATTCTGTATGTCGGTCAAGGCTTCTATCATGAAGCACTCATGTCAACAAGTTTACAAGCTAGTCAAGTTCACTTTACACGGGATATGCCGGAAGAGTTTACACTAGAGTGTACAGCCAAGTTCCGCTATCGCCAACCAGATTCCAAAGTGACGGTTCATGTCAAGGGTGACAAGGCTGAGGTGATTTTTGCAGAACCTCAACGGGCTATTACGCCAGGTCAGGCTGTTGTCTTTTACGATGGTGAAGAGTGTCTCGGTGGCGGCTTAATTGACAATGCTTACCGAGATGGTAAAGTTTGTCAGTATATTTAAATTGACAAATTTTCTCAATTTGCTACAATAATAAAAGCAATAGAAGTGATGGTCAAAGCTCATGGATGTTGCAGGCTTTTTTGTCCTGCACTTCTCAGAGTTTTGACTATTTTTGTGTCGTTTCGAAAGGAAGTTACATGCAAGAACAGGATTTTCGGACCAAGTTAAACCAAATGGTTTTTGGTGTGAGAGCGACTGCTTTGATTGTAAAAGACAATCGATTGTTAGTCGTAGAAGATGAGGACGGCTTTTATACAATCGGAGGTGCTATTCAAGTGGATGAAGCTACTGAAGATGCCGTAGTTCGAGAAGTAAAAGAGGAACTTGGGGTCGCATCTAGAGCGGTTCAGTTAGCTTTCATTGTTGAAAATCGCTTTGAACAAACTGGGGTCCACTATCATAATATCGAGTTCCATTATTTAGTGGACTTGCTGGAAGATGCACCGTTAACCATGCAAGAAGATGCGAAGCCATTACCTTGCCGGTGGCTTGCTTTAGATGATCTACGTACTGTTAATCTGAAGCCGGCATTTTTAAAAACCGCCTTACCAGATTGGGACGGACAATTACGACACATCCATCTTAAAGAATAGGAGAAAAAATGACTTATAATTTTATAGAAGAATACGATATTATTGTAATCGGGGCGGGGCATGCTGGGGTAGAAGCCTCCCTTGCTGCGAGCCGAATGGGTTGTAAAGTTTTACTTGCAACCATCAATATCGAAATGTTGGCGTTTTTGCCATGTAATCCTTCGATTGGTGGTTCTGCAAAAGGGATTGTGGTCCGTGAGGTAGATGCTCTCGGTGGAGAGATGGCCAAGAATATTGACAAATCCTATATTCAGATGAAGATGTTGAATACAGGAAAGGGACCAGCTGTTCGTGCGCTTCGTGCTCAAGCAGATAAAGAGCTCTATTCTAAGGAAATGCGTAAGACAGTTGAGAATCAAGAAAACTTGACCCTTCGCCAAACCATGATTGATGAAATTTTGGTAGAAGATGGGAAGGTTATTGGTGTTCGAACTGCGACCCACCAAGAATATGGAGCCAAGGCTGTCATTGTCACGACTGGAACGGCTTTACGTGGAGAAATCATCATTGGGGATCTCAAGTATTCATCAGGCCCTAACCATAGCCTTGCTTCTATCAATTTGGCTGAAAATCTCAAGAATATTGGACTAGAAATTGGACGGTTCAAAACAGGTACGCCACCACGTGTAAAGGCATCGTCAATCAATTATGAAGAAACGGAAATTCAACCAGGTGATGAGAATCCAAATCACTTTTCTTACAATTCGCGTGACGAGGATTATTTAAAGGATCAAATCCCTTGTTGGTTAACCTATACCAATAGTCAAAGCCACGAAATCATCAACAGCAATTTACACCGAGCTCCAATGTTTACAGGTGTTGTAAAGGGAGTTGGACCTCGCTATTGTCCATCTATTGAAGATAAGATTGTTCGCTTTGCGGATAAGGAACGCCACCAGCTATTCCTTGAGCCAGAAGGACGCAATACAGAAGAAGTCTATGTCCAAGGCTTGTCAACCAGTTTACCAGAAGATGTGCAAAGAGATCTTGTCCATTCTATTAAGGGATTGGAAATGCTGAGATGATGCGAACCGGTTATGCGATTGAGTATGATATGGTCCTTCCACATCAATTGCGAGCAACACTAGAAACTAAGAAAATCTCAGGTCTCTTTACCGCAGGCCAAACCAATGGAACGTCTGGCTATGAGGAGGCCGCTGGCCAAGGAATTGTGGCAGGGATTAATGCTGCTCTAAAAATCCAAGGAAAACCAGAGCTCATCTTAAAACGGAGTGATGGTTATATTGGGGTCATGATCGATGACTTGGTAACCAAAGGAACAGTTGAGCCCTATCGTCTGTTGACTAGCCGTGCAGAATACCGTTTGATTCTTCGTCATGATAATGCAGATATGCGCTTAACAGAAATCGGTCGTGAGGTTGGTTTGGTTGACGATGAACGTTGGGCACGTTTTGAAACCAAGAAGTATCAGTTTGAAAATGAAATGAAGCGCCTTGACAGTATCAAGTTAAAACCTGTAAAGGAAACGAACGAGAAGGTTGCAGCGCTAGGTTTTAAACCATTGACAGATGCTGTCACAGCCAAAGAATTTTTGAGAAGACCAGAAGTATCTTATCAAGATGTTGTCAACTTTATCGGACCAGCAGCTGAAGAACTAGATGATAAGATTATCGAGCTGATTGAAACTGAAATTAAGTACGAGGGTTATATCTCAAAAGCTTTAGATCAGGTTGAAAAAATGAAGCGGATGGAAGAAAAACGAATTCCTGCCAATATTGACTGGGACGATATTGACTCCATCGCAACAGAAGCTCGTCAAAAATTCAAGTTGATTAATCCAGAAACGATTGGTCAAGCTAGCCGGATTTCAGGTGTCAACCCAGCTGACATTTCTATCTTGATGGTGTATCTTGAAGGCAAGAGTCGAAGCATTTCTAAGAATCAAGAAAAAGAATCCTAACTTATTAGGACGTAAATATGTGGAAGAAGTAGCCAAATAGCTACTTCTTTTCTCGTTTTACTGTATATTTACAACAGTGTAAATATACTTTACACTGTTTAACAAATGAGCGACCGGACCTTGACCCCTGTCAGCTTTTTCTTTGGTGGAAAGGCTTGACTGGCCTCGCTTTTTCTTATGTTTTATGGTATAATGGCCCAACAGAGGTTTATGATGAAAAAATTTCGTATGACGCCTATCCATTATTGTATGGTAGGTTTGTTAGCATTTATTATATTAGCCATCAGTTCCAGATTATTGGGTGGAACAATTGCAAATTTATTTGTGATTCTGTTGATTCTTTCCGGTGTCATCTATCTCTTTCTTCATCAATTAAAGCAAGTAGAATTGGATGAGCTAGAACAAATTCAATATGTCAATCATCAGGCTGAAAATGGATTGGCCTCGCTACTGGATAAAATGCCAGTTGGTGTAATCAAGGTAAACGGTGAAACCAATGAAGTTGAGTGGTTCAATCCTTATGCGGAGTTGATTTTCTCTACTGAGGATGGGCAATTCGATGTGGAATACCTGCAACAAGTGTTGGCGATTCCTTTTGAAGGGAAAGGCCATTATGCAACCATCGGAGATAAGAAATATTCTGTTTATCTAGATTCCCAGGCCAGTGTCGTTTATTTTTTTGATGCGTCTAGTGAGTATGAGGCCAACGTTGGTCTTGTAACGACTAGGCCGGTCATCGGAATTATGTCCGTAGACAACTATGATGATTTAGAAGATGTTGTGTCTGATTCAGATATCAGTAGTATCAATGGTTTTATTGCAAACTTTGTTGAAGAATTCTCGGAAAAATACCATATGTTTTACCGAAGAGTCGGGATGGATCGCTTTTATCTTTTTACCGACTATACCGTTCTTGAACAATTAATCGAATCCAAATTTTCTATTATTGACCAATTCCGTGAGGAAGCGAAAAATCGTGAATTACCCATTACGGTAAGTATGGGATTCTCATACGGAGATGGCAATCATGATGAAATTGGTAGAGTTGCTTTATCGAATCTAAACTTAGCTGAAGTCCGAGGGGGCGACCAAGCGGTTGTGAAAGAAAAAGAAGAAGGTAAGGATCCTATTTTCTTTGGAGGTGGGACAGCCTCTGCTATCAAGCGTACCCGTACCCGAACTCGTGCGATGATGACAGCTATTTCCGAAAAAATTAAATCGGTTGATCAGGTATTTGTTGTTGGCCACAAAAAATTAGACATGGATGCTTTGGGGGCATCGATTGGGATGCAATTGTTTGCAAACAATATCAACGAACGCTCTTATGCAGTTTATGATGATACGTCTATGGCTCAGGATATCGAAAGAGCGGTTGAAAAAATTCAATCAGATGGAGCGACTAAACTCGTAACGGTTTCAGATGCTCTACGGATGGTAACCGATCAATCCCTTTGATTATGGTAGACCATTCGAAGACAGCTCTCACTCTTTCAAATGATTTGTATGAGAAGTTTCACCAAGTCATTGTCATTGATCACCATAGACGGGATGAAGACTTCCCTGAAAATGCCATGATCACTTATATTGAAAGTGGCGCAAGTAGTGCCAGTGAGTTGGTTACGGAATTGCTTCAGTTCCAGAATTCTAAGAAGAACCGCTTGAATAAGATACAAGCCAGTGTTTTGATGGCTGGAATTATGTTGGATACCAAGAATTTCTCTGTTCGCGTAACGAGCCGTACATTTGATGTAGCTAGTTATTTACGAAGCCGAGGCAGTGATAGTGTCCTCATTCAGGAAATTTCAGCTATTAACTTCGATGAGTACCGCGAAGTTAATGAGTTGATCCTAAATGGTCAAATGGTATTCCCACATATTATTGTGGCAACAGGAGTAGCAGATGTTCCTTATGGAACGGTTACCATTAGTAAAGCAGCCGATAGTATGTTGGCCATGTCTAAAATTGAGGCGACCTTTGTCATTGCTCTGAATGAACAAGGAAGCATTTCCATTTCAGCTCGAAGCAGAAGCAAAGTTAACGTGCAAAAAATTATGGAGCAAATGGGAGGCGGAGGCCACTTTAATTCGGCGGCTTCTCAATTGGAAGATGTAACCATCGATCAAGTTCGTACCCAATTGATTGACTGTATTCAAGAAGAGGTCCAAAAGGATAAGGAGGAAGAAGAATGAAAGTTATCTTTTTAGCAGATGTAAAAGGAAAAGGAAAAAAAGGGGAAATTAAAGAAGTCCCAACAGGTTATGCTCAAAACTTTTTGATCAAAAAGAATTTAGCCAAAGAAGCTAACGCCCAAGCGATTGGGGAGCTTCGTGGTAAGCAAAAATCTGAAGAAAAAGCCCATGCGGAATTAGTCGCAGAAGCGAAAAACATTCAAGCGAAATTAGCAGAAGAAACGACCGTTGTCCAATTTACAGAAAAAATTGGTCCTGATGGACGTACATTTGGTTCGATTACCAATAAAAAAATTGCAGAAGAACTACAAAAACAATTTGGGATCAAAATCGACAAGCGTCACATTCAAGTGGCTTCTCCAATTCGCTCTGTCGGCTTGATTGATGTGCCTGTTAAAATTTATCAGGATATTACAGGTATTATCCAAATTCGGGTAAACGAAGGTTAAGTAAATCGTTAGAAAGGAATGACTATGGCTGAGATAGAAGAATTAAGAACCCAGCCTCAAGATATCCAAGCAGAGCAATCTGTCTTAGGAGCCATCTTTATTGATGAGGGAAAACTGGTTTTTGTTCGTGAGTTTATTGAGCCAGCAGATTTCTTTAAATATGCCCATCGGTTAATTTTTAAGGCGATGATTGACCTTGCAGATAGGGGAGATGCTATCGATGCGACGACCGTTCGCAATATTTTAGATAGCCAAGGGGACTTGCAAATATCGGTGGTCTCTCTTATCTAGCTGAAGTTATCAACTCTGTTCCGACCTCAGCTAATGCGGAATATTACGCAAAGATTGTTTCCGAAAAAGCGGTTCTAAGACGCTTGATTGCTCGTTTAACGGAGAGCATTAATCAAGCATACGATGGAGCGAGTCCGTCGGATGAGATTATTGCAGGCGCAGAAAAAGCCCTGATTGATGTTAGTGAAAATGCCAATCGAAGTGGTTTCAAGAATATCAAGGATATCCTAAATATCAACTTTGGAAGTCTTGAAACTCGCTCATTGCAGACAACGGATATTACGGGGATTGCAACAGGTTATCGAGATCTTGATCATATGACAACAGGTCTTCATGAAGAAGAGTTGATTATTCTTGCGGCTCGTCCAGCGGTTGGTAAGACTGCCTTCGCTCTAAACATTGCCCAAAATATCGGAACCAAGTTGGATAAAACAGTTGCTATTTTCTCACTGGAAATGGGGGCTGAAAGTTTGGTGGATCGGATGTTGGCAGCAGAGGGCTTGATTGAGTCTCATTCTATTCGTACCGGTCAGTTGACAGATGATGAGTGGCGGAAATATGCCATTGCCCAAGGAAATCTAGCCAATGCCAGCATTTATATAGATGATACTCCTGGTATTCGGATTACAGAAATTCGATCTCGTTCTAGAAAGTTAGCACAAGAAACTGGTAATCTTGGCTTGATCCTTATCGACTACTTGCAGTTGATTACAGGGACTGGACGAGAAAACCGGCAACAGGAAGTTTCAGAAATCTCTCGTCAATTAAAAATTTTGGCGAAAGAATTGAAGGTTCCTGTGATTGCCCTTAGTCAGCTATCTCGGGGAGTCGAACAACGACAAGATAAGCGGCCGGTTCTATCTGATATCCGTGAATCAGGATCCATCGAGCAGGATGCAGATATTGTTGCCTTCCTATACCGTGATGACTATTATGAACGTGCAGGTGAGGAAGAAGAAGGCTTGCCGAATAACAAGGTTGAAGTCATCATTGAAAAAAACCGTTCAGGAGCGCGTGGAACAGTGGAGTTAATCTTCCAGAAAGAATATAATAAGTTCTCCAGCATATCAAAGAGAATAGAGGAATAATGGATGAGTGATGCATTTACAGATGTAGCAAAAATGAAAAAAATCAAAGAAGAAATCAAGGCTCATGAAGGCCAAATTGTGGAAATGACCTTGGAAAATGGTCGTAAACGTCAAAAAAATAAGTTTGGTCGATTAATTGAAGTCTATCCTTCTTTGTTTATTATTGAATACACTAATGAAAACAGTTTACCTGGTGAACCAGCAACAACCTATGTTGAATCGTATACTTACTCAGATATTTTGACTGAGAAAAATCTGATTCATTACTTAGACTAATCTGGCTAGGTGAGCTAGAACTTCCAACCGTCTCTTCTTGGAGATGGTTTTTTTGATGTCTTGAACATATCATAAAGATTTGTTGTGTAAATTTATTGACAAAGATGTCAATTTCACAATCAAATCTGTCAATATTAGACAGGGGATCTTTTGAATAGTCGTCTCATCTATATTCTTCATATCACTAAAATAGAGGGACTTAGGAGGTTATTAGAACAATCATGATTGACAGGTTGTAAATAAGGGTGTAAAGATTCCTGTAAATAAGATAAAAATATTGGATATGTCTGAAAATACATGGTCATCCGCGTCATAAATATGTGATTTAGAAAGTCCTTAGCTAGAACACCTCATTTTGCTTTTCATTTATAGAAAGAAATCAAAAAAATGAGAAAGCAACTTTACAAGGGACGGTATTGGTGGTATAATAGAATTTGTGCGAAATGACAGCAGGACAAAATGAAGCTCGTCAACAGGAAGCCAGCTAGAAAAGTAACCTTTGCTGTTTGGGCGAAGGCTTTCTGAACGAATCAGGTTTGTCTAAAACGTTATTTCCTACAAAAAATTATTTTTATAGGAGGACATTTCAAATGTCACGTTATACAGGACCATCTTGGAAACAATCTCGCCGTCTTGGCTTGTCACTTACAGGTACAGGTAAAGAATTGGCACGTCGTAACTACGTACCAGGTCAACACGGACCAAACAACCGTTCAAAATTGTCAGAATACGGTTTGCAATTAGCTGAAAAACAAAAACTTCGTTTCTCTTACGGACTTGGTGAAAAACAATTCCGTAACTTGTTCGTACAAGCTACTAAGATCAAAGAAGGAACTGTCGGTTTCAACTTCATGCTTCTTTTGGAACGTCGTTTGGATAACGTTGTTTACCGTCTTGGACTTGCGACTACTCGTCGTCAAGCTCGTCAATTCGTTAACCACGGTCACATCCTTGTTGACGGAAAACGCGTTGATATCCCTTCATACCGCGTAACTCCAGGTCAAGTGATCTCAGTTCGTGAAAAATCAGCTAAAGTTCCAGCTATCCTTGAAGCTGTTGAAGCAACTCTTGGACGTCCAGCATTCGTATCATTCGATGCTGAAAAATTGGAAGGTTCATTGACTCGCTTGCCAGAACGCGATGAAATCAACCCAGAAATCAACGAAGCACTTGTCGTTGAATTCTACAACAAAATGCTTTAATTTCAAGAAAAAACTTGCAGAAAGCCTACAACAGTGGGCTTTTTGTTTTGTCTTCAATCCTCGATTTGTGGGTTTGTTCAGTTATTTGCTCCCTAAGTTTACTTCATAGAAAGAAATGTCCGCCTGTAAAAATAGGCGGTTTTTCTTTTACAAAATAAATAACAACTCTCCTGATTTGGAGATTTTTGTGACCAAATACCTAAAATAATAAACAAAATAGCGATTTTTTCTTCTCAGATTGCCCATTTTGTTAAGATGAAACAAACGATTGGAAAGGGTTCTTATGGGATTTAAGAAAAACATTATCGCGAACAAGTTGATATGAGAGACTGCGGTGTTGCAGCTTTGGCCATGGTCTTTGGCTACTATGGCTCATACTATTCTTTGGCCAGTCTGCGGGAGAAGGCAAAAACGACTGCAGATGGAACGACCGCCTTAGGTCTGGTCAAGGTGGCTGAGGAGTTGGGATTTGAGACACGCGCCTTCCGAGCAGATCGCACACTTTTTGACTTGGAAGGAGTGACCTATCCATTGATTGTCCACGTGATCAAGGATGGGCGTCTCCCTCATTATTACGTAGTTTATAAGAAAGATAAAAAGCATCTTTACATAGCCGATCCAGATCCAAAGGTAAAGATGACCAAATTGACGATCGAGGAGTTTGAAAAGGAATGGACAGGGATTGTCATCGCCTTGGCCCCGACTCCAGCCTATCAACCGAGTAAAGAAAAGAAAAATGGGCTCCTAGATTTTGTCCCTCTTTTGTTTAAACAGCGGCAATTGGTTCTGCATATTGTTCTTGCAACGTTATTGGTGACCCTCATCAATATTGTGGGTTCTTACTACTTACAATCGATTATTGATACCTATGTGCCTGATCAGATGAAGCAGACCCTGAGTGTAATTTCACTAGGGTTGATCGTGGTTTACATCCTACAGCAGGTCCTGACCTATGCGCAAGATTACTTGCTTCTTGTTTTAGGCCAACGCTTGTCTATTGATGTTATTCTGTCCTATATTAAGCATGTTTTTCAGTTGCCTATGAGTTTCTTTGCAACTCGACGGACAGGAGAAGTGGTGTCACGTTTTACAGATGCCAACCGCATTATCGATGCTCTGGCTAGTACGCTGCTTTCTATCTTTTTGGATCTGTCTATTGTTCTGATTTTATCAGTAGTCTTGTTTAGCCAAAATGCTCACCTCTTTTTCTTGACCATTCTCTTGTTACCGATTTATGCGGTCATTATTTTTGCCTTTATGAAGCCTTTTGAGCGCTTAAATAATGAAACCATGGAAGCTAATAGTGTTTTGTCTTCTTCCATCATCGAAGATATCAATGGAATCGAAACCATCAAGTCTCTTACCAGTGAGCGGAGCCGCTATCAAAAGATTGACTCAGAATTTGTGGACTATCTCAAGAAGTCCTTTGCCATGAGCAAGGCGGAGAGTCTGCAAAAGGGGCTCAAGCACTTGGCCCAGTTGATTTTGAATGTCTTGGTCTTGTGGTTGGGAGCTCATTTGGTCATGAAGCAAGAATTGAGCTTGGGGCAGTTGATCACCTACAACACTCTCCTTGTTTATTTCACAGGCCCTTTAGAGAACTTGATCAACCTCCAAACCAAACTTCAAGCAGCCCGAGTGGCCAATACCCGTCTGAATGAAGTCTATTTGATAGACTCTGAGTTCGCAGAGAAGAAGCCTCTTCAAGATCGTGAGGCTCTCGATGGTGATCTGGTTTTTGAGGGAGTAGACTACAAGTACGGTTTTGGAGCTAACGTTCTTACCGATATTAGTCTCACGATCAAAAAAGGGAGCAAGGTAAGCTTTGTTGGTATTTCAGGCTCTGGAAAAACCACGCTAGCAAAGATGATGGTGAATTTCTACCAACCCAATAAAGGGACGATTCGTCTGGGAGGAACGGATATCCAGCAAGTGGATAAAACTTTGCTCCGCCAGCAAATCAATTATTTACCCCAGCAGCCCTATGTCTTTAATGGTACGATTTTAGAGAACTTGTTACTGGGAGCGCGGGAAGGAACTAGTCAGGAAGATATCTTGCGCGCTGTTGAAATCGCAGGAATTCGAGAAGACATTGAGCGTATGCCCCTCAATTACCAAACAGAATTGACTACGGATGGCATGGGAATCTCTGGTGGTCAACGGCAGCGGATTGCCTTGGCGCGTGCCTTATTAACGGACGCTCCGATTCTGATCTTGGATGAAGCGACCAGCAGCCTGGATATCTTGACGGAGAAGAAAATTGTGGACCGCTTGATGGCCTTAGACAAAACGATTATCTTTATCGCCCATCGGTTAACGATTGCAGAACGGTCTGAAAAGTCTTCCTCATGGACCAAGGTCGTCTGAAGGAAGAAGGGAGCCATGAAGAACTGCTGAAAAAGAATGGCTATTACAGCCATTTGGTTACTTGTTAAGAGAGGACTAGGAGAAAAAAAGAGAGTATGATGAACGAAAAATATTTTGAAAGTGCAGAATTCTATCAGAAACGTTTCCATAATTTTGCTAGTTTATGGGTAGTCCCTTGTTTTCTTTTACTACTGTTTGTTGTCGGTTTCTCTGTCTTTGCCAAGAAGGAAGTGACCTTGTCTAGTCGTGGAACGATTGAAGCTACGCGCGTGGTGGACCAAATCCAGTCAACGAGTAATTCTCCCATTCAAGTCAACCATTTGAAGGAAAATAAAGAGATTAAGAAGGGAGAAATCTTGGTAGAATACCAAGAGGATCAGGAAAAACAACAAGGAATGAGCCTAACGCAACAGCTCGACCTCTTAAAGAAACAGGAGGAACAATTAAAATTGTTGAAAACGAGCATTGAGACCGGGGAGAACCAATTTACAGGAACTGAGCATTTTGGGTATGACCAGCTGTTTAAGGATTATCAGCAACAAATAGCGATTCTCCAAGCGCAAGCCCATCAACAAAATGCAACCATTGCTTCTCAAAATGCCAGTGCAAGTTCCAGTCAAGCAGAAATTGGCCAAGCTATCCAAGACCAAGAGAAGCGATTAGCTGATTACCATAGCCTAAAATCAGCTCTACTAGAGGGTGGAAGTCTGGATGCGACTCATCCACTTTACTCTTTCTACCAGAGTTACGCTCAGCAACCACATGGAGAAGAAAATGCTCAAGCACAAGCTTCTTTTATCAGTCAGCTAGATAGTCAAATCCAGCAGTTAGAGGCAAGTATTTCTAATTATCGAATCCAATATGCGGGATCCGGAAGCCAACAAGCTTTTTCGACCAGCTTAGATAGTCAAATAGCCTCCCTGAAAGCTCAACAGCTGAGTAAGATTGGACAAGATTTACTGCTTCTTTCTCAGCAAATCGCAGATCTAGACAGTAAGTTAAAAACACAAGAAAATCTTCTTCAGAAGACTCGGATTCTAGCCAAGGATGAAGGGGTGATTCATTTGAATGATGAAACAAAAGGAGCGAGTATTGTAGCGGAAGGTACTCCTTTGGCTCAAGTTTATCCTCTCATTCAGAAAGAAAAAGAAGTCAAGATTGTCACCTATATCCCTTCAAAAGATATAGCCACGATTCATGTAGGTGATCGGATTCGCTTTAGCACACAGGGAAGTAAACAAAAACCAATTACGCTAGAGGCCCGTATTAGCTCAATTGCTTCGAGTGCCACTCGGACAGAACAGGGGAACTTTCAAAATAGAGGGAATTCTCCGTCTCAAGGATCAGGAGGCCAAACTCCTACGATACGGTTTAGAAGGGAAGTGTGTCCTGATCACAGGAGAGAAATCTTACTTCAGTTTCTTTGTGGATCAATTTTTAGGAGCAGGGAACTAAAGAAACATAACATAAAAGAGGCTGGGACAAAAGTCCTAGCCTCTCAATTGTCTTTGGATTATCGAGCAAGACGCAGTGGTTGAGTGGGCTCTACCACGCTGATTTCATCAGCTTTTACAGCCCTACTCAACTGTGCGGAGGTGGGACGACGAAATCGAATTCTAACGAATTACCGATTTCTGTCCCACTCTCTTTTATTCCAGCATTTTTAATAGGAAGTCCGCCATTTGTTGGGGGCTTTCTTTTTGCCCGCGCGCCACCCACATCTGACAGACTCCAAAGAAGGCATTGGTGAGGTAGACGGAACTATAGTCTCTTTCGATTTCGGTCAAAGATCGATGGTCATAACGTTCTTGCAAGCTATCGACTAGTAGAACTTGTAGCTTGTGCCGCAAGAAGGATTGAATTTCTTTTGTCCCATTCTCGGTTAGAAGGACAGCAAAGAGGGGCTCCTTGGTGAGAAATTCGAAAACTTCGGTAACAGCTTGGTGTTTATCATCTTGTTGTTTGTCGAAGATGTATTCAACTTTGTGGAAAAATTCCTGTTGGTAGCGCTCGATCATATCGTATTTATCACGGTAGTGGGTATAGAAGCTACTCCGGCTGATACCAGCCTCTTTTGCCAACTGAACAGTTGAAATCTCATCAAAGGACTCCCTATGAAGCAGGTCAACCATGGCTTCCTGGATGATCCGTTTTGTTTTTATTCGCTTGTTGCTTTCGGTAACCATTTAGTCTCCCTCTTTTATACACAAAATTATACACAGTGTCCAAAAATGGTTTTTTTAACTTGCGGTTTTTAAAAAGAACTGTATAATCAATTATATCAAAAAAATTAGACAATGTGTATAAAAAGGAGACAAAAAATGTTTAAGGAATGGAAAGCGATTTTTAGGAAACCGACCTTTATCGTTGTGATGATCGGGGTTGCCTTGATACCAGCTCTCTACAATGTGATCTTTCTATCCTCTATGTGGGATCCTTATGGCAAGGTTTCCGACCTGCCAGTAGCAGTTGTCAATCAAGACCAGCCAGCTCGTTATCAGGAAGAAGAATTGGCAATCGGAAAAGACATGGTGTCCAATTTTGAGAAAAGTGACGCCCTGGATTTTCATATTGTCGATGAAAGAGCAGCTAAAGAGGGGCTGGAAAAGGGTGATTACTATATGGTGGTGACCTTGCCCAAAGATCTATCTGCTAAAGCTGCTTCTATCTTAACCAATCATCCGGAACAGATGACCATTGCCTACCAAACATCTAGTGGGCATAGCTTTATTGCTGGTAAGATGAGTGATTCAGCCATGATAAAAATCCAGCAAACCGTTGCTAGTAATGTCACCCAAACCTATACCAGCGCTCTTTTCGAAAAGATGGGAAGCTTGAAGACAGGGATGGGAACAGCAGCGGAAGGAAGCCAGAAATTAGCGACCGGTGCTGGTCAGCTAAAAGAGGGTGGACAGACCCTGACAGACCATTTGACCACCTTGTCCAATTCGAGTCTGTCTTTTTCAAATGGGGCACAGACTCTTAGCACTGGTCTCTTGGCCTACACCAATGGAGTTGGCCAATTAGGAACGGGTCTTCATCAAATGCAGGAGAAAGTTCCCACCCTCGTATCGGGAGTTGGACAACTTCATGATGGTTTTACTACCTTTAGTAGTGGACTGACGACCTATACATCTGGTGTTGGACAGCTGGGAGATGGTTTGAACCAAATGGCTAGTCAAACGCCACAGTTAGCCTCTGGAATTGGCCAATTGCATACAGGGATGACGACTCTCTCAACGGGACTGGATACCTACACAAAGGGAGTTAGTCAGTTGAATGTTGGTGCTAGTAACTTGACGGCTGGCCTCACCAGCTATAGCTCAGGGCTTGCTACTCTCAGTGGTGGAGCTAGTCAATTAAGCGGCCAATCGGAAGCATTAAGAAATGGAGTGTCTCAGTTAGAGACAGGCATTCAAACCTTATCCACCCAACTCACTCCGCAACCAAATCAACAAGAGCAACTTGCCCAATTAACAGCAGGCCTCACCCAATTAAATGAAGCTATTCAGAACACGAGCGGGGATACCAGTCAACTCAGCACAGCTTTGGCAAGCATCGCCACCTCTGCTCAAGGGATTTCAGCAGCAGCACAGGCTGACCGCAATTCGGTGCTAGCAAATCTTCAAGCTACTGCTGCCTATCAATCGATGACAGCTGAGCAACAGGCAGAAATGACGGCTGCTGTCTCTGCTACTTCAAGTACCACAGAGACTGCTGCTCAAGCGATTTTAACCACTGTTCAAGGCTTGCAAGAAAGCTTAACAACCGAGAGTCCCTTGGCCACAGTAAAAGAAAGTGCCAACCAGATCTTGCCAACAGCTTCGTCTACCTTGAATACTCTTTCAACTAGCTTGAGCTCCGTGCAGACAGCAGTGACAGAGCAACTTCTACCAGCAAGCCAAACCCTTAGCCAGGGCGTTCAACTCTATACGACAGGGGTGGATCAGTTAGCCGGTGGAGCTAGTCAGCTTACGGATAATAGCAGTAGCTTGATTGCAGGAGCTACTCAATTGAGTGCGGGGACAAGTCAGCTGGATCAGAAATCTGGTGACTTGGTAATGGGAAGTAATCAACTAGCAGCAGGATTGGGAGACCTAAATGGGAAAATGCCAACTCTGACTGCTGGAATGAATCAATTAGCTTCAGGAGCCAACCAATTGACTAGTAAGTCTAGCGAATTAACAACAGGCGCTGGATTGCTAGCTAGTGGGATCGGTCAACTAAATGGTCAAACACCGGTTTTGGCTAGCGGTGTTGATCAACTGGTATCAGGAGTTGATCAGTTATCGGATAAATCAGGTCAGTTACTATCAGGTTCTCAGCAATTGGCGGATGGTGCAACTAAGATAGCTGATGGCTCTGGTCAATTAGCGGCAGGGGGTCAGGTTCTTGTCGGAGGCTTGGCTGATCTCCAAACAGGTAGTCAAAATCTTAGTCAAGGCTTGAGTTCAGCTAAGGACCAACTAAATAGCGCTAGCACTGAAAAAGAAAATGCAAGCGTATTGTCAGATCCAATCACTCTTTCTAAGACAGACCATGACAATGTTTCAGTGAACGGAGTAGGAATGGCGCCTTATATGATATCTGTTGCCCTTTTCGTCGCGGCTCTCTCTACCAATATGATTTGCCAAATTGCCATCTGGGCGTCATCCAGAAAGTCGTTGGGCTTGGCTTAAATCGAGATTGGAAGTGAACGGGATGATTGCGGTCTTGGCTGGTGTCCTGGTCTACGGAGCTGTCCACCTGCTCGGAATGGCGGCAAACCATGAAAGCTTGACTCTCTTCCTCTGTGTGTTAGGAAGTGTGACCTTCATGTCCGTGGTAACCGCCTTAACGACATGGAACAACAAGGTCGGAGCATTTATCTCTTTGATTCTCTTGCTCCTTCAACTGGCTTCTAGTGCAGGGACTTATCCGCTTGCCCTCACCAATCGTTTCTTCCAAACTATTCACCCACTGTTGCCAATGAGTTATACCGTATCGGGATTAAGGGAAACCATTTCCTTATCTGGTCAGATAGGTGGGCAAGTCACCTTCCTTACCCTAGTTTTGGGCTTGTGTATTGGTCTAGGAATGATGGCCTATCAACCTCAAAAGATGGAAGAAGACTAAGCTTCCTCTATCTAAAGTTTCATGTGAAACAAAGCCCTCTTCTCAATAGAGAAGAGGGCTTTTTCTTAGTTAAAATAAAGCACTTCTGGATTTGGAGTGATGTAGATAAGGTTATCTTCTTTGAAGACCAGCTGTACTTGGCCCTGTTTGTAGATATAAACCGTGTACGTTTGACCGAACCTAGTGGCTTGAGCGATATCGATCGCACCAGCCCAAAAAGCACGAAGCTGTTCATCTGTTAAGTGTCCCTCTTGATAGAGTTTCACGAGGTTTTCCCGTTCCTTTTCTGAGAAGGTTTCGACCAGATACTTTGGGTCGTTAAGGACATTTTCAGGTTCCCCAAGAATTTTTTGAACAAATTTTTTAGTATAGCCTTCGTAATCCGGTGTTGCGGCTTCTAATGTATCGCCATCTTTTCTATAGTAAACGACAGAATCGCCTGTTGCATAGATCTTGTCTGTTGGAGCTTCGCTAGCATTGGCAGGGAGCTCCTCCATTTTTTTGCTAGAGCTGGTTTCTGTCTCAGACTCTTTCTTCTCTTTTTTGGAAGAGCTAGCTTTAGATGATTTTTTTGACGATGAGGCTTCTTTATCACTTTTCTCTTGTTTTTTAGAAGAGGCACGAGAGCTCGTTTCTTCCGGTTTGAAATATGATTGAAAATCAGACATACAGGCTGTCAAGAAGAAAAGACTCAAAAAGAGCGTTGCAAGGAGAGTAATTTTTTTAGACATCATATAAATCCCTTTCTAATCATAGAGCGCTATTTCTTCTATTGTACACTATAAAAGCTTGGAAAGCACGAAAAAACAGGAGAGAGCTTGTACGAAGTAGGTATTCATACAAGCTTTCTCTCCTGTAAGGGTCAGCTCCTTGTGATCTCATTTGAAGCGAGGGAGTCATCTTTTAATAACTCTTGTGTGCTTCAGTTAGTGGCCTTGGAAGAAGGACTTAGCGTCCACCAGGCTTGCCAGGTCCACCGCCTTGAGGTCCGCCACCTCCGGGAGCCCCACCGCCTCCAGGCATGGAGTTGACAATTTCTGTTTGTTTTTCACCGTTGATATAGATATCTCCGCCTGTGTAGGTAGCTGTTCCATCAAAGTCAAAGCCGGATTGCCCCGTCAAATTGATGGTTCCTCCAGTCACAGTGACATTGCCGTTAGAGTCGATTGGATCGGTATCGCCTTGCCCAACTTCAACGTTGAGGGTTCCACCATTCATGGTGAAGAAAATTTCATCTTGGTTGGCATTGGCATTGGCCGCATTGACACCGTCATCGCTTGCGTAGATGGTGATATCTCCACCGTTAATGGTGATTGATTTTCCTTCAAGGCCTTCGACAGACTCGGTCACCTTGTAAGTTCCGCTATCGATGACTAGATCACCAGAAGCATGGATGCCATCGTCCCCAGCTGAAATGGTCATGGTATTGTCAGACAGATACATGGTTCCGACAGATGTATCTTCATCGTTATCCACCTTGACTGCATCTTCATCTGCATCGATGGTCATGGTCGTACCAGTGATATTGAGTTCATCATTGACGTTGAAGGCATCTCCAACAGCCGTGATCTTATAGGTTCCACCTGTGATATGGAGAGTGTCATTGGCTTTGATACCGTTGTTCTTCTTAGCGTCAATGTTGAGCGTACCTGAACCATTGATGGTGAGGTCGCCCTTAGAGAAGATCACTGCGTCGGCATCTTCATCATTGTTTGAACTTGAATCAGACAAGGTATTGGTCGTGCCGTCTGCTAGAGTGAGGTAGACATGCCCTGCTTTCGTAGCAGAAATTGGCGCGTTGGTGTTGGTCATGGTAACGCCTTTCAAGACGATGTGAACATCATCTGAGTCACCCGCTTCGACCTTGATTTGAACTCCATCGGATTCACCAGAGATGACATAGGTTCCAGCCTTTGAGATGGTCACAGTTGATCCAGATACAGCTACGCCGTCACCTGATACACTTGCAGAAGATCCAGATAGTTTTACAGTAGAGGCTTTACTTTCATCATAAGAGGTGTCCTTGTCCTTATCTGTAAAATAGTTGGAATTGTTTGTTTTATTTTTTGAAGTAGAAGTAGCGGTTGTTTGTGCAGTATTGCTTTTTGTAGCTGATTGTGATGACGCCTGGGTACAAGCTGTCAGTAAGGTGAGGGTTGCGGCCCCCGTTAATAAGAATTTCCATTTGTTTGATTTCATGAGCTTTTCCTCTCGTTCCCTTGATATGCTCCTAGTCTAAAGTTGCTAGCTGAAAGTTTCCTGAAGTTTTTCTGAAAGGAACCTTAACTTTAGTTTTCTTTAAGTTTGGCTTAATGAAAGCTTAAGAAAAGGCAACTAAACTAAGGAACAAGTAAAGCGACTTGTGGCTTTGCAACAAAAAACGATAAAGAAAATGATAACTTTTTATTGAACAAAAGGAGAAAAACATGAAAAAAACGGTAGAGACAAGCTTCAAGCGGATTGAAACCAAATATGTGGTGAATAAAGAAGACTTGGATGATTTATTGAAAGATTTGAAGAAATATGTTGTTGAAGACGATTATCCCATCTCCACGATTTCGAATATCTATTTTGATACCGAAGACTTTGATGTGATCCAAGATGCTCTTGCTAAACAGAACCGTCGTGAAAAGATCCGGATGCGGACCTATGTGGAGCATCCAACAGTGGAGAGTCCGGCTTTTCTAGAAGTAAAATCAAAGGATGCAGAAGGAATTGGTCATAAGTTCCGCCTGGTCTCGAACCCTTCCTCCATCACCCGCCTCATGACGGATGGACTAGTGGATCAGACCATTCAGGATCTGGACTTGGTGCAAGAAATCCAAGCTCTGCGCCAGCGCTATGATTACCGACTACAGCCTCAGATGTACATCCATTATGATCGTTTGTCCTTAAAAGAAAAGAAGAGTATCCAAGGCTATCCTTACAATAAGATTCGGGTCACCCTGGACCAAAACTTAGTCTATCGTGATCAGCAGGTCAATCTCCTCCGTGGGAAAGCTGGAGAGCCTTTGTTAGAAGAAAATACCATCATTATGGAAATCAAGGCCCCAGGTGAAGAACCTCAGTGGCTGAAGGACATTCTGGATAAGTACGGACTGGTCAAACAGAAATTTTCGAAATACAGTTGTGCCTACCATAAGTCACAAGGCTTAGACTATGCACCAACGCCAATTCAAGAAAGGACAGGTGCTGCCTATGTCTAATCTATTTGATTCTATTTTTAATAACGCTACGGCAACCGTAGATCCGGTGCGCCTGATGCTAGCCTTGCTGGTCAGCCTGGTGCTCGGGATGGCCTTGTCTTGGACCTACAAATACCGTACTCTCTATACGCGTGAATTTATCGTCAGTCTCACCTTGCTTCCCTGCATGATGACCCTGGTGATTTTCCTGGTGAATGGGAGTCTGGGGACCTCGATTGCAGTAGCAGGGACCTTTAGCTTGATTCGATTTCGTTCCGCTACCAGCGGCTCGAGAGAATTGATCGCGATTTTCCTAGCCATGATTATTGGTTTAGCAGCGGGGTCGGGCTACCTCTTATTGGCAGTTTTGTTTACGGCCTTTCTGTTAGCTATCTGGCTCTTGCTCGAAACCAAGCAAAGTAAGACCGACCACCAACGGCGCCGTCACCTGATGATTGAGCTAGAAAATAAGGCTAGGATTGCAGATAAGATCAGCCGTTTGCTGGATCGCAATTGTACAGAAGTCGACTTGATTTCGGTCAATACAAGCCAAAATGGGGAAAAGATTACCTTGGATTATGAAGTGGATCTGAGACCAGAAGTTGACGATTTGCAATGACGACCCTCCTAACAGAAGAAATTTATCATTGCGATGTATCCTTGACTAAGAAGGCTAAGAAAAGAAAGAACTTATAGAAGAGAGTGGGACAGATATCGGTAATTCGTTAGAATTCGATTTCGTCGTCCCACCTCCGCACAGTTGAGTAGGGCTATAAAAGCTGATAAAATCAGCGTAGTAGAGCCCACTCAACCACTGCGTCTTGCTCGACAATGCAAAGACAATTGAGAGGCTAGGACTTTTGTCCCAGCCTCTTTTTAGGCTTTTAAGAACTTTTTAAGGAAAAGTGGTATACTATTTCTAAAAAATTTAAGGAGTCCTGCATGAGAAAAAGAGCTATTTTTGAAGATGTCGTCTCCATTATGACTCACGATTCATCTACCATCAAAGACCGAAAAGGATGCGATCCAGAGCCTTTTCGAGAAAAAATGACAGATGATATGACGGATGATGCCTTTCTTTATCAAGTCAGGTCCTACCTAGCTAGTTTTGGGATTATTGGCCATATCTCTTTTCAGAATAAAAAAGCTAGGCAGAAAGGCTTTCTCTTACGCGTAATGGACCATCAACTTTATGTTGAAAAGGCGAATGAAGACACGGGACTCCAAGCAGGGGATCAGATCCTAGGTCTGGATGGAAGTGACTTGGAGCAGGTAGCGTCTCTTCATAAGGACTATTTTATCAGTAAGACCCCTGAAAGACACTACCGAGAATGGGCAGATTTGATCTCTCAGTCCACAAGGGTCACCCTGCTTCGGGAGGGGGTAGAAAAGACCATTGAAGTAGTGCCCAGTCGAGAACCAATCCAAGATCAGATTTTTTGGAAACGATTAGACGATGAGATTCTTTATCTTCGTCTGGATAATTTTATGGATGAAGGAGCTATTAGTCGGGTATATCAAGAGTGTTTACCGATGATGACGGAGGTCAAGTTCCTTCTCATTGATGTCCGACAGAACGGCGGAGGGGCAGATTCTCTGTATCTCCCTCTATTACATCTAGGCTTAGAGAAGGATCAGGGCTATGATTCGCTTGACTGGGACGATGATGGCATGGAAATTCTATACACGGAACGCAATGTCGACTTACGCTTGAAAGACTTTGAGGACTGGATGCAACAGGAAGAAATTAGTCCTGAAACAACTAAACTACTTGAAGATATGAAAGAGGAGTTGATCCACCATCGGGGGAAAGGCTATGTACCGTATCAGCAAGAAAGCGAGGAATTCTTACCAGAGGTTAGAGGTGGCCAATATCCCGAACAGATCTTTATCTTATCAGATATTTATTGTGGATCATCTGGTGATAATTTTGTCCAGATGATGAAGCAGTTTAAGAAGGTAACAGTGGTAGGTAGACCAACTCTAGGAATTTTAGACTATTCCAATTGTTGTACTGTTGATTATGGGGATTATCGATTGATGTTTCCTACTTCTCGCTGTCTAAGCTTGGATCAAGGAAAAGGAATGACGGATCAAGGTGTGGAGCCGGATATAGAGGTTCCCTGGAGTCCCGACCATTTTGAAAGAGATGTAGATCTAGACAAGTGTTTGGAGTTGATTCGTCAGAGTTGCGAAACGGCAAGATAAGGCTTAGATAGCGGTTGTCTTAAATCAGGATAGTAATCGTCTCTTATGGTAACGTTTTCTAGTATTTTTTCCTTGTGTTTGGATTGCTATGACTGAACAAAAAATGGTAAAATAGTCAGTGAAAATCAAAATGAAGAGTGAAAAAGATGAAACATAAAACACTTTATAAATTTATAGGGCAAACAATTTTGTATTTCGCTATTTTCTTAGCCCTACTCTATTTCTTTAGTTACCTTGGTCAAGGTCAGGGTGGCTTTATCTATAATGAATTTAAAGGAGATCCCTACCGTGTCAAACCAACCAATTACTGATATGATCGAGGCGATTGAGCGCTTCGCCCAACTGCAACCAGACTATCCTGTCTACAATGTCCTTGGAGAAGAGCATACCTATGGCCAATTGAAGGTAGACTCAGATAGCTTAGCAGCCCACATTGACCAAATGGGACTTCCTGAAAAGTCACCTGTTGTGGTCTTTGGTGGTCAAGAATATGAAATGTTGGCAACCTTTGTGGCCTTGACCAAATCTGGCCATGCTTATATCCCAATTGATAGCCATTCGGCCTTGGAGCGCGTGTCTGCCATTCTTGAAGTGGCTGAGCCAAGCCTGATCATTGCCATCAATGAGTTTCCAATCGAAAACCCAGCTGCTCCGATCATGTCCTTGGAGCAAGTGCGTGAAGCTTATGCGGCTCAGAATGCTTATGATTTGCAACATCCTGTCAAAGGGGATGATAACTACTACATCATCTTTACCTCTGGAACAACTGGAAAACCAAAAGGGGTGCAAATTTCGCATGATAACTTGCTCAGCTTTACTAACTGGATGATCACAGACAAGGAATTTGCGACGCCAGAGCGTCCGCAAATGTTGGCGCAACCGCCCTATTCTTTTGACTTGTCTGTCATGTATTGGGCACCAACCTTGGCTCTTGGTGGAACCCTTTTTGCTCTTCCATCAGCCATCACTCAAGACTTCAAACAACTCTTTGCGACCATTTTTTCTCTTCCTATCGCTATCTGGACTTCAACACCATCTTTTGCAGATATGGCCATGCTGTCTGAAGATTTTAATGCTGAAAAGATGCCAGGCATTACCCATTTCTACTTTGATGGGGAAGAGTTGACCGTTAAAACTGCTCAGAAATTGCGCGAGCGTTTCCCAAATGCACGCATCATCAATGCTTATGGTCCAACGGAAGCAACTGTTGCTTTGTCGGCAGTGGCTATCACAGATGAGATGTTAGCGACTCTTAAACGCTTGCCAATCGGCTATACCAAAGAAGATTCTCCAACCTTCATCATTGATGAGGAAGGGAACAAATTGCCAAATGGAGAGCAAGGGGAAATCATCGTGTCTGGACCAGCTGTTTCAAAAGGTTATATGAATAATCCAGAGAAAACAGCAGAAGCCTTCTTCGAATTTGAAGGTCTTCCAGCCTACCATACGGGAGATGTCGGAACCATGACAGATGAAGGCCTCCTTCTCTATGGTGGACGGATGGACTTCCAGATCAAGTTTAATGGTTACCGTATCGAATTAGAGGATGTTTCTCAAAACTTGAACAAATCTCAGTACATCGACTCGGCTGTCGCAGTACCGCGCTACAACAAAGATCACAAGGTTCAAAATCTCTTGGCCTATGTCATCTTAAAGATGGGGTCAAGGAACAATTTGAGCGCGAAATTGATATCACGAAAGCGATCAAGGAAGATTTGGAGCACATCATGATGTCTTATATGATGCCTTCAAAATTCCTCTACCGTGACAGCTTGCCGCTAACTCCAAACGGGAAAATCGACATCAAAGGGTTGATTAGCGAGGTTAACAACCGATGATCGAGTTCTTGAAACAGCTCCCTCATTTAGAACCCTATGGCACCCCGGTCTACTTTATTTATCTGATTGTGGCCTTATTGCCTATCTTTGTTGGTCTCTTCTTTAAGAAGCGTTTCCCAGTCTATGAAGCCTTGGTCAGCTTAGCCTTTATTGTTTTGATGTTGACAGGGACGGATTTGAAACAAATCTATGCGGTTCTTTTCTACCTCTTTTGGCAAATCCTTTGGGTCTATTCTTATAAAATCTATCGAAGCCAGCGTGATAACAAGTGGGTCTTTTACCTTCACTCTTTCTTGGTCGTTTTGCCCTTGGTTTTTGTGAAGGTGCAACCAGCCATTGATGGGACCCAGTCTTGGATGGGCTTCCTTGGGATCTCCTATCTGACCTTCCGAGCGGTAGGGATGATTATCGAGATGCGAGATGGGACCCTCAAAGAATTTAGCCTCTGGGAATTCTTGCGTTTCTTGCTCTTTATGCCGACTTTTTCAAGTGGGCCGATCGACCGCTTCAAACGCTTCAATGAAGATTACCTAACGATTCCAGATCGGGATGAGCTCCTCGATATGCTGGAGCAGAGCGTCAAGTATATCATGCTTGGCTTTCTCTATAAGTTTATTCTAGCTCATATCTTTGGTCATCTCTTGCTAGGTCATGTCAAGACTTATGCTCTTCTTCAAGGGGGCGTCTTTAACCTAGGAACCTTAGGGGTGATGTATGTCTTTGGTTTGGACCTCTTCTTTGACTTGCAGGCTATTCCATGTTTGCCCTTGCGGCGTCCAACTTGATGGGGATTAAGAGCCCAATCAACTTTAACCTCCCTTTCAAGTCGCGTGATTTAAAGGAATTTTGGAATCGTTGGCACATGAGCTTGTCTTTCTGGTTCCGTGACTTTGTCTTTATGCGTCTGGTCATGGTCTTGATGCGCAACAAGGTCTTTCAGAGTCGGATTACAACGTCAAACGTTGCCTATATCATCAACATGTTGGTCATGGGCTTCTGGCATGGAGTGACCTGGTATTATGTTGCTTATGGTCTTTTCCACGGTCTAGGTCTCGTAATCAATGATGCCTGGCTTCGGAAGAAGAAGACACTGAATAAAGAGCGCAAAGCAAAAGGACTTGAGCTCCTGCCAGATAATCGCTGGACTCAGGCTCTTGGAATCTTTATTACCTTCAATACCGTTATGCTGTCCTTCCTGATCTTCTCAGGTTTCTTGGATCAGCAATGGTTTCCAAAAATGAAATAAGAAAAGGAAAAATGAAAAATGGATGTAAAATCACAAGTAATTGAAATTATTGACGAATTGTTTATGGAAGATGTCTCAGACATGATGGATGAGGATCTCTTTGATGCGGGTGTTCTTGATAGCATGGGAACCGTTGAGTTGATTGTTGAATTGGAAAACCGTTTCGATATTCGGGTTCCAGTATCTGAATTTGGTCGTGATGACTGGAATACTGCCAACAAAATCGTAGAAGGTGTCATGGAGCTTCAGAATGCTTAAACGATTGTGGCTGATTCTGGGTCCAGTCTTTTGCGCCATGGCTCTTGTCGCTACTCTTCTCTTTTTCTATCCGATTAACCACAAACATAATCTGACAGAGGAGAAAAAGGCCGCAGTGAGCTTGACGGCAGAAGGCTTCAAAAGTCGTGCCCGTAAGGAAGAAGCGCTCGGGGATCCCAACTATCGTTTTGTACCCTTCTTTGGTTCCAGCGAATGGTTGCGATTTGACATCGTCCACCCAGCAGTACTAGCTGAGAAGTATGATCGCTCTTATCGTCCGTATTTTCTAGGTCAACGAGGGGCAGCGTCTTTGAACCAATATTTTGGGATGCAGCAAATTCTTCCTCAACTAGAAGGGAAACGGCTGTCTATGTGGTATCGCCCCAGTGGTTTACGAAGGATGGTTATGATTCATCGGCCTTTCAGCAATACTTTAACAGTGATCAATTAACGAGCTTTTTGGCCAATCAAGAAGCTGGACCAGCAAGCCAGTATGCGGCATCTCGTCTCTTGCAGCAGTACCCTAATGTAGCTATGCAGGGAGGAGTTCAGAAGCTAGCCAAAGGTCAAAATCTATCTAGTTTTGAAAAAGGTCTCAATCAGACCCTCATGCGCTTTGTTCGTCGGGAGGATGCCTTCTTTAGCACCTTTACGGCAATGAACAATAGCAACTATGAGAAGAAGGTTCTCTCTCGCTTGAATGATTTGCCAGATACATTTTCTTACGAAGTCTTGGAAGAGGTGGCGACGGCGGAAGCCAAAAAGAAAACCAATAATAATAAACTAGGCATTAGTAATAGTTTTTATACTCATCGCCTTGCGAGTAAATTCAAGAAACTCAAAGGATTCCAAAAGAATGAATCCTATGAACAATCCCCAGAATACAATGATTTACAACTGGTCTTGGATCAGTTTGCTCAATCTAAAACCAATGTCATCTTTGTCATCCCTCCAGTGAACTCTAAATGGATGGCTTATACAGGCTTGAGTAAAGAAATGTATCAACGGACAGTTGAAAAAATCCGTTACCAGCTAGAAAGTCAAGGCTTTACCCATATTGCTGATTTTTCTAAAGATGGTGATAAACCTTACTTTATGCAGGATACCATTCATATGGGCTGGAATGGATGGTTGGCCTTTGACAAGGCAGTTGATCCTTTTGTCTCTAACCCTCAACCTGCCCCTGAATACAAGATTAACAATCGTTTCTTAAGTCAGGACTGGGCTAACTATAAAGGCCAGCCGGATCAATTTAAGTAAGATGCGAAGAGGTTGAGAATACCCAGTCTCAACCTTTTTTCCTGTGGTTTTGAAGAAACTTATCCCCATATTCACAGACTTATCCACAGACTTGTGGATAAGTCTATCTACTAGAAAGAGAGGAACTAGTAAACCATGAAAACAATGAAGAAAATAGCTGTTTATGCGATTCTTCAAGGAAGCGTGATTTTTCTTATTACGGGCGTCATCACCCAATTAGTCAGAGGAGATTTCTTTTTCCGTGGCTTGGCTCCAATATTTGGAGTCTTGGCAGCTATCATGCGTTTTGGAACAGCTAGTCTGATGAAAATCTTGGCCCCAACCTTATACGATGAAGAGGCCAAACAAGAGAAAGCTCCTACCGGGAAAGAAGCTGAATAAAAGAACTGTTTTTTCTGGAAAAATCTCTGGAAAAGCACTTATCTGACAGGCTTTATGGTAAAATAGAAGGAAGAATATTAGTTTGGAGAGTAAAAATACAATGAAACGTTCCATGTATGCTGGACGTGTTCGCGAGGAACACATTGGACAAGAACTAACCCTCAAAGGATGGGTGAGTCGACGCCGTGATTTGGGTGGCTTGATCTTTATTGATTTGCGAGATCGTGAAGGGATTATGCAATTGGTCATCAATCCAGAGACGGTCAGTTCGGAAGTCATGGCAACGGCCGAGAGCCTTCGTAGCGAGTATGTGATCGAAGTGACAGGTCAAGTTGCTGCTAGACAGCAAGCTAATGATAAAATTGCAACAGGTCAGGTTGAAATGCATGTTTCTTCATTGACTGTCCTTAATACGGCAAAAACCACACCATTTGAGATCAAGGATGGCATTGAAGCCAACGACGATACTCGTCTACGCTATCGATATTTGGACTTGCGTCGTCCAGAGATGTTGGAAAACTTGAAATTGCGTGCCAAGGTAACCCACTCTATTCGGAATTACTTGGATGAGTTGGAATTTATTGATGTGGAAACACCTTTCCTTTCTAAGTCAACTCCAGAAGGGGCGCGTGACTATCTCGTTCCATCTCGTGTCAACAAGGGTCACTTCTATGCCTTGCCTCAAAGTCCTCAAATCACGAAACAATTGTTGATGAATGCTGGCTTTGACCGCTATTATCAAATCGTCAAATGTTTCCGTGACGAAGATTTACGTGGAGACCGTCAACCTGAGTTTACACAGGTCGATTTAGAAACCTCCTTCCTGACAGAGCAAGAAATTCAAGATATTACGGAAGGTTTAATCGCGCGTGTCATGAAAGAAACCAAGGGAATTGAAGTCACCCTTCCTTTCCCACGGATGAAGTACGATGATGCGATGGCTCTTTACGGTTCTGACAAACCAGATACTCGTTTTGAGATGCTCTTGACAGACTTGAAAGAAGTTGTAAAGGGCGTAGACTTCAAAGTCTTCTCAGAAGCTCCAGCAGTGAAAGCCATTGTGGTCAAAGGAGCAGCAGACAACTACTCACGTAAAGATATCGATAAGATGACCGAAGTAGCCAAACAATATGGGGCCAAAGGTCTTGCATGGGTCAAGGTAGCTGATGGTGCTTTAAACGGCCCAGTTGCTAAGTTCTTGACAGACGTGACAACAGAGTTGACAAGTGCTTTACAGTTGGAAGAAAGATTTGGTCCTCTTTGTAGCGGATACACTAGAAGTAGCCAATGCAACCCTAGGTGCCCTTCGTTGCAGAATTGCCAAGGAATTAGACCTCATCGACAACAATCAATTCAACTTCCTTTGGGTGGTAGATTGGCCAATGTTTGAGTGGTCTGAAGAAGAAGGCCGTTACATGAGTGCCCACCATCCCTTTACACTTCCGCAAGCAGATACAGCTCATGAATTAGAGGGTGATCTTGCCAAGGTACGTGCCATTGCCTATGACATTGTGCTCAATGGTTACGAACTTGGCGGAGGAAGTCTCCGGATCAACCAAAAAGAATTGCAAGAACGGATGTTTACGGCTCTCGGCTTCTCTAAAGAAGATGCGACTGAGCAATTTGGTTTCTTGCTAGAAGCTATGGATTATGGTTTCCCTCCACATGGTGGATTGGCTCTTGGTTTGGACCGTTTTGTCATGTTGTTAGCTGGTGAGGAGAATATCCGTGAAGTGATTGCCTTCCCTAAGAACAACAAGGCAACAGATCCAATGACCCAAGCCCCTTCTACAGTAGCCACCAAACAACTGGAAGAGTTGAGTCTACAAGTAGAAGTCAAAACTGAGGAGTAAGAATAAAAGCGGAAAATCCGCAGAATTAGCTTCTGAGATTTTCCCTTTATTTATAAATTAAGAGATAGTCATGAAAAAAACTCGCTTAGGTAAAATCTTACGTTATTATGTGAGAAGAATTGCTTATAATTTTAAATTATTACGGGTCTTGAAAAGTATTTCCCGCGAAAAATATGATGAAAAGATTTCAGCCTCATTGGTCTATGGATTTTTATCTGCGATTGCTGTGAACTTCTTTTTCCAGCCGGGACGTGTCTATTCGAGTGGCGCGACAGGGTTAGCACAGATTGTTTCTGCTCTTAGTGATCGATTTTTGGGCTTTACCATTCCTGTTTCCTTGTCATTTTATGCCATCAATCTACCCTTAATGATCATCGCCTGGTATCAAATTGGCCATAAGTTTACCATTTTCACCTTTATAACGGTGTCCATGAGTTCCTTTTTTATCCAATTTGTTCCAGTAGTTACGCTCACCAATGACCCTATCATGAACGCCCTGTTTGGGGGTGTAGTTATGGGGACAGGGATTGGTTTTGCCCTTCGGAATAATATCTCCAGTGGGGGAACCGATATTGTTAGTTTGACCATTCGAAAGCGAACGGGCAAGAACGTCGGCAAAATTTCTCTCATTGTCAATGGGACCATCATGTTGATAGCAGGGATGACCTTTGGTTGGAAGTATGCCCTCTATTCGATGATTACCATTTTTGTTTCTAGTCGAGTGACAGATGCTGTCTTTACAAAGCAGAAGCGGATGCAAGCCATGATTGTCACTAGCCAACCGGATAAGATTATTGAGAAAATCCATAAGCGATTGCACCGTGGGGCAACCATTATTCACAATGCCGAAGGGACCTATAATCATCAGGAAAAAGCCGTCTTACTCACGGTTATTACCCGAGCAGAGTTTAATGAGTTTAAATTTTTAATGAAAAAAGCAGACCCTCAAGCTTTTATAACAATTTCAGACAATGTTCATATTATTGGACGCTTTGTCGAAGTAGAAGACTAAAAATTCCTGCAAGAAGTTCTTGCAGGAATTTTTTTATGCTTGTTCTACCAAGATCCAACCATGGCCTGGAACGGTAAATTCTTCTTGAGAAAGTCCTTGCTCTCTTCCATACACATGAGGGTAGGCAATCGTTAATCTTGCAGATTGTTTGAGTCGATAAGTCCATTCTTGATCCCCCAGGTTGACCAAGATAAGCAACTTACGACCATCTTTCTCAATGCTGTAAGAGAAGGTTTTCTCCGAAGTCCAAGTAACTTGACAATAGTCTCGAATGTCTTGGGCATTCACAAGGCGAAGGAGCTCTTCCTCTTTACGATAGGCAATCAATTCGCGCAGGAACTGAATATCTGTTTCATAAGCTGTAGAAGAAAGCCAGTCTAGTTGATTTAGAGCATCTGGAAGATTGTAAGTATTCTCTTCTAAGCCCTTGCTGCGATAGAATTCTTGGCCAGCATGTAGAAAAGGAACTCCTTGAGCCAAGAGGACGAGATGCAAGCCAAGTCGAGCTTTAGTCTGACGTACCTCTACTGAAATGTTTGGGTCTTCAACCTTGAGGTAGTCAAAGAAGGTTGCGTTATCATGGCATTCCACATAGTTAATTGCCTGTTGAGGACGCACAAAGTGGGGGGTTCCTTTGAGTCCGACGTTACCAGTCAAAATATTGGCCAAATCATTGGCCTGATAGCGGCTATCTATACGTCCTTCGCTCAGGATGCTTCGTTTAATGGTATCACGGAAGTTGTCACTAAAGAAGCCATACGGACGAAGTTGACTGGCATTGTATTGATGGGCCAGAAGTTCAGGATCCAGTCCAGTATCCATCTTCCACCCTTCTCCATAAAGGTAAATGTTGGGGTAAATGGCTGCCAATTCTTCTTGAATTTCCATCATGGTTTGGCGGTCAAGAATGCCCATCAGGTCAAAGCGGAAACCATCAAAGCCGTAGAGTTGAACCCACTGCTTGACTGACTGCTTGATGTAGTTGCGAACCATGGCTCTCTCGCTGGCTACATCGTTCCCACAGAAGGTTCCATTGGTTCGTTGGCGATTCTGGTCATAGCGATAGAAATAGCCTGGGACAATCCGCTCAAAGGCAAACTCGTCAGAGAGGTAAACATGGTTATAAACCACATCCATGATGAGGCTGAGATCTGCTTCGTGATAGGCATCAATCACTTGTTGAAACTCGATGATCCGTTGGTAAGGATCATTTGGCTGGCTACTAAAACTTCCTTCCGGAACATTGTATTGCACAGGGTCATAGCCCCAATTGTAGCCAGCAGTAGGATTTGTTTCATCTACGCTTCCGAAATCATAGAGGGGCATGAGCTGGACATGAGTAATGCCTAGGGATTTCAAATAGTCAAAGCCAAAGGTCTGGTCATCATGCTTAGGAGATTCTAAGAGGGCTGTAAATTTTCCAGGATGTTTAAAGCCCGCCTCTTTGGACAGAGAAATCACGGACACTCAGTTCATAAATAATGGACTCAGTCGGATCCAATTGTGTCGTTGCTCTCTGAATGGGGCGTTCAATCTTGTGTCGGTCGATGACATAGCTAGCTCCTGAATTGGCTTCAGAAGAAAGAGCATAAGGATCATGAACGATATGGGTTACACCGTTGACTTGATGTTGGTAGTAGTAAGAGGCTTTTTCCCAATCTCCCTCGAGTTCTAGACGCCAAACTCCTTTTTCTGTCCGCTCCATCGGGTAGGCAGTTTGGTTAATCAAGAGCTCAACCTCTTGAGAAATGGGAGCCCAGAAGGCAAAGGTCGTTTTTTCTTTTGAGTAATGAGCTCCTAAATCCTCTCCATCATAAGCATATAGCTGATCAAAGATGGGTTGGCGGACAATGTCGCGGTAGTGGAGGAGGCAGGTTTCTCCTTTAGCGTTGGAGAGAGTATAGCTTTGACTCATGTCGATGGGAAGGGGGCTTCGAAGAGTTTTTTCTTCCTCTGTCGGCAAGAGTTCAATCGTTTTCGAACCAGACGTCAATGTAAAAGGAAGAAAGGCCGTTACGCTCTCTCCTCCTTCCATGCGAATCAAGTCTTGGTCATCTAAATAAGCTGCAAAGTGTGTGGTCATAGGTTCTCCTAAAGTTCAATAATCGAGTGTTCAATGAGCTGTCTGTAGCAAACAGTTTTATTTTCCTTGTTGTCCTTAATAATTTGGAGTAAGGTTCTGACAGATTCGCGTCCCAATTCAACCGTATTGATATCAATATAGGCGTCAATAGGGATCCGCGGTCGAATGGAGTCGAAGGAAATAATCGGAAGGTCGACTTGTTTGTCGCTCAGGTATCTCCGAACCCCTTCGGCAACTAGAATATCCGTTGTCATGAGCGCTTCAAGTTCTTCAAAGGCAGGGTATCCATGATTTGGTAAGAATTTTCTTCCAGCAAGAAACCAAAGGAGAACTTGACCAATTCCTCACGGAGAGGGATCTGGTGACTGGAAAGAGCTTCTTGGTAGCCCTTGTAGCGGTCTTGAGAAACGGCCAGTTCCTTATTTCCTCCAACAAAGGCGATGTGTTGGTATCCTTTCTTGATGAAATATTCGGTCGCATCAAAGGCGGCTTTGACATTGTCATTATCGACCAAAGATACAAAAGGAGAAGTTGCTTTTCCTAAAATCAAGAAAGGAAATTTATCTTGAATACAGAAGTCAACCAGAGGATCATTCAATTTGGAATAGAGGAAGATGAGCCCATCTACCCGCTTACCATAAATCATTTGTTTGAGTTGCTCGAGACGGTGGGTCTCATTGGCCCCTGTACAAATCTGAATGGCATAGCCATGATCAGAAGCTACCTGACTAATCCCACGGAGGACCGTAGGGAAGAAGGGGTTTTGGAAAAACACATCACTTTCATCAGGCAAAACAAGAGCAATCACCTGACTAGACTGGCTCACTAAGCTACGAGCATTAAGGTTTGGATGGTAATCCAGTTCTTTCATGGCAGAACGAACCCGTTCTTTAGTGGCTTCACTGATGGTAGATTTATTTTGAATCACTCGTGTAACGGTAGATGGTGCAACGCCAGCATGTTTGGCGACATCTTTGATGGTGACACGCATAAAGGACCTCCCTAAGGTTTGTAATCTGGATCCCGGAAATGAGTCTTATAGAAAGCAAGTGCGAGGAACAAGACAAATAGGATATTTTGGATCAAGATGGTTGTCGTAAAGACTTGGTGGAATACTAAACTGATTAGGACGCTCGCAAGAATAGGCAATCCAAGACAGTTGAGAGTGAAGTTGAAGCATTCTTTGAAGGTCTTGAGAGAGAAGAGACGTGACTTCCGTGTCAAGAAGAGGAAGAAGGAAGCTCCAAATACTAAAATGGCAAAATTCACAGCAGATAAGAAACCTGAGAAGAGGACGAGGAAGAGGCTAACAGCCAATCGATTGGCCTGGAACCAATCTTTGGAAATGGCCTTAGTGAGTTCTTTTTTGTCCTGGATGCTCTCTTGATTGATGGCTTGGTAAGGAATCGTAGCTAGTTCCTTCTTTTCTTTACTTACAATCAATTGGTTTTTATCGAAATAAAGAGTTAATTTTTCTCCTAATGGAGTTCCTTCGTGATGGCCTAAGATAACATGACCAGCTTTATTTTTATGAACTCCAAAATGACTGTTATAGACTAGTTCTTGCTGATTGATCTGTATGTTTTCTTTTAAATCCTTCATAACGTCGTCTGTTAAGGGATCAAAGACATCACTAACGAAGGTGGTTAAAGGGTAGGTCTGTAGTTCTGCATTTTGAATGGCAACAGGAATGAGGGTCAAGGATAGAAGAAAGAGTGAGGTGAAGATCATTTGGAACCAATTAAGTTGTTTGCGGTTGGCAAATGCTTTTCTTACCTGAAAAAGGCTGGAAAAATAGTTAAATGGATAGGCATGAAGAGACCTTTCTAATCTCCGGGATGGATTTCCCTTGTATGGAGAGCATAACAAGATTTTATCCTTAACCAAAGATGGGAGAGAAACTGGTAGCAAATCAATCAACTTGCTATCCTTGTCCCACTCCCATCCTTTCCTTAAAGATAAAATTAATGTGACTGGGAGAAAAGCACGAGAGAGGATCTCGTCCTTTTCATCATTGCTGGAAGGTTTTAGAAAAGTTTATTTTATCCTTTATCTCCACCAGCTGTCAAGCCTGAAACAAAGTTCTTTTGAAGGAAGAAGAACAGTACACAGATTGGGACTGCAATCAGAATCGCACCTGCCGCAAAGAAGGCAATCTTTTGATTTTTTTGGTCGCTGATAAAGGTTTGAAGACCAACAGCTACCGTGTAATTGATTTCATCGCGAAGCAAGAATTTAGACAAGATGTAGTCTCCAAAAGGTCCCATGAAGGCCCAAAGAGCTTGGACCGCAATCATTGGGCGAACCAATGGAAGGACGATTTGCCAGAAGCGACGGAAGTGTCCAGCACCATCCAATTTTGCAGATTCATCAAGTGAAATTGGGACTGTATCGAAGTAACCCTTCATCAACCAAGCGTTCATCGGGATTCCCCCACCGACATAGAGGAAGATGAGGAACCAGCTGTGGTTCAAGGCATTCAACATCAAGGCCATAACGAAGAAGGCAGTCAAAGCAGCCATGGTAGGCACCATTTGGATAATCAAGAAGAAGACCAAACTTTGCTTACGAGCCAAGAAGTTGTAGCGGCTGTATGCATATCCTGCCAAGGTAATGATAGATGTTTGAGCGACCATGGTAATAATGGCGATGATCAAGGTATTGAGATACCAAGTACCATATAAGGTGTCCGTAAAGAGTTTTTGGAAGTTATCAAAGCTGAGACTGCCACTGAAATCAAGTGTAAAGGCACTGACGTTACCCGTTTTGAAGGCTGAAAGAACCGTGATCAACAATGGATAGATGATGATGATGGAAAGGACAACCAAGTAGAGGTAAGTCAAGAAATGATTAAGGCGGCGTTTAAATTGAACTGAATTTTTCATTTTACACATCCTCCATATCAAATGCGTGCAGTTTCTTGAAGGCAATCATCGAGATCGAGATCACAATCAGAGAGATAATCAACGTAACCGCAGCAGCCATTGAGTATTGAGGTGATGAGTTCGTTGTCAATTTATAGATCCAAGAAATCAAGATATCTGTCGAACCAGCATTACCACCAACAGATCCAGGTCCACCATCGTTAAAGAGGTAGATAATGGAGAAGTTGTTAAAGTTGAAGGTGTATTGGCTGATGAGAGTTGGTGCCGCAACCGCCAAAATCATTGGGAAGGTAATGTTGCGGAATTTTTGCCAAGCGTTGGCCCCATCAATATAGGCTGCTTCGTAAAGATCGTTTGGAATAGATTGCAAGATTCCGAGTGTCAAGACGTAAATGTAAGGGAAGCCGAGCCAACCTTGCATCATAATCAAAGCAATCTTCGTCCAGGTAGGATCAGTTTTCCAAGGAATGAGAACCCCATCCAAGAATGGGAAAATCTTCGCAAAGAGCGGAAGGACTTGCGCATTGATGGCCCCGATACTATCGTTGAACATGTTTGAGAAGGTCAAGATCGTAATGAAGGCAGGAACCGCCCAAGGAAGAAGGAAGATAACACCGAAGATGCGTTTCCTTTAATGAATGGTTGGTTGGCAATAATAGCCGTTAGGATACCAAGAACGATTTGAAGAGTAGAAGCTGCCAAGGCCCAGATCAAGGTCCAGCCCAATACAGATGTAAAGGCAGAACGGAAGGTACTCAAAGTCCACATGTTGGTGAAGTTTTGAAGTCCGATCCAATCAAGGAGCGTAAAGCGAGCTGTATGCTTAAAGTCGTAGTTGGTAAAGGCAATCATCAAGGTAACCAAAACAGGGAAGATGATTGCAAAGGTCATGGCAATATAAGAAGGGATGATCAAGAGATAAGGGAAGCCATTTTCATAGATAGCATTCACCATCTCTTTTAGGGTCTTCGGCACTCGAATACCGTTATTAATCCGCTTAGCTACAGTACCCGCATCTTTGATATTCAAGGCGTAGAACATCAAATAAACGACGGTGATAATTAAGTGGAAGGCCCCACGAATCAAGATAAAAAGAGAATTATCTTTTCCACGGACAGTACCGAGGGTAACGAGTTTAGACAATTCCTCCAAACCAATACCGAAAAAGTAAGCGAGAAAGACAAGTGTTACACCAAGGAAGATGTATCCTTTTGCTTTCTGTTTGTTATAGATTTGTCCCAAGCCAGGAATGAGGGATAACCACATTGCCTTTTTTGGATTTTGTTGTGTTTCCATATCGACTCCTTATAAGTGAGCGACCAGAGGCCACATCACAGTGAAAGGCTGGGAAAGATTCCCAGCCCCTTGGGAACTGTATTACTTGCCACCGAATTTTTGTTCGATAGTTTCTTTGATTAATTTAACAGCACCGTCAGCAGCATCTTTAGCAGATTTCTTACCACTTACAGCGTCGAAGAGCATAGTTGCAGCTGGATCCCAAACAGTACTCATTTCAGAGATGTTTGGCATTGGTTGTGCATTTTCAAACTGTTTAACAACGGCAGTTGTCAATTCATCGTTTTTACCAACAGCGTACTCACGAGCTTCTGTGTTAGCTGGCACTTCGTTCGTCTTATCGTAGAAAGCTTTTTGTTGATCAGTTGAAGTCAAGAAGTCTACGAATTTTTGAGCTGCTTCAGGGTGGTTAGCACCTGCAGGGATAACCCAAGCTTTACCACCACCGAAGGCAGAGTAAGCTTTTCCGTTTGGAAGAGTAGGGATTGTTGCTACACCGTAGTTTACTTTGGCTTCTTTCAATGAAGATGCTTTCCATGGACCATCGATGATGGCTGCTGTCTTACCTGATTGGAATTGAGTTTGGATGAAGTTTGCAGCACTTTTAGTGTCTTGCAATCCTTTAGGCCATTTAGCGTACCAAGTTTTTGCGTATTCGATACCGTCGATCGCACCTTGGTTGTTCAAACCAATGTCTTTTGGATCTGTACCATCTTTACCGAAGACATAGCCACCGTTACCTGAAAGGAGTCCATATGCATAGTAGAAGTTTGTCCAGTCAGCAAGGAAGGCAGTGTTTTTACCATCTTCATCAGCGAAGTCATACTTGCTGTCTTTTGCCAATTCTTCAAGTTCGCCAAATGTTTTTGGAGCTTCTTGCAAGAGGTCTTTGTTGTAGTAAAGAACCAATGTTTCGATAACAGCTGGTGCACCGTATACTTTACCACCGTTTGTTACAAGTGATTCAGTTGTTTTGTCAGTCTTGCTGTCTTTGTTCAATGTCACTTCAGCCAATTGACCGTCGTTACCAAGGCCACCTACACGGTCGTATGGTGCCATCATAACGTCTGGAGCTTTACCAGACTGGTTGTCAAGAGACAATTTGTCCAATCCACCAAGAGCATCACCTGTCTTGATCGTTACTTTTGTTCCACTTTCTTTTTCAAAAGCTTTCGCAGCTTCTTCCATGTAAGCTTTGTAGCCATTGTCAACGTATACTGTCAACTCGTTTTCAGAAGCAGCAGAGTCGTCTTTTTTGCCTCCACAAGCTACCAAAAGAAGTGATGCGAATCCAACTGTACCAAGTACAGCAGCGCTTCGAAGAATTGTGCGTTTCATGATTTATTCCTCCTAAAGAATAAAAATAAGATTATTAGTTGAAAACGTTTTAGACAAACGTTTTCCTTAACACGAATAGTATATCACAGAGAGAAAACGTTTGCAAGCTCTTTGTGCAAAAATTTTTTAAAAATTTTTATCTTCTATTAAATACACACAAATAGTTGACAAGAAAATGAGAAAGGGATAAACTAGGCGTGGGGTGAACCTCCAGAAAAAATCATAAAAGTTTAGGAAACCTCTTGCATAAACCACAAGAATACTTTATAATGGACACGTAACGCAAACGTTTTCCTTGAACGTTGCATAACGATGATCTAAGGTCATTTATAAATAGGCTAAATTTATTTCTATGTCTGACAGTTGGTCGCTTCTTATGCCTTCTAAGAGTCGGAATGAGAACTGGAACAGAACAGAGTAGAAAGTTGGTCTATTTTTCTTTGAAACAAAAAATATTAAACTAAAGGTGGTACCCTCAATGAAAAAACGCCAAAGTGGTGTCTTGATGCACATTTCATCCTTGCCTGGGAAGTATGGAATCGGTTCGTTTGGTCAAGCAGCTTACGATTTTGTCGATTTCCTCGTTCGGACTAAGCAACGGTATTGGCAAATTTTGCCTCTCGGAACAACCAGTTATGGAGATTCTCCTTATCAATCCTTCTCGGCTTTTGCAGGCAACACCCACTTTATTGACTTCGATCTCTTGATCGAGCAAGGGCTCTTGGATGCATCCGATGTCGAAGGTGTTGATTTTGGTCAAGACCCAACAGAAGTAGACTATGCGAAGATCTTCGAACAACGTCGTCCTCTTCTAGAAAAAGCGGTTAAAGCTTTTATTGAAAATGGTGATTGGGATGACTTCAGCCGTTTTGCTGAAGAAAATGCAGCTTGGTTGGAATTATTTGCTGAATACATGGCTATTAAAGAGCACTTTGAATTAAAAGCATGGACAGAATGGCCAGACGCTGCGATTCGTGCACGTCAACCGGAAGCCCTTGCTTCATACCGCGCTCAATTGGAAGATAAATTGACTTACCATCGAGTAACACAGTATTTCTTCTTCAAACAATGGTTGAAATTGAAAGCATACGCTAACGACAACCATATTGAGATCGTAGGTGATATGCCAATCTACGTAGCGGAAGATTCAAGCGATATGTGGGCAAATCCTCATCTCTTTAAAACAGATGAAAATGGAAAAGCAACCTGCATCGCAGGATGCCCACCAGATGAGTTCTCAGCAACTGGTCAGCTTGGGGCAACCCAATCTATGACTGGGAAGCAATGGACAAAGATGGTTACAAATGGTGGATTGAACGCTTGCGTGAGAGCTTCAAGATCTACGACATCGTGCGGATCGACCACTTCCGTGGTTTTGAATCTTACTGGGAAATCCCAGCTGGTTCTGATACAGCAGCACCAGGTAAATGGGTCAAAGGTCCTGGCTACAAACTCTTTGCCGCAGTGAAAGAAGAACTTGGTGATTTGAACATCATCGCAGAAGACCTTGGCTTCATGACGGACGAAGTCATTGAGCTTCGTGAGCGCACAGGCTTCCCAGGCATGAAGATTCTTCAATTTGCCTTCAATCCTGATGATGAAAGTATCGACAGCCCTCACTTAGCGCCAAATAACTCTGTTATGTACACTGGTACACATGATAACAACACGGTTCTTGGATGGTACCGCAATGAAATTGACGATCCAACTCGTGAGTACCTTGCTCGTTACACCAACCGTAAAGAATACGAATCTGTTCCACATGCGATGCTTCGTACCGTCTTTGCTTCAGTCAGCTTTATGGCCATCGCTACCATGCAAGATTTGTTAGAGTTGGATGGCTCAGCTCGTATGAACTTCCCATCTACTCTTGGTGGCAACTGGGCATGGCGGATGACAGCGGATCAATTGACTCCTGCTGTTGAGCAAGAATTGCTTGATTTCACGACCATCTATCGTCGTGAAAATACTGACTTGGTGAAAGAAGAAGCGAAAAAAGCAGAAAAATAATCTTTCCCCCATTAAAATTGTTGAAACAAAGGAGACTTTTAAACATGGAATCATTACAAAAATATGTGATTGATCATCATCAAAAAACAATTGCAGAATGTTCAAATGAAGAATTGTACATTGCTTTGCTTAATTACACCAAGCAAGCAAGTGCCCAAAAGAAATTAAATACTGGTAAGAAAAAAGTTTACTATATCTCAGCTGAGTTCTTGATTGGTAAACTCTTGTCGAACAACTTGATCAACTTGGGTCTTTACGATGATGTCAAAAAAGAATTGGCTGACGCTGGTAAAGACTTGATCGAAGTAGAAGAAGTGGAATTGGAACCATCACTTGGTAATGGTGGTTTGGGACGTTTGGCAGCCTGCTTTATCGACTCTATCTCGACTCTTGGATTGAACGGAGACGGAATCGGATTGAACTACCACTTTGGTTTGTTCCAACAAGTCCTTAAAAACAACCAACAAGAAACCATTCCAAATGCATGGTTGACTGATCAAAGCTGGCTCGTTCGTTCAAGCCGTAGCTACCAAGTGCCATTCGCACACTTTACATTGACTTCAACACTTTATGATATCGACGTACCTGGTTACAAGATCGATACCAAGAACCGTTTGCGTTTGTTCGATTTGGAATCAGTTGATTCATCTATCATTGAAGATGGTATCAACTTTGACAAGACAGATATCGCTCGCAACTTGACTCTTTTCCTTTACCCAGACGATAGTGACAAACAAGGTGAATTGCTCCGTATCTTCCAACAATACTTCATGGTTTCAAACGGTGCACAATTGATCATCGATGAAGCGATCGAAAAAGGAAGCAACTTGCATGACCTTGCTGACTACGCAGTTGTACAAATCAACGATACTCACCCATCAATGGTGATTCCTGAGTTGATCCGTCTTTTGACTGAACGTGGTATCGAACTTGATGAAGCAATCTCTATCGTTCGTAGCATGACTGCTTACACTAACCATACCATCCTTGCAGAAGCCCTTGAAAAATGGCCACTTGAATTCTTACAAGAAGTGGTTCCTCACTTGGTACCAATCATTGAAGAATTGGACCGTCGTGTTCGTGCTGAACACAAAGATCCAGCTGTTCAAATCATTGATGAATACGATCGTGTCCACATGGCTCACATGGATATCCACTACGGATACAGTGTTAACGGGGTTGCAGCTCTCCATACAGAAATCTTGAAAAACTCTGAGTTGAAGGCCTTCTACGATCTTTACCCAGAAAAATTCAACAACAAAACAAACGGGATTACCTTCCGTCGTTGGCTCATGCATGCTAACCCAAGCTTGTCTCACTACTTGGATGAGATTCTTGGACGCGAATGGCACCATGATGCTTCTAAGTTGGAAGACCTTCTCTCATACGAAGATAAAGCTGCTGTCAAAGAAAAATTGGAAAACATCAAAGCCCACAACAAACGTAAATTGGCTCGTCACTTGAAAGATCACCAAGGTGTGGAAATCAATCCAAATTCTATCTTTGATATCCAAATCAAACGTCTTCACGAGTACAAACGTCAACAAATGAACGCTTTGTATGTGATCCACAAATATCTTGACATCAAAGCTGGAAACATCCCTGCTCGTCCAATCACAGTCTTCTTTGGTGGTAAAGCAGCTCCTGCCTACACAATCGCTCAAGATATCATCCACTTGATCCTTTGCTTGTCAGAAGTCATCGCAAACGACCCAGCAGTAGCTCCACACTTGCAAGTAGTGATGGTTGAAAACTACAACGTGACTGCAGCAAGCTTCTTGATCCCAGCATGTGATATCTCAGAACAAATCTCATTGGCTTCTAAAGAAGCTTCAGGTACTGGTAACATGAAATTCATGTTGAACGGAGCTTTGACTCTTGGTACGATGGACGGGGCTAACGTGGAAATCGCTGAGTTGGTTGGCGACGAAAACATCTACATCTTCGGTGAAGATTCAGAAACTGTTATCGACCTTTACGCGAAATCTGCATACAAATCAAGCGAATTCTACGCTCGTGAAGCAATCAAACCATTGGTTGACTTCATCGTCAGCGACGCTGTTCTTGCAGTTGGTAACCAAGAACGTTTGGAACGCCTTCACAATGAGTTGATCAACAAAGACTGGTTCATGACCCTTCTTGACTTGGAAGACTACATCAAGGTTAAAGAGCAAATGTTGGCTGACTACGAAGACCGTGATGCATGGTTGGATAAAGTCATCGTCAACATTGCCAAAGCAGGATTCTTCTCATCTGACCGTACCATCGCTCAGTACAACGAAGATATCTGGCGCTTGAACTAATTTATTTTTAACATTCTAGAAGCAATATACTTACAAAGAAGAGCTCCTTTTGGATCATATCCTGATTTAGAGGGAGCTTTTTTAGCACAGGATCGCTGGGAAAATCTAAACTTGCGCTTCCCTAAGGTTCACGTTATAATAAATACTATGGATATTAGAAACGAGGAAATACAATGAAGAAAAATCCAATTTATATGTATGTCTTGCTAGCTCTATCAGCGATGGGAACTCTATTAACTGCTCAGTCCTTCTTTGGATTGGCTAAAGTGGAGCTCACAGATGAAATGGCAGCTTCTTTGAACTTAACCACTGCTCTTGAACGGGAAGAATACAAAGCCTTCCTTGAGAAATTAATCGTAGCCTTACGCGGACCGATTGCTTGGTTGTTGCTATCTCTTTTGATTGGGGGCTTGATTGCAGTTGCCTATTTCTTCCTGTCTAAAAAGGATATTGTTAAGGCGACCTATGCCTATATGGGACAGATTGGTGCCTTTGTCTTAATGAGCTTGCATAATTTCTTGTCTTATCGTTCTTCTATGTCTGTGATCACGTCAGACAAATTGCGGACCTTGTTACAGGCTTCTAGCTTATATGCACTTGTCTTGAGTGTGGTTGTAGCCCTTGTTTACTTGGGAATCCTCCTCTACAAATTGAAAAATAGACCAGCTAGCGACCTTCAAGCTTAGATCATAGCATTAAAAAACTCCTCAAGTCTGGAACAAAGAAGAGGAGCTGGTCTGATTGGAGAAGAAAATGAAAGTATGTTTTGTCTATATCAGTTTAAGTGGCAATACTGAAAGTTTTGTTCGTCGTCTCAGTGATTATCTATGGGAGCAGTACCCTGACTTGGTCATTGAAAAAATCCATGTCAAAGACCTAGTCAAAGAAGGGAAGCCCTTCTTTGAAGTTGATACACCTTTTATCGCCTTTTTGCCGACCTACCTAGAAGGAGGAAATGGTGTTGATAATGGAGATGTGGAAATTTTAACGACCGATGTAGCAGACTTTATCGCCTATGGAGACAATGCCACTAAATGCTTGGGAGTTGTAGGATCAGGAAATCGCAACTTCAACAATCAATATTGCCTAACGGCCAAGCAGTACAGCCAACGCTTTGGTTTCCCTATGCTAGCAGACTTTGAGATGAGAGGAATGCTAGGGGATATCAAAAAAGTAGCGGCCATTGTAGAAGATTTGTATCGTCTTTAAAACAAAAGAACCAAGCCTATGCTTGGTTCTTATTTGTTGCGGTTGAAGAGAGAGAGGGGTCATATTTTGTATGACTCCTCTTTTAGGGCTTATTTTAATTGATCTGTGATTTCTTTTGAGAGCAAGAGGCCGAGGCGATAGTCCTTATTGATGGCGTGGATGACATCGTTGATGTTTTCCGTCGTTTGGATTTGTGCCTTGATGCTTGCTTTGAAGGCTTCATCTTTTAAGAGTTGCTCTTGTAAAATCTTTTGCAGTTTTTCTCTCTCGTATTTATTGATTAAAAAGAGAATAAGCAGACTAACTAAAATAAGAATATAAACAGTTTGATTCATGGGGTTCTCCAGAGGGTAAGATAATGGATAAAGGGAAGCGATAATCCCTAAAAATATAGGTGTGTTTAACATAAGAAAAGGAGTGAGATGGAACTAAATAAGATTTATTTAGCGATTCCTCTCACTCCTAAAAGAGATGGTTTCCTATCAAAAAGTAAGGAAGATATTACATTTCTCAGGTGCTTCGACACCCAATAGACGAAGCGCTTCTTTCAAGACTACTGCTGTTGAGTAGCTAAGAGCAAGGCGGCTATCGCGTTCTGGGCTTTCATCCAAGATACGAGTGTGAGCATAGTACTTGTTGAAGGCTTGAGCCAAGTTGATGGCATATTTTGCAATCAAGGATGGATCATAGTTTTCAGCAGCACGTTTCACGACACGAGAGAAGTCTTGGAGAAGTTTGATGATTTCCCAGCTTTCTGGGTCGCTCAAGCTGTAAGTTGCATCTGCAGATGGTGTGAAGTTGGCTTTGCGAAGGATGGATTGGATACGTGCGTATGCGTATTGAACGTATGGTCCAGTTTCTCCTTCGAAGGATACCATGGCTTCAAGGTCAAAGTCATACCCGTTGCGACGGTCTGTCTTCAAGTCGTAGAACTTAACGGCACCAACACCGACTGCATGTGCCACTTCTTCTTTGTTTTCCAATTCAGGGTTCTTTTCTTCGATTTGCGCTTTGGCACGAGAGATGGCTTCTTGAAGAGTTGGTTCGAGCAGGATGATATTTCCTTTACGAGTTGACAATTTTTGGCGATTCTTTGTGACCAAACCAAAGTCAACGTGGATCATATCGTCGCTCCAGTCAAATCCCATTTTCTTCAAAACAGCTTTCAACTGACGGAAGTGGTTGGATTGTTCTTGACCGACAGCATAGATGTTTTTCACAAAGTTGTAAGTCCGTGCACGGTAGATAGCAGTGGCGATATCACGAGTGATATAAAGAGTGGCACCGTCTGATTTCTTAATCATAGCTGGTGGAAGGTTGACATCATCCAACTCAACGATGCTAGCTCCCTTAGATTCTTTCAACAAGCCTTTTTCTTCAAGGATTTGGACAGCTTCATCCATCTTGTCATTGTAGAAAGCTTCTCCGTTTAAGCTGTCAAATTCAACACCGAGGAGTTTGTAGATACGGTTGAATTCTACCAAGCTTTCGTCACGGAACCATTGCCACAATTCAGTTGCTTCTGGATCTCCATCTTCCAATTTCTTGAACCAAAGACGTCCTTCCTCGTCCAAAGCAGGATCATTTTCAATTTCGGCATTGATGCGGACATAGAGTTTCAACAATTCATCGATTGGATTGGCTTCGACGGCTTCCTTGCTACCCCATTTTTTATAAGCGACCATCAAGAGACCAAATTGTTTACCCCAGTCTCCCAAGTGGTTGATTTTAATGGTGTTGTAGCCCATTTTGCGGAAGATATTTGAAAGAGCATCTCCGATAACGGTTGAGCGCAAATGACCAACTGAGAAAGGTTTTGCAATATTTGGACTAGAAAGGTCGATGGTGACGTTCGCTCCTTGACCTTCTTCTTGTTGTCCATAGTCGGCACCTGCTTCGATAACAGATTTGATGACTTGGTCAGAGATTTGTGATTTATCTAAGAAGAAGTTTACATAAGGACCAGTAGCAACGACTTTTTCAAAGTGAGAGGCATCGATTTTTTCCGCAATATCAGCAGCAATCGCTTGAGGAGCTTTGCGTTCGATTTTAGCCAAAGAAAAGGCAGGAAAGGCGATATCTCCGAGGTCTGAAGATTTTGGTTGCTCTAGTAAATTTAAGATAGTTTCTTGGTCTAAGCCTTCAATGACTTTTGCCAATTCACTTGCAATAAGTTCTTTATGATTCATAGTGGCTCCTTTGGTCTTTTGTTACTATTCTATCACAAAATTCGGCCTTTCTTCAAACTTTTTGGTATAATCAAAGTATAATTATTCAAAAGTGGAGCAAAAATGAAAAAAGATGAACGTCAGCTTTTGATTCGAGAAATTATTCAACATGAGAAGTTATCGACGCAAAAAGACATTCAAGACCGCCTAGATCAAAGAGGGGCGGGAGTGACCCAGACCACCTTATCCAGGGACCTACGAGAAATCGGTCTGATCAAGGTAAAAGAAAAGGGTGGCCTCTATTATAAATTAGCAGACGAACCAGATCGAACAGATATTTAGACTGATTGCTCAATATGCACAAGTGGTCTCGAGAGCGGAGTTCACACTGGTTGTTCGGACGGAGCTGGGAGAAGCGGCTATTTTAGCCAACGCAGTCGATGAGATTTTGGATGATCAAATCCTTGGTACCGTAGCAGGTGCCAATACCCTCTTAATTGTTTGCAAGGACCAAGAAGTAGCACAAACAGTCCAGCAGACCATTCTCCAACATTCTAGTCACTAGTCAAGGGCGAGGGACCAGTCCAGAAAGGGATCGGCCCTCCTTTTATGTCAGTTTAGAGTTGGAGTAAGCACTCAGAATGAATGCAATGATATAGAAAAGGAACGATATGGCAGCAGAAAAACTATCACCTGGCATGCAGCAATACCTAGATATCAAAAAAGACTATCCGGATGCTTTTTTACTCTTTCGGATGGGGGATTTTTACGAGCTCTTTTATGAAGATGCCGTCAATGCAGCTCAGATTTTAGAGATTTCTTTGACCTCTCGGAATAAAAATGCAGAAAATCCGATTCCCATGGCTGGAGTTCCCTATCATTCGGCCCAGCAGTACATCGATGTCTTGATCGAAAAGGGCTATAAGGTGGCTATTGCAGAGCAGATGGAAGATCCCAAGCAAGCCGTCGGTGTGGTCAAACGGGAAGTGGTCCAAGTCATTACTCCGGGGACCGTTGTCGATTCGACCAAGCCAGACAGCGCCAACAACTTCCTGGTAGCCTTGTCTCATGATGAGACGGACTATGGCCTTGCCTATATGGACCTAGTGACCGGGGAGTTTCAGGTCACTAGTCTGAATGATTTTGCCATGGTCTGTGGGGAGATCCGCAACCTACGGGCGCGGGAGATTGTCCTGACCTACTCCTTGTCAGAAATGGAAGAAGAGTCCTTCTTGGCCAAATGAACCTCTTGCTCTCCCCTATTTCAGAAGTGGCGGAGGATGTCCAACTTTTAGGGGCTGAATTGACTCATTTGGAGAGAATAGCGGCAGGAGGCCTGCTCCAATATGTCCAGGAAACCCAGAAGCGGGAACTCCACCATATCAAGCCTGCCCATCACTATGAAGTCCGTGATTTCTTGCAGATGGATTATGCGACCAAGGCGAGTTTGGACTTGACAGAGAATGCTCGGACAGGCAAAAAGCATGGTAGCCTCTACTGGCTCCTAGATGAAAGCAAGACAGCCATGGGAGGCCGTCTCTTGCGGGCATGGATCCAGAAGCCTTTGATGGACCGCCATCGGATCGAGGAGCGCCAAGAGATTATCCAGGTCTTCTTGGATCATTTCTTTGAGCGAAGCGATCTGGCAGATCGTCTCAAGGGTGTCTATGACATCGAGCGTTTGGCCAGTCGGGTTTCCTTTGGTAAGACCACTCCCAAGGACCTCTTGCAGTTGGGTGAAACCCTGCGCCATGTTCCCTTGATCAAATCGCTTCTGGTCGAGATGGGCGAGCCAGTGCTAGACCTCCTCGTTGCCCAGTTAGATGAGCTACCAGAGCTTTGCCGTCTCATCGAGGCAGCGATTGACCCGGATGCCCCTATCGTTCTGACAGAAGGCAATATCATCCGTACCGGCTTTGACCCAACTCTGGATCAGTACCGTGTCGTCCTCCGGGAAGGGACCGGCTGGATTGCAGAGATCGAAGCCAAAGAACGGGAAGCCAGTGGCATCACCGGACTTAAAATTGACTACAATAAAAAAGATGGCTATTATTTCCATGTGACCAATTCCCAATTATCCCGTGTACCAGCTCATTTCTTCCGCAAGGCGACCTTGAAAAATTCTGAGCGCTTTGGGACAGAGGAACTGGCTCGGATTGAAGGGGAGATGCTAGAAGCTCGGGAACAGTCGACTAGCCTAGAGTATGCGATTTTCCTACGGATCAGAGAGGAAGTCGGCAAGTACATTCAGCGCTTGCAGTCCCTAGCCCAAGCCTAGCAACGGTGGACGTCTTACAAGGCTTAGCCTGTGTGGCTGAAAGGCAACAACTGACTCGGCCAGTCTTCCAAGAGGCGCGTGATATCCGGATTGAGAAGGGGCGTCACCCAGTTGTTGAGAAGGTGATGGGGGCTCAAAGCTACATCCCCAACAGCATTTCCATGGATGAGACCTGTGATATCCAGTTGATTACGGGGCCCAATATGAGCGGGAAGTCCACCTATATGCGCCAGTTGGCCATCATTGTCATTATGGCTCAGCTTGGCTCCTTTGTACCGGCTCAGGCGGCGACCCTCCCTCTCTTTGATGCTATTTATACCCGGATTGGGGCTGCAGATGACTTGGTGTCCGGCCAATCGACCTTTATGGTTGAGATGATGGAGGCCAACAATGCCATTCGCCAAGCGACTCCGGCTTCTCTTATCTTGTTTGATGAGTTGGGACGGGGGACGGCGACCTATGATGGGATGGCTCTGGCTCAAGCCATCATCGAATACATCCATGACCGGACAGGTGCCAAGACGCTCTTTGCCACCCACTACCATGAGTTGACCGACCTGGAGCAGACCCTATCTCGCTTGCGCAATGTCCACGTCGCAACCTTGGAGAAGAATGGCCAAGTGACCTTCTTGCACCGGATCGAAGAGGGACCGGCTGACAAATCCTATGGGATCCATGTGGCCAAGATTGCAGGCCTGCCAAGCGATCTCTTGAAGCGGGCAGATACTATCTTGAGTCAACTAGAAGGCCAAAGCCACGAAGTGTCGATGGCGACTCCAACACAGCAATCCTCTCCAGAGCTTGGAGAACAGTTATCTCTGTTTGCAGCAGATGCCACTCATCCAGTACTAGAAGAATTAAAAACTCTCGATATCTACAACATGACCCCGATGGAAGTCATGATGGCAGTTGCTGAGATGAAAAAGAGAATTTAAAAAACAGTTCATTCGAACTGTTTCAGATTGAAGACAAAGTAATTTTAAAAACTTTCCTTAGGTGAGTACGGACGTCAGCGAACTTCGTAGAAGTTCCATGACTAATCATTGAGCCTAAGGTCTCAATGATCCCGAGTGCCTGAAACACAGTTGTTTCAGGCACTTTTCTCACAGCGGAAAGTTTTTCATCTTCTTGAATGACTAAAAAATAAAAGTCATTTTTTTGAATTCCTCAGGCTTTCCCTTGCAACTGTTGGTTGATCTCTTCTACTTTTTTCTTGTAAATGCGATAAGAAACAGCCCAGATAACCAAGTACACAAGGCTAAACTCTATAATGACGGAAATGTAGAAGCTGATTTGGATTGGGAACCAGCCTCCCAAGGTTGCCAAAGGTAGAAAACCAAAGAGCATCAAAAGGTAGTGGCTGAGGGTCGCACGGAGGAGGCTCCAGTCTTTGTTGAACAGGTTTTTTCCTAAGCTGAAGAGCAAGCCGATGCCAGCCCATATAAGGATACAATAGAGCATGACAAGGGATCCATGCACGTCGTGGGCTTGCATCCATTGTCCAACGCCTGAACTTGGACTGAGAGGCATGTAAGTGGAAGGTGAGTTTAGGAAAGAAAAGACGATAGAGAGGGTAAGGCCGATGAAGATGCCTTTAGAGGCATTCGATAGATGAGTCTTTAACATGATAATTTCTCCTTAATAGCTTTTAAATAGCGACGAGACGAATAGGTGATGGTCCCGTTTTTCAGATTGATTTGGACCGATCCGCTGCTGGTAAAATGCAGGTGATCGATTTCTTTGGTATTGATAATTTCAGATTGGGAAATTTTTAAAAAGTAGATGGGTAAGTCTTCAGAGAGTTGGTAGAGGGGGCCGGTGAGGATGAAGTGGTCATCCTTTGTTTCCCCAACGACTTGACGGTTTTCAATATAGAACCGATGAAACAAGTGAGTCTCTACAAGATAGGTTTCCCCATCCTTTTTCGCTCGCAAGCGTTCCTTCTGGTCCAATTCCTCTATGAATTGTTGGACTTTCTGGATGCGTTCGCTAGGTTGTGGCCCTGTGATGGCTACGCCTTCTTCTTGAAAATGGGGGTCAATGGTAACTGTTACTTTCATACAAATCCCTTCTAACATATTGACGTCAAGTAAGCGATCCGCTAGCAGGACTTCTTGCTTACAAGTCTATTAAACACTTTTTCAGGCATCAAGACAAGGCTTTTCGCATATTCGGTCAGTTTGTCTGTTTATCTGGTAGAAGACGGTATCTTTAATGGAGCTGGAGCACAAGGTTTTATAAAGGGAGGGCTTCCTTGTAGATATGGTATAATAGTTCTACCTATGCGCGTATAAAACATAAGAGGGGAAGCTATGTCACAGATTATCGAATTACCAGAAATTCTAGCCAATCAGATCGCTGCCGGTGAGGTCATCGAGCGCCCTGCTAGTGTGGTCAAGGAACTGGTTGAAAACTCCATCGATGCGGGAGCTAGTCAGATTGTCGTAGAGATCGAAGAAGCTGGCTTAAAGAGCATTCAAATCACGGATAATGGACAAGGGATTGCCCATGAGGAAGTGGAATTAGCCCTTCGTCGCCATGCCACTAGTAAGATCAAGAGTCAAGCTGACCTCTTTCGCATTCGGACCCTAGGTTTCCGTGGCGAGGCCTTGCCGTCTATTGCCTCTGTCAGTGTCATGACCATCCTGACAGCTCAGGAAGGAGCTAGTCATGGGACCAAGCTAGAGGCTAAAGGGGGCGAAATCACTTCTCTTGAGCCAGCGACTAGCCCTGTAGGGACTAAAATCACAGTTGAGGACCTCTTTTTCAATACACCAGCCCGCCTCAAATATATGAAGAGCCAACAGGCAGAGTTGTCCCATATCGTCGACATTCTCAACCGCCTGAGTCTGGCCCATCCAGAGATTGCCTTTACCTTGATCAATGACGGCCATGAAATGACACGGACGGCAGGAACGGGGAATCTCCGTCAAGCCATCGCAGGAGTCTACGGGCTCGCTACCGCTAAGAAATGGTTGCCATCGAGACAGGTGATTTGGACTTTGAAGTGTCGGGCTTCGTCTCTTTGCCAGAATTGACCCGGGCCAATCGCAATTACATTAGTCTCTTTATCAACGGTCGATACATCAAGAATTTCTTGCTCAATCGGGCCATCTTGGATGGCTACGGCAGTAAACTTATGGTCGGACGCTTCCCGATAGCAGTGATTAATATCCAGATTGACCCCTATCTAGCCGATGTCAATGTCCACCCGACCAAGCAAGAGGTGCGCATTTCTAAAGAGCGAGAACTAATGGCCTTGATCTCCCAGGCGATTGCTTCCGCTTTGAAAGAGCAGGATCTGATTCCAGATGCTCTAGAAAATCTAGCTAAGTCGACGCTTCGTCGAACAGAAAAGCCAGTCCAGACCAGCCTCCCTCTAAAAGAAAATAGCCTCTATTACGACCGAGACAAGGGAGACTTCTTTGTCCGCCCAGAGGTCGGGGAATCCCAGCCAAGTGGGGAATTGACCCCAGAGCAAACGGTTCTCTTTGCCCCAGAAGAGGGAAATCAGGAGGCCAAATCACCAGCCATCAAATTCGCGGAGCGAAAGGCGCCTCAGTATGATCAACTTGACCACCCAGAGTTGGATCTAGCTAGTCTAGACAAGGCCTATGATAAGTTGGATGGGGAAGAACATTCGACCTTCCCAGAGTTGGAATATTTCGGTCAGATGCATGGAACCTATCTCTTTGCCCAAGGCAATGGGGGCCTTTACATCATTGACCAGCATGCGGCCCAAGAGCGGGTCAAATATGAAGAATATCGGGAGAGCATCGGGAACGTAGACGGCAGTCAGCAACAACTGCTGGTGCCTTATATCTTTGAATTCCCTGCAGACGATCTGATCCGCCTGCAACAGCGCAAACACCTCCTAGAGGAAGTGGGAGTTTATCTTGAAGAGTACGGAGCCAACCAGTTGATCTTGCGGGAGCATCCGATCTGGATGAAGGAAGAAGAGATCGAGTCGGGTATCTACGAAATGTGTGACATGCTCCTTTTGACTAAGGAAGTGTCCATCAAGAAATACCGGGCTGAGTTGGCCATCATGATGTCCTGCAAACGCTCCATCAAGGCCAATCACACACTGGACGATTACTCCGCACGTGATCTCATCTACCAACTGTCCCAATGTGACAACCCCTATAACTGCCCTCATGGTCGTCCGGTTTTGGTTAACTTTACCAAGTCAGATATGGAAAAGATGTTCCGACGCATTCAGGAAAATCACACCAGTTTACGGGAATTGGGCAAGTATTAAACAAACAATAAAGGAAGATTATGTACGAATACATTAAAGGAATTTTAACGAAAATCACTGCCAAATACATCGTGGTAGAAACAGCTGGAATCGGCTACCTTTTGCATGTGGCCAATCCCTATACCTACTCTGGCAAAATGAATCACGAGGTGCACGTCTATCTGCACCAAGTGGTCCGTGAAGATGCTCACCTTCTCTATGGCTTTGCGACCGAAGAAGAGAAACAGCTCTTTTTAAACTTGATCTCAGTCTCTGGGATTGGACCTGTCTCAGCTCTGGCTATTATCGCTGCGGATGACAATGCAGGCCTTGTCCAAGCCATCGAAAGCAAGAATATCACCTACTTGACCAAGTTTCCGAAGATCGGCAAGAAAACAGCCCAACAGATGGTCTTGGATCTGGAAGGTAAGATCAATCTTGACCTAGAAGATGCACCGGCTCAATCCAAAGCCAAAGCAACAGAAGAAAACCAAGCTCTTGAAGAAGCTATGGAAGCCATGTTAGCCTTGGGCTACAAGGCAACGGAACTTAAGAAAATCAAGAAATTCTTTGAAGGTACGACCGATACAGCAGAAAACTATATCAAGTCTGCCCTTAAGATGTTGGTGAAATAATGGGGATTGCTCGAATCAATCTAGTTGATGCAAAGAACAGTAGCAACCATGTCAAGATAAAGTTTAAAAATGGGAAGATTGATACATTATGGCTACACTGTACCGTTTTTCCATTGTTTTGTAAAAATTGTCAACAGAGCCAAACAGGATTATTCTTGCATAGTGGCTCTCGCTATGGTCAGGTTGGCTCACTTCCTTGTGAATTTTGTGGTGCGAGTATTGCCATAGTAGATCATGACAATATAGTAGAAAGTATAAAGGTGAATGATGAACCTTGTTCTTTCGAAAAACTCTACCTGTTAAGTGCAGACTATATCGAATGGTTTGAAGAATGGTATGAGATAATATTGGCTCCTGAAAACTTATTTGAAGGTTGGACTGATTGGGTGTCTGTAGACCAGCTGCGAGAACAGATTGAAACATTAACTGGAATAGAAACAGATGATGGTGTAAGGTATCAAACGGACGAGAGATTTAACCCTCTGCCACCAGATATTAATCGTTGGATTAATTTATTAGACACGTCCACGGTCCCCTTACCTAACTATGTTTCAAAGATTGGAGAATAGCCTATGTCGAAACGTTGTGGCTGGGTTAAAATGAACAACCCTCTTTATGTAGCCTATCATGATGAAGAATGGGGACGCCCCCTCCATGATGACCAGGTGCTTTTTGAGTTACTTTGCATGGAGACCTATCAGGCGGGATTATCGTGGGAGACGGTGCTCAATAAACGTCAGGCTTTCCGAGAGTCTTTTCATGGCTATCACCTTCAAAGTGTCGCGGAGATGACGGATGAGAAGCTGGAAGCTCTGTTAGATAATCCAGCAATTATCCGCAATCGAGCCAAGATCTTTGCGACACGAGCTAATGCCCAAGCCTTTTTGCAAGTCCAGGAAGAATTTGGATCATTTGATGCCTATCTTTGGTCTTTTGTCAATGGGGAAACCAACGTCAATGATGTCCCAGATTACAGTCAAGTACCAGCTAAGACGCCTTTATCTGAGAAATTATCCAAGGATCTCAAAAAGCGGGGTTTTAAGTTCACCGGACCAGTCGCGGTTTTATCCTTTCTACAAGCAGCAGGCCTAGTCAATGATCATGAGAATGATTGTGACTGGAAAAATCCGAATAGCTAATCCATCGTAGAAAATTTTTCTACGATTTTTCTATTTTTGTGTTACAATGAAGAAAAATTACGAATAGTATAAGTGGAGGCGTTATGAAAGCAGAGATCATTGCAGTGGGAACCGAAATTCTCACAGGACAGATTGTCAATACCAATGCGCAATTCTTATCAGAAAAGTTGGCCGGTCTAGGAATCGACGTTTATTTCCAAACTGCAGTTGGAGATAATGCCGATCGTCTCTTATCTGTTCTTGCGATTGCGCGTGATCGAAGTGATCTTGTCATCCTCACGGGAGGCCTCGGACCGACCGAAGACGACCTGACCAAGCAGACCCTAGCCCAGTTTTTAAGTAAAGACCTGACCTTTGATTCCGAAGCAATGGCTAAGTTGGACCGCTTCTTTGCCAGTCGGCCAGACCATGTCCGAACTCCCAACAATCTGAGACAAGCGCAAATAGTGACAGGCTCAACACCGCTCCAAATTTGACTGGTTTGGCAGTGGGAGGGCTGATTGAAGTAGAGGGTGTTAGCTATGTGGTCTTGCCTGGTCCCCCTAGTGAATTGAAACCCATGGTTACTGATGAGTTAGTGCCCTTGCTAGCCACAGACGAGAAGCTATACTCACGTGTCTTGCGCTTCTTTGGGATTGGGGAAAGCCAGCTGGTAACTGTTCTAGCCGATGTGATTGATGGCCAGACTGACCCGACGGTGGCTCCTTATGCCAAGACCGGAGAAGTCACCTTGCGCTTGTCGACCAAGGCTGCGTCACAAGAGCAGGCTGATCAGAAATTGGATCAGTTGGAGCAAGTGATCCTTCGTCATGAGACTTTAGATGGTCAAGCCTTGAGCCAGCTCTTCTATGGCTATGGTGATGACAATTCCCTAGCCAAGGTTGCTTTTGAACTCTTGCGCGAGAGAGGCTTGACTTTGACCGCAGCAGAGAGCTTGACGGCCGGGATGTTCCAGTCGACTCTGGCTAATTTCTCAGGAGCCTCAGCAGTCTTACCAGGAGGTTTCGTCACCTACAGCATAGAGGAAAAGAGCAAAATGCTCCAAATCCCCCTAGCTGAGTTGCAAGAACATGGAGTGGTCTCTGCCCATACAGCTGAGCGGATGGCAGCGCAAGCCCGTCTCTTAACAGGGGCTGACTATGGAGTCAGTCTGACAGGTGTTGCTGGTCCAGACAGTCTAGAAGGCCACCTAGCAGGGACCGTTTTTATTGGAATTGCGGGTCCTAAAGGAGTCCAATCAATCAAGGTCAATATCGCTGGCCGGAGTCGTATGGATGTTCGGAAAGTTGCAGTCCTCCATGCCTTTAATCTGGTACGCCGGACTGTATTATTAGATGAAAATTTGCTATAATGATAAGAAGCTTGTATAGCATTACGCTTTGAATATAGGAGAAAAGAATGGCGAAAAAACAGAAAAAATTAGATGATATCTCTAAGAAATTTGGAGATGAGCGTGAAAAAGCGCTTAATGATGCCCTAAAGTTGATCGAAAAAGACTTTGGTAAAGGATCGATTATGCGTCTGGGCGAACGCGCAGAGCAAAAAGTTCAAGTCATGAGCTCTGGTTCCTTGGCGCTTGATATTGCCTTGGGTGCTGGTGGTTATCCAAAAGGTCGGATCATCGAAATCTATGGTCCAGAATCATCAGGTAAAACAACCGTTGCTCTTCATGCAGTAGCGCAAGCACAGAAAGAAGGAGGCATTGCTGCCTTTATCGATGCCGAGCATGCCTTGGATCCATCTTATGCAGCAGCTCTTGGTGTTAACATTGACGAACTCCTCTTGTCTCAACCAGACTCAGGAGAGCAAGGACTTGAAATTGCTGGTAAATTGATTGACTCTGGTGCCGTTGACTTGGTCGTTATCGACTCTGTTGCTGCCTTGGTACCTCGTGCGGAAATCGATGGAGATATTGGGGATAGCCACGTTGGTTTGCAAGCACGGATGATGAGCCAGGCTATGCGTAAGCTTGGAGCTTCGATCAATAAGACCAAGACCATTGCTATCTTTATCAACCAATTGCGTGAAAAAGTTGGGGTTATGTTTGGTAACCCTGAAACCACACCTGGTGGTCGTGCCCTTAAATTCTACGCTTCTGTTCGTCTAGATGTTCGTGGAAATACTCAAATCAAGGGTACTGGGGACCAAAAAGATACCAACGTTGGTAAAGAAACCAAGATCAAGGTTGTGAAGAACAAGGTGGCCCCACCATTCAAGGAAGCTATGGTTGAAATCATGTATGGAGAAGGAATTTCACGTACAGGCGAATTGCTAAAAATTGCAACAGACCTTGATTTGATCCAAAAAGCAGGGGCTTGGTATTCTTATAACGGTGAGAAGATTGGCCAAGGTTCAGAAAATGCTAAGAAGTACTTGGCAGACCATCCAGAAATTTTTGATGAGATTGATCACCAAGTGCGCGTGCGCTTCGGTTTGATCGATGATGACACTGCTGTAGTTGCACAAGATGAAGTAGCTGAAAGCCCACTTGTTGAAGAAGTAACACTAGATCTTGATGATGCCATTGAGATTGAAGAGTAATTTTTTTCAAAATAGGTCGAAAGACTGATGGTTTTTATGGTATAATATACTACAATGTTATTATCGTGTGGCGAAAGGAGTGCATACATGATTAAAATTTACACAGTTTCAAGTTGCACGAGTTGTAAAAAAGCCAAAACTTGGCTAAATGCTCATCAGTTGATCTATAAAGAACAAAACCTTGGTAAAGAAGGAATTACAAAAGAAGAATTACTCGATATTTTGACCAAAACAGAAAATGGGATTGCAAGTATCGTTTCTTCAAAAAACCGATACGCTAAGAATCTAGGTGTCGATATTGAAGATCTCAGCATGAATGAAGTCATCGATATCATCTTAGAAACACCACGGATCTTGAAAAGTCCTATCCTAGTGGATAACAAGCGACTTCAAGTTGGTTATAAGGAAGATGATATTCGGGCCTTTTTACCACGTTCTGTACGAAATGTTGAAATGCGGAGGCTCGCTTAAGAGCAGCCCTATAAGAAACAAGTAGCCAATCGTTTAGCTACTGAGAAGAGTCGAGATGTCAGGATCTCGACTTTTTCTTTTGTATCCGGCCAAAGAATCCACGAAAAAATGCTTGTAAGAATGTTTTTGAGGAGGATTCTATGGTACAATACTTCTGTGGGGGAAATCCCTTTATAGAAGCTTATCAAAGGAGAAAACATGAAAAAGAAGCTTATTTGTTTGGGTGTCTTGCTCCTGACGCTGACAGCTTGTGGACAGAAGAAACATGGGAAAACTGATTCTTCCAATGTCCAAAAATCCAACAGTGCTAAAATTGAATCGTTTAATAAAGAAAATCGAAATCTGTTAGAGAAGGCGGAAGAACAGCAAGTTTTCACTAAACACTTTGTCCTTCCAAAAGATGAAAGTGGTATTCGCCAGGAGCAGACCATCACTTATCAAGGGGAACAATTTCAAAAATTGGTCATGACCAATACCACTCCTGTCAGTGATGAATTGAAAAATGCTATTCAGGAAGTTGGTCTTGAAGAGGCCCAACGATTGATGGTAGAGTCGATGGGTAAGGATGAAAAACTTCAACAGGCGCGGACTCTCCAAGGATTTACCATTGAACTGACTTTGCCAAATGAAAATGAATACCAAACGGTCATCACTTATGATTTCACCCAGTTGGATACTAAAAAAGCGGTCGAGTTAGAGTACTTCAAATCAGCCAATATTGCAGATTTATTGAAACTGACACCGACAGAATATATGAATAATCTACTCCGTAATGGAGCAAAAGAAGAATAAGGAGAAAAAACATGAAAAAATTTCTATTACTAGTCGTTGCTGGATTGCTTATCTTGGCAGGTTGTGGGAACTCTCAATCAAAAGGGGGCAAGTCCTTATCGAAAGATAGCGTCGTTACTCGGACCTTTAAGATTAACAGAGATGTCAATGAAGCTGACGAGGTAGCCAAACAGGAAATTACAGTGACCGTATCCTACCAAGGAAAGAAATACAAGAAAGTTTCTATCAAACTAGCGACTCATGTATCGGATGAATTCAAAGATGAAGTCAAGAAATTGATCGATGCTGAGGATGATAAAGAAGGTGCCAAACAAGCCTTGATCGAAGGATACGAAGGTGAAGGTGGCATTGATGAATTGAGAGACTACGATGGAATCACCGTGACATCAGATTGGACAGGTGAAGCAATGATTTCTGAGATTGAGATTGATCCTGATAAAGTAGACTTCGATGACATTAAAAACAGCGAAGACTTGGGAGAAATTTGCAAAATGATTAAAACCTACTCTCCAACACTCTTCATCAAAAACATGGAAAAGAATGGCTTTAAAGAAGTCAAATAAAGCCATTGAAAAATGCAGTAGATCGCTTTCAAAAATAAGTGATAAAAAGTCCAAGAAAGCCCGTAAAATCAATATTTTTCGTTTGAGAAAGTATGGAAATTATGGTATAATAGTATGAATATAAAGAAAGAGGGTGGTATTGTGGGATTTACAGACGAAACAGTACGTTTTAATCTTGACGATTCAAACCGTAAGAAATTAGTGATACATTAAAGGATGTCTACTTATCTTTGGATGAGAAGGGCTACAATCCAATCAATCAAATCGTAGGTTATGTACTCAGTGGTGATCCTGCTTATGTACCTCGTTATAACAACGCTCGCAACCAAATTCGTAAGTACGAACGAGATGAAATTGTTGAAGAATTGGTTCGTTACTACTTGAAAGGGCAAGGGATCGATCTCTAATGAGAATTATGGGACTAGACGTTGGCTCGAAGACAGTCGGAGTAGCCATCAGTGATCCATTAGGTTTTACTGCTCAAGGTCTGGAGATTATTCAGATTGATGAGGAGAAAGGAGAGTTTGGCTTAGACCGTCTCTCTGAACTGGTGAAGGAATACCGGGTTGATCGTTTTGTCGTTGGTTTGCCGAAAAACATGAACAACACAAGCGGTCCTCGAGTGGAAGCAAGTCAAGCTTATGGGAAGCGCCTTGAAGAGTTGTTCAACTTACCGGTTGAGTATCAGGACGAGCGTTTGACGACTGTTGCCGCAGAGCGGATGCTGATTGAGCAAGCGGATATTAGCCGAAATAAGCGTAAAAAAGTAATTGATAAATTGGCTGCCCAGTTGATTTTGCAAAATTATTTAGATCGAAAATTTTAGAAAAAAGAGGAAATAAGATGGCACACAATCATGATCATGACCACAACCATGACGAACGCGAATTGATTACGTTGGTAGATGAGCAAGGAAACGAAACCTTGTTTGAAATCCTTTTGACCATTGATGGAAAAGAAGAATTTGGTAAAAACTATGTTCTTTTGATTCCTGCAAATGCAGAAGAAGATGAAAACGGTGAAGTAGAAATCCAAGCATACTCATTTACTGAAAACGAAGACGGAACTGAAGGCGACCTTCAACCAATCCCAGAAGATTCAGATGATGAATGGAACATGATTGAAGAAGTCTTCAACAGCTTTATGGAGGAGTGATACAGTCTGGGAGACTGTATCACCTCAACTCCTAGAAACTAGAAAGAGTTGAAACATCCAGTGGATGTTTTTAGCCCTGCGCTGGAAATGAAAACCGCAAGTAAGTCTGGGAGACTGTATCACCTCAACTCCTAGAAACTAGAAAGAGTTGAAACATCCAGTGGATGTTATTAGCCCTACTTCCAGATACACTGGAATTGAAATAAGAAAACAAAGAAATAGCAGAGCGTGAGCCAGTAAGAAGGCTTGATCGCTCTTTTCTTTTAGGAGAAAGAAATGAATCAAATTGAAGAATGGATGAATAGTCGAATTGGGCTCAATTTTCGGTCAGGCTTGGGGCGGATGCAACAGGCTGTAAAGCTCTTAGGGGAGCCTCATGAAGCTGTTCCGATGATCCATGTGACGGGGACTAACGGGAAGGGCTCAACCATTGCTTTTATGCGCCAACTATTCCAACAGCATGGCCTAAAAGTGGGTACCTTTACTTCTCCACATATCGTTAGTATGCATGATCGGATCTGTATCAATGGGCAACCAATTTCGGATCAGGACCTGATTCGCTTGGGTCAGAGCATCCAAGCGATGGAGCCTCAGCTTCTCGAGACCCACGACCAACTCTCTTACTTTGAGATCATCACCCTCTTGGCATTTTTGTATTTCCATGAGCAAGAAGTTGACTTGGCTTTGATCGAGGTTGGGATCGGAGGGCTCCTTGATACGACCAATGTCATCACAGGAGATGTGGCAGTGATCACCTCAGTAGGGCTGGATCACCAGGAGACCTTGGGAGGAAGCCTAGAGGCCATTGCTACGCAAAAAGCTGGAATCTTTAAAGCCGGGAAGCCAGCTGTTATCGGCCCACTGGCTGAAGAGGCTGAGCGTGTCTGCATAGAAAAGGCCCAGGAAACAGGCTGTTCGCTAGCTCGCTATGGAGAAGATTTCCAACTGGTGAAGGGCGTCTTCCAAGATGCGCACCATCGGTTTGACTCACTAAAAATTGGGCTCAAAGGAGCTTATCAGGAAGAGAATGCTGCGGTGGCTCTCGAAGCCTTTCTCCTCTTCATGGAGCAGAGAGGTCTGGCGGTCGATGAAAACGGTGTTCGGGAGGCTTTGCAAGCGACTAGCTGGCCGGGACGTCTGGAGAATTTTGACCAGGGCGTCTATCTAGATGGCGCTCATAATCCCCATGCTATCCATCGCTTGGTCGAATATGCTCGAACCTTTTCAGATAAGCGCGTGAGGATCCTCTTTGGTGCTTTAAAGCGTAAGGATTACAAAGGGATGTTGGAGATCTTTGCCAGCGACTTGCCGGAGGCGGACTTGACGGTGACGACCTTTGCTTATGGGGAAGTGGTCCAAGAGACGGATGGCTTAGGCTATCCTTATGTAGCAGATTTCAGAGATTATTTGCAAGACTTTTATAGCCGACAAGATGGTCAAGAGGTGCTCTTTGTCACTGGTTCTCTCTACTTTATTTCCGAAGTTCGCGCATATCTATTAGATCAGGGAAAGAATCCTTTATAGGCAACAACTCTCATCGGCCAGTCATTAAGATTGACCAAAAACAGGCTCTATCGTATACTAAAGGTGAGCCACAAATGAACGGGGAAGTCTGTTGAAAAGTTGGCGCGAAAGGAGACCATCTATGGCAAAGAAAGTAACTGCTTTATTAGCAACAGCTACAGTCCTCCTACTTGGAGCGTGTTCGAATCAGCAAACACCATCGTCTTCACAGTCTAATATTCAGGTGACTGCTTCCGAAGCAAAGACAACAAATACACAAGGAAGTTCTTCTGATGGAAGCTCAAATTCATCTAGTTTAAATACTACAAACACTCAAGTGACTCAAGGTAATATTGATGGAACCTACAAAGGGGTAGATGAAGCGGACCAGATTACCTTAGTTGTCACAGAAAATACAGGAACTTGGACAGCTGTGGAGCCTGACGGAGAACAAGAAATCAAGCCAGTGAAACTAGATGCTGCCAACCAGTCGATTATCATTGGAGATGATGTCTACCGCTATCGACTAGAGGGGCAACAATTGACTCTGGAAGACTTTGACCAAGAGCTCTATGATGATGATACAATTGTTCTGACCAAGCAATAAACTAGCAGAAGTGAGAGTGGGACAGAAATTGGTAATTCGTTAGAATTCAATTTCGTCGTCCCACCTCCGCACAGTTGGGTAGGGCTGTGAAAGCTGATGAAATCAGTGTAGTAGAGCCCACTCAACCACTGCGTCTTGCTCGATAATCCAAAGACAATTGAGAGGCTAGGACTTTTGTCCCAGCCTCTTTTTTCTCTTTATCGGGTTTGCGCTCCCTTCTTAGAACTGGTATACTAGTAGGGATTAGAAAAGAAGGAGAACGAGGGTGAGTTTTCGAAATTCGATTGTTAATGTCCAAATATGGGTTCAGTATCCTTTTTATGGGGTTTGAACTCTGGTTGTCCTTTGCAGCCTTCTTTTGGCTAAATGAATGGTTCCCCAATTGGATGTCTGTCACCATCATGGTCCTCTTGTATATCTCGACCATTTTGGCGATTGTTAACCGGAATATGCCTCCAGAGAGCAAGGTGACCTGGCTCTTAATTGCCGTCATCCCCGTTTTTGGTTCCCTTCTTTACCTCATGTTTGGGGAGCGGCGTTTGTCCAAAAAAGAGATGGTTCAGTTGGAAAATATGGAGTCCATGAAGTTCCGTGAGGATAATAGCCACGAGCTTCGCCTCCAGTTGAAAGAAGAGAGCAAGACCGTGTATGGGATGGTCAAGTCTATTCTATCCATGGACCACAATGCAGACCTGTACAACGGGACAGCTTCGATTTTCTTCCCACTAGGGGATCAGATGCTTCCGCAATTGTTGGAGGATTTGCGCTCAGCTAAGAAATTTATCTTTCTCGAATTCTACATCATCGAGGAAGGCCTGATGTGGAATAGTATCCTAGATATCCTACTTGAAAAGGTTAAAGAAGGGGTAGAGGTGAAATTGCTCTACGATGATATCGGCTGTATGGCGACCCTTAAGGGAAACTATACCAGACGCTTGCGAAATTAGGCATTGACGCCCATAAGTTCAACAAGGTGGTGCCACGATTGACGGTGGCTTATAACAATCGAGACCACCGCAAGATCTTGGTCATTGATGGTCAGATTGGCTATACAGGTGGGGTTAACCTAGCGGATGAGTATATCAATCAGATAGAGCGCTTCGGTCATTGGAAGGATAGTGCAGTGCGCTTAGATGGTCGAGCGGTTAAGGCCTTGACGCGGCTCTTTCTCATGAACTGGTACATCAACCAGGGGGAAATTGAAGATTTTGATAAATACCATATGGAAAACCAAGCGGTAGAGGGTGAGGGCTTCTATATTCCCTTTGGTAGCGGTCCTAAACCCATCTACAAATCCCAAGTTGGTAAGTCTGTTTATCAGAATATCATCAATCAGGCGACGGATTATGTCTATATTACGACCCCTTATTTAATCATTGATTATGATTTGACAGAAGATATTCGAAATGCGGCACTCCGAGGGGTCGATGTACGCATCGTGACTCCTTTCATTCCAGATAAAAAACTGATCCAAATCGTTACACGAGGGGCTTATCCAGACCTCATGGAAGCAGGGGTGAAAATTTATGAGTACACTCCAGGCTTTATCCATAGCAAGCAAGTCTTGGCCGACGATGAAGTCGCAGTAGTCGGAACCATCAACTTTGACTATCGCAGCCTAGTCCACCACTATGAGAATGCTGTCTGGATGTATCGAAGCCCAGAATTGACCAAGATACGAGCGGATTTTGAAGAGATATTCTCTGTATCTCAGCAGATTCAGTTGGACACTTTCCGGATCACCTGGTACCAGCATTTGATTAAAGAGATTATGCAGTTGTTTGCACCAATGTTATAGGCGAATTGAGCGCTTCTTAGGGGAAGGAGGGCTTGTTAGTGCGAAGTGTATAATGAAATATTACAATTTGTTTACATACACTTATCTGAGAATTCTCAAAGGGTTATTTTTGATATAATGAACATAATCTATAAAAAATAAGGAGAACTTATGAAAAAGCTTGTAAAATATGGTGTTTTACCAGCCTGTTTATTGATGTTAGTAGCTTGTTCATCAAAACCAGTTGTTGAAAAACCTCAAACTAAAGAGGATAAAGTAGAACAATCAAGTGAATCGAAAGAAGAAAAGACAAAAAAACAAATTGAAAAAGATGGGGACATTATTCTTCGTGCCATCTTTACAGATCATTCTTCTGGTTTCACAACTTTGATGGGTACATCAGTTGACAAGTGGAAAAAACAAATTACCGAAAAATTTGTCGATGAAAATGCATCAAAATATTTACCAGCAGAAAACTACACACTTGAGCTCACAACTGAAACATTCACTCCAGAAAAAATCTTGGAATTGTTTGACCAAGCTCGTTTCAAAGTGTTAGCAACGATCGGTGATGACTATGAAATCACCAAGGTTGAAGACGAAGGAGATATTGCGACGGTTACCTTCAAATCTCGTGCAATTGCAACACGTGACTTGGCTAACTTGATCAACCGCGCAAAATCTAGTCTGTTTGAAAACGGAATTGAAGATGTTAAAAAATTAGAAGACAACACAGATCCAGATCTGGAAAAACGTTTGTCTTTATTGAACAACTTCTTGTTCTACTATGCCTTTGATCGTTTGAACGAAGATTTTGGGTACATCGAACCACGTGAGTACACTTTGGAATTGACAAAAACCAAAGAAGGGCGTTATATCCTTAGTGATGAAAGCTTCCTTGAACTACGTAAGGAAATCTTTGTAAACGAATACTCTGCTGATGGAGCTGAAACTCGTAAAGGAAGCAATTCTTCAAAGAGTGATTCTTCGACTAGCAAGGATTCAGATACAAGTTCAACCTCAAAAGATAAAGTATAAACCTATAAAAAAGGTGAGGAAACTCACCTTTTTTATTTGCTCATTTTTTCTTATGTTACTGTACAGAAAGTTAGGAATAGTATAAAATTAATAGTGGAGAAATGGGCATAGATTCTGATCTGTAGGCCAATTTTATGTTATAATATTTAAGAAAATAGTATGGGGGATAAAATGAATCGAAGTAGAAAAAACAAACATTCAAATAGAACAAGCGGTTGGGATCAGCTACGCATTGTAAATAGTGGTCTCTGGGTTTTAACGCTACTTGTAGCTGGGCTCTTTCTTTATAATGTCTTTAGCTACAATATCCTAGCTTTCCGTTATTTGAATATTCTTGTGACGGTATTGTTAATTGGCGGACTTTTTTTAACCTTGGGTTTGATCCTTGCAGGCAAGGCTAAAAAGACGACGCTATTTTTATTGGTTTTAGGCTTGCTAGGGACCTCCGTGGGGACATTTGTTACCCAGCAATTGGTCGATGTCGCTGGAAATGTGAACCGAAATGCCAACTATACGGAATTTGAAATGGCTGTCTATGTCAAAGCAGATAGTCCAATCCAAGATATCAAAGAAATCAGCAGTGTAGCAGCGCCTACGGGGAATAATAATGCAGATGATCTTCTAGCCTTGGTAGAGGAAGTGAAGAAAACGCGCCAGCATGACTTGACCATCGAAGATGTGGAATCTTACGTGGCAGCCTACCAGGCCCTACAAGAAGATAAGACACAAGCCATTGCTTTGAATAGTACCTTTGAAGATACCATTGCCAGTGTGGATGCTGACTACGCGAAAAAATTAAAGAAAATCTATTCTTACAAGATCCGTCGCCAAGTGGAAACCAAGGCAAAGGCGGATGCCAATGCGGATACCTTTAACATCTATGTCAGTGGGATTGACACCTATGGCCCAGTCACTTCGGTTTCTCGATCTGATGTCAATATTATCATGACGGTCAATCGAAAGACCAAGCAAGTCTTGCTGACCACGACTCCGCGTGACGCCTATGTACCGATCGCAGATGGTGGGAACAACCAAGGGGATAAATTGACCCACGCTGGGATTTACGGAGTAGATGCGTCTATTCATACCTTAGAAAATCTGTACGACATCAAGATTGACTACTATGTCCGCTTGAATTTCACTTCTTTCTTAAAGCTTGTCGACCTCGTCGGAGGGATTGATGTAGAAAATGATCAAGAGTTTACAAGTCTACACGGGAACTACCACTTCCCTGTAGGAAAAGTCCACTTGGATTCGGAACAAGCTCTTGGCTTTGTCCGTGAACGCTACTCTCTCGAAGGTGGAGACAACGATCGTGGGAAGAACCAAGAAAAAGTCATCGCAGCCATTATCCATAAATTAACATCGACCAAAGCATTGAGCAATTACAACGAAATCGTTTCTGGTTTACAAGATTCCTTGCAAACCAATATGCCCTTGCCAACCATTATGAATTTGGTCAATACACAGTTGGAGACTGGTGGAAGCTACAAGGTGACTTCACAAGCTGTCACTGGACAAGGACGAAATGACTTGCCTTCATATGCGATGCCAGGATCTGCTCTTTACATGATGGAGTTGAATGCTGATAGCGTGGCACAAGCCAAAGAAAAGATAAACCAAACCATGGAAGGAAAAACAATGATTGATATTCATTCACACATTGTCTTTGATGTGGATGATGGACCAAAGACGATTGAGGATAGCAAACTCCTCATCGAGGAAAGCTACCGTCAAGGGGTCCGAACCATCGTTTCGACGTCCCATCGTCGGAAAGGGATGTTTGAAACCCCAGAAGAAAAGATCTATCAAAACTACTTAGCAGTAAAAGAGATGGTGGCGACCTATCTACCGGAAATGACCTTGCATTTTGGAGCAGAAATCTATTATACGCGAGATATTCTTGAAAAACTGGAAGCTGGGACTATTCCAACGCTTGCTGAAACCAGCTTTGCCTTGATCGAGTTTAGTATGGCAACGCCCTACAAGGAGATTCATCAAGCCTTAAGTGCGGTCTTGCGCTTAGGAGTGACTCCGGTAGTTGCCCATATTGAACGGTACCACTGTTTGGAAAAGAATGAAAAACGGGTGCGGGAATTGATCCGAATGGGATGCTATACCCAAATCAATAGTTCGAGTGTGCTCAAGCCTAAATTGTTTGGCGATCGCTACAAGTTCATGAAACATCGTGCCCAATATTTCTTGGACAAGGATTTGGTCCATTTTGTTGCGAGCGATATGCACAATGTCGATCAGCGCCCTCCATACATGGAAAAGGCTTATCAGTTGATTGAAAAACGTTACGGAAGTAACCGAGCGCGTGCCCTCTTTATTGAAAATCAACAAGCATTACTGGATAACGAATTATTTTAACAATCAAGTTCCATCACGGGGATTGAAAAGGAGAAAGTGAATATGAAAAACCAAGAGAGCAAAGAGATCGAATTGGATGTGGTCTCCCTCTTTAAAACCTTATGGCGTCGTAAATTCTCAATTCTGATTACGGCCTTGCTATTTGCGATTGGTGCCCTAGGGTACAGCGCATTTGTGGCGAAGAAAATCTACCAAAGTACCAGTCGTATCTATGTGGTCAGCCGTCAGAACCAAGAAAACAATGCCTTGACCAACCAAGATCTTCAAGCGGGATCCTACTTGGTTAAAGACTATCGCGAGATTATTCTTTCTCAAAATGTCTTGAACCAGGCTATTGAAGAGTTGAAGTTGGAAATGACTCCAGCAGAGCTTGCTAAGAAAGTCTCAGTGGCAGTTCCAGCGGATACTCGGATTTTGTCCATCACAGCCTCAGACCCAGATCCACAAGAAGCAGCTCGTATCGCGAATGGATTGAAAGATGTAGCGGCCGAAAAAATTATCGCTGTAACCAAGGTATCTGACGTGACGACTTTGGATGAGGCTGTCGTACCGCAAAACCCTTCTTCACCAAATATTAAGCGAAATGTCGTTATTGGCTTTGTCCTTGGGGGTGTCTTGATTTCCATCCTGGTGATCTTGTCAGAGGTATTGGATGACCGTGTGAAGAAACCAGAAGATGTCGAAGAAGTGATGGGCATCACTCTATTAGGTGTGATCCCTAGTGTGAAGAAACTGTAAGAGGGAGAATTCATGGCAACCTTAGAAATTGTAAAAAGCAAATTAGCAGCGATGACTCAGGCTGAAGAGTATTTTAATGCCTTGAGTACCAATATTCAGTTGAGTGGGACCAATATTAAGGTCGTTGCCATCTCATCTGTGCAACCAAACGAAGGAAAATCAACCATTTCTACGAATTTGGCGACAGCCTTTGCGCGTGCGGGCTATCGTACCTTGTTGATCGATGCGGATATCCGTAACTCGGTCATGACAGGTGTCTTCAAGAGCCAAGGTCGTGTTGCTGGTTTGACAGAAGTACTTTCTGGGAAGAGTGAGATTTCGCAAGCAATTGCGACGACAGATTATCCAAAACTGGATGTGCTCCTGTCAGGGCAGGTTTCTCCAAATCCAACGGGTCTCTTGCAAAGTAAAAACTTCGAGGTCATCATTGAGGCGCTCCGCAATCACTATGACTATATCGTTGTCGACACCCCACCAATTGGGATGGTGATTGATGCGGCGATTATTGCTCAACGCTGTGATGGTAGCTTGATTGTGACAGCAGCAGGAGCTGTTAGTCGCAAGGCTGTTCAAAAGGCCAAAGAGCAACTAGAGCAGACGGGGACACCATTCCTAGGAGTGGTCCTCAATAAATTTGATATTCAATTAGAAAAATATGGTTCTTATGGTAATTACGGGAACTATGGGAACTATGGCAATTACGGGAAAAAAAGATAAAGAATAGGATCGGGATATTATGACAGAAGGAAGGGGATTTCACAAATTTGCTTTGGCCTTTGTCCAAAGCTTACCAGTCTTAGTTGTGGCTTATTTTTTTAGTTTTGTGACAGAGACAGAAATCCACTCTAATACAATTTTCTATCTGTATTTATTGCATTTCGTAGCCTTCTACGTCAGTGATTACAACCAAGATTACTTCAAACGTGGGCATCTAGTTGAATTCTTACAAACTTTGAAATACAGCTTGTGCTTCGCGTTAGCCATCAGTTTTTCGAGCTTCTTTTTGGAGGAGAAGTTCTCCCTCTCCCGCCGGGGGATGATTTATTTTCTGTTTCTTCTGACTCTTGTCCTTTATTTAATGAATTACTTCATTAAACGGTATTGGCGTCGCTTCTATTACAGTCTCAAAGGAAGTCACAAGATTCTCTTGATTACAGCGAATTCTCGTCTGGATAAAGTCCTGGATCGACTTCTTTCGTCCAATGATAGCGGAGGGGAAGTGGTTGCGGTCACTGTATTAGACCGGCCAGACTTTCAACACCCCTTTGTTCAGGTTGTTCCAAAGGAAGACCTGTTGGCCTATGCGACCTATGAAGTGGTAGATGAAGTATTTCTCAATCTTCCAAGTGAAGAGTATGAAATTGGGGAGTATGTTTCACAATTTGAGACCATGGGGATCGACGTTACCGTCAACCTCAATGCTTTTGATTTAAACTTTGCCGGCAACAAACGAATTCGCGAAGTAGCTGGCCTCAATGTTGTCACCTTCTCGACCAACTTCTACAAACCTAGCCATGTGACCGCGAAACGTGTAATTGATATATGTGGTTCTTTGGTGGGCTTGCTCCTATGCGGCTTGGTGGCGATTGTATTGGTGCCCTTGATTCGCAAGGATGGAGGACCGGCTATTTTCGCCCAAAAGCGGGTCGGGAAAAATGGCCGCTATTTCAAGTTTTATAAGTTCCGTTCCATGTATGTCGATGCAGAAGAACGGAAAAAAGAATTGATGGATCAAAACACCATGACCGGTGGTATGTTCAAGATGGATAATGATCCTCGGATTACGCCGATTGGTCGCTTTATCCGCAAGACCAGTCTGGATGAGCTGCCACAATTCTTTAATGTCCTAAAAGGTGATATGAGCCTAGTTGGAACCCGTCCTCCAACAGTGGATGAGTATGAGAAGTATACTCCAGAACAAAAAAACGTCGTTTGAGTTTCAAACCTGGAATTACAGGGCTTTGGCAAGTGAGTGGACGTAGCGAAATTACAGACTTTGATGAAGTGGTTCGCTTAGATGTGTCCTATATCGATGACTGGACCATCTGGTCAGATATTAAAATCTTGCTGAAAACGATCAAAGTTGTATTTAAACGAGATGGAGCGAAGTAGGAAATTCCTGCTTCGTCCTTTCCATGTAAGGAGAAAAATGAAACAGTCAGTTTATATCGTTGGTTCTAAGGGAATTCCAGCGAAATATGGTGGTTTTGAAACTTTTGTCGAAAAGCTGACAGAGTGCCAACAAGATCGAGAGATTCAGTACTATGTGGCATGTATGCGGGAGAATTCTGCAAAATCAGGGATTACTGCAGATACTTTTGAACATAACGGCGCAATTTGCTACAACATTGATGTCCCTAATATCGGTCCTGCACGTGCTATTGTTTATGATATTGCAGCTCTCAATAAAGCTATTGAAATCGCAAAAGAAAACAAGGATCAAGCCCCTATCTTCTATGTTTTGGCATGTCGGATCGGCCCTTTTATCGCTGGTATCAAGAAGAAAATCAAGGCGATCGGAGGGACTCTGATGGTCAATCCGGATGGACATGAATGGCTTCGTGCGAAATGGAGTCTTCCAGTCCGTAAATACTGGAAGTTTTCTGAACAACTCATGGTTAAAAACGCCGATCTTTTGATCTGCGATAGCAAGAATATCGAGGCTTATATTCAAAAGGCTTACACTAAGTATCAGCCACAGACGACCTATATCGCTTATGGAACGGATACAAGCAAGTCTATCCTGAACAAAGAGGACGAGAAGGTACGGACGTGGTTTGCAGATAAGCAAGTCTCCGAAGGAAACTACTATCTTGTCGTGGGGCGTTTTGTACCGGAAAACAACTATGAAGCCATGATTCGTGGCTTTATGCAGTCAAACTCCCAAAAAGATTTTGTTCTGATTACCAATGTAGAACAAAACAAGTTCTATGAACAGTTGCGTAAGGATACAGGATTTGATCAAGATTCTCGAGTGAAGTTTGTTGGGACGGTCTATGATCAAGAATTGCTCAAATACATTCGTGAGAACGCCTTCGCTTACTTCCATGGTCATGAGGTAGGTGGTACTAATCCATCCCTTCTTGAGGCTCTTGAGTCTACTAAACTCAACCTCTTGTTAGATGTTGGCTTTAACCGTGAAGTCGGTGAAGACGGTGCACTCTATTGGAAGAAAGAACAATTGGCAAGTGTTATTGATCAGACTGAACAATTGGACGCTCAAGCAATCGAAGATCTCAATCAAAAATCAAGTCAACGGATTGCGGAAGCCTTTACTTGGGAAAAGATTGTCACAGACTACGAGAAAGTATTTAAAGGTTAGAAATGCAGAAAATATTATATCTCCATGCTGGTGCCGAAATGTACGGTGCTGATAAAGTGTTGATGGAGCTCATTAAAGGATTGGATAAAGATGCTTTTGAAGCTCATGTCATCTTACCTAATGACGGTGTCTTAGTGGGTGCTTTAGAAGAGGTCGGTGCTAAGGTTAAAGTCATTGATTACCCAATATTACGCCGAAAATATTTTAATCCAAAAGGAATCCTTGAGTACTTTGGCTCTTATAACCGTTACTCCAAACAAATTGCTCAATATGCCAAGGAGAATGGGATTACCCTTGTTCACAACAACACCACAGCGGTTCTTGAAGGAATTTACCTCAAGCGGAAGTTGAAACTTCCTTTGATTTGGCATGTGCATGAAATTATCGTCAAACCAAAAGCCATTTCAGACTTTATCAACTTTTTGATGGGGCGCTATGCCGATACGATTGTGACAGTTTCAAATGCTGTAGCCAACCACGTCAAGCAGTCTCGTTTTGTAAAAGATGATCAAGTTCAAGTCATCTATAATGGTGTTGACAATGCTGTCTATCAGATGATGGATGCCAGTGCTGTCCGTGACCAATTTGGGATCGTGCAGGATGCTTCGGTCATCGGAATGGTTGGTCGAGTGAATGCCTGGAAAGGGCAAGGGGACTTCCTGGAAGCTGTTACTCCAATCTTACAAGCCAATCCCAAATCAGTAGCCTTTTTAGCAGGTAGTGCATTTGAGGGGGAAGAGTGGCGCGTGGATGAGCTGGAAAAAGCTATTTCAGACTCACCAGTAGCTGGGCAAATCAAACGAATTGGCTATTATAGCAAGACGACAGAACTCTATAATATGTTTGATATCTTTGTCTTGCCAAGTACCAATCCAGATCCATTACCAACAGTCGTGCTAGAAGCCATGGCTTGTGGCAAACCAGTAGTCGGTTACCGTCATGGTGGTGTCTGTGAGATGGTCAAGGAAGGCGAAAACGGTCTTCTTGCTACACCGAATCAGCCTGGAGAATTGTCTAAGGCTATTCAAGAATTAGATGACAATACTGAGAAGAGAAAACAATTTGGTGAAGCATCTGTCAAACGCCAAAAAGAGTTATTTTCGTTGGAGAGTTATATCAAGAATTTCTCAGATTTGTATAAGATATAGAAAATTAAGATTATGAATAAAATAGATTTTGTTGTTATTTGGGTAGACGGTGGGGATCCTGTTTGGCAAGCTAAAAAGGCTGAATACTCTAAGTCAATAGATACTTCAAAAAAAAGTATGAATTCGATCAAGGCTTATCGTGATTGGGGAACCTTTAAATACTGGTTTAGAGGGGTAGAAAAGTTTGCTCCTTGGGTCAATAAGGTCTATCTCGTTACTGACCAACAAAAACCGTCTTGGTTGAATATTACTAGCGAAAAATTGGTTTTAGTCGATCATTCAGATATCATCCGTAAGGAATATCTACCTGTTTTTTCTGCGAATCCTATCGAGAGCAATATCCATCGAATTCCTGGACTCTCTGAACATTTTGTGTTTTTTAATGATGATGTTTATCTAACAGCTCCAGTTGAACCAACGGATTTCTTCTCAGAAGACGGTTTGCCAAAGTATAATACAGCCTTATCACCGATTGTCCCAGAACGTTACGGTACGGGGCATTTCCAAGTAAACGATATGGAAATTGTAACCAGTTATTTTAGTAGGGACGAGATTCTTAAAAATGGCAAATTTTTATCTTTCAAGCAAGGCTTAAAAAATATCGTTAAGAGCCTACTCTATAGAAATAGTAAATTTATATGTGGTTTTTGGGAAAATCATTTGACGCATCCCCTCTTAAAGTCGACCATGGAGTTGGTATGGGAGAAAGAAACTGCTATCTTGGAGAAAACATCGGCTAGTCGGTTTAGAAATCCATCTGATACAAACGTTTGGCTTTTTAAATACTGGCAGATTGCAAGTGGAGAATATGAAGTCGCAGATCCTGACTTGGGAGGTTTGTTCTCTCTAGATAATGCGGATTCTGATTTTTGGAAACTATTGAATTCTGGAAAATATAAAATTATGTGTATCAATGATGGTTTCAATGTTCAGGACGAAGAGAAAGTAATGGTGGACTTTATAAAAGCCATGAATCAACTTTTCCCAGAAAAAAGTTCATTTGAGATTTAAATATCTAACTGAGTAAGAGAAAGAAAAGAAAATATGATTTCGGTAATTGTACCCATTTACAATGTGGAGGCCTATCTTCGCTATGCTATGGAAAGCTTGGTCAATCAAACCTATAAAGATTTTGAAGTTATCTTAGTTGATGATGGTTCCACGGATGATTCTGGGAAACTATGCGATCAATATGCAAGTGAGTATGACTGGGTATCGGCATATCATAAAGAAAATGGTGGTCTGTCAGATGCTAGAAACTATGGTGTAGCCAAAGCCAAAGGAGAGTGGATCGTTTTCCTAGATCCAGATGACTATTTCGAACCTTGTGCCCTTGAGCTTTTGATGGAACTTCAGAAACAAACAGGCGCTCGTATTGTCGCAGGGAAAGGCAATGATACTTACGATCATGAATCCTACCAAAATTATCAATTAAATGAGGAAATATTATCGAAAGCTATCCTTCTTTCTTCTGAAGAAACATTAATAGAAATGCTATATGGTAAAATGGCTACAGTCTCTGCCTGGGCTAAACTCTTTCCCAAAGATATTGTAGAAAAATATCCTTATCCAAAAGGGAAAATCTACGAAGATTTATATGTAATTAGTGACTACTTGAAAGAAGTGGAATCAGTTTGCATTATTGATTTAGGTATCTACCATTATTATCGTAGACCGAATAGTATTACTCTATCAAACTTTAACAGTAAGCACTACGATTTTTATCATTCTATGAATCATTTGGAGGATGTTGTCAAGAAGGACTATTCAGATAATATAAACCTTGACGATGCTGTCATCGCTCGTTTATTCATTGGTAGTCTTCACATTTTCATTTTAATAACTGATTCTTCTAAAGAGGAAATAACTCGAATTCAAAGAAAAATTCGTCCATACCTAGGTAGAGTTATGAAAAATAAGCGGATTAGCCTGAAAAACAAGGCAATTTACATGATGTTATCTTTGACTCCGGGTTTGTATTATCGTTTTAAAAAATTAAAAAAGTTTCAGTAAAATATGAGATGCTTGAGATTAGAAAAGGAAAAAAATGTCAAAGATAGAACGCGATAAACTGTTAGTGGCAGTGGTTCTAATATTAGTTGTATCTATGGACATGCTTAACACTTCGATGTTAGCATCTCTCTTGCCTCGTATCCCTAATGTTATTCCCTTTTTAGGAGTTCGTTTTCTTTATTTTAAAGAGTACCCTTTGACTTTTCTCATCTTTGCGCCTCTCTTGTTTCTGGTAGGATGTATGATTTACTTTAAGACTGGAACCCTGAATGCTTCGATGTTTATTTTTCTAATTATTGTTCTTTACAAGGTCGAATATGAGAGTGTTCTTAAATTATATGCAGGATTAGGTTTATTCTTTGTTCTGTTGATTGTTTTTCTTTCTGCTATTGATATTATTCCTAATTTACAATTTGTTCAATACAGATCTACTGGTATCGTGGTTCGGAATTCTTTTGGTTTTATTTATCCTACAGACTTTGCCTCTCATTGTTTTTATATCTATATGGTTATTTCCTATCTTTATAGAAACAAGTTTATCTTTCAAAGAACTTTTTCGGGTTTAGCCTTAGCAGGATTTGTTACTCATTTTTGTGATGCACGTTTGAATGCAGGTTCTATACTAGCAGCAACAGGAATTTTTCTATACTTTTATTATCGTAAACACATCAAATTGTTTTTGAAACCTATGAATTGGGAGAAGATGTTCGTTTCAATCGAACTGTATACGAATGTCTCAATAAAATCGTATTCTCACAAACTTGTTAATATGTCTATATTTCGGGCAGGGGGCTCTTCTGCTATGGGATAGTATAATCCTAATCGAATGAAATATCAACTGGAAAAATTAGAGAAAGTTAACCAGCTGATGTCAATATGGGGCATTCATGATGAACAATTTGTTGATCAAATAAATCTCTTATTCTAATGAGTAATATTCAAAATATTTCAGTTCAAAAAAACACCTCTTCTTTTGAAACGGCAATATTTTGAAGAATTGTGTGTAAACAAAGAGATGGTTATTTTGACAAAAAAATACTCCTTTTATCAATCTTTTCGTTAGATTCTCACTTAATTATAGAATGCATCGTACGGTGATTTTTCTAAAAAAATACAGATTTTAATCAAAAGGGTAAGTTCAATTCTTTGATATTTGATAAAAGAGAGTTGTAAAGTTTTAAATATTTTTAATTATATGATTGAAAGGGTTGGATGACTATTGTGATGAACAATCGTACTATATCAGAAAAAATTTATTTAATCACCTTATTTATATGGGTTGTTGTCACGTCATTAGTCACAACTACTTATTTTATTAGATTAGAGGGCTCCTTATCATTGTACAGGATCGTCCTCTATTTCACAATTGCTATGATTCTGATAAAAGAGTTGGTGAATCTTCCAAGAAGCTTGTATCACTTTAGATTTCATTGGGAACAACTGTTAATAGCAGTATTGTTCATTATTTCTATGTTTATAGTTGCAAAAAATCGAGAGGGGTTACTTGATTTAAATGTTCTTTTACTTGTTTTTTCTGCTAGAGATATAGATTTCAGAAAGTTATTAGGAACTTTCTCTTTTGCCACATTTCTAGTCCTTGTTTTGACGATTTTTGCTAGCAACATGGGCGTGATTTCGAATATGTTCATGAGGGCAGATGGTGGCTATCGTTTTAGTCTAGGGTTTAATTATGTTTCGTTTGCTTCACAAAGATTATTTTTTGCATTGTGTAGTTATCTGATGTTTCGTGGGAAAAAAATTTCTTACATGGAATTACTTTCCTTGCTTTTTGCCACGATTTATATGTACCAACAAACTTCGACAACTAGTCCATTTTACTTAAGTATTTTAATACTTACATATGCGTTGTTTAGTCTGAAAATCATAAAAAAAGACTTTATTATTGGACACTTCTGGATGAAAACAATAGCAAAATATGGTTTTATTTTGGCTTTAATCATTACCTTATATTTCTGTTTTTATTCATCTGGGAATTTATTCCATTTTGTAGATCAATTTACACATAATCGGCTACGGTTAAGTGTAGAGGGCTTCCGCAATTTTGGAGTATCTTGGTTAGGACAACATATTAAGTTCACACTCTTAGATATTTTCGGGAATTTTACTAGTAATTATAATTTCATAGATAGCTCGTTTGTGCAGTTGTTGGTTATTGATGGCTTAATCGTAAGTGCCTTCATGTTGTTGACTCTTACTAAAGTTATGAAATATTTTGTAACCATTCGAAAAGATATCGTACTTGCCTGTTTAGGAGTAATGATTATCCATGGCATGTTTGACCCTCAAATGTTAGTTCTTCGATATTCTCCATTGATCTTATTTATCAGTCGTTTATTTATCATGAATTCAGATAATGAAATTGAATAAAGAAGATTAAACGATAATTTAACAGGAAGGCAAAGTTTTCTATATTTATGAAAGTGCTTAAAAACTACCTCTACAATCTATCCTACCAACTCTTAGTCATCGTCCTACCAGTCATTACAACCCCCTACATCACTCGGGTCTTCTCGTCGGATGCTTTAGGAACTTATGGCTACTATAATTCCATTGTGACTTATTTTATCTTGCTAGCAACGCTGGGTGTGGCCAACTATGGGACCAAGGAAATTTCGGGGAACCGTAAGGAAGTAGCTAAGACCTTCTGGGGGATCTATAGTTTGCAGGTACTGGCTACTTGCTTAGCAATTAGTCTCTATATCATAGTATGTCTCTTGGTTCCTTCCATGAACAATCCAATTGCTTATATTTTAGGCTTTGGTTTGTTATCTCGTGGTTTAGATATTTCTTGGCTCTTTCAAGGACTTGAAGACTTCAAAAAGATTACCGCTCGAAACACCATGGTCAAACTTCTAGGGGTTGTTTCAATCTTTCTTTTTGTAAAGAAACCATCTGATTTATATTTGTATATAACTCTTATAGTTGTCTATGATTTATTGGGTCAACTGAGTATGTGGCTTCCTGCTCGTGAACACATTCGCAAACCTCATCTGGATTTGGTCTATGCCAAGCAACATATCAAACCGGTAGTCCTCTTGTTTACCTCAAATAGCAATTTCACTTTATATCACGCTAGATCGTACTATGCTAGGAGCCTTGTCTTCTACTAAGGATGTAGGGATTTACGATCAAGCTCTTAAACTGATAAATATTTTGTTGACTTTGGTAACTTCACTGGGAAGTGTCATGCTTCCACGAGTTTCTAATCTTCTTTCATCTGGAAATAAAAAAGCAGTTAACAAATTACATGAAATGTCTTTCTTGGTTTATAACCTTGTTATTTTTCCAATGATTGCAGGGATTTTGATTGTCAACAACGACTTTGTTCAATTTTTCTTGGGACAAGATTTCCAAGATGCTCGTTATGCGATTGCCATCATGGTCTTTCGGATGTTTTTTATCGGATGGACTAATATTATGGGAATCCAGATTTTGATACCTCATAATCGAAATCGTGAATTTATGCTATCAACAACCATTCCAGCTATTTTTAGTGTAGGCTTAAATCTCATCTTGATACCGCCTTTAGGCTATATTGGAGCTTCAATCGTTTCTGTTGTAACAGAAGGTTTAGTCTGGCTTATCCAACTATACTTTACAAGTGACTATCTAAAAGAAGTCAAGATTCTTCCATCCATGCTAAAAATACTCCTAGCAGCATTCCTGATGTATGGTGCTTTGTATTTTATAAAAACTTTTATCAACTTCTCATCTGTTGTAAATGTATTGATATGTTCTGTACTTGGCTTCCTAGTCTACGGAGGCTTGGTTTTAATCTTAAGAATCTTGGATTTTCAAGAACTAAAAAGTATCATAAAAAAATAAGGAGAGATTATGTACGATTATCTTATCGTCGGAGCTGGTTTGTCTGGCGCAATCTTTGCACACGAAGCTACAAAACGTGGTAAAAAAGTAAAAGTGATTGACAAGCGCGATCACGTCGGTGGGAATATCTACTGTGAAGAAGTTGAAGGGATCAATGTTCACAAGTATGGTGCCCATATTTTCCATACGTCCAACAAAAAGGTGTGGGACTATGTCAACCAGTTCGCTGAGTTTAACAACTATATCAACTCACCGGTGGCTAACTACAAGGGCAGTCTTTACAACCTTCCTTTCAACATGAATACCTTCTACGCTATGTGGGGCACTAAGACTCCTCAAGAAGTCAAGGATAAGATTGCCGAGCAAACGGCTGACATGAAAGATGTTGAACCGAAAAACTTGGAAGAACAAGCCATCAAGTTAATTGGTCCAGATATCTATGAAAAGTTGATCAAGGGCTATACAGAAAAACAATGGGGACGCTCTGCAACAGACCTTCCACCATTTATCATCAAACGCCTCCCAGTTCGTTTGACCTTTGATAATAACTACTTTAATGATCGTTGCCAAGGGATTCCAATCGGTGGATACAACGTCATCATTGAAAACATGCTGGGCGATGTAGAAGTAGAGCTTGGGGTTGACTTCTTTGCCAATCGTGAAGAGCTGGAAGCATCAGCGGAAAAAGTAGTCTTTACAGGGATGATTGACCAGTACTTTGACTACAAACATGGGGAGTTGGAATACCGCAGCCTGCGATTTGAACACGAAATCTTGGATGAGGAAAACTATCAAGGCAATGCCGTGGTCAACTATACCGAGCGTGAAATTCCTTATACTCGGATTATCGAGCACAAGCATTTCGAATATGGAACCCAACCGAAGACAGTCATCACCCGTGAATATCCAGCTGACTGGAAACGTGGAGATGAGCCCTACTACCCAATCAATGATGAAAAGAACAACGCCATGTTTGCCAAGTACCAAGAAGAAGCTGCTAAAAATGACAAGGTTATCTTCTGTGGCCGCCTAGCAGACTATAAATACTACGACATGCACGTGGTCATTGAGCGTGCTTTGGAAGTCGTTGAGAAAGAACTTGGAAGCATATAGAGATAGGTCTAGTGAAGGGGAGAAAAGTGAGATATTATCTGAAAGATTCATTTCTGCATAATCAACATGAAAAGAATGCAGGAAGTAAGGCGCGAAATGACGTGGAAGCCATTCTGATTTCAGAAGGGTATAAGGGATTAGAGATTAAGGTTAACAACTGGTATCAGATGAATTTCTTTAAGGCCCAACAACACAAATATAGTGCAACTAAATCTGTGTTTGATCAACTAGGTTTAGGGGATGAATTGGTCATTCAGTTTCCAATTATCCATCATACATTTTTGATTGCACAGCTCATCAAGCAGGCACAAAAAAGGGGAGCGAAATTCTATCTCTTGATTCACGATATTGAAACCTTGCGCCATGCAGCAGGCTCTGAAGTGAAATTGAGACATAAATTGAGAAACTATTTCCAAGAGAAGAAAGCTATGATGTCTGTGGATGGGATTATTGTTCATAATGACATCATGAAGGGCGTTTTAGCTAATCAAGGATTTCCAGTTGATAAAATGGTTAGTTTAGAGATTTTTGATTATTTGATTCCAAATTTTCAAGAAAAGTCTCTTCCTCAAAAAGAACAAGCAATCATTGTTGCTGGGAATTTAAACCCAACAAAATCAGGCTATCTATATAGTTTGCCAGAGAATCCTGCCTATAATCTCTATGGGGTTGGGTACGATGAAAGTCGTGCTTTGAATAACATCACTTACTTTGGTGCCTTTATGCCTGATGATCTACCGGCAGCTCTAGAAGGTAGTTTTGGCTTAGTGTGGGATGGGGATAGTTCGGAAACATGTCAGGGTACTTACGGCAACTATATGCGTTTTAACAATTCTCATAAAGCTTCTCTTTACCTAGCAGCAGGTTTTCCTCTGGTTGTTTGGAAACAATCTGCCCTCTCACATTTTGTCTTAGAGAATGGCTGTGGGATTGCAGTAGAGTCTCTCCATGATTTGAAGGATACAATCGACAATCTTTCAGATACTGATTACCAAGACTTGGTGGACAATGCTAAGCGTGTTGGCGAGGAAATTCGAGATGGTCACTACCTAAAGATAGCCTTAACCCATTTAAAATGAGAGTAAAAGAAGTTCGTTTGAACTTCTTTTATATTCTCCAAAAAAATAAAACTAATTTTAAAAAAGCCATCATAGAACTTTTCATCAATGATGCCGTATGGTAAAATGGTAAAAGTATAAAATTTATATACAAGAGAAGGTTAAATGAAAAAGAAAGATCTTATTTTTTATGCGGGAGCAGCAATATTGATGGCTGCATCTACTCAAGGAGTAAGTGCAGATGAGCTGGTTTCCAAAGAAACTGCTATTACTGAAGGCAAGCAAGTGCAAACTGAAAAAGCACCAGAAGTAGCCGTTTCTGAAAAGACCGCAGCACCTATCGTAAGCAACTACGTTGCACCAGCAAATGTGACCGAACAGTCTGTGGCTTCTACGAGTACTACTACTGTTTCGGAAAGTAGTACACCATCTGTAGAAAAATCTACAGAAGTAGCGCCTACTGAGAAGACAGAAGAAACTCCTCTTCAGTCTGATGCAGGAAGCACCACTTTTTTCAATACGGGTTCAAACGCTCCAGCTAGTCGCTCTACGGATGTGGCAGTTCAGCCAAAATCATTCGTTGATGTGAGTAGCCACAACGGAGAGATTAGTATTGGCGACTACCGTACCTTAGCTAATAAGGGCGTAGGCGGTGTCGTTGTCAAATTGACAGAAGACACTTGGTACAAGAACCCGAATGCGGAGAACCAAATTCGCAATGCACAAGCTGCGGGTCTGCAAGTATCGACCTACCACTTCTCTCGCTATACTTCTGAAGAAGCGGCGCGTGCAGAAGCACGATTCTATATTGCGGCAGCACAACGTTTGAATCTTCCAAAGAATACTCTTATGGTCAATGACTTTGAAGATGCTAAGATGCAGTCAAATATCAACCGCAATACTCAAGCTTGGGTGGATGAAATGCGTAAAAATGGCTACACCAACTTGATGTTCTACACTAGTGCCAGCTGGTTGGATGAAAACAACCTTCGCAAGAAAGGTCCTGTCAACACTGCTCACTTTGGTCTTCAGAATTTCTGGGTTGCCCAATATCCTTCTCCGAAACTATCTGTAAATGATGCGAAAAGTTTGCGTTACAATGGAAAAGCTGGCGCATGGCAGTTCACTTCTCAGGCGGAATTGCTTCCAGGAAAGCACTTCTTTGACCACAGTGTAGACTATACCGGTCGCTTTACAGCGAATGCAAAACCTGCAGCTGATCCGACAGAAGGTACCTTAAGCGGTAAGATCAGCATTGTCAATAATGATACAATGGCGGGTCGCTTTAATGTTGTAGTCTCAAATGTTAAGGCGCCAAATGGAGTTCGAACAGTGTCTGTACCAATCTGGTCAGAAATAGGTGGTCAAGATGATCTTGTTTGGTATACAGCCAACCGTCAAGCAAATGGGACCTATACCGTCAATGTAAAAGCGTCGGACCATAAAAACTCAACCGGTCTTTACAATATCCACCTTTACTATGTTCAGAACAATGGACAGATGACGGGTGTTGGTGGAACCGTGACAAATGTTTTTATTGGAAAACGACCAGAGGATTTAAAACCAAGTGGCACCGTAACGATTGAGAACAACAACTCAAGTACAGGCACCTTTGATGCAGTAGTTCGTAATGTAGTATCACCGACTGGCTTGAAAGAAGTTTTAATTCCATCATGGAGTGTAGCAGGAGGTCAGGATGATTTAATCTGGCATAAGGCCACTCGTCAAGCTGATGGTTCCTATCGAGCAACGATCAAGGCAAGTGACCACAAGAACTCAGTTGGACAGTACCAAGTTCACGTTCATTATATTGATCAAGAAAATAAGCGCCGTTATGTTACAGAGACTGTTGTAGAAGTTCGTCAATCTAAGCCGCAAGGGATGCTTTCGATTGAGAACAACAACTCAAGTACAGGCACCTTTGATGCAGTAGTTCGTAATGTAGTATCACCGACTGGCTTGAAAGAAGTTTTAATTCCATCATGGAGTGTAGCAGGAGGTCAGGATGATTTAATCTGGCATAAGGCCACTCGTCAAGCTGATGGTTCCTATCGAGCAACGATCAAGGCAAGTGACCACAAGAACTCAGTTGGACAGTACCAAGTTCACGTTCATTATATTGATCAAGAAAACAAGCGCCGTTATGTTACAGAGACTGTTGTAGAAGTTCGTCAATCTAAGCCGCAAGGGATGCTTTCGATTGAGAACAACAACTCAAGTACAGGCACCTTTGACGCAGTAGTTCGTAATGTAGTATCACCGACTGGCTTGAAAGAAGTTTTAATTCCATCATGGAGTGTAGCAGGAGGTCAGGATGATTTAATCTGGCATAAGGCCACTCGTCAAGCTGACGGTTCCTATCGAGCAACAATTAAGGTAAGTGACCACAAGAACTCAGTTGGACAGTACCAAGTTCACGTTCATTATATTGATCAAGAAAACAAGCGCCGTTATGTTACAGAGACTGTTGTAGAAGTTCAGAAATCAACTCCGACTGCTACGATTACGATCCAAAATAATAACAAGGATAATGGCACTTTCGATGTCATTATCAGTAATGTCTATAGTCCTAAAGGTGTACGTACTGTTCAAGTACCAACTTGGTCTGAGGTAAATGGTCAGGATGATTTGACTTGGTATGAAGCGACTCGTCAATCCGATGGGACTTACAAGGTAAGCGTGAAGGCTTCTGACCATAAGTTTTCGACAGGTACTTACCATGTCCATTTGTACTATATCCAGGGTGATGGTAGTCAGGTTGGTGTTGGTGGCACGACGGTGCAGGTAGAGAACCGGAACTTTGTAACTAGAAATCAGCTCTATCTGAAGCATATTTCTGCAAAAGATGCAGATGGTCAGTTAGGTCGAGTTCTAAAGGCGGCATCAAGCTTGATTGGCGTTGAGACTGGATCTCCAGAGCACCTTAAATTGGTCAGAGATTACAATAGTGTTCATCCGTTGCCAGTAGGTTATCCTGTGAAAAATACAGATGATTGGTGCGATGTGTTTGTCACAACTGTCTTCCAACGCGAAGGGCTTAGTCATTTGATTGGTCGTGAGTGTGGGGTGGAACGCCATATCCAAATCTTTAAACATCTAGGTATTTGGAATGAGAATGGGGCTTCTACACCGAAGTCAGGTGATATCATTACCTTTAACTGGGACCAAGACTCTCAACCGAATAATGGATTTGCGGATCATATTGGAATTGTTGAATACGTTGAAAATGGACTGATTCATACAATTGAAGGAAATTCCGGTTATGTTGGAACCGTAAAACGCAATGTTTACCGTATCGGACACGGGAATATCCGAGGCTTTGCTACACCACGTTATAGATAACAAGCAAGTATCTCGGCATTTTTGCCTAAGTACTTTTCTATAATAGAAAGATAACCAGCTCTGAAAGAGGGCTGGTTTTTTGTATTCTTTGCGGACTTGACAAGAGTGCTAAGTACTGGTATCCCCATCTCCTTGATTAGCTTGGTATTAGCCTTTGTACTACAAGCGGTGGAGCTTATCTCCTTAAAAAGAAGAAAAAATAAGCGCAAGGCTTGATTAATCTTGTCTAACTAATCGAGAGTATAGAAGAGGCACCTAGGGGCCTCTTTTATTTGAAAAAAAGCAGTAAAAAAGCGCAAAAAATCACTTCCTGTGCTATACTGTAATTGAAAATTTTTTAATTTAAGCGTTAGAACTGTTTCCCCAGTCCTAGCGCCTTTTCTTTTTGATAAGTTTGCTTGGTGGAGAGTAGTTTGTAAATGATTCTAAGAATCTTATGAGCACAAGCAACGACGGCTTTCATCTTGCTTCCTCTTTGGGAAATTCGATTGTAAAAAGAAGAAAAAGCTGGATCCTTAGAATGTGCTGCAATTAATCCCGACATGGTCAAAGCCTGTTTGATATATCGATTTCCTTGCGTGATATGTGAGGATTTTTTAATGCCGGCACTTTCATAAGACCCTGGGCAGAGTCCAGCCCATGATGCTAAATGTGCATCGGATGGAAATGCTGTAATAGTTGGTCCAATCTCAGCTAGAATAGTGGCAGCACAGTTTTCATTCACACCAGGAATGGTTTGAAGTATCCTATTTTCCTCAGGGGAACTCCTTTTCGATGTAGTGTTGAATCTCATCGGTAAGTTTTTCAATGAGTTCCTGATACATCTGATATTCCTCTAAGATCTGGTCTAATAGGAAGCGGTCTTCTAGTGACAACTTACCTTCCATCGCTTCAACGAGTTTCTCTGGACTTGCTTTCACTCGCTTCTGTATACAGAGGATAACAGATTCTACATCAATTGTTTCTCCGTTAATGAATAATTTTAAAAGTGCATGCCCCGTCTTAGAAAAAATATCAGAAAGACAACTGGTTAGCTTGATATTGGCTCGTTGTAAGAGATTGTGAATTTCATTTTTGACTTGAGTTTGACGTTGTTTATAAGAACGCAAGCGACGAGTTAATAAACGAAGCTGTACCACTTCAGGGGCAGGGATATAGGAAGGTTCAATTAGTCCACAACGGCCGAGTTGAGCAATCCATTCAGCGTCCTTCACGTCTGTCTTACGACCAGGTACATTCTTGATATGTTGAGGATTGGCAAGTACTAAGACGAGATCAGAATCTGAAAATATATTAAAGAGCGGGAGCCAATATTGCCCAGTACTTTCAAAAAAGACATGTGTTACATGGTTTTCTACCATCCAAGCTAAGGCATTTTGAAGAGCTACAGTAGTTGTCCCAAATTTTTTCTGAATTTTCTTTGGCTTATTGGTATCTAGTGGACCATCTAGAATACAACAAACGATAGACTTTTGATGGACATCAATTCCACAACAAGTTTCAATCATGACTTCCATTATAAAAACCTCCTGTTAACTATTTGAACAATAGAACAAGAGGCTACTAGTAATTTTATTTTCATGCTCAAGGCATATTCGAGTTATCTCATGACTCTTGTTCATCCAGTTTTTTGTACAGACTAGGAAAAGCCCTATTAAAGACCACGGATTTGTATTGTTCACCTTCATTATAAGCCGAACTTTCTTTTCTGTCATGAGTTAGCAGGCTAAGCCTGCTTAGAGTTTTTTGTGTGATAAAAAATACAAAAAAATCCTTGACAAACTAAAAAATTAGCGCTATCATTAACTAGTTAATTAACTGTTTAATAAACCGATTAAGAAAAAGAAAGGATTTATACATGTTGGGGAGGAAACTAAGAGCCTTAGGAATTGGATTCATCTGTTTCTTGTTGCTAGTAGCTTGTGGAAGCCAGAGAAGTTCGGGAGCTGGCTCAACTAAAAAGGGTCTCAAAATTGTGACGAGTTTTTATCCTGTCTATTCTCTAGTTAAGGAAATTTCAGGCGATCGCAACGAGGTCTTGATGGTTCAGTCAGGCGCTGGAATCCATGATTACGAACCTTCGGCCAAGGAGACAGCCCAGATATATGATGCGGATGTCTTCGTCTACCATTCTCAAACACTCGAATCTTGGGCTGGACGTCTAGATCCTAGCTTGCAAGACTCGAAACTGCGGGTCATCGAAGCCAGCAAAGGAATGGAATTGGATAAAGGTTGCTGGATTAGAGGATATTGAGGATACGGAAGGAAAGGATGCAAAAACACTTGTATGACCCTCATACCTGGATGGATCCACTGAAAATCGCTGAAGAAGGGAAGATCATCGCCCAAAGAGTTGGGAAACATTGATCCAGAGAACAGAAGTTATTATGAGGCCAATGCCCAAAAAAGCTTGAAAAAAACGCTGTGAGGCTTTGGTGGCTAAATACCAGCCTCTCTTTGAAAAAAAGTGGCACAAAAAGACCTTTCGTGACCCAACATACAGCCTTCTCTTATCTAGCCAAGCGCTTTTGGTCTGAAACAATTAGGAATCGCAGGGATCTCGCCTGAGCAGGAACCAACAGCCCGTCAATTGGCTGAGATTCAGCAGTTTGTCAAGGACTATCAAGTTCAAACCATCTTTGTTGAGAAGCATACCTCGTCCAAGGTGGCCGATAGCATTGCCAAGGCGACAGGAGCAAAAGTGAAGGTTTTGGATCCTCTCGAAGCAGATCCAGAAAATGACAAAGATTTCTTGGAGAACCTAGAAGAAAATATGGCTAGCCTAGCGAAAGAATTACAGGAGTGAGTAGAAAAGAAATGAAGAAAAAAAGCAACAATTGGATTAGTAGCAACCTTAGGTCTGGGTTTATGTGCCTATGCTTTAAGCCAACAAGCACCTGTCAAGGAAGATAAAAAGAATCAGAATCAGGTGCAGTATTTACAAGGAGACAAGAAAAAGTCAGCTAGCAACTCAAACAAACAGGAAGAAAGCATTGAAACCGTCAACTCTAAAGAAAAGACCCAAGCTGAGCAAATTGTTGTCAAGATTACTGACGAGGGATTTGTGACTTCCCACGGAGATCATTTTCATTATTACAATGGCAAGGTCCCTTACGATGCGATTTTTAGTGAGGAGTTGATTTTACGGGACCCTACTTACCAACTGAAACAATCAGACATTGTCACACAGGTACGAGATGGCTATATTATCAAGAAGGATGGGACCTACTACCTTTATCTAACTGATCCGCAACATACGCTGAATGTCCGTTCAGTGGAGGAAATTGCTCAACAGAAAAAAGGAGAGCTGGTTTCAGCTTCGAAAGATAGTGCCCAAAAAAAGCTGGAGCAAACTCGTGACTTTCAGCCAGCCGAGTCAGGCTCTACGTGAAGGGAAAACAGTAGCCAGTCTAACAGCAGGTGCCAAGCCAAGTCAAGGTGGCTACCGGACAGATGATGGCTATGTCTTCCATCCTGGGGATGTTATTTCTGATACCGGGGATGGCTTCATCGTGCCTCATGGTGGCCATTACCACTTTATTCCGAAGAGTGCCTTATCAGCTGGAGAATTAGCTGCTGCCTTATCTATCTTAAATGGTAGAGGGGGGAAAAATGAGGTAAAACCTGTATTGCCCCCTTCTATCCAGTTGACTGCACCGGTTAATCCGAATCAACCGATTCCAGCGCCTGTCACTCCAGCGCTCTCCACTCCTCTTCCCCATCCAACAGTGACGACAGAAGGGCGAAGTCTGGAAAGCCTACAGAAAGAGCTGCAGCATACCCCGCTTTCAGAGCGCCATGTTGAGTCGGATGGTTCTGTCTTTGATCCAAGCAAAATTACCAAATGGACAGAGCAAGGAGTGGTGTATCCGCATGGGGATCACTTCCATTTTATCCCTTATAGTGTGCTTTCGCCTTTAGAGCGGGAATTGGCACGCCAGTATCAAGTCCTCCGGTCTCAAACTGGGACTGTCGCAACAGAAGAAAAGCCAACTCAACCTTCAAGCCCAGACACAAAACCAGTTGACCATGACCACGAGAAGGAGGATCCTCATCACAAGCATGATAATGAGGACCATGAAGCCGATCATGATCATCATCATGAAGGCGAGCACGATCATGGTTTCCATGCAGATCATGTCATCAGCAAGGATGACGAGGGCTATATGGTCGCTCACGGAGACCATGCCCATTACTTCTACAAGAAGGATCTCTCACCTCAAGAGATCGCAGCTGCAGAGGCAGTGTTAGCTGGTAAGAAGGAAGAGGACAAGGGGCAGCCACTGACAGATGATGTAGCGACCTATTCGCGAGATGCTTCGGATGAAGAAAAAATTCAGTACATTAGCCAGACTTACGGCGTCCCTCGGGAAGCTATCAAGATTTCCAATGGTTTCTTTGTCTTTAACAATCCAGACCAAGAATACGATCCAACCCATATCCACCCTTATGCAGTTCGGAAGGAACATGTCCGGATTCCACTTGAAACAGGAAATCCTGAGCTAGACTTTATCAACGAGCTCTATGCAACAGCACTTCGCTCTGGTATTTCCCCTTATACGATGCAAATCGAGAATGGTCAGTTTGTCATTCCGCATGGGGACCATAACCACTATATCAAGGTGCGCTCAGCAGGCTTGGCGGACTACTTGGCTCACCGTCTGCCGACCATCCAAGCAGCTTACCAGAAAGGTGACTTGGATCAGAAAGCTGTAGAGGACAAAGTCAACCAACTCCTAGCAGAAAGTCGGACTTTGTACGCTTCAGACCCTCTGCAACAAAGACGGATTGAGTTGAACTTGGGTCAATTCTTAGAAACTGTTAAAAACTTCCCAAGCAATTCAACAGCAGGCTATTTGGCCAGTCTTGAGCAAGTTGACAAGGAATATATCCATGCGACCCAGGAAGTCAAACCGAAAGAAGAGACGGCCTTGGACCGTCGCTACCAGGAATTGTTGGAGCAGGTTCGATTGCTAGATACCGAAGCCTTCCAACTCAAGAAAGAAAGCCTGGTTTCTCAGTTGCAGGAAGCCTATACAGCTAAAGATAGCCAACGATTGGAGCAAGAAGGAAAATTGTTGCAGGCTATTCAGGAGATGCAAGATCGGACTGGTGTGACTTCGGTGGACTACCTCAAGTATTTCTACCAAAGTTTAAGTGATGCGCGTTTGACACCGGAATTGCGGGCGACAGCATCAGACCTTGCTTTGAAAGCTCTACCGGGCTCAGGCCTTTGAAGAAGCTTGGGACTCAAAAAGCCCATTTCATGGAACTCTACCAAGCCAAGCAAGCGATTGACCAACTAGTGTCCCAGGAAAAATGCTCCAACCTATCCAATTGAAAAAAACAGTTCTAGATCAAAAGGGAGCAGATGCTCCGTCCTATAACCTAGCTGTTTACGACTTCCTCAAAGGGGGTCTATGGTGACTTGGATGAAAAAGACAGAGTCTCGTCAACGCTCTAGTCTCTTGACAGCACTTTGTGGAACAAATCAGCTCTTTTTGCCACAAGTAGAAGAAAGCAAAGCGTCCTGCCTTTGAAGAACGTTTGGAACAGGTACAGCAAGAGCCCAGATGCTGACAAGGCCTTTGACTGCTGGGAAAAAGTCTTTTTGCGTGAAGTTGGTGAAACGATTGAACAACAAAAAGCAAAAGAAAAACAGAAGAACCTCAACTTGGAGACGTGGCCCTCTATCAAGAGATTTATAACCAGTTGATCGCTCTCCACCAACAATTGGCCGAAAAAGGAGCCAGTGATGCTCAGTTTGAACGCTTAGAAGCTCTCTTTGATCAACTAGCTGATCCAAGGAGCGACAAGAAAGCCTTGCTACAAGCGATTCAAGCTCTTCGAGATGATTTGCTAGCGGCGCCATCGACAGCAGTGGCGGAAGCAGACAAAGCAGACCCAGCCCCTCAAAGTCCTGCTACAAGCGATCCTAGCCAAAATAAGGAAGAGGCTTCAGATCCTGTTCAGACCCCATCACCAGAGTCAGAAAAAACAGAAGCCAGTCCAGTCGCAAGTGAAGAAACGACGGAATAGGACCTATGTAGAAATAACAGAGAGAGCTGGGACAGAAAGTCCGTAGCTTCGTTGAATTGATTTCGTCGTCCCCACTGAGAGTTGTCGAGCTGAAGCAGCGCAGTGGCCCACTCACTGAGTGGGATCGATAATCAAAGACTTGAGGCTAGGACTTTTCATCCCAGCCTTTTTTTGACTAGACCATCTACTTTTTACATAGAATAGCTAGATGATTTGTCAGATGACTTTGACTTCAACTCGAAAGCTTCTCAGTCCACGAGATGAAACATCAGATTTTTCTGTCTCCAGATCTCTCTTTTAAAGCCTTTCTCAAAAACTTGGAGAAGGGGCCTCAACTTGAATTTTTTTCTAAGGTGAAAGGGGATGGGTGAGTCGCAAGCGGTGGGCATGGAGCATGAGACGAGGCGCTCTTTCTGGGTTATAGAGAGGATCCCCCACGATTGGATGGCCATGGTGAGAGAGGTGGACGCGGATCTGATGGGTGCGACCTGTCTGGAGCTGGCAGTTGACCAAGCTGGTGCGTTTGAAAGTCTTTAAGCTGGTCACATGGGTTTCCGCATAGAGGCCCTTTTCGAGGATCGACAATGCGCTTTGCGCCGATCGTGGCGATCACGTCCCAATTTGTCCTTATAAACCAGCTGCTTTTTTTGGGTAAGCTGCCTAGGATTAAGGGCCCAATAGTCTCGTTGGATTTTCTTGTCTTCTAGCAGTCGATTTAGGACGGGTAAAACAAAAGGATTCTTGGCAAAGACAAGAGCCCCGCTAGTCTCCTTGTCCAAGCGATGAACGACATAACAGGTCTTCCCGACATAAGTGGAGACATGATTCAGAAGGGCGATTTCATCTGGTTGATTGGCGTGCGTTTTCATGCCTTCAGGCTTGTTCACGATGATGAGATGCTCATCTTCATAGAGGGCTTGGACTAGGCTAGCATCTCCTGCTAGGATCTCCTTTTCTTCATAATCTTCCGGATCAAAGGTGAGAGTCAGATGGTCTCCAGCCTCAAGCATGGATTGCCAGTGGATGATCTCTCCATTAACTTGAACATGTTTTTTGGTTCGCAAAAAGTGGCGAATCTTTCGTGGGATGAGAAAATAATCTTCAAGGGCCTCTTTGACCGTCATAGCGGGCAAGGCGCTTGGTATCGTTATAGTATAGTGCATAGTGTTATTGTATCAGAAAGCAAGGGGAAAGAAAAGGCGAGAAGGAGGGAGAGGAAGGGAGGGACAAGACGCTGAACCCCGTTCTAGAGTGGACTAGATGGGAACCTTAAAGAAAGCTAAAAGCATCCTTTCTTGCGAAGGTCTTTCTTGTCTAGACGTTAGGAAGGTGATAAAATAGGGACTATGAACAAATTAAAAGAATTAATGGAGGGAATGATTCGTCATTTCCAAAGAGAAAAAAACCCAAGGAAGATTGCGGAAGAGGTTGAGTTGTCAACGGACGGGGAGGAGCAAGCTCCGACCTATAGCCGCTCGGACAAGTCACGGAGAAAATCTCACTCCCAACATCCGATCAGACGCTTTTGGCGCAAGTATCACTTGACCAAGATCTTCTTACTGATTGGCCTGACCTTTAGTCTCGTCGTCGGAGGTTATCTTTTTTACATAGCCAAGACAACCAATGTAGCAGATCTGCAAAATGCCCTCAAGGCGACTACGATCATCTATGATAAAGATGGGAACCAAGCCGGTAGCCTAACGGGGCAAAAAGGGACCTACGTTGAGTTAGATGCCATTAGTGAAAACTTGCAAAATGCAGTTGTTGCGACGGAAGACCGGAGTTTCTACAAAAATAGTGGGATTAACTACGGTCGTTTCTTCCTGGCAATTTTGACTGCCGGTCGCTCTGGTGGGGGATCGACGATTACCCAACAGTTGGCCAAAAATGCCTATCTTTCTCAGGATCAGACGGTTGAACGGAAGGCCAAGGAGTTCTTCCTAGCCCTCGAGATTAACAAAAAATATAGTAAGAAAGAAATCCTGACCATGTACCTCAATAATGCCTATTTTGGGAATGGGGTTTGGGGGATTGAAGATGCTTCTAAGAAGTATTTCGGTGTATCCGCTAGTGAGTTGACTTTGGATCAGTCAGCTGTCCTTGCCGGTATGCTCAAGGGGCCAGAAATTTATAATCCACTTTATTCTGTCGAGAATGCGACCAATCGTCGTAATACGGTCCTACAAAATATGGTCGCAGCTGGTTATATCGATCAAGCCACAGCAGATCAATCCGCCGCAGTCGACATTCATGGCCAACTGATTGATGCCTATGAAGGCAAGTCAGAAGATTATCGCTACCCGTCCTATTTTGATGCGGTTATCAATGAGGCTGTCAACGAATATGGTCTAACAGAAGAAGATATCATCAAGAATGGTTACCGGATCTACACAGAGATGGACCAGAATTACCAAGCCAGCATGCAGGTCATCTACGACAATGTAGATCTCTTCCCAGTTGCCGAAGATGGCACGCGGGCAGAATCTGGTAGTGTAGCCCTGGATCCTAAGACCGGAGGAGTGCGGGCGATCGTTGGACGCGTGGCTAGTGACCAAGATGTTGGCTTCAGAAGTTACAACTATGCGACTCAATCTGCGAGAAGTCCTGGTTCTACCATTAAACCTCTCGTCGTGTATAGTCCAGCTGTTGCTAACGGCTGGTCGACCAACAAAGAATTGGACAATACGACTAAGGTCTACGGCAGTTATACAGTCGATAACTACGGCGGCATTCAAGGTAGCCCGACTGTTCCTATGTACCAAGCCTTGGCAGAATCTCTCAATCTTCCAGCTGTCGCTACAGCCAATGAGTTAGGGCTCAATACTGTCTTTGATTACGGGACAAAATTTGGTCTCAATATGGACAAGGTGGACAGATCTCTCGGAGTTGCCCTCGGATCTGGTGTGACGACCAACCCTCTTCAAATGGCTCAGGCCTATGGAACCTTTGCCAACGATGGAGTGATGAACGATGCCCATCTTATTACGAAGATTGAAAATGCTAGTGGTCAGGTGGTGAAAGTCACAGCCAGAAATCGAAACGAGTGCTCAGCAGCTCAGCCAATAAGAAGATGACCAATATGATGTTGGGAACCTTTACCAACGGAACGGGTGTCAACGCAGCACCGTATGGTTATACCATGGCTGGTAAAACAGGAACGACTGAAACGGACTTCAACCCCGATCTTTCCGGAGACCAGTGGGTCATCGGCTACACGCCAGATGTGGTCATTAGTCAGTGGCTAGGTTTCCCTAAGACGGATGAAACCCACTATTTGACAGGGACTAGTGCAGAGACAGCCTCAGTGATCTTCCGAAATGTAGCCAATAGCGTCCTGCCTTATACAGAAGGAACTGGCTTTGATAATGAGGAAAATTCTTACCAGGAAAATGGCATTGCCCCTGTCGGTCAAGAAACAGAAACAGAGACTCCAGAAGAGGACAAGGGCTTCTTTGATACAGTCAAAGAACGCGCTGCAGGTATCGTAGACGATGCCAAGAAAGCCATCGATGAAGCAGATATTCCTGGAAAAGCACAAAATGCCTGGGATACTTTCAAAGGTTGGTTTGGATTCTAAAAATAGATGCTTAAAAGATGGTAAGGTTCTTTCCATTCACAGTCTTCTTAGAAACTTTCCTTAGGTGAGTACGGACGTCAGCGAACTTCGAAGAAGTTCCATGACTAATTATTGAGCCTAAGGTCTCAATAATTCCGAGTGCTTGAAACGTAATGTTTCAAGCACTTTTCTCACGGTGGAAAGTTTCAAGATAGAGTTGAACAACTCCATAAAAAAGAAAACATATTTATTGAATACCTCCAGCCATTATAAAGCTTAGATCACTGTAGATAGGATGCTAAAAAAGCCTTCAGATGATGATCTGAAAGGCTTTGTTTTTAGTTTCATTACAAGTCTTCGTCGGAGACGCTGAAGGTATCTCCGTGTTCAAAGTCACCGTATTGGTAACCACGTTTGAACCAGCGCATGCGTTGTTCAGAAGTCCCGTGGGTGAAGCTATCAGGGACGGAGTAGCCATAGGCTTGTTCTTGAAGGGTATCATCTCCCACGGCATGGGCAGCATTGAGCGCTTCTTCGATATCTCCCGTCTCCATGAGGCCTTGCTCTTCAATGTAGCGAGCCCACATACCCGCATAGTAGTCAGCTTGAAGTTCCAAACGGACATTGAGGGCATTTTTTTCTGTCTCGCTTTTCCCTCGGATGGCTTTTTGGTAACTCTGAAGAGTCCCCAATTCGTTTTGGATATGGTGGCCGACTTCGTGAGCGATGACATAAGCCATGGCAAAATCTCCGCTAGCCTTGTATTTGGTGGTCAACTCTTTGTAGAAGCTGATGTCTAAATAGATTTTTTGGTCTGTCGGACAATAGAAAGGGCCGGCAGATGCTTGACCTACGCCACAGCCAGTTCGAGTTTGACCCGTATAGAAAACCAAGGTTGGCTTGTGATAGGTTCGGCCTTCATTTTGGAAGGTTTGCCCCCAGAAATCCTCAGTAGTTCCAAGGACTTGACTGACGAATTTGCTATCTCCGTCACTTACCTGGGTATTGCTTTGGCGCGTGACTTGTCCTGAGTTATAGTTCTGCGTGCTTTGACCTTGGTCAAAGAGCCCGCTTAATCCAGCTCCCCCGCTCAAAAAGATGAGGACCAGGATCAAGATGAGTTTGCTCTTAAAGCTTCCAGGCGAGAGGAGGATCTGTAAAAGACCACCCCCTAAATTCCCACCAGACCGGCCTGATGAGTAGCTTCCGCCGCTTTGTCCGCGACGGTCTTCAATATTTTTACTTTCTTTCAGATGATCGCTTTTCATAATTTCTCCTTTATCCTCTATATTGTACCAAATCGTGGAGAAAAGCCAAACAAAATGCGCTCCCAGAGAGCAGAAGAACTTGTCAAAAAGTGGAAAACTTGCTATAATGGTGTGAATGGAGGCGTTATGGCATTAAAAAAAGCAAGTCTAGCGTGTACGGTTTGTGGGTCACGCAACTACTCAATCAAGTTGAGTGCGACGCCAAAACCAAAACGTCTAGAAGTTAACAAGTTTTGTAAACATTGTAGCAAATATACAATTCATAAAGAAACCAGATAGGAGATTGTTGTGAAATTTTTTAAAGATATTTTTGTCTTGCTGAAAAACACGACTTGGCCTACTCGTAAAGAAAGATGGAAAAACCTTTTATCTCTGTGATTGAGTACACAGCTTTTCTTCGTGGTCTTGATTTATTTGTTTGACCAAGTAGTGGCTAAAGGTATTTTTGAAGCTGATCGATATGTTCTAAAAAAGAAATAAATCTGCGTCCCATGTGGATGCTTTTTTTCTTGCCTTTAGGAAGAAAAACGATAGAAACTTCTTTGCTTTCTCCGGTTTTATGTTATAATGGAGCTAGGAAAACAAGAGCCAGAAGGCTTTTTTTAGTATCGTGATGAAACGATCCCCTTCTGGTAGATAAGAAAGGAAACAAAAATGGATAGTTTTGACAAAGGCTGGTTTGTCCTACAGACCTACTCAGGATATGAAAACAAAGTGAAGGAAAAACCTTCTTCAACGCGCACAAACATATAACATGTTGGAAAAACATCTTGCGTGTGAAATCCCAACTCAAACTGTGCAAATCGAGAAGAACGGGAAGACAAAAAGAAATCGAAGAAAAATCGCTTCCCTGGTTATGTCTTGGTAGAAATGGTCATGACCGATGAAGCTTGGTTTGTCGTTCGGAATACACCAAACGTTACTGGATTTGTGGGATCTCACGGGAACCGTTCAAAACCAACTCCACTTTTGGAAGATGAAATCCGCAACATCTTGATTTCGATGGGACAAACAGTTCAAGATTTCAACATTGATGTGAAGGTTGGAGATACTGTACGCATTATCGATGGGGCCTTTGCAGACTACACTGGTAAGATCACAGAAATCGATAACAACAAGGTGAAAATGATCATCACCATGTTTGGAAATGACACTGTGGCAGAAGTCAACCTCAATCAAATCGCAGAATTGTAATAGAGGAAAAAAGGGGCCTTCCCCTTGATAGAAAGAAATCCTCCAAGACGCTGGTCTTGGAGGATTTGTGTTTGTTGAGAAGGGACTCTTATGCAGGTTCAGAGACTTGGAAGACTGTTTCTTTGTCAAAACCGACAGAGTAGTCTTTCCCGTCTTCACCTTTCCAAGTAAAGATAGTCGCGTAGCCAAAGACGAAAACAGTTTCTGGACGGCCGTGTTTTTCAATGACTTCTTTAGCTGTCATTCCAGGTTGAATATCCTTGAGATTCGTAACCTTTTTAGAGTTAGGCAAGGTGGCAATTTTGTTAGTAGCTTGGCCTTTTTCATTAAAAACTCAATCATGATACCACTGCCCATCTCCCATGCCAGTAACCACTAGTATCAGAAGTGGAATCAGTAGGGCCTAACTTGCTGATCGCTTCATCTTTTGTAGTAGGGGCAAGGGCTTCATTCCCGACAAGGATTTCCACTTTAATCTCTTTGAAGGCAGCCCATTTTGGCATTTCAGGGATATCCCCGATAGCTTCCAGTGACTCTCCTTGGTCCATCAAGCTCATTGTATAGTTAGGATCCTCGCGCGTGTTAGAGTCTGAAGAACTATGAGAATGATCATCGTCGAAGCCTGATGAAAAATCCTTTTTGCTGGATGACTTTTTAGAATATGAACTTTTAGAACTCTTAGAGCTTTTAGAAGTTTTTTTAGAACTGCTAACAAGGGGCTTTCTTTGGTGAGTCTCTGGTGCAGCTGGTTGGCAAGCAGCCAGCATGCCCAAAGAGAGGATGCTAAGAGCATATAAGGTAACTTTTTTCATAATATCTTTTCCTTTCATGAATGGAGAACAGCATCGCTCGCAAAGGAGCGATGGTGCAGTCCAATCAAGTGATGGTATCAAAAAAGCCCATTGCTGGGCTCATTGATATTTGTTTGTGAAGGCGGTAGACGGATTTGAACCGACGATCAAGCTTTTGCAGAGCCGTGCCTTACCACTTGGCTATACCGCCACAACATATTCTATTTTATCTTAAAAATCAGATAAGGTCAAGAAAAAATTTCGGACAAAGGGCTTATGAAAGGGAAAGAATGAGAATCGTGCAGAAAAAAAGAAAAGAAGGAGGGAGAGCTCTGAAGAAAAGCAGGAAAGTCTAGGAATTTCTCTCAAATGACTTGCAAAAAGCTTCTAAATCTGCTATACTGATAAAGTTGCGTAAAGCAATAAATACTCATCCCGGAACCATTGTGGCACCGTTGCCCTTGTGGTCGTGTTGCAAGCTGACGTCTGGGAGAGGAGAAAAAAACAAAAAGGAGAATTTACTCATGGCAGTAATTTCAATGAAACAACTTCTTGAGGCTGGTGTACACTTTCGGTCACCAAACTCGTCGCTGGAACCCTAAGATGGCTAAGTACATCTTCACTGAGCGTAACGGAATCCACGTTATCGACTTGCAACAAACTGTAAAATACGCTGACCAAGCATATGACTTTATGCGTGAAGCTGCTGCAAACGACGCAGTTGTATTGTTTGTTGGTACTAAGAAACAAGCTGCTGAAGCTGTTGCTGAAGAAGCTGTTCGTTCAGGTCAATACTACATCAACCACCGTTGGTTGGGTGGTACCCTTACTAACTGGGGAACAATCCAAAAACGTATCGCTCGTTTGAAAGAAATCAAACGCATGGAAGAAGAAGGAATCTTCGACGTTCTTCCTAAGAAAGAAGTTGCACTTCTTAACAAACAACGCGCTCGTCTTGAAAAATTCTTGGGTGGTATCGAAGATATGCCTCGTATCCCAGACGTAATGTACGTTGTGGATCCACACAAAGAGCAAATCGCTGTTAAAGAAGCTAAGAAATTGGGTATCCCAGTTGTAGCGATGGTCGACACAAACACTGACCCAGACGATATCGATGTAATCATCCCAGCTAACGATGATGCGATCCGCGCTGTTAAATTGATCACTGCGAAAATGGCTGACGCTGTTATCGAAGGACGTCAAGGTGAAGATGCAGTTGCATCAGTTGAAGCTGAATTGGCAGCAACTGAAACTCAAGCAGATTCAATCGAAGAAATCGTTGAAGTTGTAGAAGGCGACAACGCTTAATTATCACAATCGTAATTACCTAGGAGGGCGGGGCTTAGCCCGGCTCTCCTATTTTTAAAAAAATATAGGAGAATCAAAATGGCAGAAATTACAGCTAAACTTGTTAAAGAGTTGCGTGAAAAATCTGGTGCTGGTGTCATGGACGCTAAGAAAGCCTTGGTTGAGGTTGAAGGTGACATCGAAAAAGCAATCGAATTGCTTCGCGAAAAAGGTATGGCTAAGGCAGCTAAGAAAGCTGACCGTGTTGCCGCTGAAGGTTTGACTGGTGTTTATGTGAACGGTAACGTTGCAGCAGTAGTTGAAGTAAATGCTGAAACTGACTTCGTTGCGAAAAACGCTCAATTCGTTGAATTGGTAAATGCAACTGCGAAAGTCATCGCTGAAGGAAAACCAGCTAACAACGAAGAAGCTCTTGCTTTGACAATGCCTTCAGGTGAAACTCTTGAAGCAGCATACGTATCTGCAACTGCTACAATCGGAGAAAAAATCTCATTCCGTCGTTTTGCTTTGCTTGAAAAAACAGACGCACAACACTTCGGTGCTTACCAACACAACGGTGGACGTATCGGTGTTATCTCTGTGATCGAAGGTGGAGACGAAGCACTTGCTAACAAATTTCAATGCACATCGCTGCAATGAAACCAACTGTTCTTTCATACAAAGAATTGGATGAGCAATTCGTGAAAGATGAGTTAGCACAATTGAACCACGTAATCGACCAAGACAACGAAAGCCGTGCAATGGTTGGTAAACCAGCTCTTCCACACTTGAAGTATGGTTCTAAAGCTCAATTGACTGACGAAGTGGTTGCTCAAGCTGAAGAAGATATCAAAGCTGAATTGGCAGCTGAAGGTAAACCAGAAAAAATCTGGGATAAAATCATCCCAGGTAAAATGGATCGCTTCTTCTTGGATAACACAAAAGTTGACCAAGCCTACACTCTTCTTGCACAAGTTTACATCATGGATGACAGCAAGACAGTGGAAGCTTACCTTGAATCAGTAAATGCTTCAGTAGTTGAATTCGTTCGCTTTGAAGTTGGTGAAGGTATTGAAAAAGCTTCAAATGACTTTGAAGCAGAAGTTGCAGCTACAATGGCAGCAGCTCTTAACAACTAAGAATAAAAAATAAGAGGTTTCGATGGAAACCTCTTTTTTTGCAAGATAAAGTCATCTAGCTATTTTATGTAAAAACTAGTTTGTCTACATTCTAAAAGGACTGAAACAGCTGTTTCAGTCCTTTTTGTGATTAATGCGCAAAGGTATCTAGTCCAAAGAGGAGCGAGAGAAATCCCATGATGAGACCTGCTAGGACAACTCCCAGCATAACAGCAAGGACGCTCCGTTTGAAGTCCCAGTCTAGAATAGAGGCGGCGAGGGTTCCAGTCCAGGCTCCAGTTCCTGGTAAGGGAATACCGACGAATAGGAGTAGGGCCCAAAAGATTCCCTTATCCCCTGCAGCTTCTTCTAGTTTTTGTCCTCCACGATGGCCCTTGTTGAGACACCAAGTAAAGAAATTCCCGATAACAGGCTTTTCTTTACCCCACTCCAGGATATGGCGAGCGAAAAAGAAAATAATAGGGACAGGAAGCATATTGCCAACGACACCAATCAGGAGGGCTTGCCAAAGAGGAATTCCGCTAGAGATGGCGTAGGGAACAGCTCCACGAAGTTCTACCAGAGGAATCATAGAAATCAAAAAAGTAATAATGTAGTTCATGTGTCATCCTTTCAATTCATCCTTTTCATTCTACCTTATCTCCGCTGGAATGACAACTATTTCAAACAGGAGAATTCCTTTTGAAGGCATGTGAATAGGGGGAACTCGAATCCTTTATATTAAATAGGGATCATCCTCACGATTTCTTTCTCAAGTTCTCGTATATGAAAGAACTGTTATTATAGATTAATTCTCTAGACAAGGCTATTTTTGCTAATAAAAATCAGTTCGACAAAGTATAGTTCTTTCAGTACAAACTATATATTCTTAGCCAGCTCTCTTGTTTAAGCCTCAACTTTTTGGTATAGTTAAAATGTAGAGTTTCTTTTTTTTGCAAAACGCATTTTAGAAAGCGCTTACATTGTTAAAAAAAATCCCAAGAGGAGGTTAAATATGGGAAAGTCTTTTTTTGAAAAGCGCAGTGTATTTAGTATTCGCAAGCTCGCAGTTGGAGCTTGTTCTGTATTAATCGGTGTATCTTTTTTTGGGAGCTCCATCTGTCTTAGCTGAAGAAGAAGGAAGAGCTGTAACAGAAGAGGAGATGACAGCCACAAGGGAAGCGTCAGAGGTGACGAATGGAGAAGTTGGGACAAGTGATAAAGCATCAACAACCTTAGAGGCGCCTGCTGTGATTACTCCTGAAAAAAATGAGAGCGAAATCGAAAAGCCACAGGTGGAACCTCAAACAAGTGAACGTTCTGCTGGGGCTACTGAAGAGGCTACGAAGGATCAAAAACAGGTAGCGGAGGATATGGTGCAAGATCGCGAACGAGACTTTAACAAGGACTGGTATTTCAAGTTGAATGCAGCTCCTGGTGCAGAAGGGCGTCAGGTGGATGTCAAAAGATTGGAAAAAAATTAGATCTTCCTCATGATTGGTCAATCTTCTTTGATTTCGATCACAATTCTCCGGCTCAAAAATGAAGGGGGACAATTAAACGGTGGGGATGCTTGGTATCGCAAGACCTTCCGTTTGGATGACAAGGACCTGGATAAGAAGGTTCGCTTGGAATTTGGTGGAGTTTACATGGATTCCAAAGTCTATGTAAACGGACAATTTGTGGGTCATTATCCAAATGGCTACAATGCCTTTTCTTATGATATTACCCCTTATTTAAATGCGGATGGAAGTGAAAACACCATCGCGGTTCATGTGGTCAACCAACAGCCAAGTAGTCGTTGGTATTCTGGAAGTGGGATTTATCGTGATGTCAAACTCAGTGTGACGGATAAGGTCCATGTGGCTAAGTATGGGACCACCATCACTAGTCCAAAATTAGAAGAACAACAGAATGGGGCAGTCGATACTCTTGTGAAGAGTCGTATTGTCAACCAAGATGATCAAGCCCACAGTATTTATGCGGAATACGAAATCGTCGATCAAAATGGTCAAGTGGTCAGTGAAAAGGTGCGCAGTGAAGTGCAATCCGTTTTGGCTGGTCAAGAGATTAACCTGTCTCATACCCTTCATGTTGAAAAACCAACCCTCTGGGATGTCAAAACCAATAACCCAGCCCTTTATACTCTGTATACACGGGTCTATCGGGATTCGCAATTGGTCGATGTGCAAAAGGAACGCTTTGGTTATCGCTATCTCAACTGGACACCGGAAGGTGGCTTCTTCCTTAACGGAGTGGCTACGAAATTCCACGGTGTTTCCCTTCACCATGACCATGGGGCCCTCGGAGCTGAGGAAAATTACAAGGCTGAATACCGCCGTCTCAAACAGATGAAGGACATGGGGGTCAATGCCATCCGGACGACCCACAACCCAGCGAGTGAACAGACTCTGCAAATTGCGGCTGAGTTGGGCTTGATGGTCCAAGAAGAAGCCTTTGATACCTGGTATGGTGGCAAGAAACAATACGATTACGGTCGATTCTTTGAAAAGGATGCAACGCATCCAGAAGCCCGAAAAGGGGATAAGTGGTCTGACTATGACCTTCGGACCATGGTAGAGCGAGGCAAGAACAATCCTTCTATTGTGATGTGGTCAATCGGTAACGAAGTCGGTGAAGCAGATGGATCTGATAAGTCTGTCGCAACCGTTCGTCGTCTGGTCAAGACCATCAAGGAAGTGGATGCAACCCGCTATGTCACCATGGGAGCTGATAAATTCCGCTTTGGTGATGGATCAGGAGGGCATGAAAAGGTAGCGGCGGAGCTCGATGCAGTTGGATTTAACTATTCAGAGGCCAACTACGAAAGCCTACGCGCTAAACACCCAAACTGGCTCATTTATGGTTCTGAAACCTCTTCTGCAACGCGGACACGGGGTTCTTACTACCACCCTGAAAGAGAATGGGTCGGAAGCAACCAAGAAGACCGCCACTATGAACAATCAGACTACGGCAATGACCGGGTTGGTTGGGGTCGGACAGCGACAGCCTCTTGGACCTTTGACCGTGATCATGCCGGCTATGCAGGTCAATTTATCTGGACAGGTACAGACTATATTGGTGAGCCAACACCATGGCACAACCAAAATGACACACCTGTGAAAAGTTCTTATTTCGGTATCGTAGATACTGCCGGCCTTCCGAAGAATGATTTTTACCTTTACCAAAGTCAATGGTTGTCAGCTGAGAAACATCCAATGGTCCATCTCTTACCACATTGGAACTGGGAAAATCCAGAATTGGCCAATCGTGTCATGGATGAAGAAGGTCGGATCCCTGTTCGTTCCTTCTCTAATGCCCACAGTGTGGAATTGATTGTCAACGGGGAATCACAAGGGGTGAAGACCTTTACTAAGAAGACCACAGCTGATGGCCGGACCTATCAGGAAGGGGCAAATCCGGATGAACTCTATCTAGAGTGGTTGGTTCCTTATGTACCAGGTAAAGTGGAAGCCATTGCCCGCAACGAAGCAGGAGAAGTGATTGCCCGCGATCAAATCGAAACGGCTGGGAAGCCAGCAGGTGTTCGTCTGCTAAAAGAAGAACACGCCATTGCAGCAGACGGTAAAGATTTGACCTATATTACCTATGAAATCGTTGATGAAGCAGGCCGTGTCGTGCCAACTGCCAATAATTTAGTGAATTTCCATCTGCATGGACAAGGTCAAATTGTCGGCGTCGACAACGGGGAACACGCCAGCCGTGAACGCTACAAAGCACAGGAAGATGGCTCATGGCAACGTCGGGCCTTTAACGGCAAAGGGGTGGTGATTGTCAAATCAACTGAGCAAGCAGGATCCTTTACTCTTTATGCAGACTCAGATCGCTTGCAATCAGACCAAGTCAGCCTCTTTACAGGCAAGAAGGACCAGGAAGAACGCTCTATCTTGGGAGTAGAACCGGTTCGGACACAAGTTTACCTAGGTGAGGTACCCGAGCTTCCAAGTCACGTATCTGTCGTCTATAGTGATGGCAAGGCCCAAGAAGAAGCCGTTGAATGGGAAAGAGCAGACTATAGTCGGGCTGGCCAAGTTCGTGTGACAGGTCATGTTCAAGGACGCACGGTCGAAGCTCTGGTCGATGTGATCGGCGTGGAGCAAGTCCTTCCAGTTATCAAACAAATCCCGCAGGGAGCAGACCTAGCGACAGTGGATAAGACTGTGCAATTGGTCTTCACAGATGGCCGAACAGTTAGCTATGAAGTTGATCAATGGACCTTGGAAGCTGGTCAAGAGGAGCAATTGTCCACACCAGGTGCTCGCTTGAAAGCTACAGGACTCCTAGGCAATGGGGAAAGCAGTCCAAGCGACTCTGGTGGTTGCTAGGTGGAACAGTCAGCAAGGCTAAGAAACCAACAGTACAGCTAGATGGAGTAGCTCTTCCAAAAATTTGGCAGTGGCAACCATACTATTTTCCGTCCGCTGGCTTATGGGTCAAGAGCCTGGTCAGGTCACAGCGAGTGCAGAAAATGCCCAAGTAACGGTCCTACAAGCTAATCGTGAAAAATGGTTTGAAAGTTCAAATCTTTGTCACTGCTAAGGATACGGGAGCTGTACAGACCTATGCTGTGCAATTCCAAGAAGAAAGTCCACAAATCCAGCGTTTAGAATTGCGTCTGCCAGAAGGGCAAGAACTCAAGGAAGACCAAACGGTAACGCTTGATGTCTTGGCTCATTACCAAGATGGCAGTGTAGCTAGCCTCCAAGCAGATCAAATCGATGTGGCAACAGCAGCCGGTAGCCAAGGAAGAGCAGTCGCAAGCAAGAAAGGTTTGGAACTGCGAGAAGCAGGATTGGTTCATTTAGAAGCTAACTTCCAAGGACAAACAGGGGAATTAACCTTTACCATCACGCCAAATCCAGAAGAAAAGACAGTTGTCAAGGTGCGTCCTGTACGGATCAGCACCGATCGAAACGTTTTGCCAGCTCTTCCAGAGACAGTCTTGGTCGAGTATGATAAGGGATTCCCGAAAGAAAAACGCGTGACCTGGGATGCCGTAACAGCAGATCAAGTCAAGGATTACCATAACTTTACAGTCACTGGTCAGGTAGAGGGGGTGGAGAAAGAAGCCCAAGCCCAAGTCACCGTTGAAGGCATTATCGCTGTAGAAGAAGTCAGCACCACAACTCCAGTCGGTGAAAAACCAGCACTTCCAGAAAGCGTGCGGACCTATCACTCTAATGGCAAGACCTATGCTGCTAAGGTAGCCTGGGATGCGGTCGATCCACAACTCTTGGCCCAAGAAGGAGAAGTTGTTATCTCCGGTCGTGTAGAAGGAACCAACCTTCCAACCCGTCTTCATATCCGTGTTTCCGCAAACACAGTCAAGGGAGCCAACGTAGCAGAACAATGGACAGGATCAGTCTTGCCACTTGCCTTTGCAAGTGACTCTAATGATGCAGATCCAGTTGCTAAGGTCAATGATAAGGTCATCTCCTTTACCGATGCTCCAGCTAACCGTTGGACCAACTGGGGCCGTGACAATGCGGAAGATTCTGTTGGTATCTTGTTTGGGGACTCTGGTATCTTGACCAAACGTGCAGTGGACAACCTCCATGTTGGTTTCCACGAAGACCACGGTGTTGGGGCTCCAAGTGAATATGTGATTGAATACTATGCAGGGTGAGCAAATCCCAGCAGTACCAAGCAATCCAAATCGCGTCAAAGACGAAACAGACCATCCATTTAACAACCCAGCTAACTGGAAAGAAGTCAGCAACCTAAGCGTTGACGAAGCGGTGACAGCTGGCAAGATGAATCATTTTAGTTTTGATAAAGTCGACACCTATGCTGTTCGTATCCGTATGAAGACACCAGAAGGCAAACGTGGAAGCTCTATTTCAGAGATTCAGGTATTTGCCAATAAGGTTGCGGCAGAAGAAAAGAGCCAGGTGACCATTCGTGTCAACGGTGAGGTTTTACCAGGAGTTAATCCAAGTGTGACCGATTACTACATCGATGCGCGTGATCGGGCTTATCCACAAGTGGAAGCGACGGCTAGCCATCACGGTCTTGCAACGGTTGTGCCAAGCGTCCATGAAGGTGAGCCAATCCGTGTCATCCATAAAGCAGAAGATGGCACCATCTTACAAGAATACCGCCTCCATCTCACAAGCGATGCAGAAAAACTGAAACAATCTGCTCCAGTAGCAGTAGAAGCAGGAAGACGTTTTGTGAAAGTCGGTCAAGATCTGGTTCTACCATCTACAGTAGGTGTCTACTTCAAAGGGGACACAGGTTACGAACGCAAGGAACTGACGGTGGACTGGCCGGCTATCCCAGCTGGTGCACTTTCTCATGAAGGCAGCTTCACGTTAGAAGGAAAGGTCCTCGGTTATGATCTGACGGCTCAGCTGACTGTCCGGGTGTCAGAAAAAACCGGAGAAATCCTCTCTGTGAACCGTGACTACAATGCAGAGGATACCAGAGCATTTGCTAGTGAAACCAACGATCTCGATCCAAATCAAATCGACTATATCGATTACATCAATGATGGTGGCTACAATGAGTACTACCGTTGGACCAACTGGAAGAGAGAGCCGGATCAAACAGAAGTGTTTGCTGGTCTCATCTTCAAGAAAAATGGTCAAGTAACAGAGCGCTTAGTCAATAAAGTAGCGGTCGACTTCTTTGCAGATCAGGAAACAGGTCTGCCAACGAAAACGGTTCTTGAACGCTATATTGGTCCAGACTTTGATGTTCCGGATGATTATGGCAATCTGAAGAATCTTCCAGATCATCCATTTAACCAAGCCTCAAACTGGGAAGAAATCCCGTATAGCTTGGATTATGCCTTTGAGCCTGGTTATATCTCTAACCTCAGCTTCAACGAAACCAGAACGAAAAGCCATCCGTTTAAGAATGGTCCGTGATGAAAATCTTAAAGGAATTGGAATCATTGAATTGAGCGCCTATGCCCCAACAGAAGAGGCCCAGGCAACAACTGATGTTACGATCCAAGTGAATGGCAAAGACCTAGAAGGTTTTAAACCAGATGTGACAAATTATCATCTAGAGTATGAGGGAGAACGTCCAATCGTTTCAGCACAAGGCAAGAATGGAACAGCCGTTACGGTCATCGATGCTAAAAGTGCCAATGCTCCGGTTCTTGTCAAGGTTGTCTCAGAAGATGGCAAGCTCGAAAAAAAGTATATCAACTTTCTCTATCCGCAAAAAGCACCTACAGGCTCAGCCATTCCTGAAGAAGGGGTTAAGAATCTGGTTCATACGAAGCCAGAACTTGATCATTGAGGCAGAGGAACTTGATTTTGCGCGTGAAGAACGTCCAAATGATAGCTTACTGAAAAGGTGAGAAGAAGCTGGTGCAAGAAGGCCAAAGCAGGACGCAAAGCTCCATCTTGTAGAAGTATCTCAAGAAAACGGAGTGGAAACACGTAAGGAAGTCGATGCCTTTTGTCGAGGTGGAACCAGTCTCAGAGATCACAGAAGTCGGGCACCAAGGAAGTTCCAACGGAAAATCCAGTGACAAGCCAGACGCCACAGCCACAACCACAACCACAACCAGAGCCACAACCGCTTCCGAGCCCAGAACGTCCTCATGTCTCAGAAAGGACCAGAGCTAGCAGAAACTTCTAAGTCATCTGTTGGAGTGGAACCTGTCAGTCAGAAAGGAATCAGTTTCAGAAGGGAAGGCAGTTGAGAAAAATAGCTCAGGCGCCAGCAGTTTTCAGTCTGCTCTAGTTTCCGAAGGGACTTTGCCACATACAGGATCAGAAGAAAGCGTCGCAAGCCTCGTTGCAGGTCTCCTAGCAGCAGGACTTGCTGGTGCTGTGCTGGATGATAAGAAAAAAAGAGCCGATAAGGCCAAGTAAAAAAAGCTGGATAAACCAGTAAACATACGGTGAAAAAGTTCACAGGTAACAGAAAGAGGATGGGGAGTCTCCACCCTCTTTACCTGATGACATAAAGGAATGGAATATGGGAAAAAGATTAGTTTGATAAGAGAAATCGATTTGGCATTCGCAAACTCTCAGTAGGGGTTTGCTCCGTAGTCGTAGCGACTTGTTTTTTTAGGAGTCACTACCAGTTATGCAGAGGAACAAGCTGAGAGGAGTGAGACTCGTGAAGAACGAGTCGACACAAGTGATGTCGAGCATCAAAGGGAGGAGGAAAAAAATTGTGAAAGATCACCAAGAAGAATCAGAACATTCCCTCACCCGCAACGAGTGAGAAAGAGAGCCGAGCAGTCAGCCAAGGGACAGAAGCAAAGCCCAACCAGCCACTTCTCTAGATGAGGAGCCTGAGATTGCAGACTACGGTCCCACTTCCAAGCAAGGCCCAAATGCAATACCACCGCGAAGAACTGGCAGCCTTTCATCCACTTTGGGATGAATACCTACTACGATCGTGAGTGGGGAGATGGGCAAGAAGATCCTTATTATTTCTATCCAGAGCATCTGGATACCGATCAGTGGATCAAAACCCTGAAAGATGCTGGCTTCAAACGGACCATCATGGTCGTCAAGCACCACGATGGCTTCCTCTTGTACCCTTCTAAATACACCGACCATACCATTGCCAAAAGTGGTTGGAAGGAAGGAAAAGGCGATGTCCTAGCAGAAGTTTCTGCTTCTGCCAGCAAGTATGACATGGATATGGGGGTCTACCTCTCCCCTTGGGATGCTCACAGCCCGCTCTACCATGTGGATACAGAGGACCAATACAACGAATACTATCTCAATCAGCTCAAAGAAATCCTTGAAGATCCAAAATATGGAAACAAGGGCAAGTTCGTAGAAGTCTGGATGGATGGAGCGCGTGGCGATGGGGCTCAAAAAGTCACCTATACCTTTGACAAGTGGTTTGATGCCATTCGTAAGGCCCAAGGGGATATTGCTATCTTCTCAGCTGAGCCCACCAATGTTCGTTGGATTGGAAATGAAAAGGGGATTGCCGGAGATCCAGTTTGGCATAAGGTCAATCCGGATAAGATTCGCAACAATCCATCCAACAGTTACCTCAATCACGGGGATCCAGAAGGGAAGCAATACTCAGTGGGAGAAGCCGATGTTTCTATTCGCTCCGGCTGGTTCTACCATGACAATCAAGAGCCTAAGTCCTTTACGCGAATTGATGGACATTTACTTCAAATCGGTCGGCCGTGGAACCCCGCTTTTGCTCAATATTCCACCCGAATCAAGATGGGAAATTTGCGGATGCCGATGTAGCCCGTTTGAAAGAATTCCGCCAGACCTTGGATCAACTCTACAGCGTGGACTATGCGGCAGGGGCGCTTTGGTAGAAGCTGACTCGACACGGCGCAATTCTCATTACTCAGCCAGCCATTTGACGGATGGAGATGAGAAAGACCAGTTGGGCACCTGCAGATGATGCCAAAACCGGCTCTTTTGTCCTCGATCTTGGAAAAGAGCAACACTTTGATGTGGTAGAGCTCAAAGAAACCATCGAGAAAGGCCAACGGATTTCTGGCTTCACCATCGATGTGGCTGTGAATGGTCAATGGGTTCCTTTTGGAGCTGGTTCAACCGTAGGATACCGCCGTTTGATCAAAGGGCAACCAGTTGATAGTCGCTATATCCGGGTGTCCATCACCGATGCCCAAGCTACTCCAATCTTGAACGGTGTCTCTGTCTATAAGACACCAGCTAGCATCGAAGAAACCGATGGCTACCCGCTTGGTTTGACTTATCATTCTGACCGGACTGCTGAGCGGGCCAATGGCCAATGGAATGAAGAGGGAGAAGGCGTCCGAGGCACCTCTATGTGGACCAAGGAAAAAGGGAGCTTCGGTGACCTATCAGTTTGAAGGCACCAAGGCCTATGTCGTCGCAACTGTCGACCCTGGTCATGGGGAAATGGATGTCTATGTCGATGGCCAAAAACTAGCGACGGTCAATACCCAAAGCCCAAACCGCAAACGCAGCCAAAAGGTCTATGAAACACCGGACTTGGCAGCAGGATCCCACACCTTGACCTTGGTCAATAGCAAGGGAGATGCGATCGCAACGGAAGGGATTTATGCCCTCAATAACCAAGAAAAGGGTCTCTTTGAGTTTGCTCAGCCAACCCTAGCTGTTAAGAAAGGCGACCCAGCGCAAGTCGTCGTCAAGAGAAAAGGTGGCTCTAAAGGAAGTGCCAGTCTTAAATTGATCACAGAACCAGGAACAGGGGTTCATGGCAAGGTCTACAAAGATACCAACGTCACCCTTGAGTTCGCAGATGGAGAGACAGAAAAAACAGTCCAAGTTCCAACCCTTGATTTTGCAGGAAAAGCGACCGATGTCTATGACTTTAAGGTCAAATTGTTGCATCCGGATCAAGGAAGTCTGGTCGGCTTTTATTCCAGAACTGACAGTCCAAGTGATGAACGAGGACCTGCTTCCAGAAAATCGCAAAGAAGTGGATGACCAAGATCCAAAACTGCATTACAGTGAGGGTTGGCAGCACGAGACAGACAATCCAAACTTCTCAAATGGCACAGAATCTTGGTCCAGCTTTAACCAAGTGACCGATGAGGAAGGCAAGAAACACATTGAAGTGACCATTACCTTTAAGGGCACCGGTGTGGAGGTTCGAGGAGTGGTCGACCCAAGCCATGGTCTCTACAGCGTCACCCTGGATGGAAAAGAAATAGCCTTCGAAGAAGGGCGGGGTCATGATTATGAGATCGAAGGCGATCATTATTTCAGTGGCTACGGAGATCAACGCAAGCTCGACCAGAGTTTGGTCAATCTGCAAGGCCTAGCAAAAGGCTACCACCAGCTACGCCTGCATCTGGATCCAGCCCTCAATGATCCTCAGTCGTCCAGAGCTATCCAGGTAGACCGATTTGTCCTATCAGGGAAAGATAGTCAGTTGCTCAGTCAAGAAGAGCTGCAACAGATCATCAGAGAAGGAGTAGAAAAGATCAAGGCTACTTCTCTCGATCGCTTGAAAGCAGACCTCAAACCGACTGTTCAAGGACAATTGACGGACTTGACTCAGTTGTTGGATCAAGAGCGCCCAGATTTGGTTGCTGCAGCGAATCAAGTGGAAGCCCTTAAAACCATCTTAGAAGATGCTCACAATTATGAACCGCTGACGCAGACACGCCCAGATGAAGGTGTTCGGGATTTGATTCTTGAAAAGCCAGAACTGCTCATCGAAGCGGAGGAGATTCCATTTGAGAGTCAAACGCGTGAGAACAAGGACTTGGCCAAGGGCGAAAGCCGAATCCTTCAAGCAGGGAAGGTCGGACGCCGGTTGAAATTGATCGAGGTTCGACAAGAAGGAGGCAAAGAAATTCGGACAGAAGTCGATGCCTTTGTCGAAGTAGAAGCCCAGGACCAGATCACAGAAGTCGGAACGAAGGAAGTAGAAGAAGATCCTATTATTCCGGATGTGCCGCTACCAACAAAACCAAGTGAAGACTCACAAGAAACGAAACCGCTCCTTCCTCCAGAAGACAAAAAAGAAAGTGGAATTGCTCCATTTCTGAAACCGACGGCTTCGAAAGAGACTCCTCCTTCTCCTGTGGTAGAAGCAGTAACTCCGGACCCTGTGCAGTCCCAAGAAAAACTGCCACAGACAGGATCAGAGAAGGCAAGTTTCTTAGCTTGGATCGGACTACTCGGCTTAGGCTTCCTTAGGCGGAAGAGTGAAATACGCTCGTCGGAAATCCTAAAGTCCCTTCTACAAGAGGTTAGCAATAGCTAGCCTCTTTTTTGGCCTCCTTCTGGCTACCAACAAGGGGTCTTCAGATTCTATCTCGACGTAGTCTTTGCTTTATTTACAGGCGTAAAAATTGTATAATAGTCAGATAAGGTCAATAATGACATCATGGATGATGAGACCATTTTTGATCCTCTGAAAAGCAGAGAGCTTATCTAGAATGAAAAGGTTAGAAAGGAGCATCATGGCAAGTAAAAATACATCAGATAGCATTGAGGCCTATATCAAGTCGCTACTGGCTCAAGCAGGCATCGCAGAGCTCAAGAGAAGCGAATTAGCGGATGTCTTCCAAGTTGTTCCTAGTCAAATCAATTATGTGATCAAGACCCGCTTCACCGAAAGTCGAGGCTATATCGTAGAGAGCAAGCGTGGAGGTGGCGGTTATATCCGGATTGGCAAGGTCCAATTTTCAGACCAACACCAGATGCTAAAAGAGCTTGGCGCAAGCATCGGAGAACAAATCAGTCAGACTGTTTTTGGCGATATCCTCCAGATGCTATTTGAAGAAAAACTCCTTACAAAGAGAGAGGCAGAGCTTTTGTCAGTGACGACGACAGACGAGGTTCTGGGCAGTGAAGCCCATCGCTTACGAGCCAATATCCTACGAAAAATTATCCAACAAGTCGATAGAAAGGGAATGTAATCTCCTTATGAACTATTCAAAAGCCCTATTAGAAACGATTGAAGCCGCTCAAATCTTGGCTGGTCATTTTGAGTCCCAAACGCTAGATACCTGGCATATCCTAGTAGCCCTAGCCAATAATCCTTATAGTGTAGCTGGTTCCGTCTTAAGTGACTATCCTATGCAGATTGATGATTTTCAAGATGCGGCGGAGCACATTACGGGTCAAGTCTACCAACGGGATGGCCGCTATGAGGTATTTCCTTTTTCTTTCCGTGTAGAAGAAATCATGAACCGTTCCCAAGAGATTGCCCAGGCAGTCCATGCTAAAAGTCTGGGAACAGAGCATGTCCTCTTGGCGCTTTTACTAGAGCGGGGAACCCTAGCTTCTCAAGTATTGGAGTATGTCGGCTTCCGCTATGATGATCAGGAAGAGGGCATTAAAATCGTGGAGCTTCGTAAGAGCTTGGAACAACGAGCAGGCTGGGACAAGGAAGCTGTCAAGGCCATTCGTTCGCTCTATCGGGTCCAGCAACCCAATCGTCAAACCATGGGAAATATGATGGGCATGCCAGCCTCTACCAGCGGTGGTTTGGAAGACTACACCCGAGATTTGACAGAAATGGCTCGCAATGGCAGTTTGGAACCGGTGATTGGCCGGGGTCAAGAAATCTCGCGGATGATTCAGATTTTGAGTCGCAAAACGAAAACTAATCCGGTCCTTGTAGGTGATGCCGGTGTCGGAAAGACCGCTCTAGCCTTGGGCTTGGCTCAACGGATTGCCAGCGGAGATGTCCCGACGGAGCTGGCTAAGATGCGGGTCTTAGAGTTGGACTTGATGAATGTTGTCGCAGGGACGCGGTTCCGTGGAGATTTTGAAGAGCGGATGAACAACATCATCAATGATATCGAAGAAGATGGCCATGTCATCCTCTTCATTGATGAGCTCCATACCATTATGGGCTCTGGCTCTGGGATTGACTCCACCTTGGATGCGGCCAATATCTTGAAGCCAGCCTTGGCTCGCGGGACCCTACGGACCGTAGGAGCCACTACGCAAGAAGAATACCAAAAACACATTGAAAAAGACGCCGCTCTGTCACGCCGCTTTGCTAAAGTCTTGATTGAGCAACCCTCTGTTGCAGATAGCATCGCGATTTTGCAAGGGCTCAAGAAGACCTATGAACGTCACCACCGTGTCCATATTACGGATGCGGCTATTGAGACAGCTGTTGTCTATGCCAATCGTTATTTGACCAGCCGCCTCTTGCCTGACTCCGCCATTGACCTCTTGGATGAGGCGGCAGCGACCGTGCAAAACAAGGGGACCTCAAGCCGGGTCTTCAGTCCGACTTTGACAGCTGCCGACCAGGCCTTGCTCAAGGGGACAGTGGAAGAAAGTTGCTCAGTTACTAAAAAGAAGAGGCCAGTCCAAAAAGGCTACCAGCTGGAAGTCAAAGGAAGAGGATATCCTGAAGACGCTCAGTCAGCTTGTCAGGCATTCCTGTGGAGAAACTAACCCAAACAGCAGCTAAGAAATACCTGGAATTAGAAGCAGAACTTCATAAGCGCGTGATCGGTCAGGATCAGGCTGTCTCAAGCATCAGCCGAGCGATTCGTCGCAATCAGTCTGGGAATTCGGTCTCACAAAGCGACCAATCGGTTCCTTCCTCTTCCTCGGTCCCACTGGGGTCGGGAAGACTGAGCTGGCGAAGGCGCTGGCTGAAGTCCTCTTTGATGACGAGTCCGCTTTGATCCGCTTTGATATGAGTGAATACATGGAGAAATTTGCGGCCAGTCGTCTCAACGGTGCCCCTCCAGGCTATGTGGGTTATGAAGAAGGGGGCGAGTTGACGGAAAAAGTCCGCAACAAACCTTATTCTGTCCTCTTGTTTGATGAGGTGGAAAAAAAGCCCATCCAGATATCTTTAACGTTCTCTTGCAAGTCTTGGATGACGGTGTCTTGACCGACAGCAAGGGACGCAAGGTAGATTTCTCCAATACGATTATTATCATGACCTCAAACTTGGGAGCTACCGCTTTACGAGATGATAAGACAGTTGGCTTTGGAGCCAAGGATATTCGCTTTGACCAAGCCAATATGGAGAAACGCATCTTCGAAGAGTTGAAGAAGACTTATCGACCAGAGTTTATCAACCGGATTGATGAGAAGGTTGTCTTCCATAGCTTGACCAGTGACCAAATGCATGAGATTGTCAAGATTATGGTGAAACCGTTGGTTCAATCTCTAGCAGAGAAAGGCATTACTCTGAAATTCCAAGCGTCTGCCCTTAAATGGCTGGCGACTCACGGATATGATCCAGAGATGGGAGCACGTCCTTTGCGCCGGACCATCCAGACCCAGGTGGAAGACTACTTGGCAGAGATCCTCTTGAGAGGAGAAGTGGCCGAAGGGCAAACCCTCAAGGTAGGTGTTAAGTCTGGTCAGCTTAACTTCACGATTGACTAGGAGGATATGCAGTGCCTCTCAAACGCTTGACCCGAATCACCCTCTTAGCAACCCTCTGTGTGGTGCTGAGACAAGCCTTTGCCTTCTTGCCCAATGTCCAACCCTATTAGTGCCATTTTCTTTTTACTGGTGCTATTTGAAGACTGGCAATTTGCCTGTTTGGTGATGGCGGTCACCATGTTTACCTCGGCTTTTCTCTTGGGGATGAGCCCAGTGGTGCTCGCTCAGATACTGGCCTTTGGCCTCCTCTTGACTCTTTGGCGGGGGCTTTACCGCCACTTGTCTTTGCAAGTTCAAACCCTGGTGGTCGGCATCTTATCCTTTCTCTACGGGATAGTGATTGACAGTCTTTATGCTGTTCTCTACCACATGCCCTGGTGGACCTATGCCCTGGTGAATGGCTTTAGCTTTAACCTGGCCCACGCCCTTTCCACCGCCTGTTTTTACCCTCTACTTTATGTAGTATTTAGGAGATTGTATCATGAAAAAAACACTTTATAGTTTCTTTGCTGTCCTAGCAGCTCTTGTATTGGTCAGTTGCGGACAAAGCACACCATCGACTACGGAAAGCTCAGCTTCTAGCTCACAAGTAGCGAAAGAAAAACAAATTACCATTACGGTCAGTATCGCCCCTGAAGGGCAAGAAGCTCAAAGCAAGACCTTGAAGGTTGCTGAAAAAGCCAACCTGATGGAAGTCCTGAAAGCTAACTACAAGATTGAGGAAAAGAGTGGCCTCATAACCTCGATCGATGGCGTAGCCCAGGACGAAAGTAAGGGACTTTATTGGATGTACAAGATCAATGGAGAGATGGCACCAAAAGGGGCAGCAGAAACGACTGTCCAAGATGGAGATACCATCGAATTTTATCAAGAAGTTTATCAATAAGAAAGAGAGTGAATGGTTGGAGTAGGGCTCCAGTTGTTCACTCTTTTTTGAAACTAGTTTCTATTTTTTATAAGACTTGCAAATCCTCTTGACTTCCCTATAGATGAATGTTACAATTATATTACAAAATGTAACAAATGTTACAAAAGAGAGGTATTGCCATGAAAACTGAAAGGAACCTTCTTTAGTCTATCTACCCTTGCTCTAACAGCTGCTCTTCTCTTAAGCGGATGTGGATCAGAAAAGAAAAAGGAAACCAGTCCATCTTCAACTAGTAAAATTGCGCAAGTGAAACAAAGCTCTACAAGTAAAAAAGAAGAGAAAAAGACCACAAGCAAAACCACACAAAGCACAGAAGTTGCACAATCTCCTGCCATCGCTTCGAGAGAAACACAAGCGAGCCAAGAAAATCCATCAACTCCAGTGACACCAAGAGTTCCAGAAGTCAGTCAAGGCCTGGTTCCAACTCCTTCCAAAGAAACAAAACCAGCAGTGAACTCAGCACCAGAAAAACAAAAACGTCCTAGCTTGGAAGAAGGTCGCACGACTGCCAAAGAACAAGCCTCTAAGACAGAGAACCCACGCTATAAAGGTGTCTTGAGCTATGCCTCAGGGGATTATTCAGGAGCAGCAGGTAGTTGGACCGACGGTCGCGATACAGGCGTAACGATCGGACAAGGAGGACAAGTAACCATTCAAACTCCTGGTGGCGATGCAGTGGGCTATACGATTGGAAGCTATGAATACAACTTGGATCAAGGTCATTACCATGCTGGCTTGATTTCCACCCAAGATGGATCTGCAGCTAGCCTGGATATAGTTGTTGGTCAAAATGGTCAAGTGGCAAGTGTTCAAGTGACAGAAAATGGCCATGCGCATGCCTTGTTCGGGAATAATGGCTCGCCACTGAGAAAATTAAAAAAATGATTGAAATCAGAGATTCAATTCTGTATAATAACATACAGAGTTGAATCTTTTTTAATTTTTGTTTTATAAAAATATATTTTTTTATAAAAAAGTATTGACAGATTGAAATTATAGTTTATAATAAAATCATAAGCAAAACATGTTTTGACATTATGATAAAGGAGCCAGTTAGATGAAAGAAAAAGTGGCAGTAGTATTTGGAACGTTTGCCCCCCTTCATCAAGGTCATATTGATTTAATTCAACGGGCAAAACGCCAATGCGACCGCGTTTGTGTGATTGTCTCTGGTTACAAAGGTGACCGAGGAGAAGAAGTTGGCCTTCCTTTGCAAAAACGTTTTCGCTATATTCGAGAAGGTTTTTCAAATGATGAACTCACCCAAATTTATAAATTAGACGAGACAGAACTTCCTCGCTATCCCTTTAGGGATGGGAGCCTTGGTTGAAAACAGCCTTTAGAAACCATTCAATATGATGCTGAGAGAGAAGAGCTCATCTTCTATGTTGGGGAAAAAACGTATCAAGAGGAACTTGAAGCGAGAGGCTTTCAAGCGCACTTACAGGAGCGTCAGTTTGGTATCTCAGGAACCCTCATCCGGGAAAATCCCAGCAAGTATTGGAAATACATTGCGCAACCCTTCCGTCGTCAGTTTACCAAAAAGGTCCTCATTATGGGGAGTGCTAGTAACGGGAAGACGACCTTGGCAAAAGATTTGGCCCGCTTCTATGACGCGCCAGTGAGCTTAGAATATGCCCGGGAGTACCAGATCAGAAATAATGTACGGGATGATGAGCTGACCCCCAAGGACTATTATTATCTCCTACTCGGACAATACGATCAAACCTCAAAATTAATCGACAGTAGTGCCAATCGAGGCCTGGTCATTGCGGATACCAACTCTCTGGTGACCAAGGGCTATTACGACTACTATATGGAAGTAGAAGGCCCAGAGACCAGTATGACGGATACTTTTGACAATCTCTTCGTCAGTATCCTCGCTAAGGAAAAATGGGATCTGATCTTATTTGTCCAACCCATTGGATCCTATGTCAACGATGGTTTCCGTGATATGACCATGGCAGATGATGAAATTCGCAACAGTTTTTCAAATCACCTGGATCACCTCCGCCACCAATATCTCGCAGATATTCCTACAGCCTATCTCGGGCAGGACTACTTGGGGAATTACGAAGAAGCAAAGCGTGTCATCGATACGATTTATCAAGCTGATTAAAGGAGAAACAGCATGAAACGACTACAAGAAAAAATTCAAACGTTTGGGGAGCATTTAAAAAATGTCCATCGAGAAGCTGGCAAACGTGGCTTCGTAGAATTATGAAACTCCTTTGGCAAGACCTATTTGCAGGTCGCACTCTGACACAATGGCTGTATCTGATTGCTTTGTCTAGCGTGCCCTTTGTCCTAGAGTTTACCAATCAGGAAGCAAGTCACGATTGGTTAGGGCTCTTTGCCTCCTGGACAGGAATCGTTTGTGTTATACTAGTAGCAGAAGGTCGGGCTAGTAACTATCTCTTTGGAGCAGTGAACTCAGCGATTTACCTCATCCTAGCCTTGAACAAAAACTTCTATGGAGAAGTTCTGACAACCCTATACTTCTTTGTGATGCAACCAATCGGTCTCTATGTCTGGTTGTCGAATCGGATCAATGACCAAGGAGGGGCAGAAGAATCTCACTTTGAAGCCAAGAAATTAACCATAATGGAATGGATCAAGTATTTGGTTCTAACTGCTCTGATTTGGATCGGGATGGGCTATGCTTATAAAAGTATCCACAGCGCTCGACCTTTCCGTGATAGTGTGACAGATGCGACCAATGGAGTCGGTCAACTTCTCATGACTGGTCTTTATCGTGAACAGTGGATTTTCTGGATTGCGACCAACCTCTTCAGTATCTACCTCTGGTGGGGAGAAAGCATCCATATTCAGGGAATGTATTGGGTCTACACCCTCAATAGCTTGGTTGGTTGGTACCAATGGAGCAAAGCTGTGAAAAAGGAGGCTATTTAGATGGCAACAAGCAGCATTCCGGAAGGGATGAACGAAAAGGAATACTACGAGACGGTCGTCAGCGAGGAAGAATTCCTCCGTTGGTATAAGGAGCAAGATCATCCCACCTATGAAAATCCAAGCGTAACTGCCGATATGGTGGCCTACTGCTTTGTAGAAGGGGCGCTTTGAAACTCTTGGTGATTCGCCGGAAAAACCCACCCTTGTCAGCATCGGGTCGCCTTGGTTGGAGGATTCTTGCAAAAAGCACGAAGATGCTATCCAGGCTTGTATCCGTGAAGTTCAAGAAGAAGTTGGACTAGAATTGACCCCTCAAAAGGTCGAGCAACTAATGACAGTTTCTACTCCTGGTCGGGACCCTCGGGG